>Ga0136633_1003527_pt1 | contig 10255 bp, 12 predicted proteins | sample AntDrymeUQ832206_2_FD_105494 | JGI IMG/M metagenome (GOLD analysis project Ga0136633, IMG submission 105494) | Polar desert sand microbial communities from Dry Valleys, Antarctica - metaG UQ83 (22.06) | ecosystem: Environmental > Terrestrial > Soil > Desert | place: Antarctica: Dry Valley...
CGGTCGGGCCGCACGTTCCGCGTGAAGGGCAAGGGCGTCGTGATGCCCAAGGTCACCGGAGATCTGCTGGCCACCGTCGAGGTGGCGGTACCGTCCAAGCTGTCGAGCGCCGAGCGCAAGGCGCTGGAAGCCTTCCGAGCCGCGTCCGACGGGGCCTCGCCCCGTGAGCACCTGGGGGTGTGACCATGGCCAGGCCTGCGGAAGGATCCCGGGCTGTCTACGTGATCTCGGTGGCGGCCGAGCTGGCTGGTCTGCACCCCCAGACCCTGCGCATCTACGAGCGCAAGGGCCTGGTGGACCCGGCCCGCACCGGTGGCGGGAGCCGTCGTTACAGCGACGCCGACATCGAGCAGCTGCGCCGCATCCAGGAGCTCACGAGCGAAGGCCTGAACCTGGCCGGCGTGCAGCGCGTGCTGGAGCTGGAAGCCGAGCTGACCGCCGCCCGCTCGGCGCTGACCGCCGCCCGCATCGGTGCCAACCGGGCCGTGGAGCAGACGCACCGCCAGTACCGTCGCGACCTCGTCCCGCTCAACCAGTCCGTCGTCCTGTTCCGCAAGGGGTAGGGGCCGTTGCCTCCCTGGCCGTCGGTAACATCGCAGGCATGGTGTTCGACTCGGCCGCCGATGCCCTCGATGTCCAGCGGGGCGTGTGGCGTCGACAGGGTCCCGAGGGTCGCGTCCGGACCGCGATCGGGCTCTCCGAGGAGATCCAGCGGGTAGCGCTGGCGGGGTTGGCGGCCCGCCATCCCGAGCTCGACCGCGGCGAGCTCGTCCGTTTGCTCATCGCTCGCACCCACGGCGTCGCTGTCGTCGCCGCGGGCGGGTGACCCTCGCCGGGACGCTCCGCGTCGTCATCGCGGCCTTGGAGATGGCCGGTGTTCCCCACATGATCGCCGGGTCGCTGGCCAGCACGTTCCACGGCGAACCCCGGGCGACCCAGGACGTCGACATGGTGATCGACCCGGAAGCGGCTCAGGCCCTCGATCGCTTCGTGGCCCTGCTCGACCGGGAGCGCTTCTACGTCGGCGACCACCGCGCCGCGTTTGCCCACCAAGAGATGTTCAACGTCATCGATACGACCAACGGTTGGAAGATCGATCTGATCGTTCGTCGCCACCGTCCCTACAGCCGGGCAGAGTTCGATCGACGTCAGCGGGCCAGGATCGAGGGCGTCGAGGTCCATGTCGCCACCGCGGAGGACGTGGTCCTCTCGAAGCTCGAGTGGGCTCGACGGGGCGAGTCTGAACGTCAGATCCGTGACGTGCGCGCCGTGATCCGCGCGGCCGGTGAGGGTCTCGACCGCCCGTATCTCGAGCTGTGGGCCGAGCGGCTCGAGATCTCGGATGCACTCGGCCAGGTGCTGGAGAGCGAGACGTAGGCTCCGGCGATGGCGCTCGACCCGAACCGCTGGACCCAGAAGACCCAGGAGGCGATCAGCCGGGCCGTCGAGACGGCCAAGGCCGAGAGCAACCCCGAGGTAACCCCCGATCACCTCCTGGCCTCCCTGCTGGGCCAGGAAGAGGGCATCGTCCTCCCGATCCTGCAACGCGTGGGGCTGGCCCCCTTCAGCGTGCGCAACGCAGCCGACGACGCCATCGCCAAGCTGCCCAAGGCCTACGGCAGCGAGTCCCGGATGTCGCGGGACCTGCAGCAGGTCATGGAAGCAGCCGATCGGGAACGGGCCGAGCTCCACGACGAGTACCTGTCCACCGAGCACCTGCTGCTCGCCCTCGTCGACCACCTGGACATCGAGCGCGAGCAGCTGCTGGCCGCCCTGCAGGAGGTGCGGGGCAGCCACCGGGTCACCTCCCAAAACCCCGAGGAGCAATACCAGGCGCTGGAGAAGTACGGCCGGGACCTCACCGAGGCGGCGCGGGCCGGCAAGATCGATCCCGTCATCGGGCGGGACGAGGAGATCCGCCGCGTGATCCAGGTGCTGTCACGCCGAACCAAGAACAACCCGGTGATCATCGGCGAGCCTGGGGTGGGGAAGACGGCCATCGTCGAGGGCCTGGCCCGTCGCATCGTGGAAGGCGATGTGCCGGAGAGCCTGAAGCACAAGCGGCTCATCAGCCTGGACCTCGGTTCGATGGTGGCGGGCGCCAAGTACCGGGGCGAGTTCGAGGAGCGGCTCAAGGCCGTCCTCAAGGAGATCACTGACGCCGAGGGCGACGTGGTCACCTTCATCGACGAGCTCCACACCGTGGTGGGCGCCGGCGCTGCCGAGGGCTCCATGGATGCCAGCAACATGCTCAAGCCCATGCTCGCCCGGGGCCAGCTGCGCCTCATCGGCGCCACCACGCTGGACGAGTACCGCCAGCACATCGAGAAGGACGCGGCCCTCGAGCGTCGGTTCCAGCCGATCTTCGTCGAGCAGCCCTCGGTGGAAGACACCATCGCCATCCTGCGAGGTCTGAAGGAGCGCTACGAGGTGCACCACGGCGTGCGCATCCAGGACGCCGCGCTGGTGGCGGCCGCCGTGCTGTCTGACCGCTACCTCACCGGCCGGTTCCTCCCGGACAAGGCCATCGACCTGATGGACGAGGCGGCCTCCAAGCTGCGGATCGAGATCGACTCGGTTCCCACGGAGATCGACGTCGTGGAGCGGCGGGTGCGCCAGCTCGAGATCGAGCAGGTCGCCCTCGCCAAGGAGACCGACGCCGCCAGCCAGGATCGCCTCGAGGCCCTCGAGGCCGAGCTGGCCAACCTCACCGAGCAGCGCGACGCCATGCTGGCCAGCTGGACCAACGAGAAGGAGGCCATCGGTCGCATCCAGTCCCTCAAGGAGGATCTGGAGGGGCTTCGCACGGAGCTCGAGCGGGAGTCCGACCTCGAGAAGGCGGCCGAGATCCGCTATGGCCGCATCCCCACCCTGGAGCGCCAGGTCGGAGAGGCGAGCCTGGCCCTGGATGCCCTCCAGGGCGGCACCCGCCTGCTGAAGGAGGAGGTGGATTCCGAGGACGTGGCCGAGATCGTGGCCAAGTGGACCGGCGTGCCCGTCTCCCGGCTCATGGAGGGGGAGATGGCCAAGCTCGTTCGCATGGAAGCGGTGCTCCACGAGCGGGTGATCGGCCAGGAGGAGGCGGTCGTGGCGGTGGCCAACGCCATTCGGCGCTCCCGGGCCGGCCTGTCCGACCCCCACCGGCCCATCGGCTCGTTTCTGTTCCTCGGCCCTACCGGCGTGGGCAAGACCGAGCTGGCTCGAACGCTGGCCGACTTCCTGTTCGACGACGAGCGGGCCATGGTCCGCATCGACATGTCGGAGTACATGGAGAAGCACTCGGTCAGCCGCCTGGTGGGGGCGCCTCCCGGCTACGTCGGCTACGACCAGGGCGGCCAGCTCACCGAGGCCGTCCGCCGTCGCCCCTACTCGGTGGTGCTGCTCGACGAGATCGAGAAGGCCCACCCCGACGTCTTCAACATCCTCCTCCAGGTGCTCGACGACGGTCGCCTCACCGATGGGCAGGGCCGCACGGTCGACTTCACCAACGTGGTCCTGGTGATGACCTCCAACCTGCCCGGTGAGCCCAGCGACCACTTCCGGCCGGAGTTCGTGAACCGCATCGACGAGATCGTGCGCTTCCGGGCCCTCACCGAGGCGGAGCTGGCGCCGATCGTGGAGATCCAGCTCGAGCACCTGCGTCAGCGGCTGGCCAGCCGCCGGATCGAGCTCGAGGTCACCGACGCCGCTCGAGCCAGGATCGCGGCGCTCGGCTACGACCCGGCCTACGGGGCCCGCCCGCTCAAGAGGGTGATCCAGCGAGAGGTGGCCGACCGCCTGGCCACCGCGCTGCTCGACGGCCGGATCGTCGACGGGGCCACCGTGGTGGTGGATGCCGGCGACGACGGGCTTACCGTCACCTCGAGGCCAGGGTAGGGGTAGCCACCTCCGGTAAGGTCGGTCCTCGTGCCTGGGACCGTCATCGTCGGAACCCAGTGGGGTGACGAGGGCAAGGGGCGCTTCACCGACCTCTTCGCCAAGGAGATGCACCTCGTGGTGCGCTACCAGGGCGGTCACAACGCCGGCCACACCCTCGTGGTCGACGGCGAGACCTTCGCCCTGCAGCTCATCCCCAGTGGCGTCCTCTACGGCCACATCACCCCGGTCATCGGCAACGGCGTCGTCGTCGATCCCGCGGTGCTGCTCGACGAGGTGGCCATGCTCGAGGGCCGTGGGATCGACTGCTCCAAGCTCAAGGTGTCGGGCAATGCCCACCTCATCCTCCCGTACCACCAGCTCATCGACCGGGTGACAGAGCGCCACCTCGGCAAGAACGCCCTCGGCACCACCAAGCGCGGCATCGGCCCCGCTTACGCCGACAAGGCTGCTCGGGTAGGCATCAGGGTGCAGGACCTCTACGACCCCAAGATCTTCCGCGAGAAGCTCACGCTGGTGCTCAAGGACAAGGCGCCGATGTTGGCCAAGGTCTACAACCAGCTCTCACCCACGGTGGATGAGATCGCCGAGGTGTACCTCGACGACCTGGCGCCCCGCCTACAGCCCTACGTGGCCGACACGGTCAACCTCGTGCACGAGGCCCTCGAGGCCGGGCAGCACGTGCTCTTCGAAGGGGCTCAGGCCACCTTCCTCGACCTCGACCACGGCACGTATCCCTTCGTGACGTCGTCCAACCCCATCGCCGGTGGCGCCTGCCCCGGAGCCGGCGTCGGCCCCCGCCACATCGACCGCGTCGTGGGGGTGGCCAAGGCCTACGTCACCCGAGTCGGCGCAGGGCCGTTCCCCACCGAGCTGCTCGACGACGTAGGCGACGCCATCGTCGAGCGGGGCCATGAGTTCGGCACCAACACGGGCCGCCAGCGCCGGCCCGGCTGGTTCGACGCCGTCATGCTCCGCCACGCCGTGCGCCTCAACTCGCTGTCGGAGCTGGCCATCACGAAGCTCGACGTGCTCGACGCCTTCGACGAGGTGAAGGTGTGCGTGGCGTACGAGGTGGACGGCCAGCGCATCACCCACCTGCCCGACAACCAGTCGGTGCTCCACCGGGTCACGCCCGTCTACGAGACCTTCCCCGGCTGGGGCGGCGACCTCAGCGACGCCACGGAGCCCTCCCACCTGCCCCCCAAGGTGCACGACTACGTCGCCTTCCTCGAGGCGCAGGTCGGCGTCCCGATCCGCCTCCTCGGTGTCGGCCCCGGCCGAGACCAATACGTCCAGCTCTCGCCGTGAAGGTCGTCGTGGTGGGTTCCGGGGGCCGGGAGGCTTGTTTGGCCCATGTGCTCGCTCGCACGGCGGAGGTGCTGGTCACTCCGGGGAACCCCGGGATCCCGGGGTCGGTGGCCACGCCACCGGAGGAGCTCGACGCCGACCTGTTCGTCATCGGACCCGAGCAGCCGCTCGTGGACGGGCTGGCCGACCGGCTGCGGGCCGCGGGGAAGCTGGTGTTCGGGCCGGGCGCCGATGGGGCCCAGGTGGAAGGGTCGAAGGCCTACATGAAAGAGCTGGCCGCCGCTGCCGGGGTGCCCACAGCCCGCCACGGCACCTTCGCAGAGGTGGAGCCGGCGCTGGCCTTCCTGGCCACGATGGCCCCGCCCTACGTCGTGAAGACCGACGGCCTGGCCGCCGGCAAGGGCGTGCTGGTCACCCCGCACCTGACGGAGGCCGACGAGGACGTGCGGTCCAAGCTCGCCGGCACCTCCTTCGGGGAGGCCGGGCGCACCGTGATCATCGAAGAGGGCATGACCGGGCCCGAGGTGTCGGTGTTCGCCATCTGCGACGGAACGCGGGCGGTGGCCCTGGCCCCGGCCCAGGATTTCAAGCGCGTCGGCGACGGGGACACCGGCCCCAACACCGGTGGCATGGGGGCCTACTGCCCCGTCCCGTGGCTCGACGACGGCTTCGCCGACGACGTCATCGCTCGCTTCGTACAGCCCACCCTCGACGAGCTCCGCCGCCGAGGCATCGACTACCGGGGCGTGCTGTACACGGGGTTGATGCTCACCGCCGAAGGCCCGAAGCTGGTCGAGTACAACATCCGCTTCGGTGACCCGGACAGCCAGGTGGTGCTGCTGCGCCTCACTTCGGACCTGGCCGTCTTGCTGGCGTCGGCCGCCGCCGGCCACCTGGACGCGGAGCCCGCCTACGCCGAGGATGCCGCCGTGCTCGTCGTCGCCGCCGCCGAGGGGTACCCCGCCGTCGTGCGCTCGGGCGATGAGATCGAAGGCCTCGACGAGGCTCGCTCCTCCGAGGGCGCCACCGTGTTCTGCGCCGGGGTCGCCGCGGGGCAGGATGGTGGCCTCGTCACCGCCGGGGGGCGGGTGCTCGAGGTCGTCGGCTGTGGTCCCGACCTGCCCACCGCCCGGTCCCGGGCCTACGCCGCGGTCCACCACCTCCGGTGGCCCGGCGCCTTCCACCGAACCGACATCGCCAGCGAGGCATCCACATGACGTACAAGGTCGCCATCCTCATGGGTTCGCCCAACGACCGGGAGAAGATGCAGCCCGCCGCCGACACCCTCGAGCGCTTCGGCATCGAGGCCGACGTGCGGGTGCACTCCGCTCACCGCACGCCGGCCAAGGTGGCCGAGCTGGCCTCGACGGCTCGCGAGCAGGGCTACAGCGCCTTCATCTGCGGCGCCGGAATGGCCGCCCACCTGGCCGGCGCGGTGGCCGCCCAGACCACGCTGCCGGTGGTGGGGGTGCCCCTGTCGGGTGGGGCCCTCAACGGGGTGGACGCCCTCTACGCCACCGTGCAGATGCCCAAGGGCATCCCCGTCGCCACCGTCGCCATCGACGGCGCCCAGAACGCCGCGCTGCTCGTCGTGCAGATGCTCGCCATCACCGACGCCGACCTGGCCCGCCAGCTCGCCGACCACCGCATAGAGATCGCCGGATAGCGGTCAGAACCAGTCGGTTTCGGCGCCCGCTCGCATCGGAGTGTCGAGGGGTGCGCTGGGGGTGGGAGACTGGCGGCGATGCCTGGTGCGCACCTGCCCAACGTGCTGGCCGCCCGCTACGCCAGCGGGCCGATGGCCGACATCTGGTCGCCGGAGCACAAGGTGGTGCTCGAGCGGCAGCTGTGGGTGGCCGTCATGCGGGCGCAGCACGACCTCGGCGTCGACCTGCCCATCGCGGTGATCGACGACCACGTGGCCGTCATCGACAAGGTGGACCTGGCCAGCATCGAGGCTCGGGAGCGGGTGACCCGCCACGACGTCAAGGCCCGCATCGAGGAGTTCTCGGCCCTGGCCGGGCACGAGCGCATCCACGCCGGGATGACCTCGCGCGATCTCACCGAGAACGTGGAGCAGCTCCAGGTGCGGGCGGCGCTGGAGCTCGTTCGGGATCGCATGGTGACTGCCCTAGCCCGCCTGGCCGACCGGGCCGCCGAACACGCCACCCTCGTGCTGACGGGCCGGAGCCACAACGTGGCCGCCCAGGCCACCACGATGGGCAAGCGCTTCGCCAACGCCGGCGAGGAGCTCCTGCAGGCGCTGCGCCGGGTGGAGGAGCTGCTGGCGCGCTACCCGCTGCGGGGCATCAAGGGACCCGTCGGCACGCAGCAGGACATGCTCGACCTGCTCGGCTCGGCCGACAAGGTGGCCGAGCTGGAAGCGGCCGTCGCTCGGCACCTCGGCTTCGACGCCGCTCTCACCAACGTGGGTCAGGTTTACCCGCGCTCCCTCGATCTCGATGTCGTCGCCGCGCTCGTGCAGGCGGCCGCCGGGCCCGCCAGCCTGGCGACGACCATCCGCCTCATGGCCGGCCTCGAGCTGGCCACGGAGGGCTTCCAGCCCGGCCAGGTGGGCTCCTCGGCCATGCCCCACAAGATGAACAGCCGGTCCTGTGAGCGCATCAACGGCCTCATCGTGGTGCTGCGTGGGCACCTGTCGATGGTCGCCGAGCTGGCCGGCGACCAGTGGAACGAGGGCGACGTCTCCTGCTCGGTCGTGCGCCGGGTGGCGCTGCCCGACGCCTTCCTCGCCGCCGACGGGATCTTCCAGACCCTCCTGGCCGTGCTCGACGACTTCGGCGCCTACCCCGCGGTGGTGGCCCGCGAGCTGGAGCGGTATCTGCCGTTCCTCACCACCACCAAGGTCCTCATGGGAGCGGTGCGGGCGGGTATGGGCCGGGAGATCGCGCACGAGGCCATCAAGGAGCACGCCGTGGCGGTCGCCCTGGCCATGCGCGAGCGGGGCGCTCCTGAGAACGACCTGCTCGACCGCCTGGCCGGCGACGGGCGTCTGCCGCTGGATCGCGCCGCCATCGAGGCGCTGGTGGGCGAGCCGCTGACCTTCGTCGGCACGGCCGAAGCCCAGGTCGTCGCCTTCGTGGCCCAGGTCGCAGAGGTGGTTGCCCGCCACCCCGAGGCGGCCGCCTACCGCCCCGAGCCGATCCTGTAGGCGTCGAGCGCCACGGTCCGAAGAGCAGCGGCGCAACCGAGGTAGCGGCCATCTCAGTCACCACGGGCGACGAAGACCGTGTAGGCGCGCCACTCCTCGGGGTCGGGCCGAGCCTCGAGCGTCCGCTCGATGACGCGAATGATCGTGCCGAACTCGCTGTGGTCGATCCCAACGACGATCGCGCAACCTGAGTGGGTTCGCCCCTCCTCGGCCCAACGTCGCACGATGCTGGGGAAGTCGGCGACGTCGAAGGTCACCAGGATGCGTTCCTCGGCGGTCGCGAGCGCGAGCAGATCCTCGTCGCCCATGCCGTCGAGATCGCGTTCCTCGTCCGCGGCTCGCACGTCGTGGCCCTGCTTGCGCAACGCCCGGGCGACACCACGCGCCGAGATGTGGGCGTCGAGGAACAGACGCACGCGGGGTCAGCGGGTCGTGACCGAAAGGATCTCGATGGTCGGATACGCGGTTCGCAGCTCCTCGATCGACTGCCGGTTGCGTCCGATGACCTCGTCGATCTCCGCGGGGAACCGCTCGGAGTACGCGAGCGCCAGACGGATCTGCCGCTCCGACAGGTCGGTCTCGGCGACCATGCGCTCGACGGAGTCGAAGTCCCGGTAGGCATCGACGATCTGCCAGATGTCGAGGGCCGTGCCGATGACCCACGCTCGGCGTTCCCAGTCGATACCACGGAACGCGATGCCCGGGAACAGGCGGGTCTTCAAGGCTTCCGCCGCCAACGCCTCCACGACCGCTCCCTTGCTGCGATGGGTGCGCTTGGCTTCCTCGCTGACCAGGGCCTCGACCACTGGGGAGAGCCTCAAGCTGAACGGCTGCGACTTCGCCATCCCGGCATCGTAGCACAGCAGTTACAGTGTGCTACAGGATGCTTGGTGACCCCTTTGGTGGGCTGGTCCCTCTACATCATGATGCGCTCCGCGTTACGATGCGGGGGGTGCGCACCACGATCGACCTCCCGCCCGACCTCCACGATGCCGCCCGGAGCATCGCCCGGGACCGCGGCACCAGCCTGAGCGAGGCCGTGGCCGATCTCATCCGGCGGGGGCTGGGGCAGCGTGGCTCGATCGTGTACGGACGCAGCGCGGTCACCGGTCTTCCCACGGCCACCGTGGGTCGCGTGGTGACGAGCGACGATGTGCGGTCCCTGGAGGACGATGTCTGAGGGCGCCACCGTCGATCTCCTCGATGCGAACCTGCTCATCGCTCTCGCCGTGACGGATCACGTGCACCATGGCGTGGCCGAGCAATGGGCGCGGGGTCGAACCAACCTCGCAACCTGCCCGATCACGCAAGGCAGCCTCGTGCGGTTCCTGGTGCGAGACGGTGCCTCGGGCCCCGAGGCAGTCGGCTTTCTGGCTGCGGTGCTCGAGGCGGGTCGCTGTCGCTTCTGGGCGGACGACCTCGGGTATGACCGTGTCGACCTCGGTGCGGTGCTGGGGCACCGCCAGGTCACCGACGCCTACCTCGCCGGCCTGGCCCGGGCTCACCGTGGCCGGCTGGCCACCATGGATCGTGGACTGGTCGCGGTGCACCCCGACGTGGCCGACCTCGTGCCGACGTGACCCGTCGACCAGGTCGCGTGTAGGGCGCAGCTGGTCGCGGGGTGACATCGCAGCCGAGGCCGAGGAGCTCGGCCCCTAGGCCGATCGAGCGGCTGGTCTCTCGAATGTCAGTTGCTCGGCGTCTGAAATCATGTCGCCCTCCAAAGCCGACCTCGCAAGGCTCGGTGAGGATGACCGACTGCTCGAGAAGCGAGCGGCGCAAGGGAAGTCGCACGACCGGGGAGGGGCAGTAGGTTCTGCTCACGGGGCCGGGCGATGCCAGGCGTGGGCTGCTTGTGCTCCCCACGCTCCACTGCGGTGCGAGAGGGGGACGAGA
>Ga0136633_1003528_pt1 | contig 10255 bp, 6 predicted proteins | sample AntDrymeUQ832206_2_FD_105494 | JGI IMG/M metagenome (GOLD analysis project Ga0136633, IMG submission 105494) | Polar desert sand microbial communities from Dry Valleys, Antarctica - metaG UQ83 (22.06) | ecosystem: Environmental > Terrestrial > Soil > Desert | place: Antarctica: Dry Valley...
CACACCAGCTGGACGCCCCACATCGACCACCACTCTCTCGCGTCAGGCATGAACGGCCTCGAGCGCGGCGTCGACCTCGGTGACCCGCACCCGTATATTGTTTGACATCAAACTATTGTACCAGGGGGGCCTGACGTGACCGTCCCGCACGCGAGCAGCCCGCCATCGGCGTCACCCACGGCGCACCAGTCGCCACACTTCCGGCCGGACCAGCGCCAGCACCGTCACCACCTCCAGCCGGCCAATCCACATCGCCAGCGTGAGCGTGATCCGCGACACCGGGTGCAGGTCGGCGAAGCTGGCCATCGGGCCCACCGCATTGAACCCGGGCCCGATGTTGCCGAGGCAGGCAATCGATGCGGTGATGGCCGTCATCATGTCGGCCCCGAAGGCGCTGACCACGAGCGTGCACACCGCGAAGACCAGCAGGTAGAACAGGAAGAACACCAGCACGGCGCGCATCACCTCGTCGGGGACGACGCGGCCACCGAGCTTGACCGGCAGCACACCTCGGGGATGCAGGGTGCGACGCAGCTCGAGCAGGGTGTAGCGGGCAATCAGCACCTGCCGCACCACTTTCGGGCCACCGGAGGCCGAGCCGGCGCACCCGCCGATGAACATCAGCGTCAGCAGGACCATCTTGGCCTGGTCGTTCCAGAGCTGGAAGTCCACGCTGGCAAAGCCGGTCGTGGTCAGGATCGACAGCACCTGGAAGGCTGCGGTGCGCACGGCCTCCACGGTCCGCGGTGCACTGGGGAGCAGGCACGCGGTGAGCAGCACGGTGGCGACCAGGACGATGGCCAGGTAGGCACGGAACTCTTCGTCGCGCAGGAACGCCCTCGTTTCTCCGCGCAAGGTCCGGTAATGCAACGCGAAGTTGGCACCGGCGGCAAACATGAAGAACGTGATCACCCACTCGGCTGCCGGATTGGCGTACCCGCCAATCGAGAGTGGATGGGGCGAGAAGCCACCCGCCGCCAAGGTCGCCAACGCGTGGCAGACGCTGTCGAACACCGGCATGCCCGTGGCCAGCAGCGCAGCGATCTCGGCCGAGGTGAGGCCGGCATAGACCAGCCACAGGGCTCTCGCCGTCTTGCGAATCCGCGGCGTCAGCGGTTGGTCGGTCGGACCGGGCGCTTCGGCGAAGAACAGCTGACGGCCGGCGATCCCGAAGCGCGGCAGGATCGCGACAAAGAGCGCAATCACGCCCATCCCTCCGAACCATTGCGTCAGGGCGCGCCAGAAGAAGATGCCATGCCCATGCTGACTGAAGTCGCGGATCACGGTGGCGCCGGTCGTGGTCAACCCCGACATCGACTCGAACAGGGCGTCGATGACGCCGAGTCCCGAGGCCAGGAATGGCAGCGCCGCCGCCACGGCCAGCAGCAGCCAGGTGCCAGACACGATGGCCAGTCCCTCGACGCGGGTGAGATCTTCGGCCGCTGCGCTTCGAGCGCGCATCATCAGCTGCCCGACCGCGCCGGCCAGGACGCCGGACACGGCAAAGGCCTGGGCGTCGCGCCACTCGTGGTACAGCAGCGAGACGACGACGGGCAAGGCAAAGGTCAGCGCGAAGTAGCGCAGGAAAATGCCTGCCGTGTGCAGGACGACGCTGATCCGCATCACGTCGGTCCGAAGAAGTCGCGGACCCGATGCACGCTGTCGGCTGCGACGAAGACGAGCAGCCGGTCCTGGGGCCGGACCTGATCGGAGCCCCGCGGCACCAGGGCCTCCTGGCCACGGACGATGGCGCCGACAATCGCGCGTGGCGGCACCTTCAGGTCCATGAGCGCCTGCGGGGTGAAGCCTGCCGGTACGGTCAACTCGACAATCGTCGCCTGGCCCTCGTCCAGCACCGCCAGCAGGTGCGCGTGGCCGCCTCGGATGTCGTGCACCAGCGATTTCACGGCGGCGCCGCGGGCCGACAGGGCGACGTCGATGCCGACGCGATCGAACAGCCGCAGGTTCGCCGACCGGCCGACCCGCGTGATGATTCGGCGGGCACCGAGCTGCCGGCCGAGCAGCGAGGCGAACAGGTTCCGCTCGTCGTTGTCGATCACCGAGACGAGCACGTCGCTGTGCCCGATGCCCTCTGATTCGAGCAGCTCCAGGTCGGTGCCATCGCCGTGGATGACCAGGGCACGCCGCAGACTCGCCGCGAGAATCTCGCCGCGGCGAAGGTCGCGCTCGATGACCCGGACCTCCATGTCCGAGTCGTCGAGCCGCTGCGCCAGCCGGAAGCCGACGTCGCCGCCGCCGATGATGGTCACCGACTGCGAGGTGCGCGAGGCGGCGTGCGCGTGGACCATCGGAGCGATCGCAGCCATGGCCTCCGGCGTGCCCATCACGAAGACCTTGTCGTTGACCGTCAGGCGGGTGTCGCCGCGTGGAATCTGGATGGCGTTGTCACGCTTGACGGCCACCACCAGCGCCGACCGCGGCAGCCGCAACGCCGCCAGCGGCGCGCTGGTCAGGGGCGAGCCGGCATCGAGCCGGTACTCGAGCAGACGGATCCGGCCCTCGGCGAATTCCTCGGCATCGATCGCCCCGGGTGACCGGATGATGCGCACCATCTCGTCGGCCAGCTGGGCTTCGGGCCAGATGATGCGTTCGATGCCAAAGTGGCTGCGGACCGCCTGGGCGTTGCTGCCATCGCCATGGAAGTCCTCGCGCGAGACGAAACAGATGGCCCGCCGCGAGCCAAGGCGTGTCGCCAGCGCACAGGCGACCATGTTGACCTCATCGAGGCCGGTGCACGCGATCAACAGATCGTTGCCATGCACACCGGCACGCGCCAGTACATCGGGGCTGGTCCCGCTGCCCGCGATGAATGCGACGTCGAGCGACTCGAACCGGCGGCCGACCTCGGCGTTACTGTCCACGACCGTCACGATGTGGTCGACCGACAGCTCCCGCGTCAGTTCGTACCCGATCTCTCCGCCCCCCACCACCACGATGTGCATATGCGTGTCGCCTCTCGGGCCGGCCCAGACGCAGGGTGTGCGCGGCTCTTCTCCTCATCCCCTGCCGCTGTCAGACGCGGAGTGCGCTCCCCGCCTGCCGCAGCCTTCGGCCCGGACCCACACCCGCCGTGATCCTCACGTGGGCCGCGCGCGGTGTGACGGCGCGCGGGTGGAGGATGTGGGCACGCTGCCATTGGCTCGATCGAGTTCGCGATCGAGCGACCTCGCCAACGACGCCAGGAAGGTCTGCGTCGCGGCCATCTGCCCGGCCGTCGATGCCGAGACCGTTGTGGCCACGGCTGCTTCGACGGTGCCGTCCCTGCCCCTGCTGATACGCGCGCCCCGTCTCGTGAGTCGGAGGATGGTGCGTCGGCGGTCAGCGGGATCGGCACTGCGAGAGACGAGCGCCTGCGCTTCGAGACGTCTCAGCACGCCGGTCAGCGTGCTCGGGTGCAGGTGGAGGATCGCGGCGAGGTCGCCAGCCGAGACACCGGGAAACAGCCCAATCAATCGAACGACCAGGCGCTGCGGGCCGGTGACGCCAGCGCCTGCCCCCATCTGCTTGGACAGGCGCTCCATCCGATGGACCACCGCCCACAGTCCTTGCATGAAGGCCAGCACCTCCGGCAAGGCAGCGCCCTCACGCCCGGTTCGCATGTCGCGATCATAAGCGTGAAGGCCAACGCGGTCGCGCTAGCGCCGGTCAACCGGCACGCGCCCGTATGCGTTGCGCACGTCGGTGGCGGTGACCACACCGACAACGCGGCGTCCATCGAGCCGCGACACCACGGGCACCACCGGCGACCTCGCCAGTTGACGCAGTGCGACGTCCAGCCACTCGTCGGGATAAACCGGCTCGACGACCTGCACATTGGCCGTCGATGACGGCGTGGACGTCTGGCACAGCGCAAACCACGCTGACGGCTCGGCGGCGATCGGGCGGAGCACATCGAGTTCGGCGACCAGCCACCGTCCGCCGGCAGCTTCGGCAAGCCCGTGGGTGGCCGGCGACGCCTCGAGCATCGCGGCCACCTGCGCGGCGTCCAGCAACGCGGGTAGCACGACGACAGAATCCGGGAGGGCGGCCATCGCGTCCTCGACGTGCAGCGGGGCGTCAGGTCGCGCAAGGCGGGCCGACGGCAGGTTGGCCCCCTCGTGCTCGGCCACCAGGTCGAGGATCGACTGAGGATGCAGTTGGCGGGCGACCAGGAACGCCAGCGTGGCCGCGATCATCGCCGGTACGATGCTGCCGGCCGTGCCACTGAGCTCGAACGCCATGAACACCGCGGTCATGGGCGCGCGGAAGACCCCGGCAAACATCGCCGCCATGCCGGCCAGGACGATGGCGCTCTGCGACCCCGGCGGCAACCAGGGGGCGACGCCACCGAACGCACCGCCGAGCATCACCCCCAGGAAGAGCGTGGGCGCGAAGAGCCCGCCTGGCGTGCCGGTGCCGAACGCCACACCGGACACGAGGCATTTGACCACCGCGAGCGTGGCCATCGTCGACCACGCGTACTGGCTGTGCAGCGCGCCGTCCATCGCGCGGTACCCCGTCCCGAGCACGTCCGGCCATGCCAGCGCCACCACGCCGACCAGCAGCCCGGCGGCCAGCGGCCCCACTGCCGGCGGCAGGCGGACCGCGCCGAGGCGGTAGCGCAGCACGCTCATCATCCTGACGTAGGCGGTTGCGAACAGCCCCCCGGCGACTCCGAGCGCCACGTACACGAGGACCTCGCCCGGCTGGCTGATCGGGACGACATCGGGCACGCTGAACAGCGGGCTTTCGCCAAGGAACAGGCGTGAGGTGACCACCGCGGACGCCGCGGCCAGGACGATCGAGCCCATCACCGCGGCGTCGAATCCGGCCACGACTTCTTCGAGGACGAACAGCACGCCGGTGATCGGCGTGTTGAACGCGGCGGCGATGCCTGCCGCCGCGCCGGTCGGGGCGATGAGCCGCATCGACCGTTGCGAGAGGCCGAACAGCCGGCCGAGCCGTGACGCGATGCCCGCGCCCATCAGCAGCGCCGGATCCTCCGGGCCGAGTGGCGTGCCGGTGCCGATTGACAGCACGCAGGCGACGAACTTGCCGGGCACGCCGGCAAACGGGATGTGCCCGTTGGAGACGTAGAGCGCCGACTTGGTCTGGACGATGCCGCTGCCGGCGGCGACCGGGATGGCCCGCACGATCAGCGCTGCTGCGGCCGCGCCGATGGCCGGCCAGAGAATGCGCATCGCGCTCGAACGTCCGGTGTCGCGTACAGAGAGATCGACCAGCTCGATGGCCGCGTGGAAGCACACGACGACCAGGCCGGTGCAGACGCCGATGAGCACGGCAAGCACGAGGAACCGCTGCGCGTCGTCGAGGCGCCAGGCGCGCGCGGGTCCGGGATTGTCGGTGGGCGCGGTCACGGCAGGTCCGTCGCCAGGTCGGTCAGCACGCGGCCTGCGGCATCGGTCTCGGATGCAGCGGGACACGTCGTCGCCCACCGCGTGGCGGCGGCCTGCAGCAGGCTCCTGCCGACTTCGACGTCGCTGCCGCGGCGGGCCAGCCATCGCGTGAGCGTCGCCAGCAGCCGTGCGGCTTCGGGCCCATCGGCCTCCCCGCAGGCACCGAGGCGACGGTGGACGTCGGTGAGCAGGGCACGCAGCCGGGCCGCGCGGCGAGCCGGTGACAAGCGTGGCTGATCCGGGTCGAGCGACAGGACCCGCGCCGACAACGCATGAATGGCCGCGGCTTCGGGATCTGCGGCAAGCCGCACCAGCGCCCGGCCGGACGCCTCGTAGGCCTCCACGTAGTGACGCCGGGCGAACTCGGCGCGCGCCAGCAGGACGGGCGCGCGACCGGGGTCGGCAAAGCGTTCGTCGATCAGGCGAAGCTGCCTGGCCGCGTCATCGGCAAACCCGGCGGCCAGCAGGTCACGCCCGGCCTGGAGCTGTAGTTCACGATCGCCCGGAAAGGCATTCGACAGCTCGAGCAGTGCGGCGCGTAGCCGCGCCGTCGCGCCCTGACTCCGGTACAGCGCGATCAGCTCCAGGCGAGCCTGCCGGCGCAGCGGCTGCGCGGCCGTGGACCACCGGCCATAGATGGCACGGTAGTAGGCGCTCTCGGCCTCGGCCTGGTTGCCCTGACGCGCCAGGATTCGCGCCAGCACGAGATTGGATTCGCCGTCCACGGGCGTCCGCCGCAGCACTTCGTAGACGTACGGTTCGGCTTCTTCCAGACGACCCACGACAAACAGCGCCTTGCCGAGCGCCAGGCGGTATTCCGGCCGCTGCGGATCGAGCGCCACCGCGTCGCGCAGCAGGGCCACGGCTTCGGTGCCGCGCCCGGCACCGACAGCAGCCGTCCCCGCTGCCATGGCCAGGGCGGCGCGCTCCACCCGCTCGTGGTGCGCCGTCCTGGCCAGCACCGACGCGGCCGCCCACAAGGCGATCACCACCAAGGCCACCAGCACGGCGCGTAACCGCCCAATCATGCGACGACCCTATCAACAACGCGAGACGAGCGCCACCCTCGGCCACACGGCTCAGCCACGGAGAGCGCACTCGACGGGCGCGCGGCCGCGGCGGTGATCACCCGGATCCATGCCGAGGGCGCCGCGTGGCGCCCGGCAATCGGCTGCTCCGTGGTCTGGGACAGGACGCGGTGCCTCGAGGCGTGCCGTCAGCGGCTGCGGCTGTATCGCAGATAGATCGCGGGCAGCAGGAAAAGGTTCAGCAGGGTGGACGTGACCAGCCCGCCGAGGATGACGACGGCCATCGGGTGCTCGATTTCATGACCCGATCGATCGCCGCCGCCCATCACGATCGGGACCAGGGCCAGGCCGGTCACCAGCGCGGTCATCAGGATCGGCGCCAACCGCTCTTCGGCACCGCGCAGGACCAGATCGCGGCCGAACGCGACTTCTTCTTCGAGTTCCAGGTGCCGGTAGTGGCTGATCAGCATGATGCCGTTGCGCGCAGCGATGCCCAGGACAGTGACCAGGCCCACCAGCGATCCGAGCGAGAGCACACCGCCGGTGAACAGCACGCTGGCGATTCCGCCGATCAACGCAAACGGGATCGTGAGGGCGATCAGCGCGACCAGGCGCGCCGATGCGAAGTCCACGTGCAGGACCAGCAGGATCCCCAGCATCGCGACCGCACCGAGGGCGAGCAGGCGGCGCTGCGACTGCACGCGCGCGACGTACTCGCCCAGCACCTCGGGGTGATAGCCCGCGTCGAACCTGACCGTGCCCAGCGCTGCCTCGATGTCGCGCGCCACCGCCCCGAGGTCCCGGCCTCGGACGTTGCTGGTCACGTCGATGCGCCGCGAACCACCCTCGCGGGTGATCTCGTTGGGCGTCGGCCTCACCGTGACGTCGGCCACCGACTGGAGCGGTGCGTAGCCGCCGTTGGGCAACTCGATCGGCAACCGGCGCAGCGCGAAGATGTCGCGCCGGACGGCTGGCGCTCCCCAGACCACCACATCGAAGATCTTCTGCTGGTCGTAGATTTCTCCCACCTTGGTCCCGCGCAGCGTCGTCGCCACGGTGTCGCGCACGGTCGCTGATGTCACGCCGACGTGCTCGGCCCGCTCCGGGCGGAAGTCGATCACCACCTGCGGCACCAGCGTCAGCGCCTGCACCTTGACATCGGCCGTTCCCGCCACTCCGCCGATGATCGTGCCAACCTCGGCGGCCTTGCGCTGCAGCACGTCGAGGTCGGGACCGAAGATCCGCACGACGATGGTCGCGCTGGTGCCCGTCAGGACTTCCTTGATCCGCTCCCGCAAGTAGGTCAGCAGGTCACGCTGGAGCCCGGGGTAGCCATCGACCACTGCCTGGATCTTTGCGACGGTGGCGGCGTAGTCGACCGACGGATCGAGACTGATCCACAGCTCGGTGAAGTTGACGCCGACGACCTCGTCGGCAACTTCGGCGCGGCCGATGTGCGCGCCGAAGTTGCGCACGCCCGGCACGGCACGCAGTTCGTCGCTCGCGCGGAGCGTGATCCGGGTCATCGCGTCGAGCGAGGTGCCCGGCTTCTCCACCCAGTGCATCAGGAAGTCATACTCCTTGAAATGCGGGAGGAACTCCTCGCCGAGCCACGGGAACACGCCAGCGGCCGCGGCCAGCGCGATGGCGATGACCGCCAGGGCGACGCGGGGGGCGTCCACCAGGCGCGGCAACAGGCGCGCGTACCGCGCCTTGAGCCACGTGACCAGTGGTGACTCGCGTTGCGGTCCGCGACCCGGCAGCAGCAACAGCGACATCGCCGGCGTCACCACCAGCGCCACCACCAGCGACGCGCCAATCGACAGGACGTAGGACAACGCCAGTGGGCGAAAGAACGTCCCGGCCAGCCCGTCGAGCAGGAACACCGGCAGGAAGACCAGCACCACGATCACGCTGCCGTATACAACGGCGCTGCGCACCTCGAGCGACGCGTCGAGCACCACGTCGAAGGCCGGCCTCGGTACCGGCGCCAGACCCTCGATCCGCAGTCGGCGCACGATGTTCTCGACGTCGATGATCGCATCGTCCACCACTTCGCCGAGCGCGATGATCAACCCCGCGATGACCATCGTGTCCAGCGTGCCGCCGCGGTAGTAGAGCACCAGGCTGGCGGCCAGCAGCGACAGCGGGATCGCCGTCAGGCTGATCACCGCGGTACGCCAGTCCCACAGAAAGGCCACCAGGACCGAGATGACGAGCAGACAGCCAATCGCCAACGCGCGATTGAGGTTGGCAATCGACATCTCGATGAACGTGGCCGGACGGAAGATCGTCGAATCGACGTCCACGCCGGCCAGCCCCGGCTTCAGCGCGGCGAGCGCGGCCTCGACGTCGTGTGTCACCTGCAGGGTATTGCCGTCGGGCTGCTTCTCCACGATGAGCAGCAGTCCGGCGCCGCCGTTGACGACGGCATCGCCGATCGGCGGAGGAAAACCCTCGACGACGTCCGCGACGTCACCGAGGCGGCGCACCGCACCCGAGCGTGACGTGCCCGCGGGACGTTGCGCTGCCCGCGGCGACAGCGCCATCACCGCAAGATCGGCAGCGCTGGTCACCGACGAGCCGTGGGTCACTGCCAGGCGCTGGTTGGAGGTCTCGATGAAGCCACCGGCCGCCACCGACGTCGCGTCGCGCGCCGCCGCCATGACTTCGGGCAGCGACACGCCGCTGGCACGCAGCCGATCAGGGTCGATCAGTACCTGCAGTTGCCGATCGCGCTGGCCCCAGATCGCGACGTTGGCCACGCCCGGCACGGCCATCAGCCTGGGCCGGATCGTCCATCGCGCCAGCGTCGTGAGGTCCACCTGGGACACGGTGGGCGATGAGACGCCGATCTTCATGACCCGGCTCAGCGACGACAGCGGCGACAGGATCACGGGCGGGCGCGCGGCCGCCGGCAGCGCGACCGCCACTCGCGTCAGCCGCTCCTGCACGAGCTGCCGCGCGGCCATGCGATCGGCACCGTTGCCGAAGATCAGCACCACCGACGACAGGCCGAGCACCGATTTCGAGCGCAGCGTCTTGAGCCCGGACACGCCGCTCATGGCCGCCTCGAGGGGCACGCTGATCAGCGCTTCCACGTCGGCGCTGGACAAGCCAGGGGCCTCGGTCTGGATCTCGACCAGGGGTGGTGCGAACTCCGGGAAGACATCGAAGGGCGCGTCGCGCGTGGTCCGGACGCCGACCACCATCAGGACAACCGCGAGCACGACGACCGGGATTCGCAGCCGCAGGGCGGCGTGCACCACGGCGCGCATCATGACTGGTGTGCCGGCGTCATTTGCCGACACCGAATTCCGTGCCGAACAGTTCGGCCGCACCAGCCGTCACCACGCGCGTCCCAAGGGCGGGTCCCTCATCGAGGACGGCCAGATCGCCTACCAGGTCGATCACCGACACGCGACGCCGAACGAACGTGTGTGCGTCGCGGGCCTCGTACACCCAACTGCCTCCGTAGGCGTCGTGCAGCAGTGCCGCGCGCGGCGCCACCAGGCTCTGCGTCGCACCGGTCAGTGGCACGCGGACGCCAACGCGCTGCCCCGGCCGCAAGGCCCCCCCGGCGTTGGGCAGGCTGTAGTACAGGTCGACGGCCGCCGTGGACGGATCGGCGGAAGGCGGGGCATCGATCGGGGCGGCTGCGACGCCGACCACGGTGTCCGGCGCCCCGAGTGCAACGACGCGCGCCGGCGCGCGTCGATCGACCTGCTGTACGTCGCCCGCAAACAGCGGCACCCTGATCCAGACGGTGTCGAGGCGAACCAGGTCGAAGAGCGGCGCTCCGGCCGCGAC
>Ga0136633_1003529_pt1 | contig 10255 bp, 3 predicted proteins | sample AntDrymeUQ832206_2_FD_105494 | JGI IMG/M metagenome (GOLD analysis project Ga0136633, IMG submission 105494) | Polar desert sand microbial communities from Dry Valleys, Antarctica - metaG UQ83 (22.06) | ecosystem: Environmental > Terrestrial > Soil > Desert | place: Antarctica: Dry Valley...
CCCTTGGCGGTGAAGTGGTGGCGCTTGTAGCGAAGCGTGCAGACGATCTCGGTGGCCAACGCGTCGTTGAGCAGCTTGATCACGTCCTCGCGCCAGGCGCCGTAGTAGCTCGGCGTCACCGCGCCGCGGTCAAGGTTGCCTTTGGCGGCCTCGAGAGCGCCCTCGTCGAGGGAGAGATGGTCTCCGCTGGAACGATCTTCGGATGTCTTGGTGTCGGCCATGTTCATTTACCGGAAATGGCCTTGGCGCCGAGCAGTGCGAACAGCAGCACGGCCACGAACAGCACCAGGAACACGACGAAGAGGATCTTGGCGATGCCGGCCGCGCCGGCAGCGATGCCGGTGAACCCGAAGACGCCGGCGACGAGCGCGATGATCGCGAAAATGATGGCCCACTTGAGCATGCCGTTGACTCCTGAGAAGCGTGCCGGTGCGGCAGGAGGCCGACGGCGCGATGACGATTCAGGAACTGTACGAACGGCGATCGTCGACCGGCATCGGATCGCTGCGTGAATGGCTGTAGGACAGAGGCGGACGATCCGTCGCCCCGAGAACGACGAGGCGGCGTGCATCCGGCTCGAGGGTCGACCACGTGAGGAAGGTGCCTACCTCGAGCCGTCGCGTCGGCAGGTCCGGATCGCTCGAGGGCAGCGCCGTCGCGCTGCGGACGAAGACCAGGGTCAGCGATCGATCGCCCCGGCCGAGACGCAGTTCGGCCCGGGGCCAGTCGCTCGGCAGGCAAGGTGTCACGGCGATCTCGTCGCCGCGCTGGACCAGGCCGAACATCGACTCGATGGCCGCCCGATGCATCCAGCCTGCGGAACCCGTGTACCAGCTCCAGCCGCCGCGGCCGACGTACGGCGGCGCGCTGTAGACGTCGCCGGCCATCACGTAGGGCTCGATGGCGTAGACGGTGGCCCGCGCCGGCTCCGCCGAGCGGTGGGCCGGGCTCAGGTAGGTGAAGTAGCGGTAGGCGGCGTCGCCGTCGCCGCGCGCTGCCTGCGCCATCGAGGCCCAGACGCCGGCATGCGAGTACTGCCCGCCGTTCTCGCGCACGCCGGGCGGATAGGCCTGGATGTAGCCGGCGCTCGGCTCGGAGTCGCGCAGCGGCGGGTCGAGCAGGCGGATCAGGCCGGCCTCGTCATCGACGAGGTGGGTGGCCAGCGAATCCATGGCCTGGGCGGCCAGTGCCTCGGGCGCCGCCCCCGAAAGCACGGCCCAGGACTGGGCGATGAGGTCGATGCGGCATTCGGCGTTGACGCTGCTGCCGAGCGGCGAGCCGTCGTCGAAGTAGGCGCGTCGAAACCACGCCCCATCCCAGCCGGCGTCGACGAGGGCGGCGCGCCAGCCGTCGGCGGCCGCCCGCCAGCGGGCGGCCCGTTCCCGTTCGTCGCGGCGGTCGGCGATCGGCGCGAAGCGGGCGACCAGGTCGCAGAGGAACCAGGCCAGCCAGACCGACTCGCCCCGACCCTCGTGGCCGACCCGGTTCATGCCGTCGTTCCAGTCGCCGGTGCCCATCAGCGGCAGGCCGTGTGCGCCGACGGAGAGGCTGCGGTCGACCGTGCGCGCGCAATGCTCGTAGACGCTCGCCTGCTGGGCGCTGACAGTCGGCGCGAAGTAGGCATCTTCGGCGCCCTCGGGGATCGGCGGCCCCTCGATGAAGGGCACCGGCGCATCGAGGATCGAGGCGTCGCCGGTGCATTCGAGGTAGTGCAGGCAGGCATGGGGCAGCCAGAGCAGGTCGTCGGAAAAATGGGTGCGCACGCCGACGCCGGTGGGCGCGTGCCACCAGTGCTGGACATCGCCCTCGACGAACTGGCGCGAGGCCGCCAGCACGATCTGCTCGCGCAGCATGGCGGGAGCGGTCCAGGCGAGCGCCATCGCATCCTGGAGCTGGTCGCGGTAGCCGTAGGCGCCACCCGCCTGGTAGAAGCCCGCCTTGGCCCAGAGCCGGCAGGCCACCGTCTGGTAGAGCAGCCAGCGATTGACGAAGGCGTCGAACAGCGGATCGGGCGTGCGCACGACGGTGCGGCCGAGAAGTTCGTCCCAGTGGCTGCGCACCGCCTGCAGGCGGCCGAGTGCCGACACCGTCAGCGCCCGTTCGGCCAGGGCGCGGGCGGCTTGCGGATCGGCGCCGTAGCCGAGCAGGAAGACGCAGTCGACGGTGTCGCCAGCCCGCAACTGCAGGCGGTGCGACAGCGCCGCACAGGGGTCGAGGCCGCAACCGCTGGCCTCGCCGTAGTGGTCGGGAACGACGACGCGCCCGCGGGCGTCGAAGGACTCGCGCCGGTCGCAGGTCCACTCGATGGCCTCGGCGCCCTCCACCGACATGCTGAAGAAGGCGGTGCCGCCGCCAAAGCCGGCCGAGCGATCGCGCTGGGTGCAGAAGAGCGAGGTTGCGCGCCGTCCCGGCGCGCCCGTGTCGGCTGACCCGCTGGCCGGCTGGCCGGCGGCCGGACGTGGATGAATCGCCGCCGACGTCCAGGTCGTCGCCCGGTCACTGCGCTGCGCGCCCATCACCCACTCGACGATGCCGATGGCGCGCAGCGACATCGTCCGGTGGCCGCGGTTGACGAGGCGCACCCGCACCTGCTTGACCGCGTCGACCGGGTCGACGCACCACGAGACAGCGACGTCGAGCGATTCGCGCCGATGGCTGATGGTGCTGGTGCCCTGGCCGTGGGCGACCCGGTAGCGCAGCTGGCTGTCGCCCGCGGCCGAGGGGGTGACGCTCCAGCAACGCAGCGTCCGCATGTCCTGGAGCACGAACCACTCGCCCGGCGGGTCGGCCACCGGATCGTTGGACCAGGGCGTCAACTGGTTCAGGCGGCTGTTGGTCGCCCAGCTGTAGCCGCCGCCGGCTTCGGTGAGCTGGGCGCCGAAGTCGGGGTTGGCGAGCACGTTGGTCCAGGGCCGCGCCGGCCGTGACAGGGCGGCGACGTCGAAGCGGTACTCGCCGCCGTCGGCGGCGAACTCGCCGACCGGCGGACGGGCGACGATCTCGACGCTCATGCTGTTGGTCAGGACCGCCGACGAGACCGCCTGACGTTCGCCGAGGGCGTGGTCGTGCAGATCGGCGAACTCCTGGAGGTGGTGGGACAGCGATCGGCCGTCGGCGTTGAGGCGGATGCGCGCCAGCGCCCGCAGGGTGGCCAGCTCGTCGGGCTGCAGCTCGGTCGAGGCGATGACATGAAAGCCCGCCTCGGCGACGCCCGGGTCGGCCTTGCAATCGGCGACGTAGGCCTCGCGCAGCGAGGCGATCTGCCGGTTGAGCGCCATCAGGTAAGAGGCGGGCTCGTAGTTGACCACGACGAGGTCGCAGGCCAGGCCACCCCACGACCACATGCGGAGGGCCTGGGCCAGCGTGCGCAGCAGGCCGAAGCCCTGGGCGACGCCGGCCGAGACGAGGATGATCGGCCGGTCGCCGGAGATGCCGAAGCGCCACAGCAGGCGACGGTCGCAGGCTTCGCCGCTTTCGACGGCGAGCGACTGCGGGCGGGTCAGCGACAGGGCCAGTGCCGTCGACAGCGTCTGGATGGCTGCGAACCGGTCGGGACCGAGACGGGCATCGTGCAGGCGGATGCCGGCCAGCGTCGCCGACATGGTCGAGGCGCGCACGATGTTGCCTTGCTGGCGGTACTTGTCGATCACGGCGCGCAGCGTCGACGCGTTGTCGGAGGCGGCGGTGCAGAAGGTGAGCCGCACCTTGCCGCGGGCCGGCAGGCGCAGGCGCACCGCCAGGCCGGCCACCGGGTCGAGGCCGGTGTCGAGCGGTGCCGCTGCGAGCGGCGGGTCCGCGGCCGGCGGGGGCTCCTCGAAGGCCGCCAGCGGATGGCTGGCGTCGCGGTTGCGGCCGAGCCAGCGGGCGCGGTCGACCTGGATCCTCAGGGAGAGCTCCGGGACGTCGCTGGCGATCAGGAAGTGCGCCGCCCGCAGGCCGCGGTCGGTGGCCAGACGGGGCCGGCGCTCGAAGAGCAGCGCCTGGTGGGCCCCGTCCCAGGCCGCCGTGACGAACAGGTTGGAGAACGCCGGGTGCGACTCGTCGGCGCGCGGTTCGGCCAGCGTCACGTCGAAGGCCGAGATGAGCTCGAGCTCGAGATCCCGTTCGCCGAGATTGCGCAGGTCGATCTGCCGGAACTCGAGGTCGTCCTCGGGGCTGACCCAGACCGTCGTCAGGGCATCGATCTCCGGCCAGGCCGCCGAGAAGCAGACCCGGTCGGCGTGGAAGGTGCTCTGGTACTGCGCCGCCGGGTCCGGCGCCGGGTGCTGGGTGAGCGAGACCGGCCGCGGCTGACGATCCCATCGCAGGTAGAAGAAGCTGCCGTGGGCATCGCGCAGCGCGTCGTCGCGCGAGCGCGAGATGCCGAAGCGGCCCCAGCGGCTCGTCCCGGCGCCGTTCGGTCGCAGCGACACGGCGTAGCGGCCGTTCGACAGCAGGTGGGTGGGCTCGATCGCCGACATGCCGGGGATCAGCTCGCGCACCAGGCTGGCCGCCCGCTTGCCGCGCACCGCCGCCCGGCCGGACGGCGGCTCCTCGAGCAGAGGCACCTCGCGCGGCGAGCGTTCGTGCAACAGCGACGACACCGCCTCGATGCGCGGATCGGCCATGCCCCAGCGGCGCGGCGTGCCGCCGAGAAGGACGTTGGCCAGGGCGACGATGGTCATGCCCTGGTGGTGCGCCATGAAGGTCGAGACCGGGGTGAAGCCACCGCTTCCGGACTGCCGGCCCGGCGAATAGTCGAGCGCCTCGATGAAGCCGTAGTGATCGCGGCAGCCTGCGCGTTCCAGGCGGCGCAGGTTGGCGACAGCGCGATGCGGCGTCACCTGCGCGGCGAGGGCGGTGGCGTACGGCGCGATCACGAGCTCGTCAATCGGCGTGCGACGCAACGCCAGACGCGGCACGCCTTGCGGCGCGTATTGGTAGGCCAGCGACTGGTCGCTGCCGGCGTAGGCCGATTCGGAGATCCCCCAGGGGACGTCTCGCTCGCGGCCGTAGGCGATGTGCTCCTGCACGGCGGCGCGCCCGGCACTGTGCAGGACGCTGCCTTGCGGCTCGTCGAGCAGCAGCGTCGGCATCAGGTACTCGAACATGGAGCCCGACCACGAGCGCAGGCCGACGGTCAGGGCGGCGGCGGCATAGAAGGGCCGGCCGAGTGCCGACCAGTGGGCGGCGGGGACGTCGCCCTTGGCGATGGCCCAGAGGCTGCTGGCGCGCGCTTCAGACGCCAGGAGGTCGTAGTAGCTGGCATCGAGCTGCTGCTCGACGACGCGGTAGCCGATGTGAAAGAGGCGGCGCTTGCGGTCGTACAGGAAGCTGAAGTCCGCCTCCTGCGCGAGGTGCTGGCAGGTGCGGGCGATGGCCCGAAGCCGCTGGTCGTCGGTGGGGACGTTGGTGCGGTCGGCCGCGCGGTCGGCCGCGTTGCCGGAGTTCGCGACGGCCCGATCGCGGGCGGCCGAGCGCAGCGTCGCGGCGTGGTCGGCGAGGACCCGGGGCAGCGAGCGCGATGCCGACATCGGCGCGGTGGCGGTCGACTCGGAGTTCGCTTCCACGGCATCGGCCGGTTCGGGCCAGGCCTGAAGCTGCACGGCGACGGCGTCGAGAAGCGCCTCGATGCGGTCCGCCGCCGCGTCTTGCGGGACGTCGACGAGGCCGGCCAGCTCAGCCGCAGCGCCCTCGAGAACGTGGCCGCTGGCCGCGGCCAGCGCCGCGATGCGTCGCGCCGAGGCCCGCAGGGCCCGGCGCACCGGTGCGGCCTCCTCGGCCGGGTCGAACGGGGCGTCGAGAGTGGTGTCGGAGGGTGTCTCGGGAGCTGCGTCGGGGGCGGCGACTGCGTCGGCGGTTGCGTCGGCCAGGGCGAGGCAGGCCTGCGAGACCGCCAGCAGCTGGGTGCAGAGGTTGCCGCTGTCGACCGTCGAGACGTACATCGGCAGGAGCGGCTGGGCCGATTCGGTGTCGTACCAGTTGAGGAAGTGACCCCGGTGGCGCTGCAGCTTCCCCAGGGTCGCCAGCGTCGCCTCCATGCGGTCGATCAGGTCGCGGCGGCCGATCCAGCCGAACTCGCGGGCGCAGGCGGTCGAGAGCAGATAGAGGCCGATGTTGGTCGGCGAGGTGCGATGGGCAACCATGTCGTGGGGCACGGTCTGCAGGTTGTCCGGCGGCAGGTCGCTCTCGCCCGGCACGACGCAGCGCTCGAACAGGCGCCAGGTGTCGCGGGCGACGTCGCCGAGGTAGGCCCGGTCGGTCGGGGACAGGGTGTCTTCGGGCGCCGGTGGTTGCGGCCGGCTGACCCACCAGGTCCAGACCGGCGAAAGCGCCCAGAGGACGCACAGCACCGTCGTCAGCGGCATCTGCCGGGCGCCGGCCGCGGCCATCAACGCCCAGAAGGCGCCGGCCGCCAGCGGCGCCGCCCAGTGCTTGCGCCACAGGGCCGGCAGCGAGGTCGTGGCGACGGACTGGGCGGCCGCAGCCGTCGTCCACTCGAGCAGGTGGCGGCGGCTGACGAGCATGCGAAAAAGGGCCCGGCCGATCGCGCCGACCGCCATGAGGGCAGACTGCATCAGCTCGCCGAGCTGCCAGGCTGCGCTCAGGAGGGCGCGGGCGAGACTGACGACCGCCTGACCGTAGAAATGCAGCTTGGCGACATCGTCGCGGCTCGGCGCAAAGGCGGCGAGCGCGCCCATCAGCGGACCGGCGCCGAAGGCGAACGCGATCAGCAGGAGGGCGGCCACCGGCGAGACGACGGAAGTGGCCAGCGCGAAGCCGAGCAGCCCTACCGAGGCCGGCGCGACCAGCGATCGGCGCAGGTTGTCGACCATCTTCCAGGCATTGATGGCGCGGATGCCGTAGTGGCGGGAGCGCAGCAGGATCGGCAGCAGCTGCCAGTCGCCGCGCGTCCAGCGGTGCACCCGAGACGCCGCAACGTCGGCGTGGAAGGGCGCATCCTCGATCACGGTCACGTCGGTGACGGCGGCGCAGCGGGCGAGCGAGCCTTCGAGAAGGTCATGGCTCAGGATGCGGCCTTCCGGCAGGCGGCCGCCGAGAACGGCATGGACCGCATGGACGTGCAGCAGGCCCTTGCCGGTGAAGGTGCCTTCGTCGAAGACGTCCTGGTACACCTCGGAGATCGCCGCGCTGTACGGATCGATGCCCGGCTGGCCGGAGAACAGCCAGTGGTAGAGCGTCATCTCGTGCGGCGCCGGCAGCGGCGTCGACACGTGCGGCTGCAGGATGCCGTAGCCCCGCTCGACGCGCTTGCCGTCGGCTCGCAACTGCGGCTGGTTGTGCGGGTGGGCAGCGACGCCGACGAGCTCGCGCAGGCGCCCGGGCGGCAGCCGGGTGTCGCTGTCCAGCGTCACCAGGTAGCGTGCCCCCGTCGCGATGGCGGAGAGCGCGCCCAGATCGAGGAAGGGCTGCCGCGGCTCGCCGGCGAGGACGGCGATCAGCTGCTCGAGCTTGCCGCGCTTGCGCTCCCAGCCGATCCAGCGCTGTTCGGACTCGCTGAACTGGCGCGCCCGGTGCAGGAGGATGAAGCGCGGCGCCTGACCCGGCGCGTGCGGGTGCTGGGCATTGAGCCGGTCGACGGCACGGGCGGCGGCATCGAGCAGGGCGTCGTCGGCCTCGGTGCGGACCGCGACGGCGTCGGGCCAGTCGGTGAGCAGGGCGAACTGCGCCTGCCGTTCCGGGTTGGCCAGGTAGTGCAGATGCAGCTGGTGGGCCAGGCGTTCGCCGGCCTCGGGGCTCGACAGGATCGCCGGGATGACGACCATGACGCGGTGCTCGGGCGGGATGCCGGCGGCCAGGGCGAGGCGCGGCAGCCGGCTCGGCGGCGTCGATTCGCTGATCATCCGGTTGACCACGGCGACCACCGCCTCCGACGCCGGAAAGAAGAGCAGGAGCGCGACCAGCGCCGCCAGCCAGGGGTCGTCGTTCAGCGGCGACAGCGCCATCGTGTGCTGCAGCAGCATCCAGGCGATCAGGCCGGCCGTCGTCGCCAGGATGGCGACGAGATAGACGGGCAGGGCGGCGACGCGACGGGTCCGTCGCCAGAAGGTGCGGCCGCGCTCGTCGAGGCCGAGTGAGCGTGCGAACGCGCTCCGCCCGGCGCCGCTCAACCAGTGCTCGGCGGTGGTCCCGGGATCGATGGCCTCGGCCGCAGGATCGTCGGTGGCGGCTGACTTCATCCGCTCGAGCAGCGCCGACGCGACGGCGCGCTCGCCGCGGCCGCTTCGTCGGGCCAGCAGCTCGATCGCATGCAGCGTCGCGTCGCGGGTGTCGGCCCGCTCGGCCGTGAAGGCCGGCGAACCGAGCATGAGACGGGTCAAACCGCTCGTCTCGGTGACGATCTCCGGCCAGTCGGCGTCGCCGATCGAGCGCAGCGAGGTCACCGCGTTGCCGACGCTCAGGTTGTCGGCCGCCTGGGCGGCCGGCAGCCGCGTCTGGATCTCCGCCAAGTTCGGCGCGACCCGCGCGATCCAGTCGGTGAAACGCGGATCGGCGGTCGCCTGACCGTCCTGCAGACGCTGCGCCATCTGGGCGAGGAAGACCTCGCCGACGCCGCGCGCCTCGAGCTGTGCCAGCACCTCGTCGAGCAGCTCGGGCGACAACTGGTCGAGCCGGTCGCTGCACAGGTTGGCGACCTCGCGGGCCGCCTTGTTGGCGGCGACGCGCTCGGCGAGACGGCGCAGGTTCTCGATCAGGACGACGCGCAAGGTCGTCGGCAGCGCCCACAGCTCGCCCAGCGTCAGCTCGCGGGTGCTCTCGTAGGCCTTCAGAAAGTGGACCAGCAGGTCCTCGTTGAAAGCGCTGTCGGTGTGTGCGACGAAGGCCCAGGCGACACCGTAGACACGCGGCAGACCGACCAGCGGCTCGTCCTGGAGGACCGGCAGGTCACGGAAGTAGCGGCGCGGCAGGCCCCGGTTGATCTCGCGCATCTGCGCGTCGATCAGATGGAAATTGTCGAGCAGCCATTCGGCGGCGGTGCTGATGTCGTAGCCGGTCGTCGCCTGCTCGCCGATGTAGCGATGGGCTTCGCGCAGCAGCCGGACGTTGTCTCGAAGGCGGGGGAAGAACGCCGTCGATCCCGACGGCGCGAATCGCGCCGCGTGCGTGTCGCCGAGACTGCGGCCGTGCTGTGCGAATCGCTCCGGACCGAAGATCTCCGAACGGATGACCCGTTCGAGGGGCCCGCGTTCCGGGTCGAGGATGTCCGTGGCGGCGGGCGCGTCGGGCACCAGCCGACGCAGTCCGGGCCGGGCCATGCGTCGGCCCCGGATTACGAGAGAAGCGCGCCGATTCCGAGAACGAGGGCGGTCGCGACCAGGGTCGTCACCAGCCGGGGCGCGAGGAAGCCGAGCAGGGACTCGGTGGCGCAGTGCAGCGCGAACATCCGGCCACGCAGGCCGTTGCACAGCCGCACGTGGGCGCCGAGCGCGCGCAGTTCCGTCGGGGCGGTATCGACGTCATCGGGAAAGCTCGAAGTCGCCCACGGCGCACCGGAGATCCAGGCGCCTGCGGTGGGGCTCACGACGTTGCTGCTCATGAATGGTCTTCGTCCGGGAGAGTGAGAGGGGTGTGCGAGCCTTGAACTCAGGCATTATCGATGCTCGGTGATAACCCTTGATCTGTCTGTCGTCCCGGCCGACGGCGTGGCGTAGGACCCTTCCTACGCTCGGCTGTCACGACCGCCGACGCAAAAAAAACGCGCCGGAGCGCGTTTTGAAAGGGCCCCACGGTGGGAGACCGGGCCGGGTGCCGCGCGGGCGGTCCGGCAAGGGGCCGTTGGGAGGTAACTCAGAGGTCGTTCAAGGCCGGTCGACAGGCCGGCCGGCCGCCGTCCGCGGCGCTACCGGCGCACGCGAGACGCGCTTGGTGGTCGAGCCCTGGCTGGCGAGGAACGAGGACAGCATCGTCATCCACGAATCGATCGGCAGTCGGCGGACGATGCGCGACGCCAGCTGCGGCACGATGCCGATGAACAGCGCGGGCCGCAGCAGCCAGCGCCACGGCCGCGAGGCGGCCAGCGCGGCGCCGACCACGAACGCGCCGAGGATCAACAGGGTGGGATTGCGCCGGGCGACCGGGCGGACGAGCGTCTTGGCGGCTTCGCCGCCGACGATCGCGACGGTCCGCATCGGATGCTGCGCCCACCAGCTTTCGACGCTCTCGACCAGGATCGAGATACCGGGCAGGCCGACGAGCCCCGACAGGGCTTTCGAGCCCAGGCTCTCGAGCGACGGCAACGAGGACAACAAGGACG
>Ga0136633_1003530_pt1 | contig 10255 bp, 7 predicted proteins | sample AntDrymeUQ832206_2_FD_105494 | JGI IMG/M metagenome (GOLD analysis project Ga0136633, IMG submission 105494) | Polar desert sand microbial communities from Dry Valleys, Antarctica - metaG UQ83 (22.06) | ecosystem: Environmental > Terrestrial > Soil > Desert | place: Antarctica: Dry Valley...
ACGATCGAGCGGAGCGCCCGCGCCCCGGTCTTGCGGTCGAGGGCCACGTCCGCGGCGGCCTTCAGTGCCCCCTCGGTGAAGACGAGCTCCACCTTGTCGAGGGCGAGGAACTTCTGGAACTGGCGCGTGACCGCGTTCTTCGGCTCGGTCAGGACTCGGACGAGATCCTCCGAGGTGAGCGCGGCAAGCGTCACGATGACCGGCAGGCGGCCGATGAACTCGGGGATGAGCCCGAACTTCAGCAGGTCCTCCGGCATGAGCCGCTCGAGCATCCGGGCCTTGTCCGCCTTGCTGATCGCGCCGTCCGACCCGAAGCCGATCGATCGGCGCCCGACGCGCTCCTCGACGATCTTCTCGAGGCCGTCGAAGGCGCCGCCGCAGATGAACAGGACGTTCGTCGTGTCGATCTGGATGAAGTCCTGGTGGGGATGCTTCCGGCCACCCTGGGGCGGGACATTTGCGACGGTCCCTTCGAGGATCTTGAGGAGCGCCTGCTGGACGCCCTCGCCGGACACGTCGCGCGTGATCGAAGGGTTGTCCGCCTTGCGCGCGATCTTGTCGATCTCGTCGATGTAGATGATGCCGCGCTGCGCGCGGGCGACGTCGAAGTCGGCGGACTGGATGAGCCGCAGGAGGATGTTCTCGACGTCCTCACCGACGTAACCGGCTTCCGTCAGCGACGTCGCGTCGGCGATGCAGAACGGGACGTCGAGGACGCGGGCGAGCGTCTGCGCGAGCAGCGTCTTGCCGGAACCGGTGGGGCCGACAAGGAGGACGTTCGATTTCTGGAGCTCGACCTCGTCGACCTGGTGGCCGGCGTTGACCCGCTTGTAGTGGTTGTAGACCGCGACCGAGAGGACCTTCTTCGCCTTGTCCTGGCTGATGACGTACTGGTCCAGGGCGAACTTGATCTGACGCGGGTTCGGGAGCTTGGCAGCCGTCGGCCGTGTCTTGGGCTGCTCGAGCATCTCCTCTTCGATGATTTCCTGGCAGAGGTTGATGCACTCGTCGCAGATATATACGCCCTGGCCGGCGATGAGCTTCCGGACCTGCTCCTGGCTCTTGCCGCAGAACGAGCACCGATACGGGACCTTGGGTCCCTTGGTTCTGCTGGTCGAGGTCACGCGTGAAGTCCTGTCATCCCGGTTGAGACCATTACTCCTTGGATTTCTTCGGAGCCGGCTCCGCGCTCACGTCCTTGGGGTCGGTCACCGAAGACCCCTCGCCGCCGACCATCCCGGCGTCGTGGGCCTGGGCGATGAGCGATTCCCCTGGCATCGAGTAGACCGCGTCGATGATGCCATAGTCCTTCGCCTGGTCGGGAGACATGAAATAGTCCCGATCGGTGTCCTTCTTGACCCTCTCGAGGGGCTGGCCCGTGTGCTTGGCGAGCAGCTCGTTGTTGCGCTGCACCAGGAACTCCCATTCCTTCATCTGGATCATCGCGTCCGGGGCGTTGCCGCGGAAGCCGCCGGAGCCCTGGTGGACCATGATCCGGCTGTTCGGGAGGGCGTAGCGCTTTCCCTTTGCCCCAGCCGCCAGCAGGACGGCGGCCATCGAGGCGGCCATCCCGATGCAGATCGTGCTGACCGGTGCCCGCAGGTATTGCATCGTGTCGTAGATCGCCAGGCCCGCGTTCACCACGCCACCGGGCGAGTTGATGTACAGGCTGATGTCCTTCTCCGGGTCCTCCGACTCGAGGAACAGGAGCTGGGCAATCACGAGGTTGGCGAGGTGATCCTCGATCGCATCGCCGAGGAAGATGATCCGCTCCTTTAGGAGGCGCGAGTAGATGTCATACGCGCGCTCGCCTCGGCTGGAGGTCTCGATCACCATGGGTACGAGCATCTGGATCTCCTGTGGAAACGGAGCGGGTGGCTTCAGCCGGCCCGCGGGGTGGTCGCGGTGTGGTCGTCGATCGGCGCGGTGGCGGACTCGGTCGCGTCGATCGGGTCGGTCGTGTCGGTCGGGTCGGGCGTGTCGGTCGTCGCTTCAGCCGGCGGCGAGTCGGTCACGGCCGCGGCGGACTCCTCGGCGTGCGGCAGCGCCGGATGATCCGGGTGGGCCGCGAGCCAGTCGTCGACGAGGCGCTCGACGACCCGGCTTCGCCGCAGCGTGCTCCTGATGAAGTTCCGACCGCGCTCCGATTCGAAGTAGCGGATGAGCTTCGCGTCGCGAGCGTAACGGCCGCGGCCGCGTTCGACCTCCGCGTCGACGTCCGCCTCCGGCACGCCGATCTCCTCGCTGTCGCCGATCTTCGTCAGGACCAGCAGCACCTTGACGCGCTGCTCGGCCTTGGGCCGGAAGTCCGCGTGGAGGTCCGCCTCGCTCTTCTCGACGACCTTGAGGTACGCCTCCTCGGAGATCCCCTGCCGCGCGAGGGACGCACGGAACTCGTCGTGCAGCACCTCGACCTCCTGGTCCACGAGGACGTCGGGCAGGTCGACGGTCGCGTTGGCGACCGCGTATTCGATGATCCTGTCCGCGAACTCGTGGCGGGCCTTGTCGAGCGCATTCCGCTCGAGCCGCGGCTTCACTTCCGCGCGCAGCGCAGCGAGGTCCGAGAAGTCGCCCATCGACCGGGCGAAGTCGTCGTCCGCGTCGGGCAGCACCTTCTCGCGCAGCTCCTTGAGGTCCACCTTGAAGTGGACCGGCTGGCCGGCCAGCGTCGGCTCGCCGTAGTCGTCGGGGAACGTGATGTCGAACTCGACGGTGTCGCCGACCTTCGCTCCCTCGAGATGCGATTCGAAGCCCGGGATGAGCCGCTCCTCGCCGAGGATCAGCGGCATCCGATCGCTCGATCCGCCATCGAATGGCGTGCCGTCCCTCGTCCCCTCGAAGCCGATGACGGCGTAGTCGCCTTTCCGGGCGCCGCGATCTTCGACCGGCGCGAGGCTCGCGTGCTGGTCGCGCAGCTCTTCGATCACCGTGTCGACCTTGCCATCGTCGATCGTGTCGATCTCCGGCCGGAAGTTGAAGCCTCGGTAGTCGCCGAGCGTGACCTCGGGGCGGACCGGCACGGTGGCCGTGAAGATGACCGGCTTGCCCTCCTCCGCCTGGACGACGTCGACCTCGGCCTGGGCGAGCGGCAGGATCTCCTTCTCGATCAGCGCCTTGCGATACGCATCCTGGACGAGGTGCTCGACGGCCTCGTCGAGGACCGCTCCCGGTCCGAGGACGGCCTCGAGGACGCCACGGGGCGCCTTCCCCGGACGGAAGCCGGGGACGCGGGTTCGGCGCGACAGGTGGCGGACGGCCTCGCTGATCGCCTGGTTGAGCCGCTCAGGGGGCAGCTCGATCTCGAGCTTGACCGAGCTCTTCGGGGCGGGGGTGGCCGTGACGTTCATCGCCGGGGAAGTATAGGGCGGGCTCTCGCACGAGGCGGGCGTGGGCGGGCGGTCAGCGACAGGCCAGGTCGATGGTAGGCGAGGTCGGACTCGAACCGACACGCCCCTCACGGGGCACCGGCTCCTAAAGCCGGCGCGTCTGCCATTTCGCCACTCGCCCGCCGGGAGTGTATCTGGCTCGGAAGTCCGTCGAACCTGGCCAATCGGTGTCTCGCTCAGCGACTGCTGCGTCGAAGAAAGGAGCCGAAGGGCAGCTTCCTCCGACGTTTGCTTCGCCTGGCGAGTGATCCGTCGTCGGAGGCGGCGCCCAGCCGACGTTTGCGTCGGTGAGCGAAGCGGGTCAGCGACGGGGCGCCGTGGGCCTCGTTGCGGGATCCTTCGCCGGCGCCCCATCCGGCGTGGTCCCCTTCCCCGCCTCGCGACGGGCGCGGACCTTCTCGACAGCCTGCTTGAACGAGGCGCTCTCCGGGTTGAACAGCTGCTCGGCCATGCGCTTGGTTGCCTGCGCAGTGATCGGCTTTGCAACGCTCGCGAGGATCAACGCGGCCACCGCGCCCAGGTCGCGCTTCTCGCGCTCTGCGCGGTGCTCCTCGAGGTACTTCGCGAACTCCCGCTCGAGGGTAGCGCGCACGCGCTCGCCGTCACTACCAAGCTTTCGGAGCTCCTTGTCGACTTCCTCAGGAAGCATCGACTTGGGCCGGTCCGCCTCCGGGCCGACGACCGCCCGCTTCGCACGTCGGAAGAGCCGTCTCGGGCCCCCCGCGACGAGAAACGCGACGCCCGCCGCCAGCCCCGCCGTCTTGATCGGCTCGCGACGGATCTTGGCCGGGATGTCGACCGCGGCGCGGGCGGCAGCCTCGAGCCGCTCAGCCTCGGTCTCGAGCTCTCCGCGGGCGGCTAGGACGCCGGCCCGAGCGGCGTCCGTTTGCGCACCCACTCGATTGTCTCCTTCGTCGTGTCGATCGTCGCTTTCGGGTAGAACCGGTTCTTGAGTGCTTCCGTATCGATGCCCTTCCTCGCCACGCCGATGCCCATCAGGATGGGCCACAGCAGGAGCGCGACGGACACGCCGATCGCGGCACCGACCCGCGGACCGAGGGCGACAGAGGTCAGCGCGCCGAGGAGCGCCCCGATGATGGCTCCGACGAGCAGGCCGCCGATCGCCCCGCCCACGCCCCCGGCACGTGCACCCAGCACGAGCCCGAGCAGGCCGAAGAGCACCGCCAGTGTCGCCGCGCCAACGACCAGGGGCCGGATGTCGGCCGCAACGTTGCCCGCGACGGCGTTACCGAGGCTCGTCCAGCCGCGATTCGTCAGATCGAATCCGAGAACGGCCCCGACGATGATGCCGATGACAACGGCCACGAGGAAGTTGACGCCGATCCGGCCGCCGCCGTACCCGAGCGCGGCGAGGATTGCCGCGACCGCGACGCCGGTGAGGAACAGCGGGCCGTGAATGACGCCCCAGCCGATGGACCCGAACAACCATTCGCCGAGGAAGAGGAACAGCCCGACGCCGAACAGCAGTCCAGCGAGGATCAGCGCCCCGATCGCGACGCCGGACAGGACGGCGACGCCTTTGATGTTGTCGAGGATGTCGCCGAGCTCGGCCTTCGCCAGGTCGACGTGGGCGCGGACGAGGCCCATGACCGCGCCGCGCGATCGCCCGAGCTGCTCGCGCAGACCGGGGGCGGGCTCGGCCGCGGGTGCGCCACGCGCGCGCCCGCCCGGCGAACGAGGAGCCGCGTCGGGCGTGGGCGGGCGCTCAGGATCCGTGGGCTGCGTGGGGTCCAGTTGTCGACTCCGGGCAACGGGGCGAAAGTCGGCCGATCATAGCAGCGGGTCCGCCTGAAGCCCGCCGAATTCGCGGTGACGAGCCTTTCAGCCCTCTCTCAGAGAGAAAAGAGCCCGAGGTCAGGCCGCGCCGCGGAACGCCCGGAAGCCGAGTCGGTCTGCCGCGTCGAAGAAGCCGTACGTCCGACGGAACGCCGGGTCCACGGGAGCCTGCAGGCGGCCCGTGACCGCCATCCAGAGCTGCCGCTCGAGCTCTTCGATCCGGGCCGCCAGCTCGGCCGGGCCGCGCGGAGTCGGAATATCGGCGTACGTCCGCCGCCCGGCCGGGAAGCGAACCGCGTCCTCCGGCAGTCGGGGAATGAACGCCAGCACGACCCGGGCGTGGCCCACGGCAGCCAGCTGCCACGGCTCGCTCCCCGTGACGCGTATCTGCGCGACGGAGTCGGCGTTTGGGCGGAGCGCCATCTCCCCGAGCGCCTCGGCAGCGGCCGCGCGCCGGTCCACCTCGGTCTGCGGCGGCGGCACGCGCAGCTGGGCAACCTGCAGGAGGAGGTAGCGAAGCTCGGCGGCGTCGGCTGCCTCGGAGCGGAGCGAGCCCTGGAAGCCGGCCTGGACGTCCTCGAGGTGCGGCAGGGTCATCCCTTCGAGGTAGGCGGCCCCGCCTTCCGGCAACTCGCCATGCCCGGCGACGGCGTCAAGAAGCTCGCGCGTGCGCGCGACGAGCTCGAGAAGCCGGTCGAGCTGCGTGAACCCGCTGCCGTCGAGATCGGTCATGCTCGTTTCACCGTGGCCCATCGATTCGGCGATGTCGCTCGCCCGATGGTACCGGCGCCGGTACGCCACGGTTGGCCGCCCGAGCAGCGGGCAGGCGTGGAGTACGCTCAGCGCATGGTCGATCAGCCCTCCTCCGAGCGCAGGCTGACGCGCGCCGAGATCCTCAGCGTCGGGAGCGAGCTGCTCGCGGGTGAGACGCGCGACACGAACGGGGGCGAGCTCGCGCGCGCGCTCACGGGGCGAGGCGTCCGCGTTCAGCGTATCCAGGCCGTGCCCGACGACCTGCCGGCCGTGGCGGCGACGTTCAGAGCGGCACTTGCGGACGCGGACCTCGTCATCTCGACGGGCGGCCTCGGGCCCACGCCCGACGACCTCACCCGCGAGGCGATCGCGGAGGTCTGCGGCGAGCTGCCCACCGTCGACCCGGCCATCGAACGGTGGCTCCGCGGGCTGTGGGCACGTCGCGAGATGCCGTTTCCGGAGCTCAATCTGAAGCAAGCCTGGCTCATCCCGTCGGCCACGCCGATCCCCAACGCCAACGGGACCGCGCCGGGCTGGTGGGTCGAGCGGGCCGACGGGCGCATCGTCGTCGCGCTGCCCGGCCCGCCGCGCGAGATGCGCCCGATGTGGTCCGAATGGGTGCTGCCCCGGCTCGAGGCCCGTGGGCTCGGCACGGAGGCCGAGATCAGGACGCTGCGGCTGACGGGCGTCGGCGAGTCGCAGGTCGCCGACGTGCTCGGCGACGCGCTGCTGCGGGCCCCCAACCCGGTGGTGGCGACGTACGCCCGGTCCGATGCGGTCGATGTCCGAATCGCCGCGGTCGCGGAGACGTCCACCGACGGTCGTCCGTCGCGGACCGCGGCCGACATCGCGGACGCGGCCGAGGCCGAAGTCCTGGAGCGGCTCGGCGATCACGTCTGGGCACGCGGCGAGACGACCTGGTCGGGCGCGATCGGCGAGCGGCTCGGCGATCTCGGGTGGGGGCTGGCGATCGTCGAGGTCGGCACGGGCGGGTCGCTCGCGCGCCTTCTCGGCGACGTGGAGTGGCTCCGGCGAACGGAGTCCCTGGCCGCCGACCCGACCGACGGAGCCGCGGCGCTGGAACGGCTCGCAGGGGCGGCACGCGACACCGGCCGCTGCGAGGTGGGCGTTGCGGTGCGCGCCGCGCCCCGCGGCGACGACACGGCGGTGAGCATCGTCGTCGCGTCGCCCCACGGGCTACACCGCGAGCGACGGCTCGCGTTCCTCGGCGGAGCGCAGGGCCGCTCGCGCGCGGCGCTAACGGCAGCGGCGGTCTTGCTCGCCGAGCTTGGTCGGGCTGTCGCTGCCCCCGAGTCAATGGCCACGGAGGCCAGCGGCGTTGTCGAGGAGGTGCCCCGATGAAGGAAGTCACCGCGGGCGAGATCGCGAGGGTCTCCCTGTTCGAGGGCCTGCCCGCCGAGGACCTCGCCGCGCTCGCCGTCGTCGCCACGCGACGGCGGCTGGCCGACGGCGAGGTGCTGTTCGCCCAGGGCCAGCCGGCGCGCACGCTTCACGTCGTGGTGGCGGGCGGACTCGTGCTGCGAGCGGAGGCGGACGGCCGTTCGGTCATCGTCGAGAGCCTTCGACCGGGCGACCTGGTGGGCTGGTCGGCGATGCGCGAGGGTGCGGTGACGCTCTCGGGCGCCCGCGCGACCGGGGCGACAGAGGTGATCGCGATCCCGGTCGACACGATCGTCGATCTCGCGGCGGGCGGATCACGCGAGTCCGCCAGGCTCATTCGGCGGATCGTCGGGCTCGCCGCCCGGCACCTCGAGGCGAGCTGGGATCAGCTCTTGCAGGCCGGTGGCAGCGAAGGCGTGATCAGCGGCGGTTGAGGCCGCTGGATCAGGAGATCGTCAGGACCGGCTGCTCGTCGCGGCCGGCGGCGCGAACGCTCATCCGGGCGGCGACGATCTGGGCGAGCGCCGTGAGCGACAGGGCTGCGGGCCCGGGCTCTCGCTGTGCGACCGCCGGCACGCCGACGTCTCCGCCCTGGCGGACCGTGACGTCGAGCGGGATCCCGGCGAGGTACTCGATCCCGTGCTGCTGGGCAAACCGCTCGCCGCCGCCGCGGCCGAAGATTTCGGTCACCTCGCCGCAGTGGCTGCAGACGAAGCCCGTCATGTTCTCGACGATCCCGATGACCGGCACGCTCATCCGCTTGAGCATCGCGAGCGCCTTCGTGACGTCCGCGAGGGCGACCTCCTGGGGCGTCGTGACGAGGACGGTGCCGCTGATCGGGACGGCCTGGGCGAGGGTGAGCTGCGCGTCCGAGGTTCCCGGCGGGAGGTCGATCACGAGGTAGTCGAGGTCGCCCCAGTCGACGTCGCGGAGGAACTGCTGGATCGCGCCGCCGACGAGCGGGCCGCGCCACACGATCGGCTGGCCCTCGGGCACGAAGAACTGGATCGAGATGACCTTGACCCCGTAGCGCTCGAGCGGCGTGATCTTGTTGCTCTCGCTTGCCTTGGGCTGGCCGTCGATGCCCATCATCATCGGGATGTTCGGGCCGGTGATATCCGCATCCAGCAGACCAACGGACGCGCCCGACTGGGCAAGGGCCACGGCCAGGTTGACGCTGACGGTGCTCTTCCCGACGCCGCCCTTGCCGGACGCGACGGCGATGATGTTCTTGACACCCGGCACGAGCTGCTGGGGCTGCTGCGGGGCCGCCCGGCGGACCATCGCCCCCCAGGTGATGTCGATCGCCTCGACGCCCAGCGGCTGCAGCACCTGCCGAACGTTCGTCTCGATCTCGTCCTTGAGCGGGCAGGCCGGCGTCGTCAGCTCGATCGTGAAGGCTACGGCCGTGCCGTCGATGCGGAGGTCCTTGATCATGTTCCGCGTGACGAGGTCGCCGCCGAGCTCGGGCTCCTGGACCTGACGGAGGGCGTCGTAGATCGTGTCGTTCGTGAGCGTGGTCATCGGGCTGGACGGTCCTCGCATAGCGTTCTGACGGTCGGGGCGTCGATATCGTACCCCGGATCGGCGACGGCGCCCCGCATCGACACCGGGCCGCCAGGCGGTCCCGGTGCGGGCACCACGGACCCCACGAAGACCGCGGTCCTTTCGCGCAATGGCGTGCGAATCTCGCACCCGATCCGGGCCGTTGCCGCTGGAGTCGTCCGTTTGACAGCCCCTACGACGGGGCCTACTGTTCGGCCACTTGTCCGTTCGGACCAGGGGTTTCCATTGGACGCAGGAGTGGGGAGGAACGTGCCCGCCGTCGACGTCCGACTCGTCCAGGTCGTCAAGAAATTCGGCGACGTCGTTGCCGTCGACCACATCGACCTCGAGGTCCAGGACGGCGAGTTCTTCAGCCTCCTCGGACCGTCGGGCTGTGGCAAGACGACGACGCTCCGGATGATCGGCGGATTCGAGGAACCGACGTCGGGCCTGATCGAGCTCCAGGGCCGCGACGTCACGTGGCAGCCGCCGTACCGGCGGAACGTCAACACCGTCTTCCAGAACTACGCGCTCTTCCCTCACCTGTCGATCTACGACAACGTCGCATTCGGCCTCCGCCGGAAGGGCGTCAAGGGTGCCGAGGTGAAGCGCCGCGTGACCGAGATGCTCGCCCTCGTCGAGCTGCCGGGCTACGAGCGCCGAAAGCCGAGCCAGCTGTCGGGCGGCCAGGCGCAGCGGGTCGCGCTCGCCCGGGCGCTCATCAACCGGCCGGCCGTCCTCCTGCTCGACGAGCCGCTCGGCGCGCTCGACCTGAAGCTCCGCAAGCAGATGCAGGTGGAGCTGAAGCGCATCCAGCAGGAGGTCGGGATCACGTTCATCTACGTGACCCACGATCAGGAAGAGGCGATGACGATGTCGGACCGGATCGCGGTGATGAACCGCGGCCGGTACGAGCAGCTGGGCGACCCGGAGAGCCTCTACGAGCGCCCCACCACGCGTTTCGTCGCCGGATTCCTCGGGATCAGCAATCTCATCGCGGGGCGGATCGAGGGCACGGCGGGCTCCGACGACCGGTACGCGACGCTGCGTCTCGCGGACGACACCACGGTCCGGGTGCCTCGCGTGCAGACGAACGGACACGCCGCGATCGAGATCGGGGTCCGCCCCGAGAAGATCCGGATGCACTCGGAGGATGCCCAGGTCCCGGCCGCGTCGAACCAGCTCGCCGGAAAGGTGCGTGACGCTTCGTACCTCGGTGTCTCGACCCAGTACATCGTCGAGACCCGCGACGGCGAGCTGATCACCGTCTACGAGCAGAACGTGGAGCGGACCGTCCATGGGTCGCTCCACCGCCCCGGAGAAGACGTCCGGTTGAGCTGGTCACCGGATCACACGTTCGCAGTTCGGCCCGA
>Ga0136633_1003532_pt1 | contig 10245 bp, 8 predicted proteins | sample AntDrymeUQ832206_2_FD_105494 | JGI IMG/M metagenome (GOLD analysis project Ga0136633, IMG submission 105494) | Polar desert sand microbial communities from Dry Valleys, Antarctica - metaG UQ83 (22.06) | ecosystem: Environmental > Terrestrial > Soil > Desert | place: Antarctica: Dry Valley...
CAAATCGCGGCGGGCCAGAAGCTGCCGCTCGAGGGCGCCGCGTTCATCAGCGTCAACAACGACGACAAACCCAACGTCGTGCCCATCGCCCGCGACCTCGCGGCGCTCGGCTTCAAGCTGGTCGCGACCCGCGGCACCGCGGCCTACCTGCGCGCGCACGGCCTCGAGGTCGAAGTCGTCTACAAAATCAACGAGGGGCGTCCGCACGTCGGCGACCAGATCGTCAACAAGCAGATCCACCTCGTGCTCAACACCCCACTCGGGCGCGAGTCGTTCTTCGACGACCGCAGCGTTCGGCGGGTGGCGATGATGCAGGGGGTGCCGTGCATCACCACGCTCACCGGCGGCGCCGCGACCGTCAGCGCCATCAGGGCGCTGCGCGAACACGGGCTCGATGTCCGGTCGTTGCAGGAGTACCACGGTACGGTGCTCAGTAACGCCTGACACACACCGAACGCCGACGCCCAACGTCGGACGCAACGGCCATCGATGCGGCACCAGAAGCGCTCCCCCGGGAGCGCTTCTCGCGTGTCAGGGGGTAAGCGCGACCTTCCTCGACAGACGCCTCTCATGCGGTGAGGTTTCTGCCATCCGCCGCCAACGACGAGATCGCCGTCGCTGCGCCCGGCCCCGCGCCGGCTGGTTGGCACGTGAGGTGTGCCCAGTGAAACACGCGAGGGGCGGGCCATCGCCGCGCGGCATTGGGCTTGCTCTCGCCATATCGCGTGTCGCCGCTTACGCCGTGCGTCCTCGCCTTGCTCATCGGCTGCCTGGCGGGTGGCAGTGGTCTGCTGGTCGTCACCCGCGGCGTCTCGGCGTGGGTCCTGGTGGCCGGCGGTGCGTCGCTGGTCCTGGCCGCTCGCCTCGGGTGGGCGTCTCACACGCGGGCGGCGACGCTGCTCGCGGTGGCGGCGACGACGGCCATTGGGGTCGCGCTGGCAACGCGTGCAGACGCGGCCGCGTGGGCGCCAGCAGGGCATAGCGTCGTCGAGATCGAACAGGCGAGCAGGGCCGCCGTGCCTCTGGAGATCGACGGCGAGTTGCGGCGCGACGCGTGGGCACTGGCATCGGCCGGCGGGGTCGCGCTGGATCTGGAGGTGCGCCACGTGCGCTGGCGAGGCGACTGGCAAGCCACGCGCCTGGGCATGCGGGCGACGGTCGTTGGCGATGCGGCGGGGGAGGCGCGCGTCGCCTGGACGCGAGGGCGGCGGGTGCGGGCGATGGTGTCCGCGGTGCGGCGGCCGCTCCCGTATCGCAACTTCGACATGCCTGATGCCGAGCGCGTGCTGGCGCGTCGGCAACTGCGACTGTTTGCGACGATCAAGAGCGCCGCACTCGTCGAGGTCGCTCCAGGGTCGTGGTGGGAGGAGGCCGCGGCACGCGCGCGGTCGCATGTCCGACGTGTGATCGCGGCGCACGTCCACGACCGGGCGGCCGCCGCCACGACGGCAGCCATCCTGATTGGCGACCGCAGCAGCCTCGACGCCACGCTGGTGCGCGACCTGCAGCGGGCCGGTGTGTATCACGTGGTAGCGATCTCGGGTGGCAACGTCGCCATCTGGCTGGCGCTGCTGATGTGGCTGCCGCGCGTGGCTGGGCTGGGCGTCCGCGCCGCGATGCTGTGGCTGGCGGGCGGCCTGCTCGGCTTTGCCTGCGTGGTCGACGGCGGTGCCTCGGTGGGCCGGGCGGTGGCTGTGGCCGGGGTCGTGGTGGCCGCGCGGTGGTGGGACGTCCGTGCGTCGGCAGCGCAGGCGTTGTTGGTGGCGGCGGGACTGCAGTGGCTGGCCGACCCGCTGGCATGGCACGACGCCGGCTGCGTGCTGTCGTTCGGTGCCGCCGGCACGCTCGTGGCACTGGCGCGGCTCGTGACCCTCTCAGCCGCCCCGAGCGCTCCGCGCACGTGGGGGCAGCGCGTGGGCGTCGCGCTGCGTGCGTTGCTGGTGGCCACAGTGGCGGTGGAGATCGTGCTGCTGCCGATCACGGCGCGCTGGTTCCATGTGGCCACCGCCGCCGGGCTGCTGGCCAACGTCGTCGCCGTACCGGCGATGGGTGTCGTGCAGGTGGCCGGCCTGGCGCTGATTCCGGCCGCGGCGATCTGGGGCACCTTGGGGGCCGCGAGCGGCGCCGCCGCCACGCTGGGTGTGCATGTGCTCCTGCGCAGCGGCGACATCGTGTCGATCGCGCCGTGGCTGGTGCGCGAGGTCCCACCGCCCTCGATTGCCGTCCTTGGCGCGTACTACGCGGCACTGGTGGCGAGCCTGATCGCGTGGCACCGCGGTCGACGAGTCGCGTGCCGATGGGCCGCGGCGCTGACCGCGTGCGGGCTGGTCTGGATCGTCACCGGCGGTCTGCCACGTGTGACGCCCTCCCCATGGTCGTGGCCGACGGCCGCGCGCTGGCAGCGCGCCAGCTGGCCATCGGAGGCATGGCTGTCGATCGTCATCCTCGACGTCGGGCAGGGCGACGCGACGCTGATTCGATTCCCGTCCGGCCGGACCTGGCTCGTCGATGGCGGAGGCAGCCTCGGCGAGTCTTTCGACGTGGGTGCGCGTGTCACGGCGCCGGCGCTCTGGGCCCTGGGCCTGCGCCGACTCGACCGCGTGGTGGTCACGCATGCCCATCCTGACCATGCCGCCGGTGTGCCGACCGTCGTTACCCGCTTCCGTCCGCGCGAAGTCCTGCACGGGATCCCCGTCGCCGCCGACCCGCTGCAGGCGAGCGTGGCGGAGGCGGCGGCGCGTGCGGCCGCCCGCGAGCGCTGGCTGGCGGCGGGCGAGCGTCTGTCCGACGGCCCCGTCAGCGTCTCGGTGTTGCACCCCCAACGGCCAGACTGGTCTCGGCCTCGGGTGCGCAACGACGACTCAGTGGTCTTGTGGGTGCGGTTCGGTGACGTCGGGTTCTGGCTGCCGGGCGACGTGGGAGCCGCTGTCGAAGAGACACTCGCGCCGCGTGTCTCGGCTGCGCCCCTCACGGTGATGCGCCTGGCGCATCACGGCAGCCAGTCCTCCAACAGCGCGGCGCTGATCGGCGCGCTGCAGCCTGCACTGGCCATCGGCTCGATGGGGCGTGGCAATCGCTTCGGCCACCCGGCCGCCGCGATCACGACCCGGCTGCTCGAGCATCGTGTGGCGCTGCTGCGCACCGACGAGCATGGCGCGATTGAGCTGGCAACCAATGGTCGCACCCTGCTCGTGCGTACCGTCAGCGGTCTGGCGGGAAGCCTTGTGCCTGGTCCGCCTCGGCGCGCTTGGTGGTCTGCCACGCCGCTTCCATCTGGTCCAGCGTGGCCTGCTGCAGCGACAGCCCCGCAGCCGCGAGCTGCGCTTCCACCGAGGTGAACCGGCGGATGAACTTGCGGTTGGCACGGCGAAGGGCGGCCTCGGCGTCGATGTCGAGTTTGCGGGCGAGGTTGGCGATCACAAACAGCATGTCGCCGATTTCGTCCTCGATCGCGTCGCGGTCGCCACCATCGATGGCCGCGTGCACTTCGCGCGTTTCCTCGTCCAGCTTGTCGAGCACGGCCGTCGCGGTGGGCCAGTCGAAGCCGACCTGTGCCACCCGGCTGCAGATCGACCGGGCTCGCGCCAGGGCCGGCTCGGCGAGCGGGATGCCGTCGAGCAGCGAGGGCGGGGCGGCGTGGCGTCCAGCCTTCTCCTGCGCCTTGATCGCATCCCACTGGTCCTTCACCTGTTCGGGCGTCAAGGATGCCGCGTCGGCAAAGATGTGCGGGTGGCGCCTGATCAGCTTCGCGCATACCGATTCGAGCGCGGCCGTCACGCCGAAGCCGCCGCCGTCCTGGCTGACCTGGGCGAGGAACACCCCTTCGAAGATGAGGTCACCGACCTCTTCACGCAGGTCGTCGGCGTCTTCGCGTTCGATGGCGTCCACGACTTCGGCGGCCTCCTCTAGCACGAACCGCGCGAGGCTGCGCAGGCTCTGTGCGCGGTCCCACGGGCAGCCGTCGGGGGCCCGCAGGCGGGCCATGATTCCAACGAGTTCTGCGAAGGCGGCGCCGGCATCGGCGTGCGGCATGGGCGTCAAGGCCCGTATGCTAGCATCCGGGAATGGGCCAGCCGGACGCCTCCCTGACATTTGTGAGCTACATTTCGGGCCTCGTGCTTGCGGCGTCGGTGTACATCGGTGACCAACCCGATCCGATGACCGGGCTGCGATCGGTCAACCTGGTGTCGGCCGGCCACGCCATCGACGTGCTGACCATGCTCGACGAGAAGACGCGCGGCAATCTCACCGACGACGAGCGGCGCCTGCTCGAGGGCGCGCTGTACGAACTGCGCATGAAGTACGTGGAGGCCACCCGGAAGGGCCCCAGCCGCATCGTCACCCCCTGAGCGTGCGGATCACGTTTCTTGGTACCGGCACCTCGCAGGGCGTCCCGATGATCGGGTGTGCCTGCCGCGTGTGCCAGTCGTCGTCGCCCGAAGACAAGCGCTTCCGCGCATCCATCGTGGTCGAGCACGATGACGGCACACAGGTGCTGGTGGACACCACACCCGACCTGCGAAGTCAGGCGCTGGCGCACGGGGTGACGCGCGTCGACGCGGTGGTCTACACGCACAGCCATGCCGACCACATCTTCGGGCTCGACGAACTGCGCAGGTTCATTTCCCTTCGGGGCGGCGGCACGTTGGGCGTGCACGGGGACAGCCACACGATTGCCGAGCTGAAACGCATCTTCGCATACGCGTTCAGCGCGCCTGCCGAACTCGGCGGCGGGGTGCCGAGGCTGGTGCCTGCAGTGGTCGAGGGGCCCTTCGAGATTGGCGGCACCGCCTGGACGCCGGTGCCGATCCTGCATGGGCGGCGTACCATTCACGGCTACCGCATCGGCACCTTCGCCTACCTCACCGACTGCAGCGGGATCCCCGAGCCGTCGTCGTCGCTGCTCGAGGGGCTCGACCTGCTGGTCATCGGCGCGCTGCGCGAGCGCGCCCACCCCACGCACTTCTCGCTGCCTGAGGCCATTGCGGCGGCCCGGCGGACGGGCGCGCGCCGCACGCTGTTCACGCACATGTGTCACGACCTCGGCCACGCAGAGACCAATGCCAGGCTGCCCGAAGGCATGGCGCTGGCGTATGATGGCCTGTCGGTCACCTTGCCCGGCGCGTCATCATGACGGACGTACGACACGGTACACGCCTCCGTGTGGAGGTGGTTCGCTTTCCAGACGACCCGTCGCCACAGGGCCGATGGCCCTACCCGGTGGTGGCGCTGGGCAACTTCGACGGCCTGCACCGAGGACATCAGAAGATCCTCGATCGCGTCGGCCGGCAGGCGCGCGAGCGTCACGGCACGCCGCTGGTGATGACCTTCGATCCGCATCCGCCGCGGGTCCTCCGCCCTGACAAAGCCCCGCCCCTGCTGATGACCACGCCACAGCGCATCGAGGCGCTGGCCCGTGCCGGGATGGAAGGGGTGGCGCTGGTCCGATTCGATCACGAGCTGTCGCGGCTGGACCCCGACACGTTTGTCAGGCGAGTCCTGGTCGAGTGGCTCGGCGCGGCCGAAGTCTGGGTGGGTGGCAATTTCCTGTTCGGCCGCGATCGCACCGGGAATTTTTCACTGCTGCGCGACCTCGGGCAGCTGTATGGCTTCCGCGTCGAGAAGATCGACCCGGTCCGCTACAAGGACTTCGTCGTGAGCAGCACGCGCGTCAGGCGGCTGGTCAGCGAAGGGCGGGTGGATGAGGCCGGTGCCCTGCTCGGCCACCACTACTTCATCGACGGCACGGTGGTGCCGGGAGCGGCGCGCGGTCGAGCCATCGGCTTCCCGACGGCCAACATCGCGTCGGAGAACGAACTGCTGCCGCCGCATGGGGTCTATGCGACGACGTTGACCGTCGACGATCGGATCCATGGGTCGGTGACCAACATCGGGGTGCGTCCGACCTTTGAAGCGGAAGCACGGGTGAGCGTCGAGACCCACTTATTGGACGTCAATCCCGACCTCTACGGCGCGCGCGTCCGACTGGCGTTCGTCCAGCGACTGCGTGGCGAGCAGGCCTTCTCGGGCGTGGACACGCTGGTACGGCAAATCGGCGACGACGTGGCTGCGACGCGGTCGGTCTTCGAGCGCTTTTCGCTATAGAATCGCTGTCGTGCCAGAGCCACCCGCCACCGCCGCTGCCCTCCCCCTGGCGGTGACGTATGCTCCCGACGGCCGTCTTGCCGACGCGGTGCGCGCGCTGGTGGGCCGGGTGGGCACGCTGGCCGGGGGGCCGCCAGAGGCCCAGCCGTTCGCGGTCGCCGTGCAGCAGGTGGTCACATGGATCACCGAGCACCGCGACACGATTGTCGGCGACGTGGCGCTGCGGTTTGACCGCGACGGCGATCGATTGCTCGGAGATCTCCGGTGGTCGGCCTCCGGTGCCACGCCCGAACTCCCCGTACTCGCCACGGCGTCGACGCCGGACGTCGATGTGGTCTGCGACGTCGCCGGCACCGGCGTCCACTGTCGCGTCTCCTGTCGCTGCGCCTGAGGGCACAGGACCCGGCCTGCATGCGCCTTTACAACACCCTCACCCGGCAGGAAGAAGCGTTCGCGCCCCAACGCGACGGCATCGTCCGCATGTATGCGTGCGGGCTGACCGTGTACGCGCGCGGCCACATCGGCAACTTCCGCACGTTCCTGGCGGTGGACCTGCTCCGTCGCACGCTGCGGCACGTGGCAGGATTCGGCGTGCATCACGTCACCAACTTCACCGACGTGGACGACAAGACCATCACCGAGGCGCAGAAGGCGGGCGTGCCGCTGCGTGAGTACACCTCGCGCTTCATCGACGCGTTTCGCGAAGATGCCGCGGCGCTCGGCCTGGAGCCGCCAGAAGACACCCCCCGCGCGACCGATCAGGAGAATCTGACGGCGATGGCCGGGATGATCACCGACCTCGAGCGGCGCGGTCACACCTACCGCAGCGACGGCTCGATCTATTTCAAGATCGCGACGCTGCCGCAATACGGCCAGCTCGCCCGGCTCGATCACACGGGCATGATCAGCGGCGCCCGCGTCGACAGCGACAAGTACGAGAAGGAAGACGCCCGCGACTTCGTGCTCTGGAAGGCCAGCAAGCCCGACGAGCCGGCATGGGATTGCGGCGTCGGTCCAGGCCGTCCCGGCTGGCACATCGAATGTTCGGCGATGGCCCTTCGCCTGCTCGGCCCGGCGCCGCTCGACATCCACTGCGGTGGCGTGGACTTGATCTTCCCGCACCACGAGAACGAGATCGCCCAGGCCGAAGGTGCCACCGGGCAGCAGTTCTCGCGATTCTGGTATCACGTCGAACACCTGCTCATGGACGATGGCGAGAAGATGTCCAAGTCGCTGGGCAACGTCTACACCATCCGCGACATCCTGGACCAGGGCTACCGCGCGTCGGCCCTGCGCTATCTGCTGATTTCGGTGCACTATCGCAAGCAGCTGCGGTACTCGGAGGCCACGCTGCAGCAGGCCGAGGAAGCGGTCAGGCGACTGTTCGACTGTGTCGGGCGCCTCGAGCGCCTGACTGCCGGGTCGGGCAGCGATGGCTGGGACGCCAGACTCGACCAGGCTCGTGCGGACTTTCGCGCCAAGCTGCTGGCCGACGTGAACGTGCCCGGGGCGCTCGGCGCAGTCTTCGAGCTGTTGCGCGAGGCCAACGCCAGCATCGACGCGGGTGCACTGACGCGTCACCAGGCCGACGCCACGCTGGCCTTCTTCGCCGAGTGCGACGACGTCCTCGGCGTCATCGCGCTGCGTCGTCAGGAGGAGGCGGCGCCGCCGGTCCCGCTGCCCGAACTCGACGCGCTGATTGCGGCCCGCGTGCAGGCACGGCGCATGCGCAACTTCGCCGAAGCCGATCGCATCCGCACCGACCTCGACGCCCGCGGTGTGGTGCTCGAGGACAGCCCGACGGGCACGATCTGGAAACGTAAATGAACACGCTGCCGCAGGCGCCGCGCTTCATCACGCCACTGCCTGGCCCCAACGCCGCGGCCATCATCGCGCGCGACGGCCAGGTCGTGTCGCCCTCCTACACCCGCGGCTACCCGTTCGTGATCGCGCGCGGCGAGGGCTCGATGGTCGAGGACGTGGACGGCAACGTCTTCCTCGACTGCGCAGCCGGCATCGCGGTGAACTCGACAGGGCATTCGCATCCGGCCGTCGTGGCCGCCATCGTCGATCAGGCCGGTCGCTACCTCCACATGTCCGGCACCGACTTCTACTACGAGCCGCAGGTGCGACTCGCCGAAGTGCTGTCCTCCATCGTGCCCATGCCGGGGCCGTCGCGGTCCTTCTTCGGCAACTCAGGCGCCGAAGCCAACGAGGCGGCAATCAAGCTCGCGCGCTACCACTCGAAGCGTCCGTTCCTCATCGCCTTCATGGGCTCGTTCCACGGACGCACGCTCGGCGCGCTCTCGCTCACGGCCAGCCGCGCCGTGCAGCGCAAGGGCTTCGGGCCGGTCACCGCGCCGGGCGTCTTCCATGTGCCGTATCCGGACGTCTATCGCGACGGCCCCGGCGCCGTGCAGTCGGCGCTGGACTACCTGGAGGACCGGACGTTGGTGCACCTGGTGTCGCCCGACGAGGTCGCCGCGATCGTGGTCGAGCCGATCCAGGGCGAGGGCGGATACCTGGTGCCGCCACCGGAGTTCCTGCAGGGCCTGCGTGCGCTGGCCGATCGCTACGGCATCCTGCTGCTGGCCGACGAAGTGCAATCGGGCATGGGACGCACCGGCCGGATGTTCGCCATCGAACATGCGGGCGTGCAGCCCGACCTGATCACGATGGCGAAGGGCATCGCGTCGGGAATGCCGCTCGGCGTGGTGACGGCACGGGCCGGCGTCATGGACTGGACGCCCGGGGCCCACGCCAGCACCTTTGGCGGCAATCCCGTCTCGTGCGCGGCCGCGCTCGCCACCATCGAGCTCCTGCAGGCGCAGCTGGTCGCCAATGCGGCAGATGTCGGCGGGCACCTGCTCGACGGCTTGCGTCACCTGCAGCAGAAGCACGCGATGATCGGTGACGTGCGGGGCAAGGGGTTGATGATCGGCGTCGAGCTGGTGCGCGACCGGACGACAAAGGAACGCGCCACCGCGGAACGGGATCGGGTGGTGGACGAGGCGTTTGCGCGCGGCCTGCTGATCCTCGGTGCCGGGCGCAACACGCTTCGCCTGTCGCCGCCCCTGGTGCTGACACGCGCCCAGGCGGAGATCGCCGTCGACATCCTCGATCATGCGATCGGCGCGGTGTCGGCATCACGGTAGCGTCGCATCCTGCCATCATGTCCAACGAGGAGAAGTGCCATGAATCGCCGAACGATGATCAAGCGCACGGCCAGCGCCGTGACCGTGGGGGCTGCCGCAATCGTGCGTGAGCACACCGCCGCCGCACGGCAACCGGGCGAGGCGCTCGGCCAGGGGGCGTTCCGGTACCGCCAGGTGGCCGACTGGGGGCAACTGGATCCGGCGCAGGTGCCGGTCAAGGATTGTCACGCCATCACCGAGAACCGGGACGGGCAGATTGTCCTGGTGACCAACGACGCCCAGAACAACATCATCACCTACACCAAGGCCGGCGCCTTCGTGGCCAAACGCGAGAATCGTTTTCCGGCGGCACACGCGCTGGAGTTCGACGAGCGTGGCGGCGAGCGACTGTGGATCACCGACCATCAGCTGTCGGTGATCTCCCTGTTGACGCCTGACGGACGGGAAGTGAAGCGCCTGAACCCGGACGCCCTGGCCGCCCGGTATCCCGACCTGACCAAGTACCACGCCACCAACGTCGCGGTGATGCCGGGTGGAGATTTCTTCATCAGCGACGGCTACGGCTCACACTTCATCCACCACTTCGATCCCGACTGGAAACACATCACGACGTTCGGCGGCGCCGGTACCGCGCCGGAGAACCTCAAGCAGCCGCACGCGGTCTGGCTGGACAGGCGGCGTGGCAGGGACGAACTGCTGGTGTGCGACCGCGGCAACGCCTTGCTGAAGTGGTTCTCGCCGAGCGGCGAGCTGCTGCGCACGGTTGCCGTGCCGGGGTCGCAGCCCAGCAACATCGCACCAATGGCCGACAACCACATCGCCATCGCGAGCCTGAACGCGATGGTCCTGATCCTCGACGGCGCAGACAAGGTGGTCTCGGTGGTCGGCGGTCAGGCGCCCGTGTACGAGAACGGCGTGCTGCAGCCGCTCGTCAAGGCGACCGACTCGCCGTTCATCCACCCGCACGACGTCTATGTCGACGCGG
>Ga0136633_1003533_pt1 | contig 10241 bp, 10 predicted proteins | sample AntDrymeUQ832206_2_FD_105494 | JGI IMG/M metagenome (GOLD analysis project Ga0136633, IMG submission 105494) | Polar desert sand microbial communities from Dry Valleys, Antarctica - metaG UQ83 (22.06) | ecosystem: Environmental > Terrestrial > Soil > Desert | place: Antarctica: Dry Valley...
ACGTAGCCACGGACCTCCACCGCGAGGTCGGCCGTCCCGCCGGCGTTGTAGAAGGCGATTGCGCCGTTGCGGCCAAGCGGAACGACGACGGTCGTGGTCAGGGTCTCGCCGACGCCCCAGTTGAGGTTCGACGTGTCCGGCACAGGGCCGCCCGCGGGGTAGACGGTCAGGTGGCTGCGCGAACTCGGACGCGAGACGGTCACGCTGACGACAGCAGCCCGTGCACCCCGTCCGGGCACACCGCCCACGCCACCGAGCACGACGTCGATGCTCCGCCCTGACTGCAGCTTGGCTGCCGGTGCGCCGGACGTGCGGTCGTCGCTCGAGCGCAGGCCGTACGACGGCAGAGATACCAGCCGGCCGCCGGACGTGCCGGTGGATGACCACCAGCCGACGACGTCGACGAGGTAGGTGACGGTTCCGGAGTTGTTGAAGACGCTGATGGCGCCGTCGGTGCTCACGGCCGCGGCGAAGCTCGCCGCGCGCGCCTGGCCGACCCGCAGGTTGAGCGCCGACGTACTCGGTCGTGAGGTCCCACCCGGGAAGACGGTGAGGTGCGTCGGTGTGCTCGCGTGCGTCGCTGTCAGTACCAGCTGCACCCCGGCGACGCCGCTGCTCGGGACACCCGCACGTCCGGTCAGCTGCACCCGTTCGACCGCTCCCGCCCCGAGGATGCGGCCGGGCGCGACGCGGGTCGGGGTCACCGGTGTGTAGCGCCCGGCTCCGATCGGTGTCGCGGTCGTGAACAGCCCGGTGACGTCGACGATGACGTGCGTGGGACCGCCCGCCACACTTATCTCGACGGTGCCCGCCCCAGAGACCGGCGCCACCACGCTGGTCGCGACGACCTGGCCGATCGGTGCGTTCACCACGGCAGAGGGTCCGCCGCTGCCGACACTGATGCGGGCGTTGGCCAGCGGTTGCACGGCAGTGACGGTGAGGGCAGCCGATGTGTATGGCGTCGTGTCGCCGGTGGACACGACCGGCACCGTGGTGGTGCGTCCGTTACCGAGCCGGCCGGTGCTGGTGCGGGTGTCCAGGACACGCGTAGGGCCCGTGGACCGGTACGCACCGGCAGTGTTGGTCAGCACGCCGCAGGCGGCTCTGCCGCCACTGTCGCCCGTTGCCTTCGTCGCGGCATCGGGGCCGGTCTCGGTGTCGGCGAAGGCGCCGTACCGGTAACGGACCGGAATGTTCGCGAGGTTGTCCGGAGCGGCGTGGACGATCAGCGCGGCGCCGTCGGCGTCGAAGATCTCGTCGACGGTCACCGAGTCCACGTCGAGGTCGACGTCGACGGTTCCGTCCGCGCGCACGCGCAGCGCGGGCAGGTCCCCGTCGTGGCTGCCGTGCGTGCCGCCCGCGCCGACGAGGTGCCCGCCGGCCGAGCTGAACGGGGTGGCGGTGCTGCCGTCGCAGACGCCGGTCGTGTGCACGTGCATGCCGTGGAAGCCGGGCGTCAGGCCAGCGAGCCGGCCGCGCACCTCGACCTTGTCGCCGAGTTGGCGCAGCGCAACGGTGCCGATTTCGGCGCCGGACGGCGCGCGCAACGTCGCGAGTGCGCTTGGCGCGCCTGCGTCCGCCGGGTCAGCCGCAACCGCCGTGTTCGTGGGGCTGGTCGCCCCGCACAGGACCCGGCCGCCGCTGTCGCCGGTCGCCAACGTCGCGGTGTCGGGACCGGCCTCCGAGGCGGTGAAGGTGCCGTAGCGGTAGCGGGTCGGGATGTTGGCGAGGTTGTCCGGTGCGGCGTGGACGACGAACGCCCGGCTACGTGTCCCCTCCTCCGGCTGGAGGTCGCTGACGCTGAAAGCATCGGTCACGAGGTCGGCCCGCGCCGTGCCGTCGGCGGCAACGTCCAGCGGCGGGAGGTCACCGGCGTGCGCGCCGTGCGTCCGCCCCGCACCGTCGAAGTGCCCGCCGGCTGAGGTGAACGGCGGCGTAGTGCTGCCGTCGCAGGCACCGGTCTGGTGCACGTGGAAGCCGTGGAATCCGGGGGTCAGTCCGCGGACATCCACCTGAAGGCGCGTTCCCGCGGGAACGGTCGAGACGCGCACGGTGCCCCCGATCGCCCCAGTCGCGGTCTTGAGCTCCACGGTCATCGCCTGCGCCACCGGGTGCGTCGCCGAGGCGGGTGTGGGCGCGACCAGACCCAGGGTCGGAAGAGCCACCAGCAGCAGGCCGGTCATCGTGGTGCGTCGTGTCATGTGTCCCCCCGGACATCGGTTCGGCGCTTGGTGGCTGCCGCCGCTCTCAGGTCCTGTCGCAGGGCACGGGGTCAACGGTTCACGGCGAACGAGGTCGACCGGCAGCCAAGCCGGTGCGAGCGACCGAAACCTACTCCGGGAAGAGCCGGACGGGAAGCCGTAGAACGTGCACTCCCTCAGCCGGTGACTGCGCGCAACGGGGGTTGTTCTGGCCCCACGACAGCCTCGGTGCCGAGTGCAGTCAGCAACCGGGTGGTCGCCTCGGCCACCTCCGCGATGGCCAGGTCGAACGCGGCGGCGTTGGCGCGGGACGGCGTGCGGTAGCCGGAGAGCTTGCGGACGTACTGACGCGCCGCCGCATCCACGTCACCCGTCGTCGGGGTCGGGTCTGCCGCGCGCAGCGTCCGGATACTTCGGCACATCAGGGCTTCCTCTCCAGGTGGTGATCGGTCAGCTCGTGATGCTCGCTGCCCTCGGGGTCGGGGTGGATGAACGCCGCGGTGAGCCGTCGTACCTCGTGCAGCAGCCGGTGCTCGGCCTCGACCGCGATGGCGTGGCCGGCGACCAACGACAGGTCCGCGGCGACGACGACCTCGCACTCCGCGCGCAGCGTGTGACCGACCCAGCGGACCCGCACCTGACCGAGGTCCCGCACGCCGGGCGTCGTCCGCAGCACCTGCTCGACCTCGCTGACCAGGTCCTCGTCGACCGCGTCCATCAGTCGCCGGTAGACCTGTCGACCCGCATCTCGCAGCACGAACAGGATGGCCAGCGTGATGAGCAGTCCGACGATGGGGTCGGCCCGTTCGAAACCCAGGGCGACACCGGCCGCGCCGGCGACGACCGCCAAGGACGTGAACCCGTCGGTCCTCGCGTGCAGGCCATCGGCGACGAGGGCCGCTGACCCGATCTCGCGGCCGACCTTGATGCGGTAGCGGGCGACGAGCTCGTTGCCGACGAACCCGACGACCCCGGCCAGGCCGACGGCGAGCAGGTAGTCGACTTCACGCGGCTCGGCCAGCCGGCGGATCGACTCGTACGCCGCGAAGACCGCCGACAAGAAGATGAGGAGCACGATGACAACGCCGGCCAGGTCCTCGGCCCGGCCGTAGCCGTAGGTGTACCGCCGGTTGGGCGCGCGCCGGCCGAGGCTGAAGGCGATGGCCAGAGGTACGGCGGTGAGGGCGTCCGAGGCGTTGTGCAGGGTGTCGCCGAGCAGAGCGACGGAGCCGGTGAGCACGACGACGACGGCCTGAAGGAGGGCGGTGACGCCAAGAACGACAAGAGAGATGACCAGCGCTCTGGTACCGCGGCGCGAGGCCGCGAGCTCGTCGTCGATCGAGTCGGCTGCGTCGTGGCTGTGCGGGGCGACCAGCTCCTTCAGCGCTGCGCGCAGGCCGCGGGGATGCTCATGCGCGTGGCTGGACGGCTCGTCGTGAGCATGCTCATGCGGGTGCTCGGGGCCAGGAGTGGACGCATCGGACACGGGGCAAGTCTGCTCCCGCGAGGGCAGTGGCACACCCGAAAGGGTCCACCGGCACTTGCGTCGGAGGGGCCGGTCCGGTGGACTACCCCAAAAGCCCCTCCCGGGGCGGAAGAGGAAGGGGCGATCGTGAGCACGTCCGCGGACCACGCGGCACAGCGTGGCCTGGCCGAGAGGCTCGGCATCGAGCCCGGCATGGTCGTGCAGGTCGTCGGCGCTGATGACGACATCGATGCGTCGCTGCAGGCCGACGTTGCCGCCCGGACCGGCACAGAGCTCATCACCGGCGACGACTCGGATGAGGTCGTTGACGTCGTGCTGCTGTGGTGGCGCGAGGGTGACGGCGATCTCGTCGACGCACTCGTCGACGCCCTGACCAACCTCGGTGACAGCGGCGTCGTCTGGCTGCTCACGCCAAAGGCGGGCCGCGACGGCCACGTCGAGCCGAGTGACATCGACGAAGCCGCCCCGACCGCCGGGCTGTCGAGCACCCGCAGCACGAGCGCCGCGCCTGAGTGGTCCGGCACCCGGCTCGTCTCGCCGAAGGCCAACCGGGCCAAGCAGCGCCGCTGACGCCGGAGCAGGTCCGCGCGCTGCTGTCGACCGCCGGCCGCTCCGCGGTGGCGCTGGCCCGCACCCTCGACCTGTCGCCGTCCGGACGCCTCGCTGCGGCGGAGCACGTGCGCGACGCAGCCGGTCCGGAACTGGGCCCGCTCGCCCTCGAGCAGGCCTTGCTCAAGCAGCGTGCGACCGCCAAGCACCCGCGGGGCGGCGACCTGTGGTGGACGGGCGAGGCGCTGGAGCAGTCGTCGTCGTACGACGTCGCCGTGCATCGCGCCGCTCGCTTTGCCGGGTGCCAGCGCGTGCTCGACCTCTGCTGCTCCGTCGGCGGCGACCTGCTGCCGCTCGCCGCGGTGGCGCCGGTGGTCGGTGTCGATGTGGACGCGACGCGGTTGATGCTGGCGGCAGAGAACGCGCGCGTCCTCGGCCTCGACGTCACGCTGGTGCGCGCCGACGTCACCCGTCTGGCCACGGCGGGAGCGGTCTTCGTCGACCCGGCCCGGCGCGCCGGGGGTCGCCGGGTGTTCGACCCGCGCAGCTACACGCCCGGCCTCGACGTGGTGCTGCCCTGGGTCGGCCGGGTCGAACGGCTCGGCGTGAAGGTCGCCCCCGGGATCGACTACGCGCACCTGCCCCCCGAGATCGAGGTGGAGGTCGTCTCGCTCCGAGGGGACGTGAAGGAGGCAGTGCTGTGGGCGGGCGCGGCCCGGCGGGGGGCTCGTCGCACGGCCACCCTGCTGCCCGGCGGTCACGTCCTGACTGATTCTCCGGCGCCGCGACCGGCGGTGCGCCCGCCCGGTCGCTTCCTGCTTGACCCGGACGGCGCGGTGGTCCGGGCGCACCTGGTGGAACAGGTGGTGTCCGCCGTCGGGGGCTGGCTGCTGGACGACACGATCGCGTACGTCAGCGCGGACGCGGTCACACCCACGCCGTACGGCCGCTGGTACGAGGTCCTGGAGGCGCTCCCGTTCGGGCTGAAGCCGCTGCGCGAACGGCTGCGAGCCCACGACGCGGGGCAGCTCGTGGTGAAGAAGCGGGGGACCGCCGTACAACCTGATGTGCTCCGCAGGCAGCTCAAGCTGAGCGGCTCGAAGGAGGTGACCGTCGTGCTGACCCGGTCGGCGGGGCGCCAGATCGCGCTGATCGTCAAGCTGATCGGCACTCGCTAGCCTGAGCCTGCCGGTCCTATAGCTCAGTTGGCTAGAGCGCCGCCCTTACAAGGCGGATGTCGCAGGTTCGAGTCCTGCTGGGACCACTGCTGTGACCACTCAAGCGGCCTTTCGCACCCGCTGTCCGGAGCCCAGTTCGAGGTTCGGCGGCGAGGTCGTGCAGGTGCACGGCTCGTGGTCGTGCCAGCCTGGCGGCAGGCGCATGCGGAACCACACGACCTTGCCCACGTCGAGCGAGCGGGCTCCCCAGGTGTCGACGATTGCCTCGATCAGCAGCAGGCCCCGTCCGCCGAGTACGGCGCCCGCCGCCCCCACGTGCATGCGCGGGTCGCGGTCGTGGATGTCCGCCGGCTCGGCGCCGCCGCCGAGCAGCGTGGCGATGTCAGCGTCGAGGTCCGCCCGTACGGCACGAATCCGGGGAAGCAGCGAGCTCCCATCCCCGACGTTGACCTCGAGGAAGCCCGTCGCGACGGCGAAGGTCACCGTCATCGGCGTACCGGCATGGCAAATGGCATTGGTGACCAGCTCGGACAGGGCGACCTGGCAGTCCGCGAGCAGGGGATCGAGTCGCCAGTCCCGGGCGGTGGTCGCCATCAACGCGCGGGCTGCTGCGGCTGACGAGGCGTCGGCCGGGAGCTCTGCGCTCATGACGCGGCACATCGGTGCGCCTTCCACAGTGCGTCGGCAGTCCGTCGCTGTGGCGGAAGGTCGTTACTCGTTCCCTGTGTCCTGCCCGTCCTGGGCGCGGTCATGTGTCACCTGCCGGGTGACCTGCGCAGAGGGCGGCCCCGACGCTGATCAGGACGTCGGGGCCGTCACCCCTTCCAACAACACAAGGGATCGGGACATGCCGCTAACTGCTTGAGATATCCAGATCCCGTAGCTCGGCAGCCAGCCGCACGCCCATCACTCCGTATCCGTAAGCAGTGGGGTGCAGGCCGTCCCCGGTCAGGAAGCGTGGACCCTGTCCCTTCGCCCAGTTCCCCGACAGGGGGCTGAAGAACGGGATGTCCCTTTCGACGGCAATCTCCCGTAGGACGCGATCGACGCCGTTGCGGCGCTCGTCGTACCTGTGGGTCCGCGGGTTGAAGGCACCCATCAGCACCACGCGCGTGTTCGGCAGCCGCTCCTGCACGTAGTCGACCGTCTCGACGACGCGGTCGCGCAGGTCGTCGAGGTCGGCCGCGCGGTCGTTGGTCCCACCTTCGAGCAGGACGACGTCGTACGGCGTGGAGAGCACACCGGGCGCGGACAGCCGCTCGCGGTAAGGGAGGCCCCGCTTGCCACCGGTGGTGAAGCCGGTTCCGCCCCATCCATCGACGGTCACCTGCCAACCCAGGATCCGCCCGGCGACCCGCGCCATGACGGGACGGGTCGGACGGGTGCCCGTGCCGGTCATCAGGCTGTCGCCGAAGAACAACGCCTTGACGGTCCCGCCACGCGCTATCGGCGCCTTGGCGTCGGAGTCGTGCGCCGGCAGCACGAGTGCGGCCAGGAGCAGGACGAGGGCAGGCAAGGACCGCAGCGTCGTACGACGTGCTGCCGCAGTACCCACGCTTCCCCCGACCCCCGGTGCTCCCGCCGGATCCGACGGTAGGGAGGACGCCGCGGCTTCGTGGCCGAATGCGCAGACTCGTGGGGAGCACCCGGCCGTGTCGGTGGCCGGTAAGGGCACTGTTGCTTTAGCGTCTGGGTGATGGAACTGCAACTGGATCACGCGCCGAACCAGGCCTCGTTCGTCCGCACCGTCGCGCATGTCCAGGCCTACGTCCGCAGCGACCCCGGCGCCTACACGGCACTGATGACGACTGCCAACGAGGATCCTGAGGGCACGACCACCAGCCTGGTGGCGCTCGGGGCGGTCTTGCTCGACCTGGCCGCGGGTGCTTTTTCGATGACTCCGGACGAGATGCTCGCGAAGGTCTCCGCGGGGATCAACTCGCACGCGGCCTCGGCGGCACTCGACGCTGGCTAGCCTCGCCTGGTGACCGTCCTGCTTGCCGACGTCGTCGAGGTACTCGAAGGGCTGTACCCGCCGCACTGGGCGGAGGACTGGGACGCGGTCGGTCTGGTCGTGGGCGATCCGAAGGCCGCTGTACGGCGAGTGCTTTTCGCTATCGACCCGACTGAGGCCGTCGTGGCTGAGGCCGCGGAGCGCGGGGCCGATCTCTTGGTGTCGCACCACCCGCTGTACCTGCGCGGCACCACCACCGTCGCCGCGACCAGCGCCAAGGGCCGGGCAGTGCACCGGCTGATCGCCGGCCGCTGCGGACTTTTCGTCGCGCACACCAACGCCGACGTCGCCTGCCCCGGGGTGTCCGACGCACTCGCGGAGGCGGTGGGTCTGGTCGACGTTCGGCCACTTCGGCCCATGAGGGATGACCCGACCGGACCGCGCGGGCTCGGCCGCGTCGGTCGGCTGCGCGAGCCGCTGACCGTTGACGAGCTGACTCGCCACGTTGCGACGGTCCTGCCCGCGACCGCGTCGGGCGTGCGCGCCAGTGGCGATGGGTTGCGCGTCGTCGAGACGTTGGCCGTGTGCGGCGGGGCAGGCGACGACCTGCTCGTGGCCGCGGCCGACGCCGGTGCGGACGCGTTCCTCACGGCCGACCTGCGCCACCACCCAGCGGCTGAGGCGCCGGAAGGGCTGGTGCTCATCGACGCAGCGCACTGGGCCACGGAGTGGCCGTGGCTGGTCGGGGCCGCGGCCCAGCTCGCTGCCGCCACTACGGTGGACACCGCCGTGTCGACGCTGGTCACGGATCCCTGGACGACCCATGCGAGGAGCCCGACGCCGTGAAGGCCGACCCGTTCGTCCAGCTCCGACTGCTCGAGCTGCAGGCGCTCGACAGCGCACTCGACCGTCTCGCGCACCGCCGGCGCACGCTGCCTGAGCTGGCGGAGATCGAGCGCACCGAGAAGGCCGTCGACGCCCTGCACGATGACACGGTCCGGGCCCGAACGACGGTGTCCGACCTGACCCGCGAGACCAAGAAGTTCGAGGACGAGATCGAGCAGGTCCGCGCGCGCCGGGCGCGGGACGAGGACCGGCTGTCGTCCGGCGCCATCACGGTGGCCAAGCAGCTCGAGGAGCTGCAGCACGAGGTGGCAACTCTGAACCGCCGCCAGTCCGATCTCGAGGACGGCGAGCTCGAGGTCATGGAGCGGGCCGAGACGGCCCAGGCGGAGCTCGATCGGCTGACCGGGGAAAGCGACGTTCTCCTTGCTGCTCGTGATGCCGCCGCCGTTGCTCGTGATCAGGCGTTCACCGACATCGATGCCGAGATCGTGAAGACCTCTGCGGAGCGGACCGAGATGGCGGCCGGGTTGCCCGCCGATCTGGTCAAGCTGTACGAGAAGCTGCGGGCTGACAACGGTGGCACGGGCGCGGGACCGATCGAGCGCGGTCGCTGCGGTGGCTGCCGACTGGACCTGATGAACAACGAGAAGTCAGCGATCCGGGCGGCTCCCGCCGACGAGGTCCTGCGACACGACGAGTGCGGCCGGATCATGGTGCGGACCGCCGAGTCCGGCCTTTGACCCGTCGGCTGGTCATCGAGGCGGATGGCGGCTCACGCGGTAATCCTGGGCCGGCCGGCTATGGCGCAGTAGTTCGTGACGCGGTCACCGGGGAGGTACTCGCCGAACGCGCCGCCGGGATCGGAACGGCGACCAACAACGTGGCGGAGTACGGCGGTCTGATCGCCGGGCTGCAGGCCGCGCTTGCGCTCGACCCCGCGGACGTGCATGTGCGGATGGACAGCAAGCTCGTCGTCGAGCAGATGAGCGGACGCTGGCAGGTCAAGCACCCTTCGATGAAGCCGCTCGCCAGGCAGGCAGCCGCGCTGATCGCGCAACTGCCCAAGGTGAGCTTCTCCTGGATTCCGCGCGAGGAGAACAAGCACGCCGACCGGCTCGCCAATGAGGCGATGGATGCCGCAGCGAGGGGCGAGAGCTGGTCGCTCGACGCAGCCGACGCCTTTTTGGAGAAGGCTGCCGCCGCTCCTGTGAATCGCCTCTCCGGTTGGCAGGACGCCCCTACCGCACCGACAACGACGTTGCTTCTTCGGCATGGCCAGACGGTGCTGTCGGTGGAGAAGCGGTTCAGTGGTGGCGGGGATCAACCGCTGACTGAGGTCGGTCGAGAGCAAGCGGCCGCGGCCGCCGTACGCCTGGGTAGCACCGACGCCGTGGCGGTTGTGTCGTCACCACTTCGTCGGGCCCACGAGACGGCGCGGCTCGCCGCGGAGTCGCTTGGGCTCGAGGTCGTGGTCGACGACGGCTTTCGCGAGACGGACTTCGGTGACTGGGAGGGCTTCACCTTCGCTGAGGTGCGGGAAAGATGGCCCGACGCCATGACGGCGTGGCTGGCATCGACCGCGGTGGCCCCACCCGGCGGGGAGTCCTTCGACGCGACGGCAGTGCGGGTGCGCCAGGCGCGCGACCGCGTTCTGTCGGCGTACGGCGGTCAGACGATCGTCGTCGTCTCGCACGTCACGCCCATCAAGACCCTGGTGCGGATGGCGTTGGAGGCGCCACCTTCGGCGCTGTACCGGATACATCTCGACCTCGCCTGCCTGTGTGAGGTCCAGTGGTACGCCGACGGACCGGCGGTCGTGCGGTCGATGAACGACACGGGGCACCTGTCCGCGTAACGTTGCCCCGGGACGAGTCGGCCGGACGGTCGCGGCGGCATACCAGCCGTCGAGGAAAGTCCGGGCTCCACAGGGCAGGGTGATCGGTAACACCGACCCGGGGTGACCCGCGGGAAAGTGCCACAGAGAACAAACCGCCCGCACTTCGGTGCGGGTAAGGGTGAAACGGTGG
>Ga0136633_1003534_pt1 | contig 10239 bp, 8 predicted proteins | sample AntDrymeUQ832206_2_FD_105494 | JGI IMG/M metagenome (GOLD analysis project Ga0136633, IMG submission 105494) | Polar desert sand microbial communities from Dry Valleys, Antarctica - metaG UQ83 (22.06) | ecosystem: Environmental > Terrestrial > Soil > Desert | place: Antarctica: Dry Valley...
AGCTCCAGCGGGGCTACCGCGTCGCGCGCGAACACGGGCGGACCGGGCAAGACATCGCGACCGGCTGGCGGCGGCTCGACCGCGAAGCCCGCCAAGAGCGTGAAAAAGCCCGCTGCGAAAAAGCCCGCTGCGAAAAAGACCGCCGCAAAGAAGCCACCCACGAAGACTGCGAGCAGGTCTGGTTCAACGAGCGCCAAAAAGAAGTCAGCGCGCGGCGGCTCGAAGGCCTCGGGCGGCAGCCGTGGCGCGAAGTCAAAGAGCGCCGCGTCGGGCGCGCGCGGCAAGAAGGTCGCGCCGCGCAAGGGCAGCACGAAGAAAGGCGCCACCGGCGCCCGCAAGGCCGCCAGCCGCGGATCACCTGCCCGCGGCAGCGGCCGCGCTTCCACGGCTGGCGGCCGTGGAGCCAAGGCGAGCCGCGGCCGCGCCGGCGGCGGCGGCCGGAGCGCGGGCAAATCCGCGAGCCAGCGTCGCGCGACGGGGAGAGCAGCACGCCGCTGACCGTATATGAACGAAGACGGCAGCGGCAACGACAGGCTCAAGAAACTGCTCCTCTCCGGCGGCGCGATCGTCGGAGCCGCGGCGCTGTTCAATGCGTTCGCGCGAAAGGGAGTGGACCGCCTCACGAACCTGATCGGCGGCGAGGAGGGCGGGTTCAGCTGGCGTGGCCGCCGTATCGCATTCACGACGCGCGGTAGCGGGCCGCCGCTCTTGCTCGTGCACGGAATTTATCCCGCGGCGTGGTCGTACGAGTGGCGCAACAACGTGGACCACCTCGCCCGCACGAACACGGTGTACACGATCGATCTGCTCGGCTTCGGTCGGTCCGACCGGCCCGCGACGCGCTACTCGGCGCGCCTGTACATCTCGCTGATTTCTGATTTCGCGGCGCAGGTGATCGGCTCGCCGTGCGTGCTCGTGGCTTCCGCCCTCTCCGCAGCCTACGCGCTGGTGCTCGGCGCACGCGACCCGCAACGGTTCCCGGGACTGGTGATCATCGCGCCATCCGGGCTGGTGCGTCTTACCGAAACCGGTAGCGTGGTGCTGGACGCCGGCAGGCTCGCGCTCGACTCTCCCGTGCTGGGAACAGCCGCGTTCAACGCAATGGTCTCGTCGCGGGCGCTGCGCGCGCATCTCCGCAAGAAATATTCGGACGGAACCATCGTGACGCCTGAGCTCGTGCGCGTCGCGCACGCTACCACGCACCAGCGCGGCGCGCGTCACGCGCTCGCGGCGGAGCTCGCGGGGCAGCTCAATATCGACGTTACCCGCGCCGTTCGCCGCCTCATGCAGCCCACCCTGCTCGTATGGGGCAGCGATAGCACGGAAGCGCCTCTGGACGAAGCGACGCGCTACCGCTCAATTCAGCCCGCTATCGAGCTCACCGTCTTATCTCCCGCTGGAGACCTGCCGCACGATGAACGTGCCGAGGATTTCAATGTTATCGTTTCAGCATGGCTGAGTCGCCAGTCACTCTCCTCCGCGCCCACTCCCGGCACGCTCCCTGGAACGCACGAGGACTCGCCGCACATGTAACCGCGCTGGTCGACGCTGCGGGCTTGCGTCCGACCAACGCTTCAGCGCGCGCCGCGCCGACGGCCCGAGCGGTTCGGTTCTACGTAGCGGGCGGGCTGATGGACCGTCCCGACGGCTCGGGCACCGCGGCGACTTATGGCTATCGTCATCTGCTACAGCTGCTGGCGATCAAGATCCGCCAGCGAGAAGGTCAGAGCCTCGAGACCATCAAGCAGGAATTCTCGGGCGTCACCGGTGATGCGCTCGAGCGCAGGATCGCTACTTCGCTCGCGCCCGCCCTCGGCGCGGGGACCGCGGAGACAGTGGCGCGCGACGACGATCCGGCCCGCTCATGGCGGCGCGTGGATGTCACGGACGGTGTGGAGATCCACGTGCGATCCGACGTGTCCGCAGCGCGGGAGAATGCGGTGCTTGCGATGCGGGAGGCGGTGAGAGCCGCGCTGGGACGTGAGGACGTGAGGGATTAACGACAGGTCAACTACAGGGATGGGTGACTGGTCGTAAGTAGTGGTTCTACCGCTTGAGCCTGCGGATCGGCGGCTCGCCAGTCACCTTCTCCCACCCCGCCGCCGCACCGCGCTGAGATAGCAGCGTCGCCAGGCCGGCCGTAATCGCCGAGACGAGCGTAAAAGTCACCGCCGTCCTCCACGGCTCGATCGGGAGCTCCTTCACGTTCGGTGGATCCTCGTGTGTCACCGCGTGCCAGCCGCGGTTCAAACCCTTCTGAACGAGCGTACCCGCCAGCATCGCCGATCCCGCGGCGACGATCGCCCACATCACGTCGTCGGCCTTCTTTTTCTTCATCTCTTGCTCCAGAAGTTTCGCGAACGATGTTGGCAATACCGGTGCCGTGGTCGCGTTACAGCAGCCGCCACAGTCTTTCGGCGCCCCAGCTCAGGAGCCGGTCCTTGAGCGGGCGGCTGCGGAATTCCTCGAGCTTTATCTCCTTGGAATACTTCAGATCGTCGAAGAAAATTCCATCCATCCGCTGCCCGAAGCCCTCGTTCAGCACGACGATGTTCGTCTCGTTGTTGAATGCGATGGATCTGTTGTCGAAGTTCATTGAGCCGATAGTCGACCAGTAGCTGTCGACGACCATCGTTTTCGCATGCATCATGGAAGGCTGGTACTCGTAGATGCGCACGCCCCCCTCCAGCAGCTCGTCGTACATCGCGCGCCCGGCGTACCACGTCGTCTTGACGTCAGTCTTCGGGCCGACGGTAAGCACCCGCACGTCCACGCCGCGCTTCACGGCCGCTATCAGAAGCCGCTTCAGATTGTCGTCGGGCACGAAATACGAGTTCGCGATGTACAGCGTCTTTCGCGCGCCGGCGAGAGTGACCGAGAGAAATCGCTCGGCCGGCGTGCTCCCGACCCCCGGCATCGTGTGGATGAGGCCGGCGTTGATGTCGCCCCGCGCAGTAAGGGCCGGCCAGGGAAAGAACAGGTCGCCCGTGATCAGCTCGCCGGTAACCTCAACCCATCCAGCCGCGAACGCAGCCTGCAGCGACGCAACGGTGGGGCCGCCAAACCGCACGTTCGTATCGCGCCACTGGCCGTCGCTGTGCCCGTCGCCGAGCCAGTAATCGGCAAGCCCGAAGCCGCCCGTGTAGCCGGTCTCGCCGTCCACCACGACCACTCTCGCATGCGATCGCTGAGCCGCCTGGTGCAGCGTGTACCAACGCAACGGCCGGAGCCACGCAACTTCCACCCCCGCGGCCTCCAGCTGCTCGACCCATTCCGTCTTGAGGGAGCCCGAGCCGAACGCGTCCAGAAGCAGCAGGACGCGCACGCCCGCTCGCGCGCGCTCCGAGAGGTAGTGGGCCATCGTATCGGCCACCGCCCCGGGCTGGGAGAAGTACATCTGCACGGTGATCGTATTCTTGGCCGACGCTATATCGTTCCACAGCAGCGGGTACGTTCCCTCTCCGTCGAGAAGAATATCGACCCAGTTCCCCTCGTCGATGTGCGTTCCCGTGTACAGCTCGACCGTCTTGGAGAAGAGCGGGTCGCGCACGTGCGGCGGGCCACTTTCGGCGCCCCCGGCGATCACTTGCTTGACGGTGTGCGTGCGAGTGACCGACAGAATTCCAACGAGCATCAGCACGAGCACGAGCAGGATCAGGAGAATCAATCCGCCGTATTTCAAGAACGTCATTTGGTGCTTCTCCGCTTGCCTGAAGGTCTCAACGCTTGCTCCCAGTCACGAATCAGAACAGTTTCGACTTAATGAATGTCGCAGCACGCAACCGGGCAGCCACGCGGGCGATCGTTCTCGACCGGTCGTTCGAGGCGCTCCCGTTCTTCCGGCTCAGCGACTCGGCCGACGACTCCGCGATAAGCTACTCTCCGCCAAAAGGCGGACGGTGGCGCGTGCTCCCGAGCCCCGGCGACCGGCTCCCGGGGACCTTCGATCAGGACATCTACGTGGAGCTGCTCCGTCGCTATCACGAAGCCGGCTTTCCGGCCGACGGCACTGTCACCTTCACGCTTCATGCCTTTCTTCGCGCGATCGGCCGGCGCGTGGACGGCCGGACCTATGAGCAGCTGCGCGCCGGGCTTGCGCGGCTCAGCCGTAGCACGGCCGAATCCAACGGCGCATACCTGGTCGCCGGAGACAACACGCTGCTGGATGGAGGCTTCACACTGCTCACTGCGGTATCCATCGATCGCCGGCGCCTCAGTGACCGCGACCAGCTCAGCTTCTTCCCTGCGCTCGAATCAGCCGAGCCAGGTGAGGCCAGGGTTATCATCTCCCCGCTGTTGCGGGCGAATATCGCCGCCAGGCATACCATCTCTCTTTCCCCCGCGCGCTACCTGGCCCTGAGCAGCCCCGTGGCGCGACGGTTGTATCGTCTTCTTGAGGTCGCGCGGGCGGAAGGTCAGCTCACCTGGCGCGTATCGCTGGAAAGTCTGGCCGGGCAGCTCCCGCTCGCCCAGCGTTTCCCCTCGCACCTCCAGCGCGTCCTGCAACCGGCGCACGAGATGCTGCTTGCTGCAGGAATCGCCCGGGAGATCCGCATCAGGCAGATCAGCCGCGAGTGGGTGGTCGACTACACCATCGCCGGTCGCGCCGGAACCCTCTCAGCGCCTGACGGTACTCATTAGGTTAGAAGACCACACCCCCAATCGAAGAAAATGAACCGCTTCCGAAGGCACTTTATCGCTGCCGCGCTGGTCCTCCCTCTGATCGCGGGCGCGTTCGTTCAACAGAGCCAGGGATCCCTGGAAAACGCACGCCTGCTGGAGCAGGTGATGCAGCTCGTGTCCAACCGATTCGTGGACACGCTCAACTCTGCCCAGCTGTACGAGAAGGCCGCAAGCGGGCTGGTGCGCGAGCTCAACGATCCGTACACGACGCTTCTCTCTCCTCGCGAGCTGTCGAACTTCAACGCGACCACGGGTGGACGTTACGGCGGAATCGGGATGGAGATCGCCGAGGTTCAGGGCTTCGTGACTGTTCAAAAGGTGTTCCCGCACACCCCCGCAGAGCAGGCAGGCGTGCAGGAAGGCGACCGCATCGCAGTGATCGACACCATGCAGGTGCGTGGTTGGACCACGACGCAGGTATCCGACGCGCTCAAGGGCACGCCGGGAACGCGAGTGTCCGTGCAGTTCCAGCGACCCGGCGTCGCGGAGGCGATTCCGGTCAGATTTACGCGCGCGATCGTGCACATCCCGGCCGTGCCGTACGCGATCATGCTCGAGAACAAGGTCGGCTACATCCCGCTGCTGCAGTTCAACGAAACCGCAACGAGTGAGTTGTCGTCCGCTGTGCAGCTGCTGATGAAAGAGGGCGCCAAAGGAATCATCGTGGATCTGCGCGGAAACCCCGGCGGCATTCTCGATGAGGCCCTCACGGTCAGCAACATCTTCCTCAGAGAAGGCCAGGAGATATCGAGCATGCGCGGGCGCGGCACCGACCCGCAGACGTTCGTCGCGCGCGAGCGCCCGCTGACCACCAACCTTCCGCTCGTGATTCTACAGAACGGCGGATCGGCGTCGGGGTCCGAGATCGTGGCCGGCGCGCTTCAGGATCACGACCGCGCGCTCATCGTGGGCACGACTTCGTACGGAAAAGGCTTGGTGCAGACCGTGTATCCGCTCAACGGCGGATACGCTCTCAAGATGACGACGGCGAAGTGGTTCACGCCCAGCGGACGGTCCATTCAGAAGGAGCGCAAGCTCCTGCCGAACGGCGAGTTCGTCGAAGTCGCCCCGGACTCGATCGAAACCGAAGCCACGCGCCGCGCAAAGCCGCAGTTCCGCTCCGACGCCGGACGCATCGTGTACGGCGGCGGAGCGATCACGCCTGACGTGATCGTGCGGCCGGACACGCTCACGGCCGCTGAGCAGCGCCTTATCACCGCGCTCGCGCCGCAAGGGCAGGTGTTCAGGACAACTCTCTATGACTATGCACGGGAGCTCAAGCCGCAGGTGACTCCCGATTTCGTCTTCCAGCCAGCCTGGAGGCAGGAGCTGTTCCGTCGGCTTAATGCGGCCGGCGTAAAAGTGGACCAGGAGATGTACAACCTGGGCGCGGCCGAGATCGACAGGATCCTGCGTGACCGCGTTGCCGTCATCGCCTTCGGCGACTCAACTGCCCGTCGTCGCTCCGTCGCCGAAGACACGCAGCTGGTACGGGCGATCGACCTGCTTAGGAGAGGCCCGACCCAGCAGGATCTCTTCGCCATCGCGCGGACCTCGGCGGCGGCGCCGAGAGAATAGCGGCCTCTGGATCGCGGTTTTTGGCTGCGCGGCTTCATCTGAGCCGCTCGGACCGGAAGCCACGATCCAGAAACCTGTTGGCTGCGCTCTCCGGACCGTAAACTTCCGCTGCCCCCCTAAAGGAGCCACCCATCGTTACCTCGGCAATAATACTTGGCCTGATCGCGGCCTTCGGCCTGCTCATAGCCACTAAGTCCATAAAGATCATCGGCCAGGCCGAGGTGATGGTCATCGAGCGGCTCGGCCGCTTCCATCGCGTGGCCCGCTCGGGTCTCAACCTCTTGATCCCCTTCGTCGAGCGCCCGAAAACCCTCGACGTGCGCTATCTCGAGTCGGGCCTGCAGGGGGACAAGCTCACCATTTCATCGACGTCGCGAATCGATCTGCGCGAGCAGGTTCTCAACTTTCCGAGCCAGCCCGTAATCACCAAGGACAACGTCACTATCGACATCGACGCGGTGATCTATTATCGCGTGGCTGATCCGCAGAAAGCGATGTACGCCGTGCAGAACCTGCCGTACGCGCTCGAGACGCTGACGCGCACGACGCTGCGCAACATCGTCGGCGAGATGGAGCTCGACTCCACGCTCGGGAGCCGCGACGTGATCAACCGCCGCATGCGCGAGGTCATCGAGGAAGCGTCGATCGGCTGGGGAGTAGATGTCACCCGCGTCGAGCTGCAGTCCATCGAGCCCCCGCGCGATATTCAGCAGTCGATGGAATTGCAGATGCGCGCGGAGCGCGAGCGGCGCGCGGCGGTGACCAACGCCGAAGCAGGGAAGCGCGCGGCGATTCTCGAGGCCGAAGGCGTCCGCGAATCTCAGATCCGGCGGGCGGAAGGCGAGAAGGAAGCGTCGGTGCTGCGTGCCCAGGGGCTCGCAGAAGCGCGCCTAGCGATGGCCAACGCGGAAGCCGAAGCGCTGCAGCGAGTGGCCGGCTCGCTACCCGACGGACAGGCGGCGGTGTACCTCCTTGGCGTCAAATATCTCGAAGCCCTGCCGTCGCTGGCGCAGGGAAAGGGGTCCACGATCTTTCTGCCCGTAGAAGCCGCGGGCGTCATGGGAGCCCTCGGAGGACTTCGGGAGCTCCTGGTGCGCGGCGGAAGCGGCGGGGATTCAGCCGTCCCTTCGCAGATCGGCCCGCGGCCGGACGGCGGCACGCCGCGGGATCGCTGAATTGGCGATCGGTGAGAAGCGCGCCACGCAGATCGCGCGGAGCCATCCTTGCATAAAGTGCGGTGAATTCAGCTTTAAGAAGCTCACCGTCAAGCCCGCCAGCGCCTCACACCGCGAGGAGCTGGGCGAGGCGTGGCACGTCAAACGAGTATGCGGCGTATGCGGATCACATCAGGAGCTCGGATTCGATGCGGACGGAGATCTGGTTTACGAGTGACTCGCGCGCTGCTTGCGTGCGGGCTGCTCGTTGCGGGTGCGTGCGCATCGCCACGCACCCCGGACATTTATCCGGCCGGTAGCTTCGACGCTGCGGACGATCGCCTTGTCCTGCACGATCGATACAAATCCATCGTAGAGCCGCCCGGCTTCCGCCGCGCAGTCGAGCAAGGCACCCGGACGCGAACCGGACGGCCGGGCTCGGCGTACTGGCAGCAGTACGCGCGTTACCAGTTGAGCGCGTCGATCGATACGGCTTCGAAGCTTCTCACCGGATCCGGCCGGATCCGCTACCACAACAGATCGCCCGACGCGCTTCGCCGTCTCGCGGTGCATCTCTACCAGAATCTGTACGCGCCCGACGCGCAGAGAAACCGACCCGTGCCGATTACCGGGGGCGTGACGCTCACCCGCGTAACGTTGCAGGGAACCAACCTCGGATCGATCGCCTCGACCGATACGACAAAGGCCGGCTTCCGAACCGACGGCACGATCGCGTGGATTCATCTGGGTAGATCACTCGCCTCCGGTGACAGCGTCGATCTCGACGTTGCGTGGTCATTCATGGTTCCGTCTCTTACAAGCTCACCGCGCATGGGGCAGGATGGAGAGGTGTTCCATCTCGCTTACTGGTATCCGCAGTTCGCCGTGTACGACGACGTCTCCGGGTGGCAGGTGGATCAGTACATGGGGACGGCCGAGTTCTACATGGGCTACGCCGACTATGACGTTTCGCTTCGCGTCCCCGCCGGCTGGCTCGTGGTCGCGACCGGTGAGCTGGCGAACCCGGCGCAGGTTCTCTCGCCCACGGCGCGCGGTCGATTGGACCGCCTCAGCGCCGGCAGGGGCGCGGTTGATTCGGGAATCGTTCATATCGTCACAGCCGACGAGCGCGGTCCTGGACGCGCGACCGCCGCTGGCGGCGCCGATCGAATGCTGACGTGGCGGTTTACCGCCGACCAGGTCCGCGACTTCGCGTGGACCACGAGCAGCCGGTACGTATGGGACGCGGCGCGCGTCAGCGTCGGCGATGCTGACGGCGACGGCGCGGGCGATTTCCCGCTCGTCCACGCTCTCTACAGGCCGGACCGGACGGCGTGGCGCGAGACCGCGCGGTACGCCCGGCACTCCATAGACTTTCTGTCGCGCTTCGTCTTTCCGTATCCGTACCCGCACATGACCGTGGTCGAAGGGCTCGAGGTCGGCGGAGGGATGGAGTTCCCGATGACGACGTTTATCACCGGAACGCCGCGTGATTCGGTCGCCCTCTACGGCGTGACTCTGCACGAGATAGCGCACATGTGGTTCCCGATGATCGTCGGATCCGACGAGAAGCGGAACATGTGGCAGGACGAAGGCATGGCCAGCTTTCTCGATGTCGAAGGATCGGTCGAGTTTTTCCCGGGGATTCCCCGTGCCACACTCGCCGGTACATCCTACGAGCGAGCCGCCTCGGCCGGCACAGAGCTCGAGGTGACGCGCCACGGCGACCATTACATGCGCGACGCGGCCCGGACGGTAGCTGCGTACGACAAGCCAATGGTTGCTCTGCACGCGCTCCGTGGGCTTCTCGGCGAGGAAACGTTCATGCGCGCATACCGGGAGTATGCTCGCAGATGGACCAACCGTCACCCGCAACCGCAGGACCTGTTCAACACCTTCAACGACATCAGCGGCCGCGATCTCTCGTGGTTCTGGCGCACCTGGTTTTATGAGACGTGGACTCTGGACCAGGCGATTGTAGGAGTGCAGCGCTCCGGTGACCGGCTGCTCGTAACGGTCGAAGATCGCGGCTCGGCGCCGATGCCAGCGCGACTCGTGATAACCCGAACGGACGGGACGACCGAACGGGCGGAGATTCCGGTCGAGTACTGGCTCCAGGGTCACACCAGTGGCGTTCATTCGGTTGAGCGCGCCGGTACCGTTTCCCGGATCGAGATCGATCCGGATCGGTTGTTTCCGGACCTGGACAGGACAAACCAGAGCTGGACCCCCTAGGCCAAATCGCCCGCGGGAACAACCGGGCCTCCGGGAGGTATAAGCCTCTCGCGGGGCCTCCGTCTTCCAGCGGGGGCTCGGAACATTTGGTTACGGCCCTTCCAGGGGCGGTTAGATTACTCAAGCAGCGACCTGGGCTCCGCTCTGTCCGGAGCTTACGAGCGTCGCTTATTGGAGGATTTGAATGCGTAAGCCTCGTCCCGCGACGTACAACCCTGCTCAAGCGCTAAGCCTTATTACCCATGACCGTCATGGCAAGCCGCTGAGTTGCCCTTCCTGCTCCGGATCAATCGCCCGCCACCCAGATCAAGAGCCCCCGCCCGCCACGACCCATGTGACGCTCACCTGCCAGGAATGCGGCAGGATCGCCCGTTACATCGCCGGCGCCGCATAAGCATTTCAGGCGCTTTGCACAAAAATTACGCGCCGGAATAGCCGGATAGGCACCCGGCCGCGACAGCTATTGCGCCCCGCGAGTAATCGCGGGGCGTTTTGCATGCCGCCATAGCGAGCATGTGTCTTGCGCGTTAGGCTCTCTACCTCACCAGGAACGGAGCAGCTCGCAAATGGCGGCGATATGGAAGGGGGC
>Ga0136633_1003535_pt1 | contig 10238 bp, 10 predicted proteins | sample AntDrymeUQ832206_2_FD_105494 | JGI IMG/M metagenome (GOLD analysis project Ga0136633, IMG submission 105494) | Polar desert sand microbial communities from Dry Valleys, Antarctica - metaG UQ83 (22.06) | ecosystem: Environmental > Terrestrial > Soil > Desert | place: Antarctica: Dry Valley...
GCTCGCGGCCGCGAGCAAGTCGAGGACCCCCGCTGGCCAAACAGATCAGACGGCTCTGCTGCTCACCGAAGCCCACGGGTGCGTGGGACACTCACCATATCGGCAGCGCCTTCCAGAGCCGCTGATCCGCCCCCACCGCCGGGCGGTGGGAGTCCAGGGGCGCCCTGGGCCTTGTGGATCGTGGTGGTAGCCGTGGGTGAGATGCCCCGCTGCGGCGTAGTCGAACGGGATGGACAGCCGGCTGCTGCCTTCGGTCAGTACCTCCAGCTGCCGCGCTCTGGCGTCGATTCCGTCGATGATGCCTCGGGTGCCGTTGAGGACTCCGAGGCGGTAGTCGTTGCGGAGGGCGAGCACCTCGTGAGCGGCGACCATGATGGCGTCGACGCCCGCCGTGCGGGCGGCGTGCCAGTCGCTGACGAGCTCTGTCCGGACGTCCCCGCTTCCGGCTACGTGGTGGATGCGGTCGTGGCCGAGGTACTGGTCGAAGGCCCGGCCGGAGGGGATGCCCGAGCAGTCCTCCAGCTGCCGGGCGGCGCGGGCGGCGAGGCATGCGCCCCGAACTCGGTAGCCCGAGGCCGTCCAGGCGTTGTGGGCGGCGGCGAGGGCGAAGGTCTTGCCTGACCCGGCGATGCCCTCGATGACGTCGACGCCGGCGCCGCTCTCACAGATCTGGTGGACCATCGCTTCCTGCTCAGGCTCGATCGTGGGCCGGTTGCCCAGGGCAGCATCGAGGGCGGCCATGGTCCGGTCGTGCTCGGCGGGTGCCGGATGGGGCGGACCGATCGAGATGACGTGCTGGGAGCTCAGGAAGGCAGCGCCGAGGGCGACGATGTCGACGACCCGGCCGCCACCGGGGAGGCGGTCGCAGATGGCTTCGATGACCTCAGCCCGACCGAAGGTGGAGCGGCGGGCGGTGAGCCCGTCCGGGGCGGCGAGCCGGACGAAGAGCTCGTCGGCGGAGGAGCTGCCCTGCTATACGTTGAAGCGGATCTCCAGGGTGTCGCCGTCCTGGACCTCGTAGTCCTTGCCCTCGCTGCGGATCTTGCCCTGGTCCTTGGCCTTGGACCAGGAGCCGAAGGTGAGGAGCTCGTCCCAGCGAATCGTTTCGGCTCGGATGAAGCCGCGCTGGAGGTCGGAGTGGATGAGGCCGGCGCACTCGGGGGCCTTGGCGCCGGCCCGGAAGGTCCAGGCCCGGCTCTCCTGCTCACCGGTGGTGAGGAAGGTGCGGCGGCCGAGGAGGTGGTGGGCGCCGTGGACGAAGCGGGTGAGCGCCCCCTCCCCCAGACCCAGCGCCTCGGCCAGCTCGGCCCGCTCGGCGTCGTCCTCGACCTGGGCGGTCTCGGCCTCCAGCTGCACGCACATGGGCAGCACCTCGGCGAAGCCTCCCATGCGGGCCACCACGGGCGCCGCCCTGTCGTCGAGCCGGTCGAGGTCGTCCTCGCCCACGTTGACCACGGCCAGCACAGGCTTGTCGGTGAGGAGGAAGGCGGTGCGCAGGTGCTCCCGCTGCTCGGTGCTCAGGCCGGAGCGATAGAGCGGCGTCCCCGCCCCCAGCACGTCGCTGGCCGCCTCGAGGGCGGCGACCTCGGCCGCCACCGACTTATCGAGCTTGGCCGCCTTGGCCCGCTTGGTGGCCTGGGCCTCGACGGTGGCAAGGTCGGCCAGGCACAGCTCGATCTCGACGGTGTCGAGGTGGTCGAGCGGGTCGGCCGGGCCCATCACGTCGTCATTCTCAAAGGCCCGCAGGACATAGACGATGGCGTCGACCTCGCGGATGTCGGCCAGGAAGCGGTTGCCCAGGCCCTCGCCCTCACTGGCCCCCTCGACCAGGCCGCCGATGTCGACGAACTCGACGGTGGCCGGCACCACGCTCCTCGATTTCGACATGGCGGCCAGGGCGGCGAGGCGGGGATCGGGCACCCGGGCCCGGCCCACGTTCTTGTCCTTGGTGGCGAAGGGGTAGGGGGCGGCGAGGGCCCCGCCGCCGGCCAGGGCGTTGAACAGCGACGACTTGCCGGCGTTGGGTAGGCCGACGAAGCCGAACTGTTCCATCCGGCCGACGCTACCGTTGGCGGCAGGCCGCCCCCGGCGGGGTAGTCTGTTCGGTCATGTCGAAGCGCACCGTGAAGCGCAAGCTGCGCACCAAGAAGAAGGCCAACCACGGCAAGAAGCCGAACTGCGGCCGCGGCTAGCGCGCCGGGCGCCGATGACGACGGCGACAGGAGGGCTTCGATGAGCGACACGGGCACCAGCACCGAGACCGGCACCACCACGCTGCCCGTACTCGACGACGGCGACCACGACCGCTTCGCCCACTACGTGGTGCAGGCCGACCTGGCCCGCAGCAAGGCCTCGGGCGAGCCGGTGCGGGCGCTGTGCGGCAAGGTCTGGACCCCCGACCGCGACCCGAAGCGGTACCCGGTGTGCCCCACCTGCAAGGACATCGCCGCCCGCTGGGAGACCCGGGGCAGCAACTGACCCCCGCTAGCTCAGCGGCGCCAGCGGAGGCCGAGGTCGTCGAGCAGGGCCACGAGCACCGAGGGGCGGTCGGTCATGACGCCGTCGACGCCGAGGTCGATTAGGCGGCGCATCTCGGGCTCGTCGTCGATGGTCCACACGTGCACGGCCATGCCGGCCTCGTGGGCGACGTGCACGGCGGCGGCGGTGACCACGTCGACGCCACCGAACCGGGGCGGCACCTGCACCGCCGCGTGCACCCGCACCTGGTCGGGGACGGGCACACCTGCGGCCAGGGCCTGGGCCAGCGCCACCACATCCCGAGGCCCGCACGAGGTGGCGATGCCGGTCCCCTCGGCCCGGAACCCATCGAGGGCGACGTCGCTGAACGAGGCCACGATCACGTCGTCGTCTCGGCCGGCCGCCACCAGCTGGGCCGCCAGCTGGGCCTCGTAGGGCGTCACCTCGGGCGCCGTCTGCTTGATGTCGAGGTTGAGCAGCACGCCCGGGAACGCCTCCAGCACCTCGGCCAGGGTGGCGATGCCCAGGTGGCGCTCGGCCGGCGCCCGGCCCCGCAAGGTCAGATCGGCGGCCGCGGCGTCGTGGTCGACCACCTCGCCGTCACGCCACCAGTAGGCGTTGTCCAGGGCCTGGAGCTGGCTGAGGGTGAGCTCGGCGATCCGGCCGACGCCGTCGGTGGTTCGGTCGACGGTGGCGTCGTGGCAGACGACCAAGTGGCCGTCGGCGCTGCGGTGCACGTCGAGCTCGAGGGCGTCGGCCCCAAGCGCCGCGGCCCGGCGAAGGGCGAACATCGTGGACGACGGCGCCTCGCGCGCGCCGCCCTGGTGGGCGAAGGCGAGGACACGCCGGCCGATCCACGGGTTCTCGGCCACCTCAGCGCAGGCGGGCGAGGGAGATGAGCGGGCGGGCGCCGGTGTGGCTGATTACTTCGGCGGCGGCCAGGGCGCCGAGGCGGCCGCACTCGTCCAGGGGCGCGTCGTTGGTGTAGCCGTAGAGGAACCCGGCGGCGAACAGGTCGCCGGCCCCGGTGGTGTCGACCAGCGCCGGCACGGGCTCGGCCGCCACCTCGACCACCGCGTCGGCGGTGACGATCACCGACCCGGCCGCCCCCCGGGTGATGACGGCTACCTCGACCCGGCTCCGGATCTGGCGCAGCGCCTGGTCGAACCCGGCGCCGCACAGCACCTGCAGCTCCTCGTCGTTGCCGAACAGCACGTCGACCTGCTCGTCGACCAGCGTGACCCACTCGGCCAGGTGGCGCTGGACGCAGAACGAGTCGGAGAGAGTGAGAGCCACCTTGCCACCGGCCTCGTGGGCGATGCGACTGGCCTTGCGATAGGCCTCCTTGGCCTCGGGGCTGTCGAAGAGGTAGCCCTCGAGGTAGACGACCCTGGCCGCGCCGATGACGGCGGGGTCGATGTGCCCCGGGCCCAGCTCGGCGCCGGCGCCGAGGAAGGTGCTCATGGTGCGCTCGGCGTCGGGGGTGACCACGATGAGGCAGCGCCCGGTGGAGGGGCCGAGGGTGGCCGGCGGGGCGGCGAAGGAGACTCCGTTGGCCTCCAGGTCGTGGGTGAACACCCGACCCAGCTCGTCGTCGCGCACCTTGCCGAGGAAGGCCGCCCGCCCGCCGAAGGAGGCGATGCCGGCGACGGTGTTGGCCGCCGAGCCCCCGGACATCTCGGTGCCCACGCCCATCGCTGCGTAGAGGGCGACGGCCCGCTCCTCGTCGATCAGCGCCATCGACCCCTTGTGGAGGTCGTGGGCGGCGAGGAAGCCGTCGTCCTCGTGGGTGATGACGTCGACCAGGGCGTTACCGAGAGCGACGACGTCGTAGCGGGGGTCGGGCACGCGGCGAAATCCTAGGAGGGCGGACCCGCCGGTAGCGTGCCGACTCGTGGTCGACCCCTACCGCCTGCCCGCCAACGTGATCCCGTCCGCCTACGAGCTGGTGCTCGAGCCCGACCTCGATGCCGCCACGTTCGCCGGCGAGGTCACGATCGACGTCGAGGTGGTCGAACCCACCTGGGAGGTGGTGCTGAACGCCATCGACCTGCAGCTCGACGCAGCCGAGGTCGACGGGCGGCCGGCGGAGGTGACGCTCGACGCCGACCACGCCCGGGCCACCATCCGCCTGGCCGAGCCCCTCGCCGCCGGCGCCGCCTCGGTGCATGTGCGCTTCCGGGGCACGCTTAACGACAAGCTGCGGGGCTTCTATCGGTCCACCTTCACCGACTCGGCCGGCGGCGAACACACCATCGCCACCACCCAGTTCGAGTCGACCGACGCCCGCCGGGCCTTCCCGTGCTGGGACGAGCCGGCCCTGAAGGCCACCTTCGCCGTCACCCTGGTGGTTCCCGAGGACGAGTTCGCGGTGAGCAACGCCGCGGTGCTCAGCGAGGAGGCCACGGGCGACGGCCGTCGCCGAGTCGTCTTCGAGCCGACCATGAAGATGTCGACCTACCTGGTGGCCTTCATCGTGGGCCCCCTGGTCGCCACCGATGCGGTCGACGTCGACGGCGTGCCCCTGCGGGTCATCGCCCCGCCCGAGCGGATCGCCCTCGCCCCCTTCGCCCTCGACGCCGGCGCGTTCGCCCTGCGCCTCTTCGCCGACTTCTTCGGGATCGGCTACCCCGGCGGCAAGCTGGACCTGGTCGCCGTCCCCGACTTTGCCTTCGGCGCCATGGAGAACCTGGGCTGCGTCACGTTTCGGGAGACGGCCCTCCTGGTCGATCAGGACAACAGCAGCCGGGCCGAGTTGCAGCGGGTGGCCGACGTGGTGAACCACGAGATCGCCCACATGTGGTTCGGCGACCTGGTGACCATGAGGTGGTGGAACGGCATCTGGCTTAACGAGGCCTTCGCCACCTTCATGCAGCTGAAGGCCACCGACGCCTTCCGCCCCGAGTGGGACCGCTGGACCAGCTTCGGGGTCGAACGGGCCGCCGCCTTCGCCGTCGACAGCCTGGCCTCGACCCGGCCCATCGAGTTCCCCGTCGTCTCGCCCGCCGAGGCCGAGGGCATGTTCGACATCCTCACCTACCAGAAGGGCTGTGCCGTCATGCGCATGCTCGAGCAGTACGTGGGCGAGGACGGCTTCCGCCAGGGCCTGCGCCTCTACATGGCCACCCACGCCTACGGCAACACCGAGACGGCCGATCTGTGGGAGGCCATCGAACAGGCCACCGACCAGCCCGTGCGGGCCACCATGGACACCTGGATCCTGCAGGGTGGCTTCCCACTCGTCTCGGCCACGCTGTCGGCCGACGGCACCTCCGTCACCCTCACCCAGGAGCGCTTCCGGCTACTCCCCGACGCCGCCCCCGACGAGGCCGACCAGCCGCTGTGGTCGGTGCCGATCGTGCTGCGCACCTCCGCCGGCGACGTCCGCCGGGGCCTGCTCACCGAGCGATCCCACACCTTCCCGCTGGGGGCCAAGGCCGACTGGTTGGTGATGAACGCCGGCGGCTCCGGCTTCTACCGGGTGCGGTACTCACTCGAGCTGCTGAAGGGCCTGCTCGCGAACCTGCCCGCCGCGGCTCTCACCCCGCTGGAACGCCACGCCCTGGCCAGCGACACCCACGCCGCGGTCCTGTCCGGTCGGGCGCCCGTGGTCGGCCTGTTCGAGGTGATCCGGGCGCTGGCCGACGACGACGACCCCGACGTGTGGTCCTCCCTGGCCACCAGCCTGTCGTTCCTGGCCCGGGTGGCCCGGGGCGGCGAGGCCGACGCCCTCGTCGTCAGCCTGATCCAGGAGATCGCCGGGCCGGCGCTGGCCCGGGTGGGCTGGGAGCCGATCGAGGGCGAGAGCGACCGCACCAAGACCCTGCGGGGCATGCTCGTCGGGCTGCTCGGCGGCGCCGGTCGGGACCCGGAGGTACGGACCCGCTCCAAGGCACTGTTCGACTCCTGGCTGGCCGACCGTACCTCGGTGGCCCCCGACCTGGTCGAGGCCGTCCTGCACACCGTGGCCCGGGCCGGCGACGCCGCCGACTACGAGAGCATCCTCGAGAGCTACCGATCGGCCTCCACCCCCCAGGAAGAGGTCACCACCCTGGGCGCCCTCGCCTCGGTCGAAGACCCGGCCCTGTTCGCCCGCACCGTCGAGCTGTACCTCTCGCCGGACGTGCGCACCCAGAACGCCCCCCTCGTGCTATCGGCCGCCCTCCGCAACGTCGCCGGCGGCGCCCACGCCTGGGAGGTCGTGCGGGAGCGCTGGGTCGAGATCAACGAGCGCTACCCGTCCAACAGCATCTCCCGCCTTGTGTCCGGCCTGTCGGCCCAGGTCGACCCCGCCCTAGCCGCTGACGCCCGTGCCTTCCTCAGCGAACACCCCCTCCCCCAGGGTGCCAAACAGGTGGCCCAGGCCCTGGAGACCATGGACGTCAACGCCCGCTTCGCCACCGAGGTGGGGCCGACGCTCACCGCGACCCTCCGATAACCGATCCTCCCTTCCCTGATGCTGGCAGTCGGATAACACCCTCGAGACGGCGCTGTGCGCCACACTTGGAACGTGACACGCGGCGAGGCGGGCGAGCACTCAGCGGATCTTCCATCGACGGGCGGACCGGCATCTCGCGTCCCGGCCCACGCGCCGGTTCGCTCCCTGCATGGGGATTGCGCTCGGTTGCCCGGGTGAACCACCTCGTCGGGGTGGCCGAGATCGCCGCTCTGCTTGGCGTCTCACGGCAGCGAGTCGATGCGATCGTCAGCACCCATGACGACTTCCCAGCACCACAAGCGGTCCTAGCCGCGGGCAGGATCTGGGACCGAGGCGACGTGGAAGCATGGGCGCTCAGACGCGGCCGCACGATCCGCTCAACCGAGACTCCAGACTGTTCGTCTCCGACGTCACAAACGTCCGATCGTGACCAGGTTGCTTCGTCCGCTTGGAGAGCCGCTCGCTATCCATCCCACGTTGCCTCGGTTCCTGAGTCATGGCCCAGAGGGTCGCGCGGATCGGATCGCACGGTCCTGAGCACCCTCTACCTGGGGCGACCGAGCCGGGACCCAGCCCCGACCCCACTATCCATCTACGAGAAGTAGAGGCGCATTAGGAGGCGGGCCAGGCGATCGCTGTCGTGGCGGATCAGGGTGCGTCGGAGGGGGTCGCCCGGGCGCTGGTGGTCGTGCTCGTCGCTGACCAGGTCGGCGCCGATCGGGCTCCAGTGGCGGCCCTTCATGGCCTCGTCGTCCCAGCCCACCACCTGCTCGCCCTCCTCGGCGTAGCGCCGCACCACCTCGTCGCCGGGGTGCTCGGTGTTGAACAGGAGGTGGTCGAAGACCGGCCCGGTGTAGCGCTCGACGGCGTCGATGAAGTCGTGGGCCAAGAAGCCGTCGGTCTGCCCGGGCTTGGTCATGAGGTTCGACACGAACACCTTGCGGGCCCGGGTGGAGGCCAACGCCTCGGCCACGCCCTCGGTGAGGGCCAGGCCGATCAGCGACGAGAAGAGACTGCCGGGCCCGAGGACGAGCAGGTCGGCCTCGGCGATGGCGGCGGCGGCCCGCGGGTTGATGCTGGCCTGCGGCTCGAGGTGCAGCCGGGGCGGTCGCCCGGGCTCGTGGCGGCTGGAGGCGATGAGGTGCTCGCCCCGCACGATCTCGCCGTCGGCGGTGGTGAGGCACAGCCGGACGTCGTTGACGGTGACAGGCACCACGTCGCCCTTGACGGCCAGGATCCGGCACGACTGCTGCACGGCCTCGTCGAAGCTGCCGGTGATCTTCTCCATGGCGGTGAGCAGCAGGTTGCCCACGCTGTGCCCGCCGAAGGTGCCGCTCTCGAACCGGTAGTTCATGAGGTCGCGCATGAGACCGCTGTCGAGGCTGAGGGCCACCAGGGCCTGGCGCACGTCGCCGGGCGGGAGAACGCCCAGCTCGTCGCGCAGCAGGCCGGTGGAGCCTCCGTCGTCGACCATGTTCACCACTGCCGTGATGTGGTCGACGTAGTGCTGCAGGGCGCTGAGCACGGTGAACGACCCGGTGCCGCCGCCGAGCACGACGACGCGGACCCCTCCGACCCTCGTCCCCCCCACGCCGGCCACCGTAGATGCTGGAAACGGGGGCCGCCCAACGGAGGCTGGGGGGTTCTCCGGGTGCCCACCGAGCCCCAGCCGGCCGAGGCTGGTGGGGTGCCCACCACCGCCCTCCTCGCCCCGAGCCGCCCTGCGCCGGCGCCCCCACGCGACCTGCCGGTGGATGTCGTGCGCGCCGCGGCCGCACCGGTGACCGCCTACCTGGCCGTGGTGGCCGCCAGCCTTTCCGGGGCCCGCCTGGCTGCTGACCTCGAGCAGCCCGCGCTCCTCCTCGGGATCACCGCGGCGGCGTGGGCGACGTACACGCTGGGCGAGAGCGACGCCCTCTCCGGCCTCACCATCGTGGCTGGCACCTTCTGGTCCCTGGTCAGCTCGGTCCTGGGAGCGTGGGGGCCGCCACGCGAACCGTGACCGGCGCCGAGCCGGCCGTTGCCAGGTCGGCCCCGCCCGCCCGTACGCTCAGGGCCCGTGGCTAGGCACACCCGCTTCCGTGTCTTTGCCGTGGAGGAGGGGTCGGTCCAGCTGGCCTGGGCCAGCCTGGGGCCGGGGCGCCACATCGTGGCCGTCGGCTCGGTCGAGGGCGAGGTCGACGGTGGTGCCGGCACGTGGACCGCCGCCGGGCTCACTGCGGCCACCACCTACCCGGTGCAGGTCGACGGCCAGCCGGCCGGCGCCGCCACCACGCTCGCCGCCCTCGCCGGGCCCGAGCGGTGCCGGATCGCCACGGTGTCCGACTGCCACGTCGGCGAGCCGGGGTTCGGCTACCTCTTCGCCATGAAGGAGCCCGCTGGAGTCGAGCCGTTCTCCGTGCGCTGCCTACGGGCCGCGACCGGGGCCGCCGCGGCCTGGGGGGCCCAGCTGCTGGTGGTGAAGGGCGACCTCACCCAGCAGGCCCAGCCCGACGAGCTGGACGCCGCCCTCGAGGTGCTGGCTGGGCTCGGCATCCCCGTGGTGGTGACCCCCGGCAACCACGAGGTGAAGCGGGGGGCCACCGACTGGGCCGCGGCGGTGCGGGCCGCCGGCCTGGTGGCGGCGGCGCCCACCGAGCCCCACGTCGTCGACCTCCCGGGCCTGCGGGTGGTGGTCGGCGACACCACCATCCGCCACCAGCACCACGGCACCCTGGCCGGCGGGCGGGGCGAGGCGCTGGTCGCCGCCGCGGCTGCCGGGGACCGCCCGGCGCTGGTGTGCCTCCACCACCAGCTCGAGCCGAAGCGCTACCACGAGGTCTGGCCACCCGGCATAGCCGGGCGGGAGGCCGTCCCCTTCCTCGACCGGCTGGCCGAGGACGCGCCCCGCAGCTGGGTGACCTCGGGCCACACCCACCGCAACCGGGGCCGGCGCCACGGCCCGCTCACCATCACCGAGGTGGGCTCGACCAAGGACTTCCCCGGCACCTGGGCCGGCTACGTGGCCCACGACGACGGTATGCGCCAGACCTCGTTCCACGTCACCGGCGAGGGCGCCGACGCCTGGCTCGACCGCACCCGCAAGGCCGCCGGCCGGCTCTGGGGCTTCTGGTCCCCCGGAACGATCGACGACCGCTGCCTGACCACCACCTGGACCTGAACCAGGGCTCTCCCCGCGGCCAGCAGGGACCCCGTGCGAGAGTGCCCGCTTCTGGTGGCCAGACGGACCAGAAGTGGGCACTCCTCGGAGGTTTGACGGAGGTTTGGCGGGGGCGGGGCGGGCTCAGCCGTTGCCAGTGGTGAGGCCGTCGATGCGGCGGAC
>Ga0136633_1003537_pt1 | contig 10235 bp, 10 predicted proteins | sample AntDrymeUQ832206_2_FD_105494 | JGI IMG/M metagenome (GOLD analysis project Ga0136633, IMG submission 105494) | Polar desert sand microbial communities from Dry Valleys, Antarctica - metaG UQ83 (22.06) | ecosystem: Environmental > Terrestrial > Soil > Desert | place: Antarctica: Dry Valley...
CGCCTGGTCACCGTGCAGGGCGGTGGCCACATCTGGTTCGCCTCCGGGCTCGGGCCGGCCAATGGCGCGCTCGACGCCACCAGCGCCATCTGGCGTTTCTTCAGCGAGCTGCGGCCGACCGGCTAACCCCGGCGCATTCCTGGGGACTTCCGGAGTCAGAAAGCGCACGCTCTGCACTCGACGCCACCGAGTACCAGAGCCTACCGCCAGAGGCGCCGACGGCCGCCGGCGGCAAGGAGGTGCACTGCCCTCGCAAACGCTTGACGCTACGCCCTAATCGATGTGGGGGCACCGAGTTCGGTACCCCCACATCAACCCAGGGATGAATTCAGCGGTACGGCCGGCCCCGTCGTTGGTCGCTGGCCCTACCACCCTCCGCGTCCTACCAGTCCCTCAGCTCCAGCCGCGCCGAACGCGGCCAGCCTTTCCATCCGCAACCCACGTACGTGCGGGCGTATCCACCCGGCTGGATCGAAACCCAGCCACTGGCGTTGGTGCCGTAGGAGCACGTTACGAACACCCGGAACGACCCCCATCCCCCGTTGCACGAGCCCCACGCACCGCGACCATTCGCATCAAGCGCAGTGCCGCAGTTCGCTGGCGCGGCCTCTGCCACCGGCGCAGTGAGTGCCGCTGGCACCAGCGCTGTGGTCGGTGCCACCAATCCAAGGCTGCCTACCGCAGCAGTGGCCGCCGCGAAAGCGGCCACTCTCTTTCTGATCTCCATTCTCAAGCCCTCCCGTCGTGACCCGACATCCGGGTTCTCATCGATGCGCCTTAGACCCGGCTCGATGCGAGGGAGGAACCCCCGACCGTCTCCGGCGACGCTTCACGGAGTGTCAGTTGAACGACGTGGGAATTGCCATAAAGCCCGGTGGGAACGGGGGTAGTGGCGATGGGAACGGAAAGATCACACCTGCGGGAGCGATCAGCATCGAGCCTGGCCTCCGTAAGGCAGCGAGGCGATGGCGTAGCCGCGAAGGTCCGGGCCGACACGGGCGGCCTCCCCACCCAGGCAGTCCCAGATCATGCCGTCAGGTATCCAGAGACGACGACCCTCGTCGTCCACGAACCAGGCCGTTGCGTCAGCCTGGCGTAGGAGATGACCGCGCATCGACTCCAGCGTCGGCAGCTCCTGCTCGCGGTTTTCGACGATGCGGGCAACCAGATTTCCGGTCGAGCCCTGGCTCAGGCTCACAACGCCATGCTGAAAATCCTGGCGCTGGGAGGGCAGGGGGTTCCCCGCCGGCAAGCCCAGCTCCGGGTGGTCCCGCCACCATGGGACGTAGGCAGCGGGGATCCAGAAGAACGGCGCATCGGATCGCTCAGCCACCAACACCGTGCCTGTGGAAAGCTCGATCTCCACGTGACCGTCTGCGTACTCAACCGTTCGGACCACGAGACCGCCCGTGGTCTGAGCGGCGTCACCGTCCTTACCGCCGATCTGGTGGTAGGACCCGAGCGCACCCCGGTTCAGGTAGACGTCGACACCGTTCGGCGAGACGAGCACCGCGCCATTCGGCACACCATCCAGAACCACGTCTTGGACCACGAGCGACTGCCACCGGTAGGCCATGCCTCCCACACACCCGATCTTCGGCTCTCCTCCGGCCCGCTCGTAGACAGCCCGTAGCCGTTCATCGAGCCGGTCGGCACCGGGCTCCTTCGCCAGGCTGGGTTCCAGCACTCCGATGGCGGCCGAGCAACTCCGGGCCTCTGACCGGGCTTCTCCACTCCGACTCACGGCCCGCACTGCCCCAACGACGGCTAGCGCCAGCACGGCGATAAGGCCCGCAGCGGCGAACCTCCACCTCTGTCGGTGACCATGGCCGGTCCCCGCTGGGTGCTCTCGACCGGGCACATCGATCGCCTGTGAATCCTTGTAGTCCTCGACTTCATCGACCGGCGACAGGACCGGCGGCTCGGGATCATCAACGGCGACGAGTGGGAGAAGGGCGCTCGCTACATGCCTTACGACTTCGTCCATCCGGCTCGTTCGGTGTTCGCTACCTCTCCGGAACCCGTCGTAGCCGATCCCGAATCGCTCCGCGGCTCGCTTGCCCCTAACTGCGAGCTTCGTCCATCCCGCATCGGTGTAGGGGAACGGAAACAGATCCTGAGCCGCAGCTCGATAGGGTGGGTCGTCCAGGGCCGCCACCGCTATGGGCACGAGCCGTACGAGATCCTCCCTTGACAGACCGGCCTCCTTCATCAGCCTGTCGAGGGTCGGAAGGTCGAGCGATCTCAGGTCGGTGAGATTTCGTCCGCCAGCAGCTATTGACCGCAACTCGGCCGCAGTGGACCGGACCAAGGAGTGCTCGTCGTCAACGAACGCGGATGACAGCGTCGCCACCTCCTACCGAAGCCTTCCTGGTGCGCAGACGATCGTCATGCCCTGCGTTGACGGTAGCTCCGCCTCGGAGCATGTCTGAACGCAGCGGCCCGAGGCAAACGACGAAGGGGGCGTACATCCCTTCGGGCTACACCGGCGCACCGGCGAGATCACGCATGGAAGCGCTTGGCTGTTGCGTACAGTTCCAGACTCAGCCAGCAGCGGTCGCCGCTACGCGCCTGCTCGGCATACTTGGATGGCGATCAGTCGGATGAATGCGCCGAAGGGCCCGAACGACCCCCCGAGGTCGTACATCGGCCCGCTCACCGGTCCACGGGGCCTGGCGCACGGATCATCATCATCAATAATCGTCCCGGCCCCTTCACCCTCGGCCAACTGGGCTCCGACGGGCCTCGTAAGGCGGAGCGCATAAGTCTCGGTCGGCTCGGCCGTTGTGTCACCGACGACCCGCACCACGATCGCCTTGGTGGTCTCGCCCGGGGCAAACGCGATCGTTCCGGTAGAGGCTTCGTAGTCCCCGGGAGCGGTCGCCGACCCATCGGAAGTGGCGAAGTCCACGGTGACCGTCCGGGTGGACGCTCTCGACAGCGTCACCGTGAAGGTTGCCGCCGTCGTCCCCTGGCTGCCTTCTGTCACCGATGCGTCATCCACCGAGATGGTGGCCGGCTCTCCAATGAACTGGTTAGCGCGGTAAGCCGCGGTGGTGTGGGCCTTCACCAGGTAGCCGGCGGCGTCTGCATTCGACACCGAGTAGACGGAAAGGTCCTCAACGGTGAACGGACCGTTGCGACCGGCGGACCCGATCGCTTCGCCGTCGAATGAGAGAACGAACTGGTTCGCACCCGGAACCAGCGACACGACCGACTGGGTCTCGACCACCTCAGTGCCGTCGGGTGCTACCAGTCGAGCGTTGACGGCGTAGGAGCCACCCGCGTCCACCCTGACCGACCCGGCGACGCGCAGCGTGTCGAACCGACCGTCGCCGTTGATGTCAACGCCCTGGTCGGTAAACCCGCTCAGGTCGAACTGAACAGCGGCGTGCTCGAAGCCTTGAAGCTCATAGGTCGCGGTGAGGCCCAGGTCGGCACGCTCGTCCTCGGGGGTAAGGCTGGCATCGTCACGACTGAGGACTACGTCGACAAGTCGATACGGGCCCGACCGGCCCGAGGCGAAGATGTCGCGTCCCGGGAAGGACAGCGGCAGGCTCTGCGCTCCGGGGCTCAGATTGCCAACAGCGCCAGCGGCGACGACCTGATTCCCGCTGCCGTCCACGAGACGACCTGCGAGGCGGTAGGAACCGGCAGTGCCTACCGCCAGGTTGGGACTCAGGACGAGAGCATCTGCCTGCCCATCCTCGTTGCCGGTGAGCACCTCGGAGAACCCTCCGGCGATCGTTGCTGCGCCGCTGCCCACGAAGAACACGTCGGACGCCCAGCGAGGCTGTCCACCGTCCACGAAAGCCCTCACCGAATAGGAGCCCGGAGCGGGAGGAGTATAGGAAATCGAGAAAGGACCGCCGCCCGTGCCGAGGGGGAGGTCGGCCACGACAGAGCCACTCGCGTTGACGACTTGGACCATCGGGGCATCTGCGCTCGTCGCCTGGGTCAAAGTGGCGCTGATGGTCACCGGGGACCCGGGTCGAGCCAAGGTCGGGCTTGCCTGCACCGTCATCTTCCGATCCGTCTCGACGGCGATCAGCACAATCGGACCAGTGGTCGAACTGCCCGTGTTGGAGAGGCGGAGTACGCCGTTGGCGGGTGCCGTGAGGGTTGCGACAAGTGCCGGCGCCCCGAACACGTCCGAGGCTTCGAAGGTCGTGCCGGGCAGCTCCGCCTGAACCTGGTCCGACTCGACCAGGATGAGCAGGACAGCGTTCGCAGCACCTTCGAAGGAAAGCGGGACGTTCACAGATGCACCGGCGGGCACGTCCGGCCCAGCACTGGCAACGAACTCAAGCCCCCCGCTCGGTGCCGCCTGGGCCGCCTGGGCCGCCTGTGCCCCCTGGGCCGCCGACCTGGCGGTAGGTGCCGCCTGGGCCTGCCCGGAGCCGCCGCAGGCCTGGGCCTGCACGTAGAGCTGGCAGAGCGCCCTTGGCATAGCCGGACTGCCAGCCTGGATAAGCCCGCTGTGGTTCTTCTCGTAAGCCGGCTTCAGCGGTACCTGAAGCCCGGGATGGCCGGGGTTGGGGTCGGATGGGTCGTTCGGGCGCAGGTACCGGACGCTGTCGACGGTGACGGTCCCGTCGTCCTCGCCGTCCAACAGGGCCGCGCCCTTAGTGTTCTTCTGACCGGCGATGGTGAAGTAGCTGGTACCGCGACGATCCGGCACCTGCTTGTTGAACGTGTCCTGCACGTAGGACTGCTGAAGCTGGTAGAGGCCGTCCTGAGGACCATCGCACTCGCCAAACTGTCTTGTCGCGTAGTCGAGGCCGAAAGAGGCGAGCCCCTTCAGCAGAAAGGGAATATTCCGGTTGGCGCAGAGGATGTCCGCCAGCCGCGAACCGCCGTTGGGAGTGCCCACCATCCCGAGCGACCGCACGACGCCGGGATGATCGAACGCGTAGAGCCGCGCGTCGAGCCCACCGAAGGAATGGCCCACGATGTTGACCTGCGCAGCACCCGTCCGTGCGAGCAGATCGTCGATCTTCGGCGCCAGCAGCCTGGCGTTCTCCTGGATCGTCCCGTTCTCCGTGAGAGATGGGGCGATGGTTTTGCCATCGAGCACCGGGAACTGATTGACGAAGTAGTCCCGGAAAGTGTCCATGTCGCTTCCATCGGGGTCGGAAGTGGCCCCTGTGATCCCATGGATGAAGGCCGCCGGAGGGGGAAGGTCGACGAGGCGAAGCTCGGCCCAGGCGACCTCCACAGCCCACACGTTCTTACCCCCGTTCGCCGTGTCGATGAGAACCTGGAAGTCGTTGCGGCCAGTGGGGTTGGCCGAGGTGGGAAGGCGTAGGAGGTTCAAGGGCACAGCGAAGGAGTTGATGCTCCATTGATCGTTTGCCCCAGAAAGGAAGCCAGACAGAGTGGTGCCGTTGACGACCATCTTGTCCAGTTCGGGCTTCTGATCGGTCCCTGCGTAGTCGTCATCCACGTCGAAGAGGCGGACGGTGATCCGGCCGGTCTTACCGAACAGGGCGTTGCCGGCTGCCGGTCTACCGATGACGTCCACCGGCCCGAAGTCCCGGCCTACATCGATGGAGAAGTCGAGGGGGCTCCCGTCCGCGTAAAGGTATTGATCGAGGTCGAATCCGTCGTCGACCCGGTACACCTCGGTCCCCGCCGCGTCGACTGAGGTTGTGGTCTGGCCCCCGGCAGCGGCGGCCGCAAATGATTCCCTGGCTTGGCGAGGTCTTGGCTGGTCACCAGCCCCTTGTGCTGGCGTCTGAGCGACGACGGGGGCCGTCGAAGCGACCAGGAGCAGAACCCCCAGCACGATCGCTGCAGACGCGGACCGTCGTCCACCTGTCGATCCCATCCGTTCCCCCATTGCCCGCCTCCGCCTCGCCCGTCGTTGCTGTCTGCTTAGCCTTCATGTCGTGGCCGCCGCAACCGTAGAACAATGGCCGTCCCGCCGCCCACGAGAGCCGCGCCTGCTAGTGCCGCGGCGATTCGGCGTCCGCCCTGCGTGCTGCCATCGCGCCGGGCGTCCACACCTCCGGCGACTCGACCTCGGTTCCGTTGAAGCTCTACGAAGGCGATGATCCCGTCACGCCGATACGTGATCATCGTGGCACCCGGAGCCAGTTCGCGGCCCGTCTCCCTCCAAGAGCCTTCGGCCGCCAGCCGCTCAACGGCAGACAGGAGTGCATTTTCGTCTGGCGCACCGCCCTGGTAATCGATAGAGACGGAGTAGCTGTCGCCGGCCAACGGTAGACCGGTATCGGCAATGTCCTTCAAAACCTCAGCCCCGGTGGGAACGAGGGAACCTGCGGCAGATCGCACGTCGGCGTTGCCCGGGCGTAACAGGAAAATGACGATCAGTCCACCGATCAGCCCAACAACGCAGGCCAAGCCGATAGCGACCCCGTGCCGTCGAGGTTGACCGCTCATGGGCACATCAACTGCGTCTCCCCCAGTCGATCCGATCGCTCGGGAGAGCGGGGAGGCCGGCAGCCCGCCGACGCCCGTCACTCACTGATCCAACGATAGTTCGACCGCCCCACACGCGTATGGAAGGCCGGGCTCGAACGCTCCGTCCCAACTCTCGACCGCCACCATGTCGGGAACTATCGTGTTTGTCGATCCATTCTCCGGTTCTGCGGGGGGTTCTCGATGCCCGGAACGCTGGCAAGGCTCTACGAGCGCTTCGACCAAGACAGAGTCGAGCGAGCGCTGGCCGAGTTCAAGGAACGGGGCGCTATCTCCGTCGGCTACCCGAGGGACCGGTGGTACTCGCCCGAGCGGGAACTGTCCACCATGGGCACGGCCGCCTTCAGCGTTGGCGTCCTCTGCTTCATGGTTCTCATGGGCACCTTGGTCCTTCGGGAACCGGGCCAAGACGATCTTCCTGGCATCTACATCCTCGGGATGTTCTCTGCGGCCGGCTTGGCCGGACTCCTTGCCCTCGTCGCGATCCAGTTCGAGAAGCGTCGTCGCGGCGAGCACGGCTTGCACTACAAGGTGTTGGGAGAGCCCCGCTGGGGCGACGCCGACCCGATCTACATCGGCCCCGAGCGAGCGTTGGTCGGAATGTGGCTGGTGCTCGGCTACTGGAATCCCTTCGCCAAGCTCGTCCGCATCGAGTTCATCGAACGGGGCGAGGGGCTGAGTTATGAGTTCACGCTCAGCGACGGCTCCCGTACCATCCTCGGGCCCGAGGATTCACTACCGGCTGTGCACCTCATGGAGGCGCACCACCTCAACCCGACCCACTGGGGTGATGACGAGGAGCAGCGAGAGTCCTCTGCGATACCCGAGCCCCCGGGCGGGACCGCTGAGCAGCCTCCCCGTGACGCTGACAGCCCGGAAGCTCTGCTGAAGCGGGCATACGACGGAGCCGGCTTCTCCCGCGCCGGGGCACCTGGCAGCGATGGCGGCAGCAGGCGAGCTGGCGCGAGATCTGGACCGCCGCTTGGACCAGCTCGTCGTGTGGGCCCGGGTGGAGCGCGCTACCTGGGAGGAGATCGGCGATGCGCTGGGCATCACCGGCGGTGATGCCCAGCGCCGGTTCACACCGGGCCTGGCCCGCCATCAGGACCCTGCGCTTCCAGGGAGAGACCCTGAAGCCGGCTGACTGGACAGACTGGCCGGGGCAGTGACCGCCATCACGGTTCATGGCCGGCCTGTTCATACCGTCTTCGATCTCCTCGGAGAGCAGGAGAACGATCTGACCTACGCCCTCGGCTGGGGACTCGCCAGCGCCCCGGAGCTGACCCGGGCGCTGCTCGGGGATCTGTACGGGACCGATGTCGGTGAGCCGATTGCGATCTCCATGCAGGCGTCCGGAGAGGACCGGGGCTACACCGACATCGAATTGTTGGCCGAGCACGCGCACCTCGTCATCGAGGCGAAGCGCGGTCGGGTGTTGCCGACGGTGCAGCAGCTCGCCCGGTATGCCCCTCGCCTGGCGCTGTCGCCGAACCCGTTGCTCGTCGCTCTGACCGAGTGCAGCCGCCTATGCCCGCGGCCGGCTACCCGAGGACATCGGTGGCGTGAGGGTGATGCACTGCTCCTGGTCACATCTGGTCGCCCTGGCCGACGTGGCATGTTCACGGGGGAGGCAGGCGGAGAGGCGACTGGTTGCCGAACTTGGCCGCTATCTACGGGGAGTGATGACCATGCAGGACCTGACCTCGAACTGGACCTATTGCGTCAGCCTCTCCTGGAAAACGCCGGACGGGTGGGCGATCTCCTTGCGCGACGTGGTGTTGACCAAGGGCCGCTACTTTCACCCGTACGGTTCAGGTGGCGGGTGGCCCAAGGTTCCGCCCAACTACGTCGCGTTCCGGTGGAACGGTTATGTCCAGCAGGTCAACCACGTCGAGGGCTACGTGGTGACCGACGAGTTGCACGAGGTGATCTCGGAGATTCCCGCCGGTGAGACCTGGACTCCTCACATCGTGTACCGCCTCGGCCCTGCCATTCCACTGGCAGCGCCCCTGCCGAGTGGGACAAACTATCGGGCCTCCCGGTTCTGGGTTGCGCTGGATCTGCTCCTGACCTCCCCGACGCTTAAAGACGCCTTGGTCGAGACGAGGGCCAGGACGGCAGCGTCCAGCGACGAGCCCGAGTAGGCCACCGACCCAGGAGTGAGCACGGCGGCTGAAGACCGTCGTCATCGCCGCTTGCCGGTCCACGGAGCCACGAAGCGATTCACTTCCGCACGAGCCGGACGCGACCTACGGGCCAGCCGAGGGCAAGCGCCACTCGTTGGCGCTCAGCAGCGTCGCTCACGAAGACCTGCGTGCCGCGCTTGCTCCAGCTCGTGGCCAGCCCAGTGTTGATTCGGCCGGCAACCGGGCAGACGACCGCCGCCAGGCGAAGATCATTGCGGCCCGGGCCGACCCAGACGGCGAGGCCCATTGCCGTTCTCTCGTTACCGAGGGCGTTCCTGAGTGTTACCTCCCGGTCGCTGGTGGCAGGGGTGGCGGGTACGCCGAGCCACAGCGATTCGTCGGGCTGAAGCCCTGCTCGGACTTGCTCAACGACTGTAGGCAGCGCCCGCTCCTGCCGCTCATGCATCGCCTCGATACTGCGGGCGTGCCGAGCTTCGTCGTCCTCGCGCCGCAGTCGCTCCCGCTCTTCTCGTTCCTGCTGTTCAAGAGCGCGACGAGCATCCGCCCGAGGCGCGACAGCGATCGCGTCGCTGTGCCAGAGGTCGCGCTCCTGGTCCCCGTAGGGGATCCTCTCGGGGAGGAACTTGACCACGTACCTCCCCACCGAGTCGTCCAGCATCGCCTGGATGAGACGTGACAGGGGGACGTTCACCGGCGCCCATTGGGGCCCCGAGCGCCAGCCCGGAATCGCGGTCAGCTTCGCACATCCCCTGGTCGCGACGAGCGACGGCTGACCGTCGTCCTCCGCCGTGCTCTCGTCACGATCGACCTTGCAGCCCATGAGCTTCCAGAGCCACGGTGCGTTCTTGAGCGTGACCCAGAGCGTTTCGATGCCATCCTGTGCGTACCGCTCGGTGCGTTCGACTCCAACTGCCTCCGTCATGGGAGCAAGTTGCGCCTCAAGGGCGACTCGTCGGGCTCCCTCCGGGGCGATAGCCAGAACGTCGGCTCGCCACCCGCCGATGTCGCCGGCCCTCGGCTCGGCCTCGATCTCCGCAGTCCAGCCGGCGGTACGCACGGCAGCGGCCAGCCGGCTCTTGAGCCAACGGTGGTCCGGTGACTCACCGTTGGAGGGGCAGTCGGGTCGCACCCGATCGTGAGCGAAGAACCGCAACCCCAGCGACGACACCTTGGCTTGCATGCCGTCGCCACACCCTCGACATCGGAGGATCGACCGGGGGCGGGTCTTGTAAACGGTGCGCCATGCTTCGTCCGTGGCCGTCGTGCTGTCGATGAGCGTCCCGAGCGCGTCGAGGGCGGTCAGCGGCATTGCCGCCTCGCTGGACCGTTTCGAGCCACCAGCCATGAATACCAGGAGGGTGTGACAACATGCCCCGGACACGTTCCATCACGGGCCAGCCGTCATCAATCCTGACCGAGGGGGGTCTTCCGGTCCTTCACAAGGATGACGACGGATTCGCGCTGGGGAATCCGTCCGTGCACGGCCATCTGTTGGGCGCTGTTTCCCCGGCTCCGGGCGACAGCGACCTGGTGAACCAAACCGATGCTCGATTGGAATAGTGCCCAGAACCCGCGCATACAAGCTAGGGGCGGCGTGCCGGCGAAGATCACGAATCCGTACCGGTCCGACGAGAGCGACCAGGA
>Ga0136633_1003540_pt1 | contig 10233 bp, 10 predicted proteins | sample AntDrymeUQ832206_2_FD_105494 | JGI IMG/M metagenome (GOLD analysis project Ga0136633, IMG submission 105494) | Polar desert sand microbial communities from Dry Valleys, Antarctica - metaG UQ83 (22.06) | ecosystem: Environmental > Terrestrial > Soil > Desert | place: Antarctica: Dry Valley...
CCCCGATCGCGAGCGCATCGCGGTCCGCGTCTTCAAGGATCGAAACGCGCTCGAGTTCCTGGAAGGGCTCCTACACCCGCTCGTGTCCCGCGAGTACCTCGCGTGGCGGGAGCAGCTCGCCGCCCTGCCGACTCCACCTCGCGTGTGCGTGACAGAGGTTCCACTCCTCTACGAGGTCGGCGCGGAGACCCGGTTCGACAAGGTGGTCGTGATCACCGCGCCCGCGAAGCTCCGCGAGGCACGCCGCGGCGGACGCAAGGACGACCGCGAAGCCAGGCTTCTGCCGGACAAGGAAAAGGCGAAGCGCGGCGACTTCGTCTATGTCAACACCGGCACGCCCGAGGAGCTGGACGCCTGGGTCGCTGGCGTCATGGATACCCTGACTCGAGCCACCTGACGGCCCCACGCCTTGCGATACGTCGTTGTGCTCTCTGTCACAGTTCTCGGCCTGGCCGGAGGGGCCGCATGGGTGGCGAAAGCGGAACCCGACGTCTACCTGCGCGCGCGCTATCCGCTGGAGTTCGAGCACATCCTGCGCGGCCACGCGTCCAACCACGGCCTTGACCCAGCGCTCCTGGCCGCAGTCGTCTACGTCGAGAGCAGGTTCGATCCGGAAGCAGAATCCGCGGCGGGTGCGATCGGGCTGATGCAGTTGCTGCCGGATACCGCGAAGGGGATCGCGCTTCGCACCGGCGGCGAGCAGTTCGTCGTCTCCGATCTGCGCGACCCCGAGATCAACGTCCGCTATGGCGCCTGGTACCTCGACCATCTGTGGAGCCGGTACGAGGACACGAGGCTCGTGCTCGCCGCGTATCACGCCGGCCAGGGGAACGTCGATCGCTGGCGTGCAGACGGAACCGGGATCGCGTTCTCCGAGACCCGCAGCTACGTCGCCGACGTGCTGCGCATCAGGGACGTGTACGCCGACGCGTATCGGTTGGAGCTCGGTCTGTGACGGCCGAGCGAACGAACTCGATCAGGGCATCCACGTTCCAGATCGGCTCCCCGGTTCCCAGCTGAACCGCCACTCCGTTGGCGACGAGGCCGATGAAGCCTGCGATCTGCTCGGGCGGCGCGTCCGTTCGGAAAGCGCCGCGTTCCTGCTCGGCGTGAACGTGCTCGAGAAGGGGGGGCGCGAGCGACTCCTGCGTGCGAACCTCGTAGCGCCGTTTGAACTCCGGGTCGGTGCGGATCTTCCGACCCATCTCCATGCACACGCCGATCCAGTCCGGGTCCTCGTGGACGACCTCCCGTAGCGTCGTCTACCAGCCTTTCTCGACCCAGAGCAACGCGCATGACCTTTCTGGCGCTGCCGTGGTTCGTGCTGGTCACAACGGGCTCGCCGGGCAAGATGAGCCTCGTCCTCGCCGCGGAGATCGCGCCCATGGCGATCCTCGGCATCCCGAGCGGCGTGATCGTCCAGCGGATTGGCGCCCGCTCGACGATGCTGCTCTCCGATTTCGCGCGAGCGCCAATCCTCGCCTCGATTCCGCTGCTGCACTCGGCAGGGATGCTCAGCTTCCCGCTCCTGCTCGGGCTCGTCGCCCTGCTCGGCTGCTTCATGCCGCCGTACTACGCGTCACAGCGAACGATCCTGCTCGAGCTCGTCGGGGAGGACGAGCGAATGATGTCGCAGGGAAACAGCCTGATAGAGGGCGGGACTGCGTTCTCGGCGTTGATCGGGCCGGCCCTCGCCGGCCTGCTGATCCCGTTCATCGGCGCCCCGAATGTCCTGTACGTCGACGCGGCGACCTACTTCGTCGCGTTCGTTCTCGTCCTGGCATTCGTGCCGCGGCGTAAGGCGCTCGTCGCCTCGATGCGCCCGAAGGTTCTCTCCGGGGTGCGCTTCCTGCTAGGGGACAAGCCGCTTGTCCCGCTGGCGGCCGCGGTCGTCGCGTTCGGCTTCTTCATGCCGGGGGTATCGGCCGGGCTTCCCGTCTATGCCTTCACGGAGTTCGACGGGAGCGCGCGCATCGCGGGCCTCTTCTATGCCGCTCTGAGCGCCGGCGCTCTCGTGGGAAGCCTGGTGGCCGTGATGGCCGTGCGCAAGACGTCGCCGCTCCGCCTTTCAGGGCTCGCCATGCTGGCCTTCGTCGTGCCGCTCTGGGTGCTTCCGTTCCTGCCTCCATGGCCAGTGGTCTTCGTCGCGCTCTTCGCTGCAATGTTCTGCACGCCGCTCATCAACGGCCCGCTCATCGCGGTCCTGACTTCGCGAACTCCGGACGAGCTTCGGGCGATGGTGATCACGGCGGTGATCTCGATCAACACGCTGGCCGCACCGCTCGGTTTTGTCGCGGCCGGACTAATGATCGAGCGTTGGGGCGTCGCCCGCTCTTCACCGCCGTCGTTGCGGGGATTACGGGGATGGCCGTGGTCTACGGAGGCATCGTCCTGCGCCATCGCGATGTCGACGCGGTCGGCGAGCCCGCGACTACCTAGCCACGGTTAGCGCGGACGAAGACAGCTCGCGCGTTTGTCGCGCTCGTCATCGGAACGGAGCAGACGCCCTTCCCTCGGCAAGCGCCACTCCACTGCTTGAAGCGCCACCCCTTCGCCGCCAGCGGCATGAGCCGAATGCTCTCGTAGGACGAGACGAGCGACGAGCACCGTGGCGGACAGGCGATTCCGGAGCGCGAGCTGCGCACGGAGCCTCGGCCCGAGACGGTGACCGCGAGCCGGTACGTCGAAGGAGCGAAGACGGCCGACACCGTCTTTCCGGGCTCGATGACTACCTTGCAGGCCGACCGTCCAGAGCAACCCGCGCCCCAGGCGACCAGCTTCGTGCCGGTTGTAGGCGTCGCGGTCAGCTCGAGAGCCGTTCCCGCGCTCCAGGTCGTCGTGCAACTCTGGCCGCAACGCAGACCCGGCACATCCGCCGACACAGACCCCGTGCCGGAGATCGTCAATGCCAACGCCACCTGGCGATCGAGCTGCACGAGCCATGGCGAATCCTGAGTGTCGGGCCACGTGCCCGCGTGCCCGTAGTAGTCGTCGCGTCCCGAGTCGAGCGCGAGCCCGGTAATGGGCGTCTCGTCTCCGAACGGGAACATCATGTCGTGCTGGTTGTCACAGACATGCCCGTCGTCGGGCTCCGGACAGCTGTGCGGCGCGCTGTTCGAGACGGCGCCGAGCGTATGGAGGAGCTCGTGCGCCGCGGTGGTGTTCCACGGCACGCCGGGACACGCCTGTACGTAGACGACCGCGAACCCGAGGCCGGTCGAGTTGCTCCCCCCTTGCCCGCAGATGTCCGGCTCCGCCGGCCCGTCGTAGTACACCAGGTACTTGGCGTGCCGCGAAGCGAATCCGCTTACCATCAGCGAGTTGGTGATGGCGCTGAAGCGGGCGTCGACCGAGGCCAGCTCCGCGCTCGGCTGACTGAGCCGGAACAGCGTGAGATCGAGCTGCATACCGCATGGGAACGGCGCAAGGTCGTTCCGCGGGGTCCGGAGCGGATCTTGGCCGCGCCACCAGGCGTCGATCGACTCGGCGTCGCCCTGCATCAGGCTCGCGTAGGAGACGAACCGGTCCGCCCCGTCCGACGGGATCGCGTACACCCAGTGCACCGGATTTCCGGCGACCCCGTTGGGCGCGAGGTCAGTCTGCCCCGCCGTGCCGCACCAGGTCGCCGCTGCTCTCGCCGGCGTCCGGGCGAGAGGGGTTGACGATGCAAGGGTCCTCGCCTGTTGTTGGGTGAGATCGTGCACGACCCAGCGCGTGTCGACATCGCGCGCCGCGCCGGCGACCGTGGCGACCGCGAGGCAGAGCAAGAGCATCGTCGCCCGCAGCGCCACTCCTTGCAGTCTCGGGACTTCCCTGCCCACGTCAACCCCCTCGAATCGCCAGCGTCAAGAAACGAGAGTACGGAGCGGAGAAGCGCTCGGGTAGCACCCAAGCCAAAGAGGCGGCTCGCGAGCAGGCTTGCTCGGCCGGAGAACGTCTGAATGCTGACGCATGGTGGAAAGAAAGGTACATTGCTACCTAGGATGGCATTGAACATCAAAGACCCGCTGGCTGAGCGGCTCGCGGCCGAGGTCGCCGAGCTCGCGGGCGAGACGAAAACGGGCGCTGTGAGAACGGCTCTCGCCGAACGGCGAGAACGTCTGCTTGCGGAGCGGTCGGGGGTGGATCGAGCCAGTCGGCTCCGACGTGTTCTCGAGGACGAAATCTGGCTACTGATCCCCCCCGAGCTCCTCGGGCGGCCTCCACTCACGAAGGCAGAGCGCGAAGAGATCCTGGGCTACGGCCCCGAGGGCGTGTGATCGTCGACAGCTCTGCGCTCCTCGCCGTTGTCCTACGCGAGCAAGGTTTCGAGTCGCTGGAGCAGACCATGGGTGCCGCCCCGCACATCGGCGTGGGAGCTCCGACCCTCGTCGAGACCGCGATCGTTCTACACGCACGGATCGGGGCGCTCTCCCGGACGCTGCTCGTGCGGCTCCTCGACGATGTCGGGGTGACCTGTATCGGCTTCGGCGACCGGCACTGGCCGGTTGCGTTCGGTGCGTTCGCGCGCTACGGAAGGGGCAGGCATCCGGCGGGGCTGAACTTCGGCGATTGCCTCACCTACGCGGTGGCAAGGATCGCGAACGAGCCGCTTCTCTGCCTCGGGGACGACTTTGTACAGACGGATCTCGCGCTCGCCTGAGCTTGCCGGGAGGCGGCGGCTACGCTGAGTTCCATGCAGGCGTTTCACGCCACCGATCAGTACGCGCCCATGGGCGACCAGCCGCGTGCGATCGAGGAGATCGCGGCGTCCGTCACCGCGGGCAACCGCTTCCAGACGCTGCTCGGCGCGACGGGAACAGGCAAGACGGCGACGATGGCATGGACGATCGAGAAGATCCAGCGGCCCGCGCTCGTGATTGCCCACAACAAGACCCTTGCCGCGCAGCTCTGCAACGAGTTCCGCGAGTTCTTCCCGGAGAACGCGGTCGAGTACTTCGTCTCCTACTACGACTACTACCAGCCCGAGGCATACATCCCGCAGGCGGACCTCTATATCGAGAAGGACTCGTCCCAGAACGACGACATCGCGCGGCTGCGGCTGTCCGCGACCTCGTCCTTGCTCACGCGCCGCGATGTCGTCGTCGTCGCCTCCGTCTCCTGCATCTACGGCCTCGGCTCGCCCGAGGAGTGGCGGGAGCGCGTGCTGATCCTCGAGGTGGGAGAGGAGCACGACCGCGACGACGTGCTGCGAAAGCTCATCGAGAGCCAGTACGTCCGCAACGACACGGTCCTCGGCCGCGGGCGCTTCCGGGTGAAGGGCGACGTCATGGAGGTGCAGCCCGCAAACCAGGAGACGGCGTATCGGATCTCGTTCTTCGGCGACGACGTCGAGCAGATAACGCATTTCGACCCGCTCACCGGCGAGGTCTACGCGCGGCTCGACAACCTCGTCATCTGGCCCGCCACCGAATACGTGACCTCCAAGCCCACGATCGAGCGTGCGATCGACGACATCAGGGCCGAGCTCGAGCAGCAGGTGGCGAAGTTCGAGTCCGAGAACCGGATGCTCGAGGCCCACCGGATCCGACAGCGGACGGAATACGACATGGAGATGCTGAAGGAGCTCGGCTTCACGAGCGGCATCGAGAACTACTCGCGCATCCTCGAGGGTCGCGCACCGGGAACGCACCCATTCACCCTGATCGACTACTTCCCGGATGACTTCGTCGTCTTCGTGGACGAGTCGCACCAGACCGTCCCCCAGCTCGGAGGAATGTACGAGGGCGACCGCTCGCGCAAGCAGACGCTGGTCGACTACGGCTTTCGCCTGCCGTCGGCGCTCGACAACCGCCCGCTTCGCTTCGACGAGTTCCTGAGCAAGGTCAAGCAGCTCGTGTTCGTCTCCGCGACGCCGGGGGCGTTCGAGCTCACGCGCTCGAAGGTCATCTCCGAGCAGCTGATCCGACCGACCGGCATCGTCGACCCCGAGGTCGAGATGCGCCCGACGAAGAACCAGATCGACGACCTCCTGAACGAGATTCGCCATCGAGAGGAGGCGGGCGAGCGCACTCTCATCACCACGCTGACGAAGAAGATGGCCGAGGACCTGACCGACTATCTCCTGGAGGCCGGCGTCCGCGCGCGCTACCTCCATTCCGAGATCAACACGCTCGACCGAATCGGGATCATCCGCGAGCTTCGCCTTGGCGAGTACGACGTCCTCGTCGGGGTCAACCTCCTGCGCGAGGGGCTCGACCTGCCGGAGGTCTCGCTCGTCGCCGTGCTGGACGCCGACAAGGAAGGGTTTCTGCGCGGCAAGACCGCACTCATCCAGACGACCGGGCGCGCGGCGCGCAACACGGCCGGGAAGGTCCTGCTCTATGCGGACAAGCGCACGGAGGCGATCATCGGGGCGATGGAGGAGACCAACCGCCGGCGCGAGTACCAGATTGCCTACAACGAGGAGCACGGGATCACACCGCAGACGATCGTCAAGGGAGTGTCCGACATCGCCGAGCTGCTCTCGCTCGAGTCACCGCACGTCCCGTCGTCGCGCCGCCGGCGGGGGAAGGCCCAGGCGGAGGGGATGACCGGCGAGGAGCTCGAGAAGCTCGTCATCACTCTCGAGGAGGAGATGTACCTCGCGGCCGAGGAGCTCCGCTTCGAGTACGCCGCCAAGCTGCGGGACGAGATCAAGGAGCTCCGCCGTGAGCTCATGGCGTTCGCCAAGGCCTGAGTCAGTCAGAGCGCCGCCGGAGCCTTAGGAGAACGCTACACCCGTCGGTCTCGGCTCTCCAGATGCTCAACCACGTGAGCTGCATCCTCGCCTACGCCGAGGAAGAGCGAGGACTTGCGCTTGTGGAGCCAATGGAGGCCCACGAAAAAGAGGCCCGGCAGCGGGGAGACCCCGCGCTCGTGGACCGGCCATCCTTGCTCGTCGGTCTGGACTCCTTCGATCCAGGAATGGTCGGGACGGAACCCGTTCGCCCACAGGATCGTGTCGACGCCTTCACTCCGCAGGTCGAGCTCGGTCAGGTGCGGGATCGGCGGGTCAGGTTCATCGGGCTCGGGAGCGGGGACATCCATGCCCGTCGCCTCGATGTGCTCGTCGACTCGGCGCTTGAAGTTGGCAACGAACGCCTCGCCATTAGCGAGGCTTTCCTCGAGCCCTCCGCCGACCTGCACGACACCCTCTTCGATCCCCTCGACCCGCCCGAGCAAAATCGCTCCGTGCCGCGCGAGCAAGCGCGGGTTGCAGTCGTGACCTCCGTCGTTCCCGGAGACCGGTGGATTGCATGTCAGTCGAGCGGCAGGGGACGGAAGGTTGTCGGCCGTTTCGTCTGCAAGCCCGGTCTCGATCAACCAGTGGACGAGTTCGCGTCTTCGATATCGGCGCGGCAGCCACGGACAACGCCCGACTGAGAGGTAGACAGCTCGGCCCGCGGCGAGAAGCTCCTCGGAGATCTGGCAGCCGGATTGGCCGCTGCCCACGACGAGGACACCTCCCGGTGGGAGCTGCTGAGGGCGGTGGTACTCACTCGTATGCAGCTGGACCACGTCCGCCGGTACCCGCGCGGCGAGCGGAGCCGAGGTCGGCCACTGATATGCGCCTCCCGCGACGACGACGTTGGCCGCTTGGACGGTGCCGCTGGATGTCTCCACCAGGTAGTCGCCATCGCTGCGCCTTACGTACGTCACGTCAACGCCGTTCCGCACGGGCGCGTCGAATGCGCGGGCGTAATCCTCCAGGTACGCGATCACTTCCGCGAGCGGGGCGAACCCGTCGGGCTCGGGCCCTCGGTACTCGAAGCCGGGAAGCTGCTGTGCCCAGTTCGGGGTGTTGAGAACGAAGTTGTCCCAGCGTTGCGACCGCCACGTCTCGCCTACGCGTCCACGCTCGAAAACAACATGTTCGTGGCCCCGCTGCGTAAGGTGGTAGCTGGTGGCCAGTCCGGCTTGCCCCGCACCGATGACCACGGTCCCGACACGCTCCGACACGTCTGCCAACCCTACTTCCTCGACTGTCGAGCGGCTACGCTGCGTTACATGTGCCGGAACATCAAGACGCTTCACAACTTCGCGCCGCCGGCTACCGAGGACGAGGTGCGCGCGGCCGCCCTTCAGTACGTCCGCAAGGTCAGCGGCTCGTCGAAGCCTGCGAAGGCCAACGAGGCGGCCTTCGCGCTGGCCGTCGACGAGGTGGCCGACACGACGCGGCGGCTGCTCGCGGAGCTCGTGACGTACGCCGCGCCTCGGGATCGCGAAGTCGAGGCCGAGCGCGCGCGTGCACGGGCTGCCCAGCGCTTCGGCCGCGCCGCGTAACGAGGAACACGTAACCAGGCGCCGTCTCGAGCGAGTCGCAGCGGCGACCGGGCAAGCCTCGCCCCGCGCGGATCGCGTTCAGTGACTCGCCGTCGGTTCTAGCCGATCTAGTCGCACATGAGTATCGATAATCCTTGTACGCCCGAGACGTCCCAAACTGCGCGCCTCCGCGGCCTCATCGACGCCGGCATCGCGCTCGGCTCGGAGGTGTCCCTCGATGCGCTCCTGCAAAAGCTGGTCGAGACAGCCGCTGCTCTGACCGGCGCTCGCTATGCGGCGCTCGGCGTCATCGATGAGACCGGAACCGAGCTCGAGCGTTTCCTGACGACCGGCATCGGCGAGGAGTTGCACGCCGCAATCGGCGAGCTGCCGCGGGGGCGCGGCATCCTTGGCGTCTTGATCAAAGACGCTGAACCGCTGCTGCTGGAGTCGATTACCGACGACCCGCGCTCGGTCGGGTTCCCGCCGCACCATCCGGCCATGCGCGGTTTCCTCGGCGTTCCGATCCTCCTCCGCGGGAGGGCCTACGGCAACCTCTACTTGACCGAGAAGGCGGGCGGCCCGTTCACCGCCGAGGATCAAGGACTGGTCGAGACGCTGGCCGCTCAAGCGGCGGTGGCGATCGAGAATGCACGGCTTCTTCAGGATGCGACCACGTGGTCCGCACAACTCGAAGCACTCAACGAAGTCGGCGCGGCGCTTGCAGGCGAGGTCGAGCTGCCGCGCCTCTTGCAGCTCATCTGCCGGCGCCTGCGCGGCCTGATCGGAGCGCGGGTGGTGACGATCGCGTTGCCCGCCTCCGAGCGCACGCTGCGCATCGAAGCGGCCGACGGCGCCGGCGCGGACGAGATCCTCGGGCTGCGTCTCGAGCGCGCTGGCTCGAAGAGCGGCGGCGTTCTTGAACGCCGGCGCGCCGAACGCGTGGATGCGCTCGCGGACGATCCCGAGGTTGACCAACACGCGACGAGTCTCATCGATGCGCGTACCGGCCTGTACGTCCCGCTGCTTGTCGGCGCGCGGCCGATCGGAGTGATCGTCGCCCACGACAAGGAGGGCGAAGCCCCACGCTTCAGCGACGACGACCTTCGCCTCGCTGAGATCTTCGCTTCGCGCGCCGCGGTCGCCGTCGACCTGTCGGAGCGGGTAGCACGCGACGCGCTCCGTCGCGTCGTCGAGGCGCAGGAGCTCGAGCGACGCCGGCTTGCCCGCGAGCTTCACGACCAGACAGGTCAGGAGTTGACGTCGGTGCTGCTCGGCTTGAAGGCGGTCGAGGAGGCCAAGAGTGACGCCGAGCGCGCCAAAGCCCTGGCCGCTGTCCGCGAGCAGGTCGTCGAGACGCTGCACGACGTGCGTCGCCTGGCTGTCGAGCTTCGGCCGAAGGCCCTCGACGACTTCGGACTCGCGGCGGCGCTCGAGCGCCTTCGCGACACCTTTTCCGAACAGACCGGCATGCGCGTCGATCTCGAGTCGCGGATCCGCGATCGGCTTCCACCCGACGTCGAGACCGCGCTCTACCGGATCGTTCAGGAAGCGTTGACCAACATCGTCAAGCATGCCCAGGCCAACGCCGTCAGCATCGTCTTGGCCCGCAAGGCAGGCGCGGTTACGGCGTTGATCGAGGACGATGGCCGCGGTTTCAACCACGACGGCAGTGGCGAAGGCCTCGGACTCCTCGGCATGGGCGAGAGGCTGGCACTCTTGGGCGGCAGACTTAAGGTCGAGTCCAGGCCGGGTGCCGGGACGACGATCGTCGCCGAGGTGCCCCTGGCATGAGCGATCCGCGAATCCGTGTCTTGATCGTCGACGACCACCCTGTCGTCCGAAGCGGCCTGCGCAAGGTCCTCGAGTCCGAAGCCGACATCGAGGTCGTCGGCGAGGCGGGCGACGCCAGGCACGCCGTCTTCGAGACGCGGGCCCAGAAGCCCGACGTGATCCTGATGGACGTCGTCATGCCGGGGAAGAGCGGTA
>Ga0136633_1003542_pt1 | contig 10227 bp, 10 predicted proteins | sample AntDrymeUQ832206_2_FD_105494 | JGI IMG/M metagenome (GOLD analysis project Ga0136633, IMG submission 105494) | Polar desert sand microbial communities from Dry Valleys, Antarctica - metaG UQ83 (22.06) | ecosystem: Environmental > Terrestrial > Soil > Desert | place: Antarctica: Dry Valley...
TGAAAGGTCGAGCAGATCGTCTACGATTCGCTGCATACGCGCCGTATTGGACCTGATCATCTCCGCGAAGGCGCGTCGTGCATCCGGGTCGACGTCCTCGGCGACGAGAGTTTCCGCGAAACCGTGGATGACAGTCAGCGGAGTGCGGAGCTCGTGAGACACGTTGGCCACGAAGTCGCGGCGGACAGCCTCGAGCTTTCGCAGGGGAGTGAGATCCAGAGCTGCGAGCACCGCTCCGCCGCCGGCGAGCGGGCGTCCTGCGAGCGAAAGCTGGCGCTCGCGCACCTCGATCTCCAATGGTCCCACGGCGGTCCCCTCCATCGCGCTCTTGAGCGTCCGGTGCAGCGCGCGCGCACGCGGGAGCTTCCCGGCGACGAACGGGACTGCCTCGTGCAAGCCGAACAGATCGCGCGCGGCCGCGTTTATTCGGATGACCCGCTCGCCGGCGTCCATGACCATGACCGCCTCGTTCAGCGAGTCGACGAGGGCGGTGAGAAGGGCGTCCGCCATGGCGATGGCGGCCTCCTGGCCGGCGAGCTGCTCGGCGAGGCGGTGCACAGCTGCCGCCACGTCGGCGATGTCGGCGGGGCCCGAGAGCGGCGGCCGCGCGTTGAGGTTGCCCGCCGCTAGAGCGGTGGTTGCATCGCGCAGCCGGAACATGGAAGACGCATCACGGCGTGCAACGAGAAAGACGAGCGGAATGGCGACGATGATTGTCAACAGCGCCGGAGCAACGAGCGAACCCGCGTCCTGCACCGGACCGATGAGACGGAGCGCCGCCGCAAAGAATGCGACGACTCCCAGTGCATACCCGAGCAGCCGCGCGTTCCGGATCACCTCTTCGGCCTGTTTCCGGATCCGATCCGGTACCCGACGGCGCGAACGGTTTCGATCAACGCGCCCGCATCGCCGAGCTTGGCGCGCAGCCGTTGGACGTGCATGTCGACGGTCCGGGTCTGAATATCCTGGGCCGCGTCCCAGACGGTCTGGAGCAGGACGGACCGGGTCTGGACCCGGCCCCTACGCTCCGCGAGCGTCAGCAGGAGCTTGAACTCGGTGGTGGTGAGGTCGATCTCCCGGCCGTCTACCATTACGATGTGCGCATCGCGGTCGATTCGGATCGGGCCGATCTCCATCGGGCTGGCCGTGGCGCGGCCGGCGGAGGTCCGGCGCAGGATCGCCCCCGCTCGCAATACGAGCTCTCGGGGGCTGAAAGGCTTGGTGAGATAATCGTCGGCGCCAAGCGTGAGGCCGCGGATCCGGTCGGCCTCCTCCTTTCGCGCGGTGAGCAGGAGGACGGCGACGTGCCGCGTGACGTCGTCGGCACGCAGGATCCGCAGTATGTCGAAGCCGCCGATGTCGGGCAACATGAGGTCGAGCACGATGAGCGCCGGCAGGTCCCGGCGGGCGAGTTCGAGCCCCGCCGTGCCTGTCGCAGCCGTCGAGACGACGTAGCCGGCCTTTCCCAGATGGAAGGCGCATAACGCTACTATGTCCGGCTCATCGTCCACGATCAGTACCCGGTCGCGGCGTTCCTGTGCTTCGGTCACTTCCAGTTCTCCGGCTATCCTTCAGGATCAGGAGAGTAATGGTCCCGGCGGGCTCAGGTAATCTCCCCGTCGGGGGCCGCTACGGCTATCTTCCTCCGGCGAGTAGAGCCCCTTCCCGAATCCCTGTTTATGCGGCTGCTTCCGAAGAACGAGAACTTCTACGAGCTGTTCGCCGAGATCGCGCAGCGGGTATCTGGCGCCGCTGTCCTCTTGCACCAGCTGTTCGAGGACCCCGCCAACCGGAGCTCGTACGTCGCGCAGATCAAGCGGCTGGAGCACGAGGCCGATTACCTGACCCATGACGTCATTATCCGCATCGACAAGACGTTCGTCACCCCGTTCGATCGCGAGGATATCCATACCCTGGTGTCCGAGCTCGACGACGTGGTTGATCTGCTGGACGGCACAGCGCGGCGCGCCGAGATTTTCAACATCACCAGCGTTTGCAAGCCTGCGGTGGTGCTGTCCGAAGTAATCGTGCGAGCCGCGGCGACGGTCGAGCTCGCCGTGCGCGGCATGAAGGACCCGAAGCTGGTGAAGTCCAGCGCCCTCGAGCTCAAGCGTCTGGAAGAGGAAGGCGACGCGATCTATCACGAGGCGATGGGTTCTCTCTTTTCCGACACTCCGGATCCGATCGAAGTGATCAAATGGAAGGAGCTGTACGACAAGCTCGAGGACTCGCTCGACCAGTGCGAGGACGTCGCGAACGTTCTCGAGAGCATCGCCATAAAAAACAGCTGACCGGAACGGACGGCCCGTGATCTACTATGTGCTGGCGATCGTCGGGGTCGCCTTCGTATTCGACTTCATAAACGGCTTCCACGACTCCGCGAATTCGATAGCGACGGTCGTCGGGACGCGGGTGCTGAGCCCCGGCGTGGCCGTGATGTGGGCCGCATTCTTCAACTTCATCGCCGCGTTCGTGTTCACGACGGCGGTGGCGAAGACGATCGGCAAGGGTCTGATCGACCTGAATATCGTGACGCCGAACGTTATCCTGGCCGGGCTGCTGGGCGCGATCATCTGGGACCTCGCCACGTGGTATTGGGGAATCCCGTCCAGCTCCTCGCACGCGCTCATCGGGGGGTACGCCGGCGCCGCCATCGCGAAGGCAGGGCTCGCTGCCCTCGTGCTTGGACGAAAGTGGGTAGAGACAATCATGTTCATTGTCGTGTCCCCGCTATTCGGGATGCTGCTCGGCTTCGTGCTGATGGTGATCGTGTTCTGGCTGTTCATGCGGGCGAGCCCGGCGCGGGTCAACCGATTCTTCAAACGCGGGCAGCTGGTGAGCTCCGCTCTCTTTTCGCTGGCGCACGGCGGCAACGACGCGCAGAAGACGATGGGCATCGTCGTGGGACTGCTCGTGTCGGTCGCGCCGACGCTGTCGCAGGAGACGGGCTGGCTGAGTTTCTTTTACATCCCCAACGCGGATCACATTCCCGTTTGGGTGATCCTAACGGCGCACACGGCGATCGCCCTGGGCACGCTGTTCGGTGGCTGGAGGATCGTGCACACCATGGGATCGCGCATCACGCGCCTCAAGCCGGTGGGAGGATTCTGCGCCGAGACCGCTGGAGCGATAGCGATCGGGCTCGCGACGTTCGGTGGAATCCCGGTGAGCACAACGCACACGATCACGGGTTCCATCATCGGAGTCGGCGCGACAAATCGGATATCGGCGGTACGGTGGGGGATTGCCGGAAGAATCGTATGGGCGTGGGTAGTCACTATTCCAGCGTCCGCCGGTATCGCCGCCCTCGCCTATTTCTTTTTACGCGCGACGGTGGGAGCGTGAGAGATCGCATGAGACTGGTGATTATCATGGCGGCGACCGCGCTGGCAGCCTGCGCGCCCGTGGTCACCACCTCGCGCCCGATTCCAGGGCTCTTCCTGCGGATCATCGGGACGAACGACTTCCATGGTGCCCTGGAGCCACGCGCCGACAGCGCGGGTGTGCGACTTGGCGGCGCGGCGTACGTGGCCGCGGCCATTCGCGCCGCGGCCGCCGAGTGCGCGCCGCAGTGCGAAGTACTGCTGCTGGACGGCGGGGACATGTTCCAGGGGACGCCGGCATCCAACATGGCTTACGGCATCCCGGTAGTCGAGCTGTTCAACGAGTTGGGTTATGCGGGCGCGGCACTCGGCAACCACGAGTTCGACTGGGGGATCGACACGCTCCGGGCCCGTATGAAGGACGCGCGGTTCGGCATCATGGGCGCTAACGTGCGGTATGCCGACGGGCGCGACGTGGAATGGATCCCCAACGACACGATCGTCGTGCGCGGGGCAGCCCGCATCGGAATCATCGGGCTGTCCACGCAACAGACGCCGACGACCACGCGCCCGCAGAATGTCGCGCACCTGCGCTTTGTGGACCCTGCGCCGATTGTCGACGCGCATGCGCGGTCGCTGCGCGCCCGCGGCGCGACCCACGTCGTTGTCGTCGGTCACATAGGCGGACACTGCGCCGCCACGTGCGAGGGCGAGGTCTTTGATCTGTCAGGTCGTATCACCGAGCCCGTGGACGCGATCGTGAGCGGCCATTCGCACAGCCTGCTCAACACGACGGTGCGGGGAGTGCCGATCGTGCAGGCTCGCTCCAGCGGGCGGTCGATCGACGTTCTCGACTTGCCGTTCGACAGGTCGTCACCCGCGCGCGGTGACATACGGCCCGTGCTGACGGCGGAGATCGATCCCGATCCGGCCGCGGCTGCGATCGTCGCGCGGTGGACCGCGAGGATTGCAGGCGAGTTCTCGCAGCCCGTCGCGAATCTCGCGGAGCGTTTGTCGAGAAGCGGAGCGCAGCACGCGCTCGGCAACCTCGTCGCCGATGCCCAGCGGGCGGCCGCGGGCGCCGACGTGGCCGTCATGAACAGCGGCGGGATCCGCGCGGATCTCGAAGCGGGCGAGATCACCTACGGCGAGCTGTTCGAGGTTCAACCGTTCGACAACACGCTGGTGCGGGTCACCATGAGCGGATCGGATCTGCGAAGTTATTTGCGGCAGATCGTCGCGCGCGGACGGCCGAACGCGCACGTGAGCGGCGCATCCTTCGTGTACTCGCGGGACAGCGAGGGCACCGGCAGGATCGACACAGTAACCGTTGCGGGCCGACCGATCGACGACGCCGCGAGCTACACGGTGTCGATCAACGATTTCATGGCCGCCGGCGGAGACGGACTGGGCCCGCCATCCGCGGCCGTCGTGCGGCCGCTAGCCATCCTCGACCGCAATGCGCTCAGGGATTATCTCGGCCGGCTGCCACAACCGGTCGAAGCCCCGCGCACTGTGAGGATCCGCATGGCGGGCGAGACTACCCCGTGACGGAACTGTCCGCGGAGGGCGGGACAGTGCGCATCTATATAGATGCGCAGCCCGTGGACGCGGCGCGCGGCGCGACTCCGCTCGCAGCGCTGGACAAGCACGATGCACCGGCGGCCGCTCTCGTGCGCGGCGGAGAGCGGGTCATGGTCGATCATCGCGGTCTCCCCGCGGCACTCGAGGAGCCGGTCGGCAACGGGTCGATCTTTCGCGTCGTCAGCTCGAGGCAGGCATGACTGCGGATCGGATGCGCGACATTCTGCGTCGCTTGCCGAAGGCGGAACTGCATTGCCACCTCGACGGCTCCGTCCGCCCGGCCACGCTGGCCGAGCTGGCGGGCGAATGTGGAGTGAAGCTCCCTTCGTTCGTCCCTGAAGACGTCGCGCGCATGATGTGTGTCACGGACGCGGCAACGCTGGAAGATTATCTCACGCGGTTCGAGTACACGATCGCGGTCATGCAGACCGATGCGGCGCTGGAGCGAATCGCGTACGAGCTCGTGGAGGACGCGCACGCGGACGGGGTGCGATACATCGAAGTTCGCAACGCGCCGCTGCTCAACACGAAGGAAGGCATGTCGCCGGAGGCCGCCGTGGATGCCGCCGTCAGAGGACTCGAGCGTGGTGAGCGCGAGTTCGGCGTCGTCGCCCGGTTCATCGTGTGCGCGCTGCGAAACCTCCCGCCCGATAGCTCGCTCGAGCAGGCGCGTCTCGCCGTCGCGCACAAGGGACGGGGAGTCGTCGCCTTCGATCTGGCGGGCGGGGAAGCCGGCAACCCCGCCTCGGCGCACGCTGCCGCGTTCAGGTATGCGCGGGAAAACGATCTGGCTGTGACAGTTCACGCGGGCGAAGGCGATGGCGCGGACTCCATCCGGCAGGCCGTTCACGTCTGCGGTGCCGACAGAATTGGACACGGAACGCGGTTGTTCGAGGATCCTTCGCTCGCCCAGTACGTGAACGACCGTCGGATCGCGCTCGAAATGTGCCCCACGAGCAACGTGCAGACGAGAGCGGCCCGCTCGTATGCGGAGCACCCGTTCAGGGACTACTTTGCGAGAGGGATGAACGTCACGCTGAACACGGACAACAGGTTGATGAGCGGCACGACTCTCACCGACGAGTATCTGCACGCGGCGAACGAGATGGGCTTCACCGTCGCGGATCTCTCGCTGGTGGCGTTGAACGGCTTTGCGAGCGCCTTTCTCCCGTGGGAGGAGCGACTCCGGCTGATCGAGAGCGTACGCGACGACATCGACGCGACCGAAAGGGAGGTGCAATGACGGACCAATACGGTGCGCAGGCGGCGAAAACCGCCGCCAACGCGATGCGCGACAAGCTCCAGGTCGAGTCGCCGATCATGGCGATGATACTCGGCAGCGGGCTCGGAAAAGTTGCCGCCAGCCTGGAGTCGCCTCGAAAAATGTCGTACGGGGATATCCCGGGTTTCCCCAAGGTGTCCGTGGTTGGCCATGCCGGCGAAGCCACCGCGGGCAAGCTCGAAGGACGCGAAGTGCTGGTGTTTTCCGGACGACCGCACATGTACGAGGGGAATCCCGCGGCCATGGTGGCGTTCCCCGTGAGAGTGCTCCACGCGCTGGGCGCGAAGGTGCTCTTTCTCTCGAACGCTGCGGGCGGAATTCGACGGTCATACCGGGCCGGTGACATGATGGTGCTCGAGGACCACATCAACCTGATGAATCAGAACCCGCTCACGGGTCCGCTCCAGGACGGCGACGACCGGTTTCCCGATATGTCGGAGGCGTACGACGCGCTGCTTCGAAAGGTGATGCGCGAGGCGGCGCCGGAGCTCGGCGTGACGCTGCACGAAGGAGTGTACGCGGGCCTCTCAGGGCCAAGCTACGAAACCAGGGCCGAGATCAGGATGCTGGAGCGGCTCGGAGCGGACGCGGTCGGAATGTCCACGGTTCCCGAGGTGATCGTTGCCCGCGCGCTCGGGATGCGAGTGGCGGCGGTGAGCTGCATCGCGAACGTAGCGAGCGGATTGTCGAATTCGCCGGTGAGCCATTCCGAAGTGCTCGATACCACCGGAAGGGTTTCGGAGGAGTTTGTCAAGCTGATTCGGGCGCTGGTCCGGGCGTTGTAACAACGCGCTCCGGCGGACGGGCCCTACCTGACGAAGTGATTCAGCGGCCCGTGCCCCGCTCCGAGACCAGGCGCGGCCTCGATTGCGCGGTGGACGAAGTCGACGGCACGCGAGCAGGCGGTCCGTAGATCTCCGCCCTTGGCCAGCTCCGCCGTAATCGCCGCTGACAGCGTGCACCCCGTTCCGTGCGTGCTCGTCGTCGCCACCCGACGATTGCGGAACGCAACTGCGGATCCGTCGTAAAGCACGTCCACGGTTTCCTCGCCAGTGTCGACGTGCCCGCCTTTTACCAGTGCCGCGCCCGCGCCGAGCTCGCGCACCAGCACTTCCGCCGCTCTCGCGAGATCGCTCTCCGTCTCGACCGTGAGCCCGGTGAGCAGTGCGGCTTCGTGCGCATTGGGCGTCACCACCGCGCATAACGGGAGTAGATGCTCGCGTATCGCAGACACGGCGTCGGGCTCAATCAGGACGTCGCCCGATGTCGCAACCATCACGGGATCGAGCACGTACGAGGGCAGGTCGTATTTTCGCGTCGCGGAGGCTACCGCATGCACGATCTCGCTGCCGGCGAGCATTCCGGTCTTGAAGGCCCGCGGGCGGAGGTCTGTGGCCACGGCATCGAGCTGAGCGGTGACCATCGCAGCAGAAACCGGCTCCCACTGCGACACGCCGAGCGTATTCTGCGCTGTGATCGCCGTGATCACGGAGGTTCCGTACACGCCGAGCTGGTGGAACGTCTTGAGATCGGCCTGGATTCCGGCGCCGCCGCCGGAATCGGAGCCGGCGATTGTCAGAGCTATGTACAATGGCGCTCTTGGCTGTTGGCTATTGGCTGTCGGTAACCGGCTCTAATCTGCATTTCCGCGGTAACCAATAGCTAATGGCCAACAGCCAACAGCGCTCTATCGTCGCGGCGCCGGCGATGCCGGCAGCGAGTTCAGCCGTCTCTTGAAGCTCTGGTAGTTCCGCGAGTCCCGCGAAAGCCGTGAGAGCTGCGCCGCCGGGATCTGCGCTATCCTGGCCTGGACGCGCTGGAGCCGGTCTTCCTCGAGCGGGTGAGTGGCGAACCAGGCTTCGACACCGGACGGCCGGGTGCGCCGCTCTTCGAGGAGCTTCTGAAACATCGTCACCATCCCCTGCGGGCTGATCCCCGCGCGGACGACATTGTCAAATCCCACGTCGTCGGCCTCGATCTCGGCGCCGCGGCTGAATTTGGCAAACACCGCCGTTCCGGCAACATTGATCAAAGTACCAGCCGCCTGGCTTCCACATACGCCCGTGAGCACGCAGGCGAGCCCGATGCCGAGCTCGGCGCGCTGCGCCTTCTCCATCTGATCGACGGAATGGCGCTCGACGACGTGGCCGATCTCATGGCCGAGCACGCCGGCCAGCTCGTCCATGCGGTCTGTTCGCGCAATCAGTCCGCGATTGACGTATATGTATCCGCCAGGGACCGCGAAAGCGTTGACTTCCGGGCTGTCCACGATGTAGAACGTCCAATTGTGGTCAGGAGCGCTGGTCAGCCGCGCTATCGAATCACCGAGCAGATTGATATAGCGGTTAACTTCTGCGTCCTGGACGATCGGAAGCTGCTGGTTGATCTGCATCGCGTAATCGGCGCCCATTTGGGCTTCCTGCTGCCTGGAGATTGAGCAGCCAACGACCGCGAAAGCGAGCAGTAGTGCTGTGAACGTACGTCTCATCGTTACTCCCTCGTAGATTTTCTGCCCCATCAAAGGCAAATCCTATTCCCAACCATCGAGTGAACGCGCCAGCCAGGGTTCAAGGGTGAGCCTGCTCGCCCTTGCGCGGGACCTGAAGCGCCGGAAAGGGCGCGAACGGCGCTCGCTGTTCGTCGCGGAGGGGGTCCGGGCGGTCGAAGAACTGATCCGTTCAGAGATGCCCGTGCGCGGCATTCTTGTTACCCCTCAGCTTCTCGGAAGCGCCAGAGGGGCCGCGCTGGAGGCGGCGATTTTGGATCGGGGCGTGGTGCTCGAGCGGGTCTCGGAGCGCGATCTCGAATCCGCCGCTGACACGAATTCGCCGCAGGGCGTGCTGGGGATCGCGGAGACTCCTGAGCGGCGTCTCTCATCCATTCCGCTGTCCGGCATAGTGCGGATCGTGGTGCTCGACGGACTCCAGGACCCCGGCAATGCCGGGACGATCCTCCGTACGGCGGCGGCGCTCGGGGCGCGAGCGGTTATCGCACTGCCGGGCACCGTGGACCTCTGGAACCCGAAGGTCATTCGCGGTGCGATGGGAGCTCACTTTCGCTTTCCGCTGGTGCAGGCCACGCTCGCGGAGTCGATCGATTTTCTGAACAGCAGCTCGGTTGCGCTGTGGGGGACATCTGCGGAAGGCGACGCGATCGGTTCCCGGCCGGCTCCCGAGCGGCTAGCTATCGCGCTTGGCAACGAGGGAGCCGGTTTGAGCGAGGTCGTTCGGGACCGATGCGACTTTCTGCTGTCGATTCCGATCGAGCCGGGGGTAGAGTCTCTGAACGTCGCGGTGGCTGCGGGGATCATTCTGCACGAGCTTAGAGGATGACCGAGACCGTTATCCGCGCGTTCGCGTTCCTCTTCGGGGCGCTTTGGGGATCGTTTCTGAACGTTTGCATCTCGCGCTGGCCTGCCGGACAGTCGGTCGTGGCACCCCGGTCGCGCTGTCCCAACTGCGAGCGGCCGATCGCCTGGTACGAGAACATCCCGGTGTTGAGCTGGATCGCGCTGAGAGCCCGGTGTAGAGGGTGCGCGAAGCCGATCTCCGTCATGTATCCGCTGGTCGAGCTCGCGGTGGCGTTCAGCTGGCTCGCGGCGGTCGCGCACTTTGGGCCGACGCTGACGGCACTCAGGGTCGCGGTGTTCGTCACCCTGCTGCTAGGCATCGCGATGACAGACGCGCGCCATTACACGATTCCCGACGGGTTCACCGTCTTCGGACTGCTGTGGATGATGACGTTCTCCGTCGTCGGTGTGATGACCGGCGAGCCAGGCCCGTTCGCGCTTCCGTACGATGCTTTGATCGGCGCGTGCGCCGGCGCGGGCGCCATCGCGATCGCCGGCTGGCTCGGCGAGGTCGCATTGCGAAAGGAGGCGATGGGGTTCGGCGACGTGACGCTGATGGCGGTGGTCGGCGCCGCCGTTGGGCCGCAGCTCGCTCTTCTCACGATTTTTCTGGGGGCAGGACTGGGTACGGTGGCGTATGTCCTCATCATTTACCCGGTACGCGTGATCCGGCTCAAGCGGGACCGCCA
>Ga0136633_1003543_pt1 | contig 10225 bp, 9 predicted proteins | sample AntDrymeUQ832206_2_FD_105494 | JGI IMG/M metagenome (GOLD analysis project Ga0136633, IMG submission 105494) | Polar desert sand microbial communities from Dry Valleys, Antarctica - metaG UQ83 (22.06) | ecosystem: Environmental > Terrestrial > Soil > Desert | place: Antarctica: Dry Valley...
ATGGTGGTCGCGTACGCCCGCGAGATGGGCCTCGATCTAATCGAGGCGTGCGCGTGCGCCGAGCAGATCGCGATCCGTGGCACGGCAGCCAGGGCAGCGCTCACGCTGTTTGGCCGCGAGCTGCGTGCGGTCCGCGACGAGCTCGATCGGGGAGCGTCGATCGTTCAGGCGGTGGTCGCAGCGCTCACCTTCACCGGTGGGCCCGTCGCGGCGTACCAGGCACTGCTCGAGCAGGCCGCCGATGTGGCCGTTCTTCGTGACACGACCCGCGTCCTTGAAGACCTGCGGTCGCTCTGTCGCGCGGCGCACAGCTACGAGCGCGAGCAGGGGCCCTCGGGAACACTCGCGGGGTTTCTGGACGGCACGCGGGCCGAGCAGGTTGACGGCCTGACCGCTGAGCAGGACGACCGCCTGACGATCTCAACAATCCACGCAGCAAAAGGAACCGAGGCGCGGACGGTCTGCGTGCTCGCCTGCGAGGAGCGCCGGCTGCCATCGAGCCACGCAATCGACAGCGATCATCCGCGGGCGATCGAGGAGGAGCGTCGCCTGTTCTACGTCGCGCTCACGCGCGCCAAGGACCGGCTCGTGCTCAGCACGAGCCTTGAGGGGTTCGGATCACCGACGGCGGGCCCATCGCGCTTCGTCGGCGAAGCGGGGCTGTAGCGCCTTACGGGGTGGGCGCACGGACGGGGGAGGCCTGGCAGATGCCGGGCCTCCCTCAGTCGTCGCGTGTCCAGCGTGGGAAGCTGGCGTGGCGCGCCGGGCTTTTCGTCGTTAAGGGGTCGACTGCGTAGTTGGGCGAGGTCGGCGCCCGTGAGCGTGTGGATCGGCGTACCGACATCCCAGAGGCCTAACGATCCGCGGATGGCAGCGGCAGCGCGCCGCTGGGCTGCGCGCCGGCCTGCGGTTGCGGCCGCGAAACCCAGAAGCTACGTCGGGTCATCCGACATGGGCAGTCGCGGACCTCGGCTGCGCTGTCACGCCACGGCCAAGCTTTCCCTCACACACCCGAGCGCAGCCCGTCGCGCCGTGCTTCGCGATGACGCACGGCTGGTGCTGACTGCAAGACACCCGAGCGACGCAACTCGCCGCGGTGCCCGCTGATGACTTTGCGATCTGCGGCCCTTGGAGCCCGGGGCGTAGACGAGCTGGATGGTGCTGGGCTGTCCTGTGGCGGGGGGGTGAGCCGGGCGGCGATTTGTCGCGCGCGCCAGGCTCCGCTGCGGTCGGGCTTGTCGTTACCTTTGCCGGATCGAGAAGGCCAGCAGGCCGTCCTTCGCCGCGCCGGCCAGGTCGCCGAGCACCTTCTTGCACGCGCGCGGGCAGCGCGTCGACCTTCGTTTCGCCGATGCTGTCAGCGCCTTCGTCTAGGGTCCTCAGAGCGGTTCTCCTCGTCTCGTTGGACTGATTTCGCACTCGCCACGCTGCCAGCGGCAGCGGACGAGGCCGGAGAACCGCGCCACCTCAAGTTCTACGAGCTACGGGATAACCTCCAGACACGTACGGGAGTGCAGAGCCATCGCAAACAACACTTCCCAGACCACCACGGTCTCCGACGCAGCCGAGTTCGGGCAGCTACTGGTCGAGCTCACCGGTTTGGATCGCAGCCTTAGTGACGATGTAGTCGGCGACCTGCGAGCGCTCATTGCGTCCGTTGGTCCGGCGCATGTGTCCGCCGCAACCGTACGGGCTCACTTCTACGGACGCCTGAACCAGAAGCTTGTCGCCAACCGCGCGATGCTCTCCGACGTCTACGCGACGGCAGCCGCGGACGGCGTCACGTTCAACTATCCGACCAAGAAAGCGCTCGCTTGGGCAGTGGACACGAGCGACGAGGAGACTTTCGTGACGCTGGTCCGGCGGGCATGTGGGCAGGACGAGGCGCTCGCTCGCAATCTGATGGCGTGCTACGCGCCGGCGTCCAACAGCGAGACTCGTAGGCTCCTCGTTGCCGAGACCGAGAAGCCGACGAAGCTACGGAAGGCCCATCAGCGCCAGGTCAGCCTCGATGTCTTCGAGTCCTTAGCTGGCCCCCTCGTGTGGTCGCTGTGGCCGCCCCGCGAGCTGCATCGGGTGACACAGCCGCTGGCCGTCGAGAGCGGCGCGTACACAGGCGGCTACCTGTCGGACCTCAAGGTCGACAAGCCAGAACTCTTTAGCCGTGACCGCGCGCTGGTGGTCCGGCACGCCGCCCCGGGCGCCAACTACGAGGCGCTTCGCGGCGGCTTGGCTGCTTGGCTTGCCGACGAGTACGAGAGCGTCAACAACTACGGCCATGTGGCGCTGGTCATTGACGCGACGACGCTCCCGGGCCAAGCGTGGGAACTATCAGCGGACCTCACGCTCTTCGCGGAGCGTTTTCACGAGCACCGCATTCCCAACTCGTTCTTCCGTTGGACGAGCGTTGAGGAAGCGACGCTTCGGTATGTCGACGAGATTGACCTGGCGCGGGCGGACTTCAGCCGCATCAGCGAGGGATATACGTATCGCGATCTGTTCGTGCTCATGGGCGCGGGAGATCACGTCTCCCGCCTGCTGCTCGTGTTCCAGAAGAATCGCCGCGATGAGACCAAGATCCCTTGCCCTGCGTGCCGGAGTGCCGATGTTGCCGGTAACTCGTACCCGACGCTGGGTGTCAAGAGTTGGGAATGTCGCAATGCGCTGTGTCCTGAGCGCAGCATCTACAACCGTGGAAAGCGTTACTCGTTCAAGGCGCTGATCAGCCAGGCGGCGATTGAGTACCCGGAGAACGCGATCCCGGTGGCCAGCGTGCGCCGGTGGCAGCGCGATGTCGTCAGTGGGCAATGCGATTCGGACGTCGTCGAGATGCTACTGCGGCATTACTCGATCGCGGGCGACACTGTGGTCATCGATAGTTCGCTGCCCGAGAGCGCCTCGTCGCTCGGTCGGCTCGTTCGGCGCGAGTCGTTCGCGGCATCACACACGCGGCCGGAGTTTTGGGAGCAGGCAGCGTTCTTTGAGCGCTATGCAGTGGGTTCCGTGAGGACTCCGGAGTCTTCGCCCAGCGGGCCGCTAACCCATGACGACCTTTGGGCGATCATCCAAGGTGATTCGTACGACGTACTTGCGCAGTTCGCCGACGACACGTTCGACCGGGCCGTCACCTCGCCGCCGTATTTCAACGCGCGGGCTTATGCACAGTGGCCGAACTTGTACTGCCATCTCCACGACATGCTGCGGATCAACGCCCAGGTCTTCAGGACTTTGAAACCTGGTGCGCTGTATGCGTACAACGTGTTCGACTACTTCGATAACGAACGGACCGTTGTGTTCTCCGCGATGGGCAAAAAGCGAATCGCGCTAAGCGCCCTGATGATGGACCTGTTTCGCAGGATCGGCTTCGAGTTCGTGGGAACGACTGTGTGGGACAAAGGCGAGATTCACGGCAAACGTGGCTTCAACGCCGGTAATTTGTCGCCGTTCTACCAGTCACCCTTCAACTGCTGGGAGCACGTGCTCGTCGTTCGGAAGCCGGACCCGACGGCCCGGCGTTGCGACACGCTCGACTGTCTCAACCAGGTCCTGCGCATACACCCAGTGGTGAAGATGGTCCGCGGCGAGAACCTGCACGGCCACACGGCGCCGTTCCCGGTCGAGTTGCCTCAGGCACTGCTAGAGGGCCTCGAAGCCGGTTCGCTCGTGCTCGACCCCTTCGGTGGATCCGGTACGACCGGACGAGCTGCTGCGAATCTCGACCTGCGGTCGGTGATGATCGAACGCGACCCGGACTACTGCGAACTCAGTCGGCGTCTGTTTACCGAGCAGGAACGGAGCGGTCGCCAGGTCGCGCTCTGTTAGCCGCGCTCGACTAGAACGACGAGTCCGGTTCGATGGTGTACAGCCCCTCGCGCGCGAGCCAGTGCGCCATCGCCCATGCTTCCTTGAAGCGAATGTTGGCCATTGTTAGACCGTAAGCTCGGCAGAGCTTCTCGTACGCCTGATACGTAGCCGGACGCTTGACGAACAGCAGCCACATGAGTGCAGACTCGGCCGTGAGGTGCGTGAGGCCGCCTCGGCGGTGCGAAGGCCGGCGGATCACGTTACAGCGACGGCAGCGAAGAGTCATGTTCTCGACTCGGTCTGCCGCGTCACCGTGTTCTTGACGCGTTTCGACGTGATCGGCCTGTAAGTCTAGACGAGACCCGCAGTCGGCGCACTTGCCTGTCTGTTCGATATGCCAGGCCAGGACAGCCTGCATCGTCTTCCGCGGCGGGTAGTTGGCCTGGAACGTCTTCTTGGAGGCGATGGAAGTCCCGACCTGGGAGGGGTTGAGGGACCCCAGAACGAGCGCGCCGATCTCCTTCGCGCTCACAAACCCGGAAGAGATCAGCCAACCAATCAGCCGCGTCCAGTGCTCCTCTGACCAGTCGATATCGATTCCCGGCGCGTCGAGAAAGTGCTCGTGGTTGTCGCCAAGGGGACTCACTCGGACGTCTCCTCCTCGCGTGCGAACAGAGCTGAGGTGCGCACAGCCAACGCGTCCGCCAGGCGTTCGATGTTGTCGATCGAGACGTTCCTGACTCCTCGCTCGACACCGGAGATGTACGTGCGGTGGAGACCTGATCGATAAGCGAGTTCCTCTTGCGACCATCCTCGCTCATCACGGACCTCACGCACCGCGCTGGCGAAGCTCAAACGCAGTTGACCCATCGGCCCAATGCAACGGGTATGATGACGATACGTCTACAGTCGATGAGTCACATTCGCGAAGGTTGTCGACTCCCAACGACGGCGGTGGGTGCTCGGACGCCCCGCGTCGCCAGCGCAGCGCTACAGAACGCGCGTGCGGTCGAACCCGCGCATTCGATGGCGAACAAACCGCCGCTTGGGCCCTATACATGGTGGAGGGACAGCTGAAGCGTATCCGTCCGCGTTCCGCGCCAACTTCGCATTCGGGAAGGATGACTTTGACCATGACCCTCTCTGCGACACGCCTGCAGGACCCGCTCGAAGCCTGGTGCGAGCGGCTGGGACGCGACCATCGCGTCCCTGACACGCAGATCGACCACCGGCTGGACGGAATCGCCGTGTTCCGCGACGAAGGCCACCGGCTTCCTTTTGCCCTTATCCTCCCGTTCGTCGCTGACGGCGTGCACGACGCCGTCAGCCAGGCACGCGCGGGCGCCTTCCCGATCGTTGCTTGCGGCGCGGTGGACGAGGCAGCCGTCTATGCCGTTGGCTCTCTTGACGGACTTCCGACGCCTATCGGTGCCTTCCCCACATGGATGCCTCTTCACCCGCGGGCTGAGCTCGTGCCGCGTTCGACGGTGCTGCTGCCCTTCCACTCTGAGCACGGTCTCCGTGTGGCGTTCGAGACCTGTCACGACGCCATTTACAACGCGATGGCGAACGACCCCGCCGCGACGTTCGACCTGGTCCTGCTGACGCTCGCAGCAAAGGTTCTCGACGAACACGGACCGTTCGACGGTCGATACGAGTTCGGCACCGTGCGGGTCGAAACCGCCGACGAGAGAAGCGAGCGCTTTCATCGCCTGCTGACCCGGGCTCATGAGTGGCTCGATGGCCATCGCGCGTCGACTGGTGCAGTTCCGGCGGTGAGCGCAGCGTTGGCGTCGCGACTGCTGGAGGTCTTTCAGGATTTCTCCCTCACGTTGACCGCCGACTCGGCGTCAGGGACTGACGTGCTAGGGACGGCCTACGAGGCGATCGTCGGATCGACATTCCGCGGGGAGCTCGGGTCCTATTTCACACCTCGCACGATCGCGGACTTTATGGCGCGGATGCTCGATGCGAACGTCGTGCGGATCCTGGACCCTGCGTGCGGCAGCGCGGGCCTGCTGCTCGCCGTTCATCGGAGTCGCGAGGGCGACCGCGGCAAGCTGGCGTACTACGGAAACGACCTCAACCCAAGGATGGTCCGTGCGGCGAAGGTGAACTTCCTTCTTCACGGCCTCGATCCGGAGAACGTCCTCGCTGGCAACGGCCTGGAACTCGACCGCATCCTGGGTGAGACGTCGGGCACCGAATCTGGAGATGGGCTCTGGTGGAACGCGGTACCGGAGGGACCGTTCGACGCGGTAGTAGCCAATCCGCCGTTCGCCGGCCATGAGACCTCCGCGGCACTGCTCGCGCGAGTGGAGACGGCAGCCAAAGTCGGCGGGGGATTCCGTTCGCTGAACCGCGCGCTTCCTTTCATGGAGACGATCGTCGCATCGCTTCGCGAGGGGGGAATGGCCGCGCTCGTTCTTCCTACGAGCATCCTGAATGCTGAGGAGGAGACTTTCGTTCGCTTGCGGCAGCTCTTGATGGACCGCGCCGAGATCGTCGCCATCATCGGACTCCCCGAGAAAGCATTCGTCCATACGGACTGCGGGGTCCACGGCGTCTTGCTCTTCCTCCGCCGAACGGGCGTCCCACGGACCGAGTACGACATCTTCGTCGACTGGGCCCGCCACGTCGGCTACGACCGACTCGGTCGGCCGCGTCGCGAGAACGACTTCCCGGCGATCTTGGACCGCTTTCGGAGCGACGACTGGCCCGATGCCAACTGTTTCCCGGTGCAAGCCCTCCGGGACGCCGGCCGTTGGGATCCCGCGTGGCTCCACGTCTCCCGGTCGCTTCCGCAAAACGACTTGTTGAGTGGTGAGCTCGTCGCGCTGATGGAAATCCTCGAGATTAGAGACGCGCGGTTCAGTCGGCGCGAGATCGAAGACGACCAGACATACCGGTTCTTCGAGGTCGCAGACACGGACATCCACGCAGGCACGATTCGTGCCGTGCAGGAAGCGACGGGTTTTGAGCTTCGCAAGAAGGGACGCATCAAGAACCGCGTCCTAGCCGGGGACGTGTTGCTCCCGAACCACCGCGATTCGCTGATCGCAAAGAGTGCGCCGACCGGACGCAGCGCGGTGCTGGTAGACGAGGCCCACGACGGCATGCTGACCACGGATCGCTTCCTGGTATTGCGCCCGAAGATCGAGCCCGAGGTTCTGCTGGCGATCCTCAACTCGGCCGGGGTGCGACGTCAGATCGTCGCTCAGTGTCGCGGGGCGGCTTCGCTAGACATTCGTGAGCGGACACTCGGATCGGTCCTGGTGCCACGAGCGCTACTGCACGACAACTCGCGAGCGCAGGTCGCGGCGGTCGCAAATCGTCTTACTGAGCTCCGATCCGAACTGGCCGCGGAGACGCGGCGTCTGAGCGGACTCGTCGAGGCACCGTTCGGTGCGAACGGATCCGACTACAGACCACCGGGGTGGAGCCAGCTCTAAAGAACGGCGACGTTGCTCTACACGACGTCCAGACGTACGGAATCCTTCGCGATCTTGGCGCCGTCGCGAAGCTTCCTGCGTTTGCTCTCGCCGGCCTCAAACCCTCGGTCGAAGCCGCGTGCGGCGGTGGCGGCCTCAATAACGAACAACTCGCTTTCCGCACGAAGCGCCCAGTCGACCAGGTGGTGATCGCGTGGTGCGAGCGGGAATAGGCGCTGGGACGTGGCACGTTGTCCTTTCTTCGGTGCGACATACTGGATCGCGAGATCGTTGGCCGGCCGGTTCCCCAGGTCGTACGTCGAGAAGGGGATCTCGGCGACCGACATCTGCCGGAAGGTGTAGTCGGTGGCGTCCGGATCGCCCAATGTGATGAAGCCGACGAATGAGGTGCCCGGCACACGTTCACGGATGACGTCGCAGCCCACGGGAGCGGCCTCCCTGGCTCGAACCCGCGTGATTGCGCCGTCCGGCCACTTGAGGAGCCGGTACGTACCGCGCTCGTTGTCTTCGATCTGGTAGCACCGCTCCGCGGCGAGCCAACCCGCCATCGCCCACGCCTCGTCGATCCGAATGTCAGACATCGACATGCCGTAGATGCGACAAAGGCGCCCATAATCAACCCGCGTACGAGGCTGGATCTCAAGAAGTATCCACATCAGCGCAGCTTCAAGCGTGAGGAAAGTCGTGCCGCCCAGCGCGTGTGAAGGCCGCTTGATCACGTTGTGCCTGCGGCATCGCAGTACCATGTTCTCTTTGGTGTCAGCTTCGTGTTTGGCTTTGCCCTCTTTCTTGAAGTCCTCCCGCGGCTTTACGTGATCGGCTTGAAGTTCGAGCCGCGTGCCGCAGCCTGCTTCAGCGCAACGTCCGTTCTGCTCGTAGAACCACTCCATGACGACGGCCATCGTGTTGCCCTTGCCGTAGTTGCGCTTGAAGCCTTCCGATGATGCGAGGCTCGTTCCTACCTGCGACGGATTCACATGGCCCAGTGCGAGCCAAACGACCTCTCGCCAGGTGAACAGTCCTTGATCGATGACGCGGTCGAGCAGGCCCCGCCATCGCTCGTCGGTCCAATCGCGGTCTTGAAGGCCGAACCCAAGGCCGCGAAGTGCCGCTCCTGTTGAGCCAGTTGGAGCCGACGCCGCGGGAGCTACCTGGCTGTTGTCGTCGTCGGCCGTAGCAGACGAGGGCTCGTCGATAACGGTTTCGGCTGGCTCAACGATACGGACGTGCTCGCCCGCGTCCTCATTCGGGTCGTTGCCGGACGTGTTCACGCCTGATCGAATACCAGGTCTTTCCGGCCGGAACCGGGCGATCTCGCCCACGGCGGCGTGGGTACCTTGTGCGAGCCAGCGGCGCTCGTGGCTTGCGAGCGTGCGCCGCGTCCGCCGAAGGCCGGTGTCGGCGTCTTGAACGCAAGCGAAACCGCTCGGCCGTAGTAGGCGAAGACCTCGTCGACGCGGTAACTGACGCGCTCATCGCAGCCCAGCACGACATGCAACTGCTCAGGGCGCAACTCCCTGCAGCTTCTCCAGCAGCTCGCTGCGTCGCCGAGTGCCCGGCGCCCGGCAAGTGCCGAGGCGATGACGAGGTCCGCGGTCTGCAGTCCGATCGAGTGATGTGATGGTCCGAGCAGCAGCGAGTCGACGATGCGGTCAAGCTGCGCGTATGGGGTGCCGTCGCGCTGCAGCGCCTCGAAGAAGCGTCGCATAGCGGTCCCTTGGGCACGTCGTCGACGTGATGGGCGTGGGCGTATTCGACGGCGTCCGTGTACTGGCGGTCAGAACAGCCGGCTTGACGCTGGCGATGGGAGAGAACGACCGTTGCTCCGCAGGAATGTCCGGCGAGGGCGCGCCACGGTCAAGCCGGGTTGTGCTGGGCTTGGAGCGAGCCGGTCGGGCCGGGAAGCCCGTGGACTTCAATGCCCCGCTCGGTCTCCTGTATCCAGACGGTCAGCCGGCCTAGCCGCGCGTTCACGGCGGCGACGCGCTGTTGCGCGGAGAGCTTGTGAGCACGTGGCGTGTTGATCAGCTCGTCGAGAGAACTCGGCCTGCGAATTTCGCGGTCGGAGGTCAGTCGGATCGCTGGTCTGCTCGACGAGCAAGTCCAGGCGTTCCGTGAGCGCAGCTGGAGGGCCGCTACCCGTACGTTTTCGTCGACGCGAAGATCGAGAAGGTCCGCGACGGTGGCCGCGTTCAGCGCAAGTGCGGCGTTATCGCGCACGCCGTGCACGAGACCGGCCGCCGCGAGATGATCGGCCTGGACGTCGGAGCTGCGGAGACGTCGTGCCGCCGGCCTTCGGGATCGTCGTCGTCTCGGAGGTGCTGGTGCCGCATGACAGGCCCGCGTCCGTGAGGCACCAGAGGATGCTCGAGCGCGGCTCCTCGCGATCTCCGTGCAGATCAGCGGCGATCTGCTCGACGGCACCGACCGCCCACGAGGCTGCGCCAGACGCCCCAGGGCGATGCTGGTGCATTGGCTGTTCGGCGCGCCGTCGTGCGAGAGCGTCGCGGCACCGATGTCGCGTGCCGTCAGCGGTCCGGCGCGAAGAGTGTCGATCATGTCCATGATTAACGTTCTCTATCGCGGTGATCCGCGCCACAAGTCGCGGCATAAGCGCTGGTCAGAGCGCGCAGTCTGGTCGCTATCGACGCATCGACTCTGATCCTTGAGGAGCACGCGGATCCGGCGGGTGATGAGCGCTGCGGTGGCACGTAGCGGAGAGCGGGATCGCCGCCGTCCGTGATCCGGACGCGGTGATGCGCCTCGACGCGATCCCGGCTTCCGTACACCACGCAGCGTCCGCCCGTGGTCTTGAGCGCCCGCCGCCGTGCCAGACGAGCTGGGCGGGCTCTGCGCAGACCATCTCCGTGACGATCGTTGTCTTCGTCGTGCGGCCTCCTTGATTGTGTGCTCCCGGCCGCCCGGCGAGACCTCCTTGGGCTTCGCCGAGATGATGGCCAGGCGACCGG
>Ga0136633_1003544_pt1 | contig 10225 bp, 8 predicted proteins | sample AntDrymeUQ832206_2_FD_105494 | JGI IMG/M metagenome (GOLD analysis project Ga0136633, IMG submission 105494) | Polar desert sand microbial communities from Dry Valleys, Antarctica - metaG UQ83 (22.06) | ecosystem: Environmental > Terrestrial > Soil > Desert | place: Antarctica: Dry Valley...
CTTGGTCGAGATGTAGAGCTGCTTGCCGATCTCGCCGTTGCTGCGGCCCTCGGCCACCAGCGCCAGGATCTGGGCCTCCCTGGCAGTGAGGGTGTCGCTACCCACCGACTGCCGCCCCGGGCGTGAGCCCAGCGACGCCAACTGGTCGAGCAGCGGCCGCGCCCCCAGCGTGCGGGCCGCGTCCCGAGCGAGGTCGGCGACCACCCGGGACCCGGCGGTGTCACCGGCGGACCGCAAGATGGTCGCGAGGACGACCCGCACCATCGCCAGTTGGTGGACGTCGCCGAACTCGCCGACCGTCGACTCGGCGGTGCGCCAGGCCTCGACCAGCGACTCGTGGCTGGGTGGCTCACCGGCGAGCCACCGCATCCGCAGCAGCTCGGCGTCGAGCCGAGCGACCCACGCGCGCCCCTCGGGGCCCCACACTCCGGCCGGGTTGGTGCGGCGCTCCAGCACGGCCTGGCCGTCGGCATGGAGCTCCTCGGCACGGGCGAGATAGCGAACCCGCTCGGCTGCCGACCGGCTGGGGGCACCGTCGGCGAGCGCGCTGACGGCGATGGCAGCGAGCCGGATGCGTGCGCTGAACCACGGCTGCCACAGCCGGCTGAGGATCGCGATCGCGTCGTCGTAGGACCGGAGCACGCCGTCCGGATCGCCTCGTCGCGACGCGTCGATCATCTCCAGCGCACTGGAGTGGATCGTGATCAGCCCCTCCTTGGGCCAGAGTCGGCGCAGCTGGGGCAGTCGATCACCGACGTCGCCGCCGCGCGCCTGGTCGATCTGGGCCCGGAACAGGTCGAGCAACGCCTGGTGGACCCTCGGCGGCGACCCGGCGGCGGCAGCCAGGTCCAGGGCCGCGTCCCAGTCGCCGCGCACGACGTACTCGAAGACGAGGTGCCAGCGGGACTCGAAGGCGAACGGCGCGTACGGCAGTCCGGCCGCGTCGCCGCGGGCGATCGCTCGGCGGAAGGACGCCTCGGCCTGCTCCCACTCACCGACGTCCTCGTAGGAGCGGCCGAGCAGGAAGTGCGCGCGCAGCTCGGGCTGGACGGCGCCGGAGGCGCGCGACCGGTCGATGGCCTCCTGCAGCGCCTCGCGCAGTCCGACCTGGGGGCCGCTGTGGCGGGCCTGACTGAGGGTGACGGCCAGGTCGAGGACCTGGTGGGTGAGCTGGAGCCGCTCGGCGACGGCGAGCCCTTCGAGGGCGATCGACTGCGCCTCGTCGTAACGACCGAAGGCGGTCAGAATGCGGGCATGGGTGGCCAGCACCCTGGCGCGGACCGCTGTGTCGCCGTCCGGGACCAGCCGGTGGGCCTCGGCGCTGAGCTCGGCGGGGTGCTCCTCGGTCTCGGTGATGAGCAGCAGGTAGGCGCGGGCCGACATCAGCCGCGCCCGCCACGCGTCGGGTGCGTCGGGAGGAAGCAGGGCGAGCTCTTCGCTGAGCAGAGTCTCGGCACGATGGGGGCGGCCGGCCGCGGTCAGGGCGTCGGCGAGCTTGAGGACCAGCGCCGAGCGGTCGACGTCGGTCCCGCCCGGCCGGTGCCGGTCGGTCAGCAGTTGCAACGCCTGGTCGTAGTGGTGGGCCGCCTCGTCGGGACCGCCGACAGCCAGCGCGTCGTGCCCGGCGCGGATGCTCGCGTGGAGCGCGGTCTCGAGGTCGTGGGCGAGCCGGGAGTGCCGGGCCAGCTCGGCGGCGGTGCCGATCGCCCCGCCGTCGCGCAGCGCGGTCGCGAAGCGGTCATGGAACCGGACCCGCTCGCCGGGCAGCAGGTCGTCTTAGACGGCCTCGCCGAGCAGGGCGTGACGAAAGGCGTAGCGGTCACCGGAGGGGACGAGCACGTTCATCTCGACCGCGTGCCGCAGCCCGTCATCAAGGGCTGACCCGGTCAGGCCGGAGGCTGCGGCGAGCAGCTCGTGGGAGACCTTGCGGCCGGCGACGCTCGCGGCCCGGACGACCTGTCGCGCACCGTCGTCGAGCCGGTCGAGCCGGACCAGCAGCACGTCGGCCAGCTCGGCCGGCACCCAGCGGCCGGGACCGGCCGCGGCGCTGGTGAGCTCCTCCACGAAGAACGCGTTGCCCTCGGCGCGGTCGACGATGCCGACGGTCTCGTCGGGGGACAGCCCACTGGGCACGAGCTCGGCGATCAGCCGGTGCACGGAGGCGTCGCTGAGCGGCGCGAGCGCGAGGCGTCGTACGCCGCCGACGCGCGACCACTCCGCGAGGTGGCGCCGCAGCGGGTGGCGTCGGTGGAGGTCATCGGCGCGGTAGCTGACGACCAGCGACATCGGTCCGGCGTCGCGTGCGAACAGGAAGGTGAGCAGGTCGCGCGTGGACTGGTCGGCCCAGTGGGTGTCCTCGACGACGACCAGCAGCGGCCCCTCGGCCGCGGCCTCGTCGAGCAGGGCCCGGACCGCGTCGAAGAGCGCGGACCGCTCGATCGCGGCCCCGTCGCCGTCCTCGCCGGCGAGGGTGCGGCGGCCTGGCAGCAGCCTGGTCAGGATCGGGTGGCGACCGGTGACCGAGGCGACGACCTCGGGAAGCCCGGTCGAGAGCCGGCCCAGGATCTCGGAGAAGGGCAGGTAGGGAACGGCGCTGTCGCCCAGGTCGAGGCAGTGGCCGGCGACCACGCGCCAGCCGTTTCCGGCGAGCCGGTCGCGGACCTCGGTCAGCAGTCGGGTCTTGCCCACACCAGCGTCCCCGGACAGCAGCACCGTGGTGCCGATCCGTTCGGGGTCGTTTCTCGCGTGGGCGTCTCCGCCGAGCCAGGAGACGAGCTCCTCCAGCTCGGCGTCGCGCCCGACGAGGGGAGCGGTCGTGTGTGCAGCCACGTCGTCCATCATGACGTGGCCGACCGACGACAAGCGCTCCCCTCTCAGCGTGTGTGCCGGCGGGAACGGCGCGCGATGCCGAACCGCGCGACGGGCGGCTTCTGGTGCTCGGTGCGACGCGGGGCGCGCAGTCCCTGCAGCCGTTCGACGCGGTAGGCCAGCTCGTAGTCCAGGTAGGTGCCTGTGATCTCGTACATGTCATCTCCTCGGTGGGTGTTTCGAGGTAGACGTTCGCCGTCTGAGGTAGGCCCGCGCATCGGGCTGGTGCCTTATCTCTGCACCCGCTCCCGACTGCTACCTCAGACGGCGGGCGGCGTTGAGCGGGCAGCGGTGAGCCCTGCACGTATTCGGCGACGGATTCGGTGCACCAGCCACCGCTGAAACCCGTCAGCCAGTCACAGCCGCCGGTCGTCCGGCCTGCCAGACGCCCGCCACCAGCGGTACGCCGGGTCGGTAGGCGAGGTGGACTGCGGACGGCGCGTCGAGCAGCACCAGGTCGGCCCGCCGGCCGGGCGCGATCACGCCCACGTCGTCGCGCCCCAGCGCCCGGGCACCACCCGCGGTCGCGGCCCACAACGCCTCGGCCGGGGTCATCCCCATCTCCCGGACCGCGATCGCGATGCAGAAGGGGACCGAGCTGGTGAAGGAGGAACCCGGGTTGCAGTCGCTGGCGAGGGCGACCGTGACGCCGGCATCGAGCAGCCGGCGCGCGTCGGGGTAGGGATGCCGGGTCGAGAACTCGACGCCCGGCAGCAGGGTCGCGATGGTGCCGCTGTCGGCGAGGGCCGCCACGTCGGCGTCGGTGAGGTAGGTGCAGTGGTCGACCGCGGTCAGGCCCAGCTCGGCAGCGAGCCGCACCCCCTCGCCGTACGTCAGCTGGTTGGCGTGGAGCCGACCCCGCAACCCGACGGCGGCACCGGCCTGCAGGACGGTTCGGGCCTGGTCGGCGTCGAAGGCGCCGTCCTCGCAGAACGCGTCGATCCAGCGGGCGTGTGGCGCGCAGGCCTCGAGCATCGGTCCGGTGACCAGGTCGACGTACGCCGAGGGGTCGGTGTCGGCCGGGACGACGTGGGCCCCGAGGAAGGTCGTCTCCTCGGTGAACTGCCGCGCGACGGCGAGGCTGCGCGCCTCGTCGTGGACGCTCAGGCCGTAGCCGCTCTTGATCTCGACGGTGGTCGTGCCCTGGGCACGCATCTCGGCGACCAGCCGGGCTACGTGGCTGGTGAGCTGTTCGTCGGAGGCAGCGCGCGTGGCGGCGACCGTGGTGCGGATGCCGCCTGCGGCGTACGGCTCCCCGGCCATGCGCGCGGCGAACTCCGCCGCGCGGTCGCCGGCGAAGACGAGGTGGCTGTGGCTGTCCACGAAGCCCGGGATGACTGCTCGGCCGCCTGCGTCGACCTGCTCGTCGGCGGCGGGAGCCTCGACCGCGGGGCCGACCCAGGCGATGCGGCTGCCCTCGACGACGACGGCGGCGTCGGTCAGCGGCCGCTCGTGGTCCTGGGTGGTGAGCTCGCCGATGTTGGTGAGAACAGTGCTGATCACGAGAAGAGGCTCCCGATGGCCGCGTCGAGCTCGCGCCCGATCTCTTCCCTGGTCTGCACGGCGCCACCCTGTCGTACGACGACCCGGCCGTCGACCACCACGTGGGTCACGTCGGCGGCGGTCGCCGCGAAGACCGCGGTGTGGGCGTCGGCACCGGTGCCGGCGGTCCGCGGGCTGGCGGTGTCGAGGGTGACCAGGTCGGCGCGGCGGCCGACCGCGATCTCGCCGGCATCGTCCCAGCCGAGGCTGGCCTGGCCGTGCCGGGTGCCGGCCTCGAGCAGGTCGGCCGCGGGCCAGTGCCCGCGCTGCTGGGAGGCGAGCCGTTCGTCGAGTTCGAGCGCCCGCATCTCCTCGAACGGGTCGACCACGGCGTGGCTGTCGCTGCCGACGGTGAGCCGGACCCCGGCCTCGCGCAGCCGCCGGCCCGGCCCGATGCCGTCGCCGAGGTCGCGCTCGGTGGTCGGGCAGAACCCGGCATACGTCGCGGTGTCGGCGAGGTGGCCGATGTCGTCGTCGGTCAGGTGCGTCGCGTGGACCGCGGTCGTCAGCGGACCGAGCACCCCGTGGTCAAGCAGCACCTCGACGGGCGTGCGGGCGTAGGCGGCCACGCACGCGGCGTTTTCGGCCACCTGCTCGGAGACGTGGACGTGGAGTGGCCGACCGGCCGCCAGGTCCGCCACGGTCGGCATCGCCTCGGCGGGGACGGCGCGGACGGAGTGGATCGCGGCGCCGGTGCGGGTGGTGCCGGCGGTGGGCCGGAACGCGCCGGCGCGCGTCGCCCACGCCTCGACGTCTGCGTCGCTGAACCGGCGTTGCACGCCCTGCGGCGGCTCGCCGAACCCGCTCGACAGGTAGCAGGTGTCGAGCAGGGTGAGTCGGATCCCCGCCTGCGCGGCAGCCTCGACCAGGGCGTGGGACATCGCGTGCGGGTCGGCGTACGGCGTGCCGTCGGGCTGGTGGTGGAGGTAGTGGAACTCCCCCACGCTGGTCATCCCGGCCGCGACCATCTCGCGATAGGTCGCCCGCGCCAGCCGCAGGTAGGAGTCCGGGTCGAGCCGTTCCGCGACGGCATACATCTGCTCACGCCACGTCCAGAACGTCCCTCGTCCCCGCTGGGTCCGCCCCCGCAACGCCCGGTGGAACGCGTGGCTGTGGGTGTTCGCCAGGCCGGGGAGGGTGAGTCCGGGGAGCTGCGTGGTTTCCCCGCTTACGCGGGGAAACTGTGACCTACCGGCCGAAGTTTCACCCGGTAGGTCACCGACTCGCCCAGGAACCTCGACCCGCGTGAACCGGCCGTCCTCGATCTCGACCAGCACGTCGGACTCCACGGCACCGTCGACCCAGGCCCGTTCCAGGAGGTACGACGTCATGTCAGCAGCCGCTCGAGGGTGTCGGCCAGCGCGGAGACGCCGACCAGGCAGTCGGCCATCGAGGCGTGCTCGGCCGGGGAGTGGGAGATGCCGGTCGGGTTGCGGACGAACAGCATCGCGGTCGGGACACCGGCCGCGGCGAGGATGCCCGCGTCGTGCCCGGCCGCGGTGGGGATGACCGGCCAGTCACCCGTGGCGTGGTCGGCGGCGATCCGCGCGGCCAGCCCGACGTCGAACGACACCAACCCGGAGACCGACTCGGCGGTGACGTCCAGCGACGTCCCGTCGCGGGAAGCGCGTTCGGTCGCCTGCCGGGTCACGCCCTCCACCAGCGATGCGAGCGCCGACTCCGACCCGGCCCGCGCATCGAGCCAGCCGGTGACGCGCGAGGGGACCGCGTTGGTGCCGTTGGGCGCGACCTCGACCCGGCCGAACGTCGCGCGGGCCTCGGCCAACCGGGCCTGCTTGGCGGCAGCCAGGGCCGTCATCGCATAGCTGAGCATCGGGTCGCTCCGGTCCTCCATCCGCGTCGTCCCGGCATGGTTCGCCTCGCCGGTGAAGTCGAAGCGGTAACGCCCGTGCGGCCAGATCCCGCTCGCCACACCGACCGCCGCGCCGCGATCGACCAGGTCACGTCCCTGCTCGACGTGGAGCTCGACGAAGCAGCCGAAGCGGGCGGAGAGATCCCCCCACGCCGCGGAGTCGGCCACGCCCAGCCCCGCACCCTCCAGCGCATCGGCCAGGAAGACGCCGTCGCGGTCGCGCAACTCGCGCGCCTTCTCCCAGGGGAGGACGCCGGCGGCGAGCCGCGAGCCGAGGCAGGCCAGCCCGAACCGCGAGCCCTCCTCCTCGACGAACACCCCGACCGCCAGCGGCCGCGTCGGTACGACGCCGCGCTCGTGCATCAGGTCGACTGCTGCCAGCGCGGAGACCACGCCCAGCGGACCGTCGTACGCGCCGCCGTCGAGGACGGAGTCGAGGTGGGAGCCGGTCAGCACCGCCGGACCCGAGGCGCCGTCGGGTCGCCACCAGGCCAGCAGGTTGCCGAGCCCGTCCTGCTCGACCTCGAGCCCGCGATCGCTCGCGGCGGCCCGGAACCACTCGCGCAGCTCGGTCTCGGCGCTGGTCCACGGTTGCCGGAAGTACCCACCCGAGGACGCCGAGCGACCCACCGGTGCCAGGTCGGCCCACATCTCCTCGAACGACATGTCCCCCAGTCCACCGCTCCCGGTGGCACCACGGCAAGCAACGCTCCGGTCCGGCTGTCTCGGATCCGAGACGTGCGAGGCTGGCGGCATGGAGTTCCAGCAGGTGGTGGACCGTCGCCGGATGATCCGCAACTACGCCGAGCGGCCCGTCGACCCCGGCGCGATCAACCGGGCGCTGCGCAACGCGACCCGGGCCCCGAGCGCCGGGTTCACGCAGGGCTGGGCGTTCGTAGTGCTCGACGAGCCCGCCGACGTACGCCGCTACTGGGAGTCGACCACCGACCCCGACCAACTCGCGCAGCCCGACGACTGGCTGGCCGGCATGATGCGCGCCCCGGTGATCGTGTTGCCGTGCTCCAGCAAGGCCGCCTACCTCGACCGCTACGCCGAGCCGGACAAGGGCGTCGCCGATCGCAACGAGGGTCGCTGGCGCGTCCCCTACTGGCACATGGACACCGCGATGGCCGCGCTGTTGATCCTCCAGACGGCCGTCGACGAGGGCCTCGGTGCGCTGTTCTTCGGCATCCCGACCGAGCGCATCGACGGCGTCCGCAGCCGCTTCGCGATCCCCGAGTCCCACAACCCGATCGGCGCGATCACCATCGGACATCTCGCCGAGGACGAGGGCGTCCCCGGCTCACCGAAACGCCGTCGACGGGTCCCCCTCGACGAACTCGTCCACCGGGGCGGCTGGACCAGATAGCACGCAGCAGGACGGTCCCGGATCGCAGGACGGCCCGGGTCGCCGTGGCTCTGCTCACACTGGTCAGACTGCGACTCGCCTGAGGATCCTGAACGGGCCCAATTCCCGCATACCGCCAGTTTGCAAGCGCCGTCCGGTCGACGGCACGGTGGACGGATGGCCACCACCACTGACCATCCGCCCGAGACCTTCCCCGAGGCCGAGGACCCGCACGGCAGCCACGCCCGCAAGCGGCGCCACCCCGTGCTGGACCACGTCTTCGGGGAGCGCTCCACCAGCGACCTGCCCCTGGACAAGATCGTCTTCGGCATCACGGCAGTGATCGCGATCGCGTTCCTGCTCTGGGGCTTCCTGAGCACGGCGAGCCTCTCCACGGCCTCGACCTCGGCGCTGGACTGGACGATGCAGACCCTGGACTGGTTCTTCGTCCTCATCGCCTCAGGCTTCGTGGTGTTCTCGCTGTGGCTCGCGCTCGGCCGGTTCGGCACCATCCCGCTCGGTCGCGACGACGAAGAACCGGAGTTTCGGACCACGTCGTGGATCGCCATGATGTTCTCCGCCGGCATGGGGATCGGCCTGATGTTCTACGGCGTCAACGAGCCGCTCACCTTCTTCGCCGACACCGGGGAGCTCGCGGTGCCGGGCACCGGCGGTCAGACGCAGGCCCAGCTCGCCGAGACGGCGATGGCGCAGACCCTGTTCCACTGGACCTTCCACCCGTGGGCGATCTACGCCGTGGTCGGGCTCGCGATCGCCTACGGCACGTACCGCAAGGGCCGTCGCCAACTGATCAGCGCGGCCTTCATCCCGCTGCTGGGCAAGCGCGCCGAGGGCGGCGCCGGCAAGGTCATCGACATCCTCGCAATCTTCGCGACCCTGTTCGGCTCTGCGGCCTCGCTCGGTCTCGGCGCTCTACAGATCCGCAGCGGCCTGCAGATCGTCGGCGGGGTCGGTCAGGTCGGCAACGCCGTGCTGATCGGGATCATCGCCGTACTCACGGCCGCCTTCGTGCTCTCGGCCGTCTCCGGGGTCGCCAAGGGCATCCAGTGGCTCTCCAACATCAACATGGTGCTGGCCATCACGCTCGCACTGTTCGTCTTCGTGGTCGGGCCGTCGATGTTCATCCTCGACCTGCTGCCCTCCGCGATCGCCGGCTACTTCGGCGACCTGCCGGACATGGCGGGCCGCACCAACGCGCAAGGTGGCGAGACCGCCACCTGGCTCTCCTACTACACGGTCTTCTACTGGGCCTGGTGGATCTCCTGGACGCCGTTCGTCGGCATGTTCATCGCCCGCATCTCGCGCGGTCGCACCATCCGCCAGTTCGTCACCGGCGTGCTGCTGGTGCCCAGCCTGGTGAGCCTGGTCTGGTTCGCCGTCTTCGGCGGCTCCGCGATCAAGCTGCAGATGGACGGTACGGACATCTACGGCTCCGGCGGTCCCGAGGCCCAGCTGTTCGCCATGCTGGAGAACTTCCCGTGGGCGTCGGTGACGAGCGTCCTGGTGATCGCCCTGGTCGCGATCTTCTTCGTGTCCGGGGCCGACGCAGCCTCGCTGGTCATGGGCACCCTGTCGCAGAACGGCGCGCTCGAACCCCGCAGGCCGGTCGTGATCTTCTGGGGTGTCGCCACCGGTGGTGTCGCCGCGGTGATGCTGCTGGTCGGGGGTGCGGATGGACTCAACGGGCTCAAGACGATCACGATCGTCGCTGCCGTCCCGTTCGCTGTCGTCATGGTCGGTCTGTGCGTCGCACTGGCCAAGGATCTCTCCCAGGATCCGCTGATGGTGCGGGCCACGTACGCCCAGGCGATGGTGCACGATGCGGTCGTGGCCGGGGTGACCGAGCACGGCGACGACTTCCGACTCGCGGTCGAGCAGGACCCCCAAGGCTCCGGCGACACCGTCGTCGAGGATCAGCAGCCGACTTCCCGGGACACGTAAACTCGGAGGAGATGAGCGAGGACGAAGCCCGCCGGACCGTCCGGGGCGTCGAGTCGAGAGACCGACGCACCGGACGGGGCGCGGCCGCTGCGCGGATCCAGCAGCAGCACACCTGGGTCGACCTCCAGGTGCAGCAGGCGATGGAACGCGGTGACTTCGACGACCTCCCCGGGGCCGGCAAGCCGATTGGCGACCTCGGCGCCCAGCACGACCCGGACTGGTGGGTGAAGCAGCTCATCGAGCGGGAGCGGATCACCGGGGTCCTGCCGGCCGCTCTCCAGCTCCGCAAGGACGACGCGGAGCTCGACGGCCGGCTCGACGCACTGGCCTCCCCGACCGAGGTGCGCCGGGAGGTCGAGGACTTCAACGCCCGCGTCCTGCGCGCCCGCTACACACCGGTGGACGGCCCGCCGCTGATCACGATGCCGCGCGACGTCGAGGAGACGGTCGCCGCCTGGCAGGAGCGGCGGGCGGCCCGGCGTACGCCGGCGAGTGCCCCCGACCCCGAGCCGGCCCGACGATCATGGTGGCGTCGCCGAAGGTGAAAGTGGTCATACCGGACGTGGGCGGCTGGACGGTAGGTTCCGGCCATGCCCAGCTCCAGTTTGCAGAGTGCCAAGGACTTCTTCCGC
>Ga0136633_1003546_pt1 | contig 10222 bp, 9 predicted proteins | sample AntDrymeUQ832206_2_FD_105494 | JGI IMG/M metagenome (GOLD analysis project Ga0136633, IMG submission 105494) | Polar desert sand microbial communities from Dry Valleys, Antarctica - metaG UQ83 (22.06) | ecosystem: Environmental > Terrestrial > Soil > Desert | place: Antarctica: Dry Valley...
CGCCCTGGACGACTTCGACTTCGGTTCGTACCAGAACTGAGCACCAGCGAAAGGCCCTCTCGTGCGTGAGCACGGGAGGGCCTTTCGCTTGCCCTAGGGTCGTCGCATGACTGGCTGGACCGATGTAGAGCGTGAGCTGACTGCTCTGGCAGAGCAGGACCGGTTCTCCGGGAGCGTGCTGGTCGCGCAGGGTGACCGGACCCTGCTCGCGTGCGCGGTCGGCGCGGCCGACCGTGCCAGTGGCACGCCCGTGACGGCCGGCACCCGGTTCGCGCTGGCCTCACTGTCGAAGATGTTCACCGCGGCCGCGGTGCTCTCGTGCGTCCGCGACGGGCTGCTGGCCCCCGGCGACCGGGTGGTCGACCTGGTCCCGGCCGAGCGGCGACCACGCACCATGGCCGACGAGGTGACGGTGCACCACCTGCTCACCCACAGTTCCGGGATCGGCGACTACGCCGAGGAGCACGAGGACGTCGCCAACTACGTCGAGGACTACGGCTCGCTGTGGGTCGACCGGCCGGCGTACAGCATGGAGCGACCGCTCGACTTCTTGCCGATGTACGCCGACGCACCGGCGGTCATGGCGCCGGGGACCGGCTTCCACTACTCGAATGCCGGGTACGTGCTGCTCGGCCAGATTCTGGAGGAGGTGACCGGGCAGTCGGTCGTCGAGGCGATCACCGATCGGGCGATGGTGCCCGCCGGGATGGCTGACTCGGGCTACTTCCGGCTCGATGAGGCGCACCCCGACGTGGCGGTCGGTTACCTGCCGCGGGAGCCGGGCAGCCCCTCGCGGACCAACGTGTTCTCGGTGCCGGTGGTGGGTGGTGGCGACGGCGGGGCGTTTGCGACTGCCGGCGACATCGACCGGTTCCTCCGCGCCATCGCGACGGGGCGGCTGCTCGGTGACGACCTCACCGTCCTGATGCAGACCCGGCACGTTCCGATAACCGAGGGGTTCTGGATCGGCTACGGCCTGTTCCTGCGCGCCGACGGCTCCCTCGGTCACGGCGGCGGCGACCCGGGAGTCGAGACGATGGCGCGGCATTGGCCCGATCGAGACCTCACCATCGTCGTGCTGTGCAACGTGGAGGACGCCCTCACCCCGGTCTGGGAGCTGCTGCTGAGCGCCGCCGCGGCCTGACCGGTGGACCTCGGTCAGGGAGCGAGGGCTCGGACCCACTCCGCCAGCGTCCGCTGGATGCGGGCGGCTCCTTCGATGATCGGGTCGGCGGGGTTGTCGCCGCCGAGCACCCGGAGCTCCCAGACGCCGTACCAGGCGACGTAGGCCCCGACGACGAGCAGCAGTACGCCGGCCAGCCGGGGAACCCAGCGGCCGGTTCGGCGCAGGCCGGTGACCAGCCCGCGCCGAGCCAGTGCGACGGCGACGGCGGCGATGCCCACCAGCAGCCCCATGCCGCCCGCGTAGGCGACGTAGAGGGCCAACCCTTCGGCCGTGGAGCCGGCCCGGAAACTGGCCACCACCAAGGCGAGGAACGGCGCGATGGAGCAGGTCAGCGAGGCCGTGGCGTAGGAGGCGCCGAAACCCACCATCGCCGGGGCGGAACGGGTGACCGCCGGGCCGCCGACGCGGCCTATCCGGATCTGGGGGAGTGATCTGCCGGCCACCAGCCACAGGCCGGCAGCGGCGACGAGGATGCCGAACACCACGGTGAACCACGGCAGGTACTGCTGCACCTGCGAGGCGACCGGTGAGATGACCAGCCCGAAGACGCCGAACACCGCGACGAAGCCGATGGTCATCCAGCCGGTCAGCGCGAGCGCGCGACCGACGGCGCGTCTGGTGCTGGGGGAGTCGTCGCCCAGCACGAGTACCGAGAGGTACGCCGGGAGCAGGGCGAAGCCGCAGGGGTTGACTGCGGCCAGCATGCCGGCGGCCAGGGCCAGGGTGAGGGACTCGAGCACGTTCTCAGCCGAGGACGGCGTCGACCTGGGCGTCGAGCTCACCGGAGCCGCCGTAGCCGGCCTCGTAGGCGACCGCTCCGTCAGCGTCCAGCAAGACGAACGACGACTGCTCGGTCACCCCGAACCGCTTCCAGAGCTCGCCCTCGGTGTCCTCGAGGTGGGTGACCCCGTCGACGTCGTCGGCGAATCCGGCGATCGCCTCCGCGCTGTCGAGGGAACCGACGCCGACCACGTTGAGCTGGTCGCCGTACTGAGAGGCCAGGCCCTCGACCTGGGGAATCTGACTACGACAGGTGGGACACCAGGGGGCCCAGAACCAGAGCAGCGTCGGTCGGCCGGCCAGCGACGCTCCGTCGAAGGGTTCGCCGCCGACGGTCGTCCCGGTGAAGGTCAACGTTTCCGGCACCTCGACGGTCTCCGACTTCGTGCCGCTGTCGCGCGGGCGGTCGGCGTCGTCCGACGGGTCGTCGGTGGTGGGTGTCTCGACGGTCGGGTCCTGAGCCTCGGTCACCGGCTCCGACGAGCAGCCGGCGACCAGCAGGAGGCCGAGCAGCAGCGTGGCCAGGACGCGGAGGTGGTGCATCCACCCAGTGTCGCACCGGGTTGGTAGGCGCTTGTTTCTCGTCGCGGGACCGTGGCAGGGTGGGTGGCATGGCTGACGACGCGAAACTGACCGGAGACCAGTTGAGTGCCCAACTGACGACGGAGGGACTCAGCGACTGGCGGCCCGTGCTCGGCCGGGTGGTCACGCGCTTCAAGACCGGCAACTTCGTGACCGGCCTCGAGTTCGTGACCAAGGTGACCGAGGCCGCCGAGTCGGCCAACCACCATCCCGACGTCGACCTGCGCTACCCGCACGTCGACATCACGCTGATGAGCCACGACGTCGGCGGTACGACGCAACGCGACATCCGGCTCGCGCGTCAGGTCAGCGACATCGCTGCCGGCATGGGGATCTCCGCCGACCCGGGCCAGTGCGCGATCCTCGAGGTCGCGCTCGACACCTGGGACGCCGGCGAGATCTGGCCGTTCTGGGCCGCGTTGCTCGGTGCCGACGGCGGCGTCGACGAGGTGGCCGACCCGGCGGGGCGGTTGCCCTCGCTGTGGTTCCAGGACGCCGAGCGTCACGACGAGCGGCGGCAGCGCTTCCACTTCGACGTGTGGGTCCCGCCCGACGTGGCCCGGACCCGGATCGACGCCGCACTGGCCGCTGGGGGGACCCTCGTCTCCGACGAGCACGCGCCGAGCTACGTCGTACTCGCCGATGCCCAGGGCAACCGGGCCTGCATCTGCACCTCGGCGTCCCGGGGCTGAGGGTCGGCCCCACGATTCGGTGACGCTCGCGGGCGCCTGAGAGAATCGGTGGGTGAGTACACCCACCCGGACCGACGTGCTGGTCGTCGGCGCCGGTCCGGCCGGGTCGGCCGCCGCCACGTGGTCTGCTCGTGCGGGACGCGACACCCTGCTGGTCGACGCCGCGGTCTTCCCGCGCGACAAGACCTGCGGTGACGGGCTCACCCCGCGCGCGATCGGCGAGCTGCAGCGGCTCGGTCTCGAGGACTGGCTGCGCGCCCGAGCGGTCAACCAGGGGCTCCGTGCCCACGGGTTCGGGCAGACGCTGCTGTTGCCGTGGCCGGGTGGCACGCTGCCCGACTGGGGCTCGGCCGTGACCCGCACCGAGCTCGACGACCACCTGCGCACCACCGCCATCAAGGCAGGCGCGTCCGCGCTCGACGGTGCCCGGGCGGTCGCCGTGCGGCGGGACGGTGACCGGGTCGCCGCGGTCGTCTTCGACCGGTCCGGGGAGCGGTTCGAGGTCGAGTGCGAGCGGCTCGTCGTGGCCGACGGGGTCCGCTCGCCCCTCGGCAAGCTGCTCGGCCGCGAGTGGCACCGCGACACCGTCTACGGCGTGGCCGGACGCAGCTACATCGACTCCGCGATGGCCGACGACCCGTGGATCAGCTCCCACCTCGAGCTGCGCGGCCAGGACGGCGAGATCCTCAGCGGCTACGGCTGGATCTTCCCGCTCGGCTCCACCAGCGGCAGGGGCGAGGTGAACATCGGCGTCGGCACGCTCGCCACCGCGAAGCGGCCGGCCAACATCGCGGTGCGCCCGCTGATGGCGTTCTACGCCGAGGAACGCCGCGAGGAGTTCAAGCTGACCGGCGAGCTGCGCGCGCCGACCTCCGCACTGCTGCCCATGGGGGGTGCCGTGTCCCACGTCGCCGGCCGCAACTGGGCGCTCATCGGCGACGCGGCCGGCTGCGTCAACCCGCTCAACGGCGAGGGCATCGACTACGGCCTCGAGACCGGCCGCCTCGTGGTCGAGACGATGGCGTCGTACGACGACCTCAGCGGGGTGTGGCCGGCGCTGCTGTCGGACCACTACGGCGAGGCCTTCTCCATCGCCCGCCGGCTGGCCGGGCTGGTGACGGTCCCGGGTCTGCTGCCGAAGCTCGGCCCGGCCGGGATGCGGTCCGACTGGCTGATGACGCTGGCGTTGCGCTGGATGGGCAACCTGGTCACCGACGACGACCGCGACCGGGCGGCCCGCGTGTGGCGCTGGGCCGGTCGCCGCTCACTGGCGCGCGACTCCCGTCCGCCGTTCTCCTGATGATGACTGGCGGGGTCAGGGCCCGTGGCTGAGGGTTGGTACCGGACCACGGTCGCCCTGGGGCGAGTGCTCTTCGGGGCGCTCGGGCTGCGGCTCCACGTCGAGGGCGCCGAGCACCTGCCGCGGACCGGACCGGTCGTGCTCGCCGCCAACCACATCGGTTTCCTCGACTTCATGACCATCGCGGCGGCTGGCCGCGAGCGCGATCGCTTCGTCCGGTTCCTGACCCGTCACGATGTGTGGGACGCGCCGGTGGCCGGGCGCGCGATGACCGGGATGCGGCACGTCCCGGTCGACCGGGAGGCCCCGGCGGCGGCATATCTCCATGCCCGACGGCTGCTGCGGGAGGACGAGGCAGTGACGCTCTTCCCCGAGGCCGGCATCAGTTACTCGTTGACCATCCGCTCCCTCATGCCCGGCGCGGTGCGCCTCGCGCAGGAGACGGGCGTCCCGCTGGTACCGCTGGTGCAGTGGGGGACGCAGCGGATCTGGTCGGTCGGCCAGCGGCCGAGCGCCCGGCGAGGCCGTCGGGTCGACCTGAGGTTCGGTCCGCCGATGCACGTCCCGCCCGAGGCCGATCCGCGGGCCGTCACCGCCGAGCTCGGCCTCACCCTCACCGCCATGCTCGAGGAGCTCCAGCGCCGGCCCCACCACGTCCCGGCGCCCGCGGAGCAGGCACCGTGGTACCCCGCCCACTTCGGTGGTCACGCGCCCGACCGGGCGGCTGCGGCAGCCCTCGATGAGGTCCCGAGGAGCGCGGTCCCACCCGTCTGGGGTCCCGGCCACTAGGTTGGGCGCCGATGGCCAGCACTCCCCAACGACAGCGGGTCGCGGCGTACGCCGTGATCGTCAGCGACGACCGCATCCTCCTGAGCCGGTTGTCGCCGTTGGTGACCTCCGACGAGCTGTGGACCCTGCCGGGCGGCGGGCTCGACCACGGCGAGGACCCGCGCGACGCGGTGATCCGGGAGATCCACGAGGAGACCGGCCTCGACGCGACCGTCAGTGACACGGCCCGCGTCTACTCGGCTCACATGCCGCAGGCCTGGCGCAGCGGTCGTCGCGTCAACGCCCACGCCGTGCGGATCGTGTACGACGGCTGGGTGGCACCCGGTGCACCCGAGCCTCAGGTGATAGAGGTCGACGGCTCCACGATCGAGGCTGCCTGGCAGCCGCTGGCCGACGTGCTCGACGGGAGCGTGCCGGTCACCGCGCTGGTGACCGAGGCGCTGGAGGACCACCAGCCGTTCCAGTTGCAGCGGCTGGCGGCGTACGCGCTGGTCCGCCGCGGAGACCGGGTGCTGCTGACCCGGATCAGTTCTCGCGGGCACCACACCGGGTCGTGGACGCTGCCCGGCGGCGGGGTCGACCATGGCGAGCCGCCCCCGGTGGCCCTGGTGCGTGAGATGCGCGAGGAGTGCGGCCTCGAGGTCACCGTGGGCGACCTGCTGACCGTCCACGACACCCACTTCACCGGCACTGCGCCGAGTGGCCGGCTGGAGGACTTCCACGGCGTCCACCTCGTCTACTCGGCGACGGTCCCGGAGGGCGCCGAGCCCCGGTTGATCGAGCAGGACGGCACCGCCGACGCAGTCGCCTTCGTCCCACTCGCGGACATCGAGTCGGGCGCGCTGCCGGTGCTCGACGTAGTCCGGCACGCACTGGGGGAAGCATGACCGAGACCGTCTTCACCTACGCCGCCCCCGGGCTCAAGTTCGGACCGGGAGCGTCGGCCGAGATCGGCCACGACCTCGCCGCGACCGGCGCCCGGCGGGTGCTGCTGGTCACCGACGCCGGCGTCGCCGCGACCGGGCACCCCGCCCGGATCGCCGACCAGATGGCGGGCCACGGGCTCGCCGTGACGATCTACGCCGCCGCCCGGGTCGAGCCGACCGATGAGTCGATGAATGAAGCGATCAGCTTCGCCCGCGACGCCGGACCCTTCGACGCGATCGTCGCGGTGGGCGGGGGATCCTCGATCGACACGGCCAAGGCCGTCAACCTGCTCACGACCAACCCCGGCGAACTGCTCGACTACATCAACAAGCCGGTCGGCGCGGGACGAGCGCCGACCGAGCCGCTGCTCCCGCTGGTCGCGGTGCCCACCACGACCGGGACCGGCAGCGAGAGCACCACGATCTGCGTCCTCGACGTGCTCGCCCAGCAGGTGAAGACCGGCATCAGCCACCCGCGGCTGCGGCCGACCCAGGCCGTGGTCGACCCGGACCTCACGCTGAGCCAGCCCACGATGGTCACGGCCGCCGCCGGTATGGACATCCTCTGCCACGCGCTCGAGAGCTACACCGCGCGCTGGTACGCCGACTTCGACGCCAAGTCGCCCGAGCAGCGGGTGCCCTACTGCGGCGCCAACCCGATCGCCGACCTCTGGTCGGAGAAGGCACTGTCGATGTTGTCGGGTGCCTTCCGCGCCGCCGTACGCGACGGCAGCGACCGCGCGGCGCGGGAGCAGATGGCGATGGCAGCGACCTTCGCCGGCCTCGGATTCGGCAACGCCGGCGTCCACATCCCGCACGCGAACGCCTACCCGATCGCCGGGCGGGTGCGCGACTACCGTCCCGACGGCTACCCCGACGGCGAGCCGATCGTGCCGCACGGCATGGCCGTCTCGATGACCGCACCCGCGGCGTTCCGCTTCACCTTCGAGGCGTCCCCGGAGCGGCACCTGCACGCGGCCCGGCTGCTCGACCCCGACGCGGCCGGCGACGGTCCCGGGGTCCTGCCGGGTGTCCTCACGGCGCTGATGCGCGACATCGGGCTGCCGAACGGCCTGGCCGAGGTCGGGTACGGCGACGCCGACGTGGACGGCCTGGTGACAGGGGCCCTGCAGCAACAGCGGCTGCTGGCGACCGCGCCGCTGGAGGTGACCGGCGACGACCTGGCCGCGGTGTTCCGCGGATCCATGGAGCACTGGTGACGGTCGTTCCGGTTCCCGACCTGCTCGCGGAGCTGCGACGGCGCGGTGTCCTCGACGTCTCCGACGCAGACCTCGACCGCGCGCTCTACTCCTCCGACGCCTCGCTCTACCGGGTGGTCCCGCAGGCCGTGGTCCGGCCACGGCACCCCGACGAGCTCCACGCGATCCTCGACGTCGCCACCACGGCCGGAGTGCCGGTGACCATGCGCGGAGCCGGCACTTCGATCGCCGGGAACGCCGTGGGTCCCGGGCTGGTGGTCGACACCGTCCGGCACCTCGGTCGGGTGCTCGACCTCGACGTCGATGCACACACCGCCCGGGTGCAGCCCGGGACGGTGCACGCAGTCCTCCAGCAGCAGGCGATGGCGCACGGCCTGCGGTTCGGCCCGGACCCGTCCACGCACACCCGCTGCACCATCGGCGGCATGATCGGCAACAACGCGTGCGGTTCGCGGGCGCTCGGCTACGGCCGCACCAGTGACAGCATCGTCGATCTCGACGTCGCATGGGTCGCCGAGGACGTCCCGGCCCGGTTGGCGGCGCTGGTCGACGCCCACCTCGGTCATGTCCGCACGCACTTCGGCCACTTCGGCCGCCAGGCCAGCGGCTACGCCCTCGATCAGCTGCTGCCCGAGAACGGTCGGCGCCTCGACCGGTTCCTCGCCGGCAGCGAGGGCACCCTCGGCGTGGTCACCGAGGCCACCGTCGCGCTGGTGCCGGAGACTCCGCGTCGGTTGGTCGTGCTGGGGTACGCCTCGATGGTCGACGCCGCCGACGCGGTGCCGACGCTGCTCGCCGCGACGCTGCCGCTGGTCGCCTGCGAAGGGCTCGACGCCCGGATCGTCGATCTGGTGCGGACCAGCGGTGGTGCCGTGCCGGAGCTCCCACGCGGAGGCGGCTGGTTGTTCGTCGAGCTCTCCGGCGACGCGGCGGTCCCGGCCGCCGGTGAGCTCGACCGGCGTGAGGTCGTGGACCCGGCAGAGGCAGCGGCGCTGTGGCGGATCCGGGAGGCCGGAGCCGGCCTGGCCGCGCGGAGCCTCACCCGGCCGGCGTATTCCGGGTGGGAGGACGCCGCCGTCCCCCCCGAACACCTCGGTGCCTGGCTGCGCGACTTCGACCGGCTGCTGCGCGAGTTCGGCCTCGACGCGGTGCCCTACGGCCACTTCGGCGACGGCTGCGTCCACGCCCGGATCGACTTCGAGTTCGACGAGGCCGGCCGGCGCCGGTTCCGCGAGTTCCTGGTGGCCTGCGCGACCGCGCTGCAGCGGTACGGCGGCTCGCTGTCCGGCGAGCACGGCGACGGGCGGGCCCGGTCCGAGCTGTTGCCCCTGATGTACGACGAGCAGTCGCTCGCCCTGTTCAGCCAGGTGAAGGCGATCTGTGACCCGGCCGGCCTGCTCAACCCCGGCGTGCTGGTCGATCCCTCGCCCGTCGACGCCGACCTGCGGCCGGGCCGCCCGGTCGCGCCGGTCCGCACCGCGCTGCGGCTCACCCATGACGCGTCCCTCGGCGACGCCGTCCACCGCTGCACCGGGGTCGGCGCCTGTGTCAGCCCGGCTGCCCGCAACGTGATGTGTCCGTCCTTCCTCGCCACCCGCGACGAGAAGGACAGCACCCGAGGTCGCGCGCGAGTCCTGCAGGAGGCCCTCGACGGCACCCTCCTCGAGGGTCTCCGCGATCCTGCGGTGGGTGAGGCGCTCGACCTGTGTCTGTCGTGCAAGGGGTGTGCGACCGACTGCCCGACCGGCACCGACATGGCGACGTACAAGGCGGAGGTGCTGCACCAGCAGTACGCCGGCCGGCGCCGTCCCCGCAGCCACTACACGCTCGGCCGCCTCCCGCAGTGGCTGGACCGGACCCCCGGGTGGGCACGCGCCCTCGCGGGAGTCGGTCCGCTGGCGTCGGTGGCCAAGGTCGTTGCCGGCGTCGACCGCCGTCGATCGTTGCCACTGCCGTCGCGTCGCCGGCTCGTGCGTCCGTCGGGCGGAGCTGCTCCCGATGTCTGGCTCTGGGGTGACACGTTCACCGATCACTTCGGACCCGGGATCGCCGACGCGGCGACCCGGGTGTTGGCGGCGGCCGGTCTGACCGCTCGCGTTGTCCCTGAGCGTGCCTGCTGCGCCCTCACCTGGGTCACCACCGGCCAGCTCGACCGCGCGCGGTCGATCATGGCCGGCACCGTGGCCACGCTCGCGCCGTACGTCGAGTCCGGTGTCCCGGTCGTCGGCCTCGAGCCGTCCTGCCTGGCCACCCTGCGCACCGACGCCGTCGAGCTCGTCGACGATCCGCGGGCCGCTGTCGTCGCCGGTGGGGTGCTCACGTTCGCCGAGCTGGTCGAGCGGCTCGACGTCCCCCTGCCCGATCTCGGCGGCACCACGGTGGTCGCCCAACCCCACTGCCATCACGCGTCGGTCCTCGGCTGGGAAGCCGACGAGCGGCTGCTGCGCCGCGCCGGGGCGGCGGTGACCCGGGTGCCGGGCTGTTGCGGCCTAGCCGGGAACTTCGGGATGGAGCAGGGTCACTACGAGGTGTCGGTCGCGGTCGCGGAGACGAACCTGCTGCCGGCCGTGAGGGCCGCGGAGGCCGGAGCGGTGGTGCTGGCCGACGGGTTGTCGTGCCGACACCAGCTGGCCGACCTCGCGGGAGTCCGCTCGCTGCACCTGGCGGAACTGCTCGCCGATAGGATCGGCAGGTGAACCCTCGCCACCGACGTCTCGTGATCCCGGTGGCGCTGGCGGTCCTGTTGC
>Ga0136633_1003547_pt1 | contig 10218 bp, 10 predicted proteins | sample AntDrymeUQ832206_2_FD_105494 | JGI IMG/M metagenome (GOLD analysis project Ga0136633, IMG submission 105494) | Polar desert sand microbial communities from Dry Valleys, Antarctica - metaG UQ83 (22.06) | ecosystem: Environmental > Terrestrial > Soil > Desert | place: Antarctica: Dry Valley...
CTCGTCGAGGACTGTTTGCAGACCCAGCACCGGGACGACTCGGACTGGGGCGTCCCGCAGTGCGGGCAACGCCACATGGGCATGGCCGGATAGTAGCTGCGAGCGTCAACGCTGTCGAGCCGGGAACGCGGCCGCGCCTACTTGACGATTCGGATCACTGACCGATCCGTCGTGTTGCCGAACGCGCTCGTGGTGACGAGGACGCTGAGACCGCCCTGGCCGACCGTCGCCCCTTTCGGTATCCGCGTCTGGAAGGTCGTGCGCCCGTCGGCGCCCGTCTGACGGTCCGCGGTCACGGGCTGGATGCCCGGGATGGTGAGGATGAACGTCACCTGAGCCCCCTCCAGCGGCCGGCCGTCCGGGTCCAGCACGAGCGCGCCGAGATCGATCGTGGCGGGCAGGCTTTTCACCGACACCGAGTTCGCCGACGCCGACACGGCCGCCGTCAGCTGGCCCGAGCCGCGCTGAACGGTGAGGACGCTCGACCCCACGTTGCCGGCCGGGTCCGTGGCCGTGATGCTGATCGTGTTCGTGCCGGATACGAGGGGCAGCGTCAGCTTGAACGTCCCGTCGGCGGCCGCAAGCCCGGTGACGGACGCGTTGTTCGCCTCGTTCCGCGCGACGAGCATCGTCCGTCCCTGCGTCTTGCCAACGAGGTCGACCGCGGCACGGTTGACGGTCGCCCCGTCCGTCGGCTCGCTCAGCGCGAGGTTCGGAGGAGCGACGTCGAGGACGAACGTGACGAGCGGCGACGGCTCGGACTCGCCGGCCGGCCCGATGAGGGTGGCCGTGAAGTCGTTGGCTCCGTCGGTCAGCTCCACGTCGGGAATGACGACGCGGCGCGTCGTGCCGATCGCCACCTCGAGGATCGGCGCGGCCACCTGGCCCGGAAGGGAGAGGTAGAGCCGGAGGCGCGTCTCCGCGTTGCCGACGAAGTCGGGCGGGATGATCACGACGAGGTCGACCGCCGCCAGCTTCGTGTACGGCTCGGACGGACGTTCGATCAGCGGGGCGTCGGCGACCATTGCAATCGTCGGCCGCGGACTCGGCGTGGCCGTCAGGTTGTCGATGAAGCCGTTCACGGAGCTGCCGATCGACCCCAGGGCGCGAGTCAGGCCGCCGGTCGCGACGACGAACACTCCGGCACCGAGGGCAATGACCGCGATCGCGAGGCCGGCCCGGACCAGCCATGGGGCGCGACGCCTCGATTGGACTCCCCGGTGGGTGGAGAGGCGGCCCGGGGCAGGCGCCCGGGTGCGGACCTTCACGGGGGCCGGTCGTCCTGTCGAGGGGGCGCGGGGTCGGACCTGGGACGGGCGTCCGGCGCGGCGGTAGGTCATCGGGCGGCATTGTCGCACGCGTCCGCGGCACGACGGATGGCCCTATCGGCACCCCGTCGTACGGGATCGGCGCGGCGCGTTGTACTCTGGCGAGCGTCGCGCGTCCGGTCGCTACGCGCCAGCTGAGGAATGGATGCAGGCTCGGGATCCGAAGAGCGGCCGCCCCGGCGGCGCAACAGGACGACCGGGCTTCGGCGTGCCGCCAATCGGCCGATCCGCCCCGGCACCGTCGGCCCGGCCGGCCACTGGCCCCGGCCCGGGGATGGCATTGCCCCTCGGTGGGCGGGCAGGTTTCGGGCTGCCGAACCTCCGCCGGAACGTCTGCCCCCACTTCTACATGACGGGCATCCGCGGCGCCATCCCCATCCAGGCGCCGCACCTGCTCAAGGCCCTCATCCGCCAGGACGCGAACGTGTCGCGTTGCCAGCTCCGCGGCGGCGTCCACCTCGAGCAGGGCTACGTGAACGATGTGTGCCTGACGCCCCGGTTCAACCAGTGCGTCTTCTACGAGGACGAGCTGACCCGCGAGTGACCGCCGCGGACCTTACCTACGCGGAAGCCGTCCGCGCCCTCACTGAGCGCGGCCGCTTCGGGGTCCGCCTGGGCCTCAGCCGCACGCGGGCACTGCTCCGGGAGCTGGGTGAGCCGCAGCGGGCATTCCGCGGGGCGCTCGTCGCCGGCACGAACGGCAAGGGGAGCGTGCTCGCTCTCGCCGGGAGCGTCCTGCGGGAGGCCGGCTACCGCGCCGGTGAGACGCCGAAACCACATCTCGTCACGTACCGGGAGCGCCTCCAGATCGGCGGCAGGCCGATCGATCCGGCTTCCTTCGCCCGGCTTGCCGGCGAGGTCCTCCCGATCGCGGACCGGGTCGCGCGCCGCCACGGAGAGCCGACGGAGTTCGAGCTGCTCACGGCGATGATCTTCCGCTGGTTCGCCGAGGAGTCGGTGGACCTCGCGATCGTCGAGGTGGGGCTGGGTGGCCGGCTCGACGCCACGCATGCCTGGGACGGCGGCGTGGCAGCGATCACCAACATCGACCTCGATCACATGGACCGGCTGGGCGACACGATCCCATTGATCGCCCGCGAGAAGGCCGCGATCATCGAGCGCGGCGACCTCGCGGTCACGGGCGCGACCGGCGACGCCCTGGCGGTGATCCGCCGGCGGGCGCGGCGCCTCGGCGTCCCGCTGACGGAGGTAGCCCCGGCGCCCCTCCTCGGCTGGGACCGCGACACCATCGAGGTGGAGCTGCCGCGGCTCGGGCGGACGCGGGTGGGGCTCCGGGGGCGGCACCAGGCGGCGAACGTCGCGGTCGCGGACGCGGTCCTGGATGCGCTCGAGGCGGCGGGAATCGCGTCCACCAACGCGGTCCAGCGGCGGGCGGGCTACGGAAATGCGCGTTGGCCGGGCCGGCTCGAGCTGCTCGGCGTCGGCGGGCGCGATGTCCTGCTCGACGGCGCGCACAACCCCGCCGGCGCGGCCGCGCTCGCGATCGCTCTCGACGACCTGCGCCCGCACCTGCAGCCCGGTCCGCTGACGCTCGTCACTGCATCGATGGCGGACAAGGATGTCGAGGGCGTCGTTCGTGCTCTCGCCGGCTCCGCCGCACTGGCCGGGGCCCGTATCATCTGCACCCGGCTCGATCTCGCCCGGGCGCTCGACGCGGGAGCCCTTGCCGCCGCCTGGGAACGGGAGCGGCCCGACAGCCGGCCGATCGTCGAGCCGGATCCGTCAACAGCGCTCGGCCGGGCGCTCGAGGGGGAAGCCGGACCGGTCGTCGTGGCCGGCTCGCTCTATCTCGTCGGCCACGCGCGGGCCCGGCTCGTCGATGATCCGATCCTGCGCGACCCTGAGGAATCGATCTCGAGATGACTCCGCCGCCGCCCCACACTCCTCGCGACACGCCGCTCCCGCAGGAGCTCGGCGAGACGCGGATCGGGCCGCGCACATTCCGCTGGGGCGAGCGGACATACGTCATGGGGATTCTCAATGTCACCCCCGATTCGTTCTCCGGCGACGGCCTGTTCCGGCCCGGCGGAGAGACGGTCCGGGCCGCCGTCGAGCGGGCCCGGGCGATGGTCGAGGAAGGGGCGGACCTGATCGACGTCGGCGGCGAGTCGACCCGACCCGGCCACGACCCGGTGGACGCGGACGAGGAGCGCCGGCGGATCGTGCCGGTCATTGCCGCATTGCGGGAAGGGATGCCAGACCTCGCGATCAGCGTCGACACGACGAAACCGATCGTGGCGGAGGCGGCGATCGGGGCCGGGGCCGGGATGATCAACGACGTGTGGGGAGTCGCCGAGGACGACACCCTCGCCCGCCTCGCCGCACGACGGGGCGTCCCGATCCTCCTCATGCACAACCGGCGCGAGGCGCGCTACACGGACGTCGTGGCCGAGGTGGTCGAGGAGCTGACGGGGGCGACTGAGCGCGCGGTCGCGGTGGGCGTGCCGCGCGAGAACGTCATCGTCGACCCTGGGTTCGGGTTCGGCAAGACGGTGGAGCACAACCTCGCCGTCCTCCGTCATCTCGGCGCCCTGAAGGCCATTGGCCGGCCGATCCTGCTCGGCACGTCGCGCAAGTCGACGCTCGGCAGGGTCCTCGACCTGCCGCCACTCGAGCGAGTCGAGGCGACGATGGCGACAACTGCGCTCGGGGTGGCGTCAGGGGTCGACATCGTCCGCGTTCACGACATCCGGGCCAACGTACGCACGGCGCGGATTGCGGACGCAATCGTCCGCGGCACGTGGCGCCCCACGGCGCCCGCGCCCGCCGCGCCGGAGGGCCAGCCGCGGTGAGTGACCGGATCATCCTCCACAACATGATGTTCGAGGGTCGCCACGGCTACCACGAGCACGAGCGGGCGAAGAAGCAGCCGTTCGAGGTCGACGTCGAGCTGAGACTCGACCTCCAGCCGGCCGGCGTCGACGACGATCTCGAGAAGACCGTCGACTACGGCAAGGTGTTCAACATCGCCCGCGAGGTCGTCGAGTCGACGACGTCGAAGCTCCTTCTCGAGGCAATCGCCGAGGCCATCGCCCAGGAGGTCCTGGCCGGCTACGCCGCGGTCAAGCAGGTTCGCGTCCGGGTGCGCAAGCCGAAGGTCCAGCTCGACGGCCGGCTCGACTATGCCGGCGTCGAGATCACGCGGCGCCGCCCGAAGGGTTAGGCGAGCGACTGGCGTCGCGCGGTCAGGGCTGCAGGTTCGGTGGCCGTGTCCCGAGCATCACCGAGAGCCGCTGGCGGCTGGACCCGCGGGTGAGGTCGACGGTTACCGTTTGGCCCGGCGCGAACTGGCTGAGGACCGCGTCGAGCGGGTGCTCGGTATCGATCGCGACGCCTTCGATCGCGACGATGATGTCGCCCTCCTGGATGCCCGCCTGGGCCGCCGGTCCGTTGGCGATGACGGGCACTTCCCCGGGGACCGGCTTGTTGTCCTGATCCAGGACCCTGACGAGGGCACCGGCCGAGACCGGCAGTCTCAGGTCGATCGCCAGCTGCGCGTCGATCTGCATGAACCGGAGGCCGATGTACGGCCGGGCGAGCTCGGCCCCAGCCAGCGCCTGCTGCATGATCGGGCGGGCGATGTTGATCGGGATCGCGAAACCGATTCCGTTGCCCTCGCGCGCGACGGCCGTGTTGATCCCGATGACGTTGCCGATCGCGTCGATGAGCGGCCCGCCGCTGTTGCCCGGGTTGATCGCTGCGTCGGTCTGGATGAGGTTGCTGATGAAGGAGCCGTCCTCGACCTGGATCCGGCGGCCGGTGGCCGACACGATCCCGCTCGTGACGGTGTTCGAGTAGGTCCCGAGCGGGCTCCCGATCGCGATCGTCAGCTGGCCGACCCGGAGCTCGCCCGAGTCGCCGATGGGTGCTGTCGGCAGCTCCGCCGCATCGATCTTCACGATCGCCAGGTCCGTGAGGGTGTCGATGCCATACACGCGGCCGGCGAACTCGCGGCCGTCCTTCAGCTCGACGACGAGCGAAGCGCTGTCCGTGACGACGTGCTTGTTCGTCAGGATCCAGCCACGCGAGTCGTAGATGACGCCCGAGCCGACGCCCTCGGGGATGACGCCACCGAGCGCCGACGCGTCCGTGCCCTCGACCACGATTCGGACGACCGCCGGGCCGACCTTCGCCGCGGCTTCGATGATCGCCGACGTCTCGGTCAGCTTGACCGACTGGTTGGACCCGACCGTGCTGCCGGCGCCGACCGGAGACGGCACGACCGTCCGATCGAGCACTCCTGCCGCGTCGAGGGCGAGGAACGTGCCGCCGGAGGCGAGCGTCGCCGCGATGAGCGAGGCGACAAGCACCGTGCCGGCGCCCGCCGTGCGGCGCGGCTCGACCGGGGTCACCGCGGGTCGGTCGACGGGATCGCGGAGCGGCGGCTCGTCACTCCGGGTCCAGGCTGGACGCGGCTCGGGCACCGGGGAGTAGGCCCGGGTCTCCTCCCAGTCGTACGCCCGGTCGGGGGCGGGGGCCGTGTCGTCCACGGGATCGAAGTCAGAATGGGGTCGGTCGGTCATCTGGGGTGGTTGCTCGAGGATGGGTCGTGCGGCCGGCACGCGGCGGAGATGGGTGAGTGGTGCCTAGGGTGACGTACCCGGGTTGAGGCGCGAGGCTTCGCCGGATGAAGAATCCGCCACCATCGGTGCCGTTCCGTCCGACGTGATCCGGGGGACGCCTCCCTCCCGGGCGGCAGCCGGCGGCGCCTCCCCCGCGGCGCGCGGGTCGCGCGGAAGCGTCACGACGAATTTCGACCCCGCACCGCGGCGGCTCTCGACGCTCACGGAGCCCGCGTGCATATCGACGATCGAGCGGACGATCGCGAGGCCCAGCCCGCTTCCGCTTCCGCGTGCCTCGTTGGCGCCCGAGCCGCGATAGAAGCGCTCGAAGATCCGCGGCAGCTCCGCCGCGTCGATCCCCACGCCCGTGTCGCGGACCTCGATCTCGGCGCCGTCGGGGACCGCGCGGACGGCGACCTCGACGGACCCGCCTCGCGGAGTGAACTTGACCGCATTGCCCACGAGGTTCGTGACAACCTGGCCGATTCGCTGTGGGTCGTGGCGGATCCGGATCGGGTGGTCCGGCACGGAGAGGCGGAGATCCACCGCGCGTCGGGCCGCGGCCGCCGTCGCCTGATCGACCGCCGATTCCACCGCGGCCCGGAGGTCGTCGGGGCGGAGGTCGAGGAGAACGAGGCCGGAGTCGAGCTTCGAGAGCTCGAGCAGGTTCTGGGCGAGCCAGTCGAGCCGCTCGATCTGCTGGCTGCTCGACTCGAGGAACTCCGCCCGCGCCTCCGGGTCGTCGGCGGCATGCTCCTTGACGAGCTCGTTGAAGGTCCGCAGCGCCGCGATCGGGGTCCGCAGCTCGTGCGACACGTCGGCCAGGAAGTCGCGACTCCGGTCCCGGTCGCGGCGGATGATCCCCACGCTTTCCTCGAGCCGCTCCGCCATCGCGTTGAACTGGTTGGCGAGCTCCGTGAGCTCGGCTGGAGCGGCCGCCACCTGGACGGGAGTGACCCTTCGACTGAGGTCGCCCTCGGCGAGGCCGCGAGTCGCCTCGGTCAGTCTCCGCAGCGGCGTGGTGAACCGCCGGGCGAGGATGGCGGCGACGATCATCGCCATCCCGAGCGCGAAGAGGGCGACCGCGATCAGCAGCCCGGTGACGTTATTGAGGGCCGATGCCCGGAACGTGAACGGATCGGACAGGGTGACCTCGACGAGGTACGTGAACAGGCTGCTGCGGACCGGGTAGACGTACGAGTACGTGACCGATTCGCGCGCCTGCCCGGGCCGCGGGTCGCCCCCGTACGTGGCCGCAAACTCGCCATCGGTCGCGGGGACGAACTGGTCGGGTGTCCCGAGCCCCAGGCGAATCCGGATGTTCGCCCTCGCCAGCTCGTCGGCGATGAGCTGCAGCTGCCTCGGGTTGCCGAGCGCCCGGGCGACGTTTGGCTCGACCGTCCCATCAGGCGCCACGACCGGGCGAACGGGCGACCGCTCCCCGGTGAGGTCCGCGAGGAAGTTGCGGATCGTCAGCGAACGGTCGGCGAGCTCAGCCTCCTGCTGGCGGAAGAAGTAGTCGTCGAGCCGGTTGAGGACGAGGAGGGAGACGAGCAGCAGGGTCAGCGCGACGACCGCGAGAAAGCCGATCGTCAGGCGCGCCTGGAACGTGTGTGGCGCCAGATCGCGGACCCCACGCCCCGGCCGACCGGCGCCCGAGCTGTCAGCGCTCGGCGAAGGCGTAGCCCACCCCCCGGACGGTGAGGACGAACGCGGGCGAGGCGGGGTCGTCCTCGATCTTGTCGCGCAGGTGGCTGACGTGGACGTTGATCGTCTTCTCGTCCTGGTCGAGCGCCTCGTAATCGCGAAGGAGCTCGAGCAGCTCCGAACGGGTGTACACCCGGCCCGGCCGGCTCGCCAGGTGGCGGAGGATCTCGAACTCGGTCGGCGTCAGGCCGATCCGGCGCTGGCCGCGCTGGACCCGCCGCCGCTCCAGGTCGATGACGAGGTCGCCGTGGCGGATGACGCGGCCACCGGCCGCGTCGGCAAGGTCGCCGTACGCCCGCCTGAGGAGGGCCTTGATCCGGCTCATGAGCTCGCGCAGCCCAAACGGCTTCGTGAGGTAGTCGTCAGCACCCAGCTCGAGGCCGATCACCTTGTCGACCTCGTCGTCGCGGGCGGTGAGGACGAGGACGGGCGCCTTCGAGCCGGTCGCCCGCAGCCGCCGCAGGACCTCGAATCCGTCCATCCCGGGCAACCGGACGTCGAGGACGACAAGATCGGGAGCCTGGTTCGTCGCGAACTCGAGGCCCTCTTCGCCGGATCGCGCGACCGCAACCTGGTAGCCCTCCTGCTGGAGTGCGTACTGGATGCCCCGGGCGACGGCGAACTCGTCCTCGACGATGAGAATCGTGGCCGACACGGGGCCGATCCTACACCGGACCCCGTTCGGGGCCCGGCAGGGTCGTTTGGGCGCCGGCCGCCGCTGTGGTACCGTACGCGTCCCCGGGCGCCCGACGGCTTCAGAATCCGTCGTCGTAGAGCAGCCCCGGCCAGGAATCAAGCACCACACACGAGGTCCGCCCGCATGACGATCGCCGCTCGCCCGACACTGGCTGCCAAGGAGCGCCAGGTCACAGGCAAGGCCGTCGCCGGGCTTCGCCGGGCGGGTCAGCTGCCGGGCGTCGTTTACGGCCGCGGGCTCGAGTCGGCAAACGTCACGGTCGATGCCCACGAGTTCTCCGTCCTGCGCCGGCGGGTGGGGCCGAACGTCCTCGTCGACCTCTCGGTCGATGGCGCCAAGGCGCAGCCGGTCCTCGTCCAGGAGGTGCAGGTCCATCCGGTGAACCGGCGGCCCCTCCACGTCGACCTGTTCGTCGTGCGGATGACGGAAGAGCTGATCGTCGAGGTGCCGCTCGTCGCGGTCGGGACATCCGTCGCGGTCACCGAGCAGAGCGGGACCGTGATCCACGCGATCGACAACGTCCGCATCCGGGCGCTGCCGGACCACCTGCCCCAGTCGATCGAGTACTCGATCGAGGGCTTGGTGGACTTCGAGTCGACGATCCACGTTCGGGACCTCGTGATCCCCAGCGACGTCACCTTGCTCAACGACCCCGACGAGCTCGTCGCGCGGGTCATCCCGCCGCGGGTCGAGGAAGTCGTTGAGGTCGCGCCGGCCGTGGCAGCCGAGGGCGAGGCGGCCGAGGGCGCCGAGGGTGCCGAAGGTGGCGAGGCGGGCGAGGGCGCCGAGGGCAAGAGCGAGGGTGGCGAAGGCCGCGAGGGTCGCGGTGGCCGCGACTCCGGCGGCGACGACGGCAAGGACCGCAAGGGCAAGGGCTGACGCCCTGGCGAATCCGACCGGCTTACGGCCGGTCGCCGTGGGCCATCACGACCGGCAGCCGCAGCTCGAAGTCGGACGCCGGCAAGGCCCCGAGGCGGTCGCGCAACCGCCCCGACACGCGCTTTCGCTCCGTCCGGCCCATGCTCGAGAACAGGTCTTCCTCGTCGAACTCCTCGATGAACCCCTGGTAGCTCCGCGCGTCGAACGCGTGGACGAGGTCGCGCCCCTCGGCCTCGACGGCCCGGAACCCCGCCCGGCGGAGGCCGGCCGCGGCCGCGGCCACGGATGCGTAGTCGCCGCGCCTGAGCTCGGGTTCGCGGGCACCGATGCCCGCCTCGTCGAGAACTGCATCCACCTCGACGTCCGGCCGGAACACCCGGTCGCCGACGACCCACGTCACGTGCGCCAGCCGGCCGCCCGGCCGCAGCACGCGATGAACGTCCCGGAGAGCCGCGTGGCGGTTCGGGACGAGCTGGAGCACGAACGAGGAGACGGCCGCATCGATCTCTCCTGGGCGGAACGGCAGCCGGTCCGCGAAGGCGACCTCGACGGAGAATCGGAGCCGGTCCGCCGCGCCCAGCTGGCGGTCTGCCTCCCCGCGCGCCGCGGCCGCCATCCCGCTCGACGCATCGATGCCGACGACGTGCACTCGGGGCCACCGCCGGATCGCGGCCACGGCCAGGGTCGCCGTCCCGGTGCCGAGGTCGAGGATCCGGCGCGCGCCGTCGTCGACGAGTGGCGCGATCCGGTCGAGCACCGAGACCGCCGTCGGCGCGAGCACCGGCGCCCACCAGCGGCCGTACCCCTGGGCGATCCTGTCGTAGCGTTGAGCCTGGTCGGTCACCGGCCCATCGTGCCATGACCGGGACGGTGAGAGGTCAGCCCGCCGGGGTCACCGGAGATGGTCGTCCCTTCAACCCGCCGGGGCCGACGGAAGTCCTGTTGCTGCCTGACCCCCGTACACTCCCGGGGTGCGCTTGCCGTTCGCCCCGCCCCTCGAGCCCATGCTCGCAAAGCCCGTCGA
>Ga0136633_1003548_pt1 | contig 10216 bp, 11 predicted proteins | sample AntDrymeUQ832206_2_FD_105494 | JGI IMG/M metagenome (GOLD analysis project Ga0136633, IMG submission 105494) | Polar desert sand microbial communities from Dry Valleys, Antarctica - metaG UQ83 (22.06) | ecosystem: Environmental > Terrestrial > Soil > Desert | place: Antarctica: Dry Valley...
GGAGGCGATCACGATCATGGTCGTTCCGGGGGCGTTCGAGCTTCCAGTCGCCGCCACCGCCCTCGCGAAGACGCGCCGGTTCGCCTGCATCGTCGCCCTCGGCTGCGTGATTCGAGGCGACACCCCGCACTTCGACTACGTCGCAAGCGAGGCCGCGAGCGGGCTCCAGCTCGCCGGACTCGAGACGGGCGTCCCGGTGTCCTTCGGCGTCTTGACGCTCGAACGCATCGAGCAGGCCGACGCGCGGATCGAGAAGGGCGCCGAGGCCGTGCGCAGCGCGCTCGAGATGGCCGACGTCTTCTCGCACCTCCGCGCAGCCGCGGCTCGCTAGAGCCTCGCTCTACATGTGGCCGCGGTGCCATCGTTCGGTACCATGCTCGGCCGCATGTCCAAGGTCTGTGCCATCTGCGGGAAGAAGCCTGGTTTCGGCAACAACCGGAGCCATTCGATGGTCGCCACGCGGCGACGCTTCAACCCAAATCTGCAGCGCGTCCGCGTCTTTCTCGAGGGACGAGCCCAGCGAGCGTACGTCTGCACCCGCTGCCTCAAAGCCGGCAAGGTCGAAAAGGCCCTCTGACGCCGCAGGCCGCCGGTCGCTCCCGGCGGGCCATGTTTCGGGGTCCTCGGAAAGTGCGTAGCACTTTTTGGGGCTAGAGCCCGCCTTCGCGACCGGCTGACGACGCTCGCCCGCGCGAGCCTGCGGGCTCGCCGCGTGTCCGTAGGGGAAACTGTGATGGGGTCAGACTTAAGTCTGACCCCATCTCGATATTTCATCCTGCGCGTCGAGCCCGCAGGCTCGCTTGCGAGCGCCGCCCCAGCCACGCCAGAGTCGGGTCAGTTGTTCGGTGCGAACCGTCTAAGCTCGCGCGATGGACCGGGAGCAGTACGAGGTGGCATCGTCGAATCTCGGCCGCATTGCCGTCTCGAACGCAGCCATCGAGCAAATCGTGGCGTACGCGGCCGCCGAGAGCTACGGAGTCGTGGCGCTCGCAGGGCGCAGCCGCTGGTCGAGACGCTTCCCCTGGGGGATCAGGAAAGGGGTCGATGTCGAGAGGCGCGACGACGGCTTGGCGATCGAGCTCCGGCTCGTGGTCGAACGAGGCCTCAAGCTTGCAGAGGTTGCGACGGCGGTGCGCTCGCGTGTCCTGTACGAGATCGAGCGCATGGTCGGGCTCCCCGTGGCGGCGCTCGAAGTCCACATCGACCGGGTGAGAGGACGCTGATGGAGCTCGAGACGGTTCGCGAGGTCTCGCGCTCGGCTCTCCAGAACCTGGAGGCGCATCGCCGCCGGATCGACGACCTGAACGTCTACCCGGTACCGGACGGCGATACGGGAACGAATCTCGTGCTCACTCTCCGCTCGATCGTCGAGGCGCTCGAGGAGTCGAACGCCGAGGGGAGCGCGGCCGTCGCGAAGGAGCTCTCCCGCGCGGCGCTCATGGGTGCTCGGGGGAACTCGGGCGTCATCTTCTCGCAGATCGTCCGCGGCTTCGTCGATGTCCTCGGCCAGTCGGAGGATGCGAGCACTCCGCGCCTGCGCCGCGCGTTTCGAGGCGCGAGCGACGCCGCGTACCGGGCGGTCAAACGGCCTGTGGAAGGGACGATGCTCACCGTCATCCGAGAGATGGCGGAGGAGGGGGAGCGGAAGGAGAATCGCCGCCTCTCGCCCGCGGACTTCCTCGCGGCAGTCCTCGCGCGCGGCGAGCACGCGCTCGCTCGCACCCCCGAGATGCTCGAGGTTCTCCGCGATGCCGGAGTCGTCGACGCGGGAGGTGCCGGCCTCGTCGAGATCACGCGGGGTCTCGCATTGGGGATCGCAGGCGAGCCGCTGCCCGAGGCACCCGTGGCAGGCGAGGCGCTCGGCTTCGATGCGATTCACCTCGAGCTGTCGGCCTATCGCTACTGCACGGTCTTCGTCGTCGAGGGCGAAGCCCTCGACCAAGACGCTCTCGAGACGATGCTCGAGCAGCTCGGCGACTCGCTGCTCGTCGTCGGCGACGACTCGGCGCTCAAGGTCCACGTCCACACGGACGACCCGGGCGCCGCACTCTCCGCCGGAACGGCGATCGGAGTGGTCGAAGGCGTCGAGATTGCGAACATGCACGTCCAGACGGCGCAGCGTGAGGAGCGGCTTTCGAGCGCAGCCGGCACGTCGCTTCCGCCGCTCCAGACGCTCGAGACGGGACTCGTCGCCGTGTGCCCGGGCCAGGGAAATCGTCGGCTCTTCGAGGGACTCGGCGCGACCCGCGTGATCGAAGGAGGCCAGACCATGAACCCCTCGACCGCCGAGATCGTCGACGCGATCGAGGCGACGCCGGCCGACGAGGTGCTCGTGCTCCCGAACAACTCGAACGTCATTCTGACCGCAGAGCAGGCAGCCGAGCTCAGCTCGAAGCCGGTGCGGGTGATTCCGTCGCGCTCTGTCCAGGCCGGGTTTGCCGCGATCACGCGCTACATCGCGACGCACTCGCCGGACGAGAACGAAGCCGCGATGCTCGAGGCGCTCGAGTCGGCGGTGACAGGCGAGGTGACTGTGGCTTCGCGCGCTGTCGAGCTCGACGGGGTGAAGATCGCGAAGGGCGCGTACCTCGGGCTCGTCGACGACAGGGCGGTAGTCGCCGGAGACGACATCCAGCCTGTCGCGCTCGAGGTCGTTCGTCGCATTCTCGGGGGTGGGCGGGGCTTGCTCGCCATCCTCACGGGAGAGGACGCGCCTTCGGTCGCCGAGCTCCTGGCCGCCGTCGAGAAGGCGCATCCGGGAGTCGAGGTCGAGGTGCACGAGGGAGGGCAGCCGCACTACCCGCTTCTCATGGTGGCGGAGTGAAGTGCTCCCCGCCGCACATACGCCCGTACTTCGCGCGGCTGCGAACACTTCGCACGCCGTCGTCCTCGGTCGCGCCAATGTGAGAGATCGTGTCGGGGTCAGACTTAAGTCTGACGCCGACGCAGTTTCCAAGCGCTCCCTGCGTCCTAGGCCTGCTCGGTTCTCGCCGGCGAATCACGACCGTATGTACGACCGGAAGCACTAGCATGGACGCGATCCGCGTGCTGCTCGTCGAGGACAACGACGTCTACCGCGAGTCGCTCGCCTTCCTCCTCGCGCGCTACGAGGGCCTCGAGGTCGTGGGCGCGGTTGCCACGGGCGGCTCGGCAGCCCGTAGCTGCGCCGAGCTCGCTGCGGATGTCGTCGTCATCGACTACCGGCTGCCCGACATCGACGGAGCCGAAGCCGCGGCTGAGGTGCGGGAGCGCTGTCCGAACGCGTCGGTCGTGTTCCTGAGCGCGTCTCTGGGCGAGAACGAGCTGGACGCCGCGCGGCTCTCCGGCAAGGTCTTCGTGCGCAAGGACGAGGGTGTCGACGTGCTTGTCGGCGCGGTGCGCGCCGCCGCATTAGGCCGAGGTGAATAGAAGCGCCCCGGCAGCGAAGCGGACGGCTTCAGGGAACTTTGCGCGACAGGAATCCGCGGTAGCGTATTCCTGTCTTGCGCCAGCAAATGGAAGGATGCGGACGTGAACCTGACGAGCGACAACACCGCGATCGTCCTCGACTCGACGTCGGACTACCCGGATGCGCCGAAGCGCTTCCCCAACATGCGCTTCGTGCCGCTGTACGTGCGCTTCGGCGACGAGACGTACAAAGATTACGTCGAGCTCGGGCCCGACGACTTCTTCTCGAAGCTGCGCACCTCGCCGGTGCTCCCCGCGACCGCTCAGCCCACGCCGCAGGACTTCGTGACCACGTACGAGAGCCTCGCGGGCTATGAGCGGATCTACTCGCTGCACGTCTCCTCCAAGCTCTCCGGAACGTTCCAAAGCGCCGAGCTGGCGGCTTCCGAGCTCGGTGGCGACCGCGTCCGCGTCGTCGACTCGATGACTGCATCCCTTGCCATCGCCATGCTCGCCCACGCGGTCCAGCGCCGGCTCGCCCGCGGGACGACGGATGACGAGATCGCGGAGCTCGTCGAGCGCTTCCACCGCGAAAGCGGTGTGGTCTTCACCGTCGAGACACTCGAGTACCTCCAGCGCGGGGGGCGCATCGGACGCGCCGCGGCGCTCGCCGGCTCGCTGCTGAACGTGCGCCCGATCCTGGGCGTCCAGGACGGCGAGGTCGTTGCGGTCGCCCGCGTGCGAGGACGAAAGAAGGCGCTTGCCGAGTTCGAACGCCGTTTCACAGGCGCGACGGAGGATCGACCGGGGTTGCGCGTCGCGATCGCGCACGCGGACGCTCCGGAGTGGGTCGGCACGCTCAGCGAGCTCGTCTGGCGCGTGCGGCCGAAGGCCGAGATCGAGTTCACTGCGACCCTCGGCGCGGTCGTCAGCACCCACACAGGCCCCGGCGCCGTCGGCTTCTTCTGGCTTCAAGACTAAGCGTGGGGGGGAACGATGTTTCCCCCCACGTGCCCCCCCTTCCGCTCCGTTGTGCATCGAACGGATCGCGCTTGGCCTCTCGGGCGAGTAAATCGCCCTTCGGCCACGGAGCGCGAGCTTCACGGCTATGCGTCTCTGATCGCCGGAGCTAGGTGCGGGAACGGGACTCGTAAGGGCGAGGTTTGCCTCGCCCTTGCCTGTCCGCTGCGGGGACCTATATTGAGCGCGATGAAGGAGACGAGAGCTCCAGTGCGGCTCCCGGCCGGATTCGGCGGTCTCGACCCGCCTGACGCCTGGCCACGTCCGCGGAGCGTCCCCCGGCCGGAGCGGCTCGCAGCATCCGTCGAGAGTCTCCCCGGGGTAGGACCGGCGCTTGCGCGCCGCCTCGCGCGCATCGGCATCGAGTGGGTCGGCGACTTCCTGTGGCAGCGTCCCCGCCGCTACGAGGAACCGGTGTCGGCGAAGCGGATCTGCGACCTCTTCGGCGAGGAGGAGGCGGTGATCGAGGTCGTCGTCAGGTCGGTGTCGAGCCGCAGGCGAGGGAGGCTGAGGATCCTCACCGCGCAGGTCTCCGACGAGAGCGGCGAGATCAAGGCCACGTGGTTTAACCAGCCCTGGCTCGAGGGACGCCTTGCGCAGAGGACGCACGTGCGACTGCGAGGACGCGTGAACAAGTTCGGCTTCGCCGTGTCTTCGTATGACCTGGAGGGCGAGGCCGAGACAGCCGACTACGCACCTGTGTATCCGGCAGGCGAGGACATCTCGCAGAAGAAGCTCCGGGAGCTCCGCGTTCATGCGCTCGAGCTCGTGCGCGACGCCGGGGAGCCGCTGCCCGCCGAGCTGCTTGCACGCGAAGGGCTCCCGCTTCGCGCCGATGCGCTGGCAGCGCTGCATCGGCCGCGGACTCTCGTCGAGGCTGAGGTAGGACGCACCCGCCTCGCGTTCGAGGAGCTGCTCGTACTTCAACTCGCTCTCGTCCGAAGTGCCGCAGCGCGTGAGCGGGCGTCCGCCGAGGCCCTGGTAGCTCCCGGCGAGCTGATGGCCCGTTACCGAGCCTCCCTGCCCTTCACCTTGACGGCAGACCAGGAACGCGCGATCGAAGAGATCGACGCCGATCTCGCACGGTCGACGCCGATGCAGCGGCTCCTGCAGGGAGAGGTCGGCTCCGGGAAGACCGTCGTCGCGTTGTACGCGCTCCTGCGAGCGGTCGAGGTGGGGCGCCAGGCGGCGCTGATGGCTCCGACTGAGACCCTCGCCGAGCAGCACTTCCTGACGATCGACGAGCTCTGCACCCCTCTCGGGATCCGGGTGTCCCTGCTCACGAGCTCGCTTCGCGCACGCGAGCACGCTGCGGTGCGCCAGCTGATCGCCTCGGGCGACGCACTCCTCGTCGTCGGAACCCACGCGCTCATCCAAAAGGAGGTCGACTTTCGCGACCTCGCCGTCGCCGTCGTGGACGAGCAGCACCGGTTCGGGGTCGGACAGCGGAGCGCGCTCGTCGAGGGTCGTACCCCTCACGTCCTGCATCTGACGGCTACACCTATCCCACGCACGCTCGCCTTGACCGTCTACGGCGACCTCGAAGTGAGCGAGCTCGCCCTCCCGCCGGCGAACCGCAAGCCCATCGTCACCGGCTGGGTCACCGAGGAGCGAAGGTCCGAGGCCTACCAGCGCCTGCGCCGCCACCTCGACGACGGACGGCAGGCGTACGTCGTGTGCCCGCTGATCGAGGAGTCGGACACCAGGGTCGCCCGCGCCGCAGAGGCCGAGACCGAGCGGCTTCGCGACGGGGAGCTCCACGGCTACCGCGTGGGCTGCCTGCACGGCCGACTCCGCACCGCCGACCGACGCGCGGTGATGGCAAGCTTCAAGGCCGGGGAGCTCGACGTTCTCGTCGCGACGACGGTGGTTGAGGTTGGCGTGGACGTTCCGAACGCGACGATCATGATCGTGCAGGAGGCCGACCGTTTCGGGCTCGCCCAGCTCCACCAGCTCCGCGGACGGGTCGGCCGGGGTGGCGAGCAGTCGTACTGCCTGCTCGTCTCGCGGCCTCGCGAGGAGCTGACCGAGGGTGCGCTCGAGCGCCTCGAGGCGATGGTTGCGACGACGGACGGGTTCGAGCTGGCCGAGCGCGATCTCGAGATCCGTGGGGAAGGCCAGCTCCTGGGCGCGCGCCAGTCCGGTCTCTCCGATCTCCGTTTCGTTCGTCTCCGCCGAGACCGGAACCTGCTCGAGCGGGCGCGCGACGCCGCGCGCGCCCTCGACGACGAAGGTCTCCTGGCCGAAGAGGCCGACCGTCTGCTCGGCGAGGCGGATCATCTCGGCGAGTCGTAGCGCCAAGGAGTCGAGCGGTTCACGGCTGCCGTCGCCGCGGGGAACGAGCCCGCGCTTGCCCTACTCCGGCGGGCGGGGCGGGTCGCGCGCCCGTCGTAAGCCAACGGCGTCTACGAGCTCGGTGTCGAGCTCGACGTGGCACCACGTGCGGCGTAAACGTGCCAAACAGTGTGGTAACGTGTGACCACATGGGGACCCGTATGGGCATCCGCGAGCTCCGCGACACGCTGACACAGACGATCCGTCGCGTGCGCGGGGGAGAAACCATCGAGGTGACCCACGACGGCGAGCCCGTCGTGCTGATGACGGCGATCCGGGGCACGGCCCTCGACCGACTCGTGGCCGAGGGACGAGCGACCTCCCCACGAGGGCCTATGAGGCTGCCCGTTCCGCGACCCCACACCGGTCCTCTGACTGCGTCAGAGGCACTGCAGGAGGATCGAGGCGACTGAGCGCATCGTCTACGTCGATTCGTCGGCGCTCGTAAAGCTCGTCCTTACCGAGCCGGAAAGTGTTGCCGCCGGCTCGGTCGTCGTTTCGGCACCGGCGGTCGCCACGAGCAAGATCGCCCTCGTGGAGGTTGCCCGGGCGGTGACACGCGCGGACCCCGGCGCGGACGCGTTGCTCGACGCGGAAGCGTTGCTCGTGCCGTTCGTGCTCCTCGACATCGACGAAGGGGTGCTCCGCGGGGCGGCCGGGTTCGCCGGAGACCTGAGGTCGCTCGATGCAATCCACCTCGCGAGCGCTCTGATCCTTGGTGCCGACTCGATGCTCGTGTACGACGTCAGGCTCGCCGAGGCGGCACGGGCGGCTGGGTTGAACGTGGTCGCTCCGGCATGAGGATCGTTGCCGGCTCGCGGAAAGGCCACCGCATCGACGCACCGAAAGGCGTCGTCACTCGCCCGACCGGCGATCGCGTGCGCGAGGCCGCATTCGCCCTCGTCGGCCCGGTTGATGATGCAGCCGTCCTCGACGTTTTTGCGGGGTCGGGGGCGATGGGGCTCGAGGCGCTCTCGCGCGGGGCTTCTCGGTGCGTGTTCGTGGAGCGGGAGCGAGAGGCGTGCCGGGTCATCGAGCGCAATCTCGAAAAGCTGCGTCTGACGGGAGCGGTCGTTCTCTGCCAGGACGCCCAGCGCGCGCTCCGCGAGGAACGCGCGCGCCAGCACACCTACGAACTCGTGCTCGTCGACGCTCCGTACGAGGAGTGGGAGCGGCATGCGGAACCCCTCGGAGAGCTTCTGCCGGGGCTCCTCGTCGAGAACGGTCTCGTCGTGGTCGAGACGTCGTCGCGGACGGAACCGGAGCTTCCCCTCGACCTCGTCACCACGCGGCGCTACGGTTCCGCACGCATCACGGTCTTCTCCAGATGATCACTGCACTCTGCCCAGGCTCGTATGACCCCGTCACGAACGGGCACGTCGACGTCATTCACAGAGCCGCCCTGATCTTCGACCGAATCGTCGTCGGCGTCATCCGCGACCCCTTGCACAAGCAGACGCTGTTTTCGGTCGAGGAGCGCGTCGCGTTTCTCGAGGGCGCGCTCGCAGACGTCGAGAACGTCGTCGTCGACGTGTTCTCGGAGCTCGTCGTCGACTTCGCCCGCAAGCACAGCGCACAGACGATGGTGAAGGGTCTCCGCGTGATCTCGGACTTCGAGTGGGAGTTCCAGATGAACCACTTGAATCGTCAGCTCGCCCCCGAGATCGAGACCGTCTACGTCATGGCGAGCCCGCTGTTCAGCTTCGTCTCGTCTAGCGGCGTGAAGGAGATCGCCTCGTTCGGCGGGAGGGTCGACGAGCTCGTCCCAGACGCAGTCGCACGACGCTTTGCAGAGCTCTACCCGGATGGGCGCCCGGGCGCTCCCGTCTCCCCCCAGGAGTAGACTTCCCGACCCGTGGACGTACTCGTTCTCATCGACAAGCTCGACGACCTCGTGCACAACGCGAAGGCCGTCCCTCTGACCGACCAGGTCCGCCTCGACCGGGAGGAGATCTACGAGATCCTCGACCAGATGCGGGCGACGATCCCGGAGGAGATAAAGCAGGCGCGCTGGATCGTCAAGGAGCGCCAGGAGATGCTGGCCGAAGCGAAGCGAGAATGCGACCGGATCGTCCAGGAAGCGCGCGAGCAGGCGATCCGCGAGGCCTCCCAGACCGAGATCGTCAAGCTCGCCGAGAGACAGGCGGACGAGATCGTCGACGACGCGAAGCGGAAGGCGCGAGAGACGCGGCTCGAGATGGAGGACTGGGCCGACTCGATCCTCTCGACGCTCGAGGTGAACCTCGACAAGTTCCTCGGCGCGGTCAGGCGTGGCCGGGAGCGCTTGCACGAACGTTCCCAGGAGACCGTCGTCGCGGGCATCGGCCCCGAGCCCTTGGAGCAACCCGAGGAGCTCGACCGCTTCGCCTAGTGGGGCCTGTCCGAATGTTTCACCCGTGACCCGGCGCAGTGCGATTTCAACTCGTAGGGGCGAGGCTTGCCTCGCCCTCGCTTAGCGGCGGCGCTTGAAGGGCGAGGCAAGCCTCGCCCCTACACCGCGGTACGCGTCAAGCAGCCGCGGACTCGGCACCCAGCTCGACGCACACCGAGCGGGCAGTGTCGACGAACGCCTCGGCGGCCCGGCTTCGGTGCCGGTCTCGATGCCACAGGAGTCCGATCACGCGCGGAGGAATCCGATCCTGGAGATCGATGAGGACGACGCTCTTGTCCTCCTCGTCCACGGTCAGGAGCGGCGACACGCTGACGCCCACTCCCGCGCCGACGAGGCCCTGAACCGTGCCGTTGTTGTCGGAGCGAAACACGACGTTGGGAGTCCGTCCACTCGATGAGAGCTGCGACTCGACTTGATCCATCGCGCTGCAGCGCTTGAATCCGATCAGGGGCTGGAGTGAAATCTCCTTGAGCGTCGGAGAGCGCTTGAGCGCAGCGAGTGGCGATCCGGCCGGGACGACAAGGACGTAGGGATCCCGGAGCAGCTCGACCGACTCGTACGGACCAGCTGCGACCGGCAGGGTCCAGAACGTCACGTCGAGCTCTCCACGCTCGACTCGCTCGAGGAGCTCCTTTTCTTCGACCGATTCCGAGAGCTCGATCTCGACGGCGGGATGGGTCTCCGAGAAGCGGCGCAGCAGGGTCGGGAGCACCCGCGTGCCGACGCTCTGGAACGTTCCCACGCGGAGCCGTCCGGCATCCCCCGCCTCGAGGGCGCTCATGTCGGCTTTCGCGGCCAGCAGTCTCGCGTTGATCGCCTCGGCGTGACGAAGGAGGATGCGGCCTGCCTCCGTCAGCGAGATGGGCCTGGGGCCGCCGGGCCGCTCGATCAAGCGCAGGCCGACGATGCGCTCGAGGGTCGCGATCTGCTGCGAGACGGCCGATTGGGTGTATCCGAGGCGTTCGGCGGCCTTCCCGAACGAGCCCTCGGCGGCTATCGCCTTGAGTGCGATCAGGTGCCGGAGATCGAGACCCAGCCAGCGATCAGCTTCCATGATCGAAGCGTACCAAAGCAATAGTCAGA
>Ga0136633_1003549_pt1 | contig 10210 bp, 11 predicted proteins | sample AntDrymeUQ832206_2_FD_105494 | JGI IMG/M metagenome (GOLD analysis project Ga0136633, IMG submission 105494) | Polar desert sand microbial communities from Dry Valleys, Antarctica - metaG UQ83 (22.06) | ecosystem: Environmental > Terrestrial > Soil > Desert | place: Antarctica: Dry Valley...
CACGACGAGGCGCGGGTTGAGCGCCTGCAGGACGTGGGTCAGGCGGCCGGCGTCGAGCTCGGCGGTCAGCATGAGCGTGCGGATGCCGGCGCGGCGCAGGCACAGCTCGAGCGCCTGCGCGTGCAGCGCGTCGATGTCGCAGGGGGCACTCGCATCGAAGATCAGGACGCCCTCGGGCCGTGTGGCCGCGGGCGCGACGCGTTTGGCGGCGGCCAGCCAGCCGGTCGCCCAGCGCCAGGCGAAGCCGAGCTCGGCGGAAGGCGCCTCCCCTTCCGCCCCGCCGAGGCCGTCGACCGCGGGGAGCAGGACCTCCTCCACGGTCCGCTCGACGGAGCGCACCGCAAGGCTCTCCTCCAGGATCCTGTCTGCCTCGAGCTCTTCGAAGCGGCGCAGCGCGGAGCGCAGGCGCGTCGGCGAAGAAGGGCCGCTGCCGCGCTCGCGGGCGATCGAGATCGCCGAGGACACGTTGTGCGTCTCCTCGAAGGCCTGGCGCAGCGCCTCGACCTCTGACAGGTCGAACTGGCGGTGGCCGCCGGCGGTGCGGCGCGGCGTCGGGTAGCCGAACCTGCGCTCCCACGACCGCAGGGTGTTCGGGCTGACGCCCAACATGGCCGCGGCGGCATGGGTGCGTAGGACACTCATCGTGAGGTGTATCGAGGCTCGCCGACCGTCGCGCAAGCGGCGCAAGGCCTCTTGCCGGCGAGTCGATCGCTACAGGTTACGGAATTCGGGCCCGCTAGGAAAGTACGAGCAACGCAGCATGCGGTGGACCGCACGGCCCGATGCGCGCCTTGAAGCGCACACCGAACTCCTGGCGGGGCCGAACGATCGTCGTGCGCGGCTCGCTCGAGCCGCCCGCGACCTCGACCAGCAGCGCCAGCAGGTTCTCCGCACCGGGCGCGTTGGCGTCTGCCGGAACGAGGAAGTCTGCGACGTGCTTGTTGACGGCGCGCGTCTCATCGATGTCGAGGAGCTCCTCGGCGGCGGCCGACACGGCGCATACGGACAGCGTCGTGTCGATGACGAGAAACGGCTCGTCGTGGCGTGGGGCGAGAAAGGCGCTCGCCTGCAGCACGAGGCCGAGGCCGCAGTGGCCGCAGACGCGCGAGGGCGGGGCCTGCCGAGCGGGCTCGGGCGCCATCGCGCAGTGCCCGCAGAACGAGACGACCTCGAGGCCGCGCTCGTCGACCTCGACCGGACGCACTGCACGCAGGCGTCTCATGCCTGTGCCACCCAGTGATCGCGATCACCTTCGAGGACGGACAGCGCGGCCACCTCGCGCACGCGCGTGTCCTGGCGGTCGTCGAGCAGCCCCAGGAGCTGGCGGTGGGCGCCGAAGGGGGTGTCCGGCAGGACACGCGTGCCGGTCGTGCGGGCCTTCGCGCCGTGATGGGAACGGCGGAAGAGCGCCATCGGCAGCGGGCCCGCGGCGGCGCGGACGCGGTAGGCCCAGAGCGCAACGTCGTCGTCGGGCACGTGGCCGCCTGCGATCACGACCGCGTCGGGCGACAGCGACTCGACCACGTCCGAGAGACCGGAGAGGCCGCCGACCGGCAGCGCCATGACGCGGGCACCGGAGCGACCGCAGAACAGCTCGAACGCGCGCACGGCGAGCGCGTCGGGGTCGAGCTCGTTGCGCGTGGCGTCGCCTACGAGGATCGCCAGACCGCGGACGGGCGGCGCGGCGAGGCGCTGCGCGCGGCGCAGCCAGCCGTCCGCCCAGCGGGCAGCAAAGGCCCACAGGGCGCTGTTGGTTCCGTAGCGCTCGCCGAGCTCGTCGAGCGAGGGCAGCAGCACCTCCTCCACGGAGCGCTCCACCGAGCGCAGCGCCAGCGCAGACTCCATCGCGCTGTCGGCGCGATCGAGCTCGAATCCGGCAAGCGCACCGACGAGCGTGTGGGTGTCAGTGCTCAGCGCCTCGCGCGCACGGCTGACGGCGGACGAGATCGACAGGCCCTGCTGGAGCGCGTCGCGGAGGGCCGTCACCTCACCGTGCGTGTACAGCCGGTGGCGTCCTGCCGAGCGCTGCGGCTGCGGGTAGCCGAAGCGACGCTCCCAGGCACGCAGCGTGTTCGCGCTCACGTTCAGCAGCGCGGCTGCCTCACTCGTCTTCAGTGTCCGCATGGAGAAGGACATGATCGGGGTTGGCCCGATCCGATGCAAACCCCCTCATGGGATTGCACACCTTCGACGACACAATATGGCTCTCCGGAGGCGAAGACGTGGGGTAATGCGCGAGCTTTGGACGGCGAAGCGACGCATTTTGACAGGTGCTCATTCCAATCGGCAGATGATCGTCCGGGGGAGCGCCCGAACTCAGAGGGCTGGGCTACTTTAGGCGCCCGTTCACCATCACCATCCCCCGGAGGTCGAGATGACCAGCCTCAAGTCCCGCCTGTACAGCCCCGCGCTCTTCACCGCCATCGCCCTGATCGCCGCCACCGGCGCCGGCTTCCGGTCGATCTGAAACATCGACTTCTCCGTCACGTGAGGGCCCGTTAGGGTCTTCACGTGACGGTCATCGCCATCCGCTCGCGTCCGCGAGTTGTCGTCGCGCTCGCATGCGCGATCGTCGTCGCCGCGCTTCCGGTCGTCGTCGCCTCGCCCGACAACCTGCTCGATGGCCTGACCTTCGTCCTCGCGGCGTGCGCGATCGCGGGCGTGCTGGGCGGAGCCAAGTGGGAGGGCACGGTCGAGGTGTCGGCCGCGTTCGTGTGCTTCATGCTGGCCGCCGTCTTCCTCGGTCCCGCGGCAGTCTTCGCGATCGTCGTCGTGTCAGAGCTCTGCGCGTGGATCGTGCGCGGCCGCAGCTGGATCCGGCGTCCGTACCGCACGCGCATCCTGCCGGTCAACGTCGCGTCGCTGGCCGTCCCCGGGCTGCTCGCCGCGCTCGCGTTCGAGGCCCTCGCCGGCACGATGGACGGCAGCCCAGGCGACCTCGTCGCGCTGGCGGTCGTCGAGATCGGCTTTCTCGCGCTGAACTTCGTCCTGCTGCGCTCGCTCATCTCGCTCATCGACGGCCACGACATGCGCAGCATGCTCAAGCCTCCGCGCGAACTGCTGCCGTCGCTCGCGCTGACGATCGCGCTGACCGTCTCGATCGCCGCCGTGTACACCGAGCTCGGCGTCGCGGCGAGCGCCTTCGTCGTCCTCATCCTCGTCGCCTTCGCCTACATGTCACGCCTCGTCGTCATCGCGCGCGAGCGCGCGGGGCAGTACGCCGCGCTGTCGTGGGGCGTGCTGTCCTCGCTCGTGCGCTCACTGGACCGGCGCGACAGCCGCACGGCGCGCCACAGTGCCGCGGTCGCCGCGTTCGCGCGCGACATCGCCCTGGAGTGCGGCATGAGCACGCGCGATGCCGAGCTCGCCCACACCGCCGGGCTGCTGCACGACATCGGCCGCTTCGCACTTCCCGACCGCGTCATGGAGCGCCACGGCACGCTGACGCAGGACGACTGGGCGGCGATCCACCAGCATCCCGAGCTCGGCGCCGAGCTGCTGCGCGATCTCGGCGTCTACGGCCCGGTGGCCCAGATCGTCCGCGCCCATCACGAGCGCATCGACGGGCGCGGCTACCCCGACCGCCTGAAGGGTGACGAGATCCCGCAGATCGCGCGCATCGTCGCCGTGGCCGAGGTCTACGACACGCTGACCGCCGAGGACACCTACCGCGACCGCATGAACTCCTTCCAGGCGATGACCGAGCTGCGCCGCGTCGCGGGCCGCCAGCTCGACGAGCGCTACGTCGAGGCGCTCGCGAGCCTGCTGGCCGGCCGCGGCCTGGAGTACCGCCACGCCGACACCGCCGACTTCGACCTGGAGCTCGCGATCGAGGGCCGGATCGCCGACTCGGTCGCGACGGATTCCGCCGCCGGCTCGGGCGGCACCGGCGCCATGGCGAGCAAGCCCACGGCGCAGTAGGCGACCCGACGTGGGCGCAACCCGCCACGCGGTGGCCGCCGCGTCATGCATGCTCGCCGTCCTCGGCGCGCCGCTGCTCGGCGGCTGCGCAGAGGAGCGCGAGGCCGTTCCCGCGGCCTGTCTCGGCACGCCGGCGTCGGTGCTCTCGGCGCTGCGCGCGGGCCCGCCGATCGCGCTCGCCGACGAGACGCGCCTGTCGCACTGCGTCAGCTCCGCGCGCACCGACGGTGACCTGCAGTCGCTCGGCCTGCTCTTCGTGCGCGTCGCCGACACGCTGCGCACGCAGGCCGGCGCCGATCCGGACGCGGCCTTCGCGCTCGGCTATCTCTCCGGCGCGGTGTCGCGCGGGGCGGCGCGAAGCAGCGGCGCGATCGCGGCGCAACTCACGCGGCGCGTCGACCAGGTCGCGGCGCTCGATCCCGGCGCAAGCGCATCCGCAGAGGCAGCGCTGGAGCAGGGCCGCGGCGCCGGGCGGCGCGCGGGATGAAGCTGCGCCTCTTTCACCACCGCGACGGGGCTCGGATCGCCTACCGCGAGGCGGGCGTCGGGCCGGGCCTGTGCCTCGTCCACAGCGCGGCGCTGTCGCACCGCGAGTTCGCGCCGCTCGTCGAGCACCTGGCCGACCGCTTCCGGATCGTCCTGCCCGACCTGCCGCTGCACGGCGACTCCGAGGATCGCCCGCGCCACCCCTATACGCAGGCCTGGCTGGCCGAGGTGATGGCCGCGTTCTGCCGCGAGACGTGCGGGCCCCATCCGATCGTCGGCGGCCACGGCGCCGGAGCGGAGATCCTGCTGCGCGCGACGGTCACCGGCCAGCTCACGCCGTCGCGCCTGGTGCTCATGCCCAACCGCCTGCACCGCCCGCCGACACGCTCGCGCCTGCCCGTGCCGCTGCGCTCGATCGCGCCCGCGGCCGCGCTCCCCGGCCTGGACCGCGCCGCCGCGCGCGCGGTGCGGCTCGCATACCGCCCCGAGCACGGGATGAAGCTCACGGCGCGCGGAAACCCGGCCGCGCGCGACCTGCTGCGCCACGCGACGGCGGACGTCGCCGGCAATGCGAACCTCGCGCGCTCGTGGTCGCGCTGGGTGCGGCGCTGGCCTGCGGGCGCGCAGAGCGACCTGCTGGAGGCGTACGGCCGGATCGAGGCGCCGGTCCTGCTGCTCTGGGCCGACCGCGACCGCTACCACCCGCTCGAAGGCGCCGAGGAGGCGCTCGACCTGCTGCCCGACGCGCAGCTGCGGGTGCTGACCGGTACCGGCTTCCTGCTCGCGTACGACGACCCGGTCGGGGTCGCGCGCGAGGTGACGGCGTTCTGTCTCTAGTCAGACCCTAGGAAGCTACGACTTCACGCGGCCGAGCCGCGCGCCATCTTGCGCAGGTCCATCGCCTCGTCGTACGTCGCCTCGTCGACGCCGTGCTCGAGCGCGACCTCGCGCAGCAGCCGTCCCGAGGTCGCCGCCTCCTTGACGATCGCGGCGCCCTTGTCGTAGCCGATGTGCGGGTTCAGGGCGGTGGCGGCGGCGAGCGTCGACTCCGAGGAGCGCCTGCAGCCGTCGACGTTCGCCTCGATGCCGGCCACGCACCTGTCGGCGAAGAGGCGGCTCGTCGTCGACAGCAGGTGGATCGACGCCAGCAGGTTGCGCGCGATCAGCGGGATGCGGACGTTGAGCTCGAAGTTGCCCTGCATGCCGCCGATCGTGATCGCCGTGTCGTTGCCGATCACCTGCGCGCCGACCTGCATCACGACCTCGGGGATGACCGGGTTGACCTTGCCCGGCATGATCGACGAGCCCTTCTGCAGCTCGGGCAGGAAGATCTCGCCGATCCCGGCGCGGGGGCCGGAGCCCATCAGCGCGAGGTCCTGGGCGATCTTCGTCAGCGAGACGGCCACGACCTTCAGCGCGCCCGACAGCTCGACGAGCGCGTCGCGGTTGGCCTGCGCCTCGAACGGGTCCTCGGGCGGCAGGACGCTCAGGCCGCTGGACACCTCCAGACGCGCGCGGATGCGGTGGGCGAAGTCCGGGTGGGTGTTGAGGCCGTTGCCGACGGCGGTCCCGCCGAGCGGGATCTGCGCGACCTGCGGCAGCGTGTTGCCCACGCGGCGCACGCCGAGCCGCATCTGCGCCGCGTAGCCGGCGAACTCCTGGCCCAGCGTCACCGGCACGGCGTCCATCAGGTGCGTGCGCCCGGCCTTCACGACGTCCTCGAATTCCTCGGCCTTCGCGGCAAACGCCGCCTCGAGGTGCTTGAGGGCGGGCACCAGCCTGTTCGTCGCCTCGTCGAGCGCGGCGAGGTGGACGGCGCTGGGGAACACGTCGTTTGACGACTGGCCCATGTTCACGTGGTCGTTGGGATGCACGCCCTCGCCGGCGAGGTTGGCGATGACCTCGTTGGCGTTCATGTTCGTGGAGGTGCCCGAGCCGGTCTGGAAGACGTCGATCGGGAACTGGTCGTCGTGCTTGCCTGCGACGATCTCGTCGGCGGCGACGCCGATGCGCTCGGCGATGTCCTCGTCGAGCTTGCCGAGGTAGCCGTTGACGCGCGCCGCGGCGCCCTTGATCGCGGCCAGCCAGCGCACGACGCTGACCGGCACCCGCTCGCCGGAGACCGGGAAGTTCTCGACCGCCTTGGCCGTCTCGCCACCCCACAGGTGCTGGTCAGCCACGCTCATCTTGCCGTCCCTCCGCGATCGCGAGTCATCGACCGACAACGCTAGTGCATTCGGCTAGATGTCCTCAGCCACTAGCCGCCCTCGGCGGCGGCTTGCGCGGCGAAGCGGCCGCTGACGACACGCACCGACGGCTTGGCGTCGTTGCGCACGTCGAAGAGGCCCTTCTGGTTGAGGCCGCGCACGAGCGTGATGTCCGGCACCTGGGACCTGATCGAGCCGCCGTAGAAGGTCGGGTTGACGGCGAAGTCGCGCAGGTTCCAGATCAGCGACCCCGCGAGGTTGGGGATCGAGCCGTAGGTCGACACGTGCAGGTCGAGCAGGTGCGACTGGAACGCGTAGCCGCCGGGCCTGGCCGTCGCGTTGCGGCCGTTGGCCTCGGCACCGAACTCCGTCACCGCGATGACCTTGTCGGGGAACACCGCACGCAGCTTCGCCAGGCGGCTGCGGATCAGCTTGCGCAGCTCGGCGGCGGAGGAATGCGTCGACTCGTACCAGCCGATGTAGTTCGTCCAGCCGATCATGTCGATGTTGCGGTAGATCCGGGAGGGCTTGCGCGGCGGGTGCGCGCCCCAGATATCGAGCGCGACGGGGCGGCCGGGGTCGATCCGGCGCAGCTCTTCCGCCATCGAGTCGACATAGGGGATCTGACCCTTTGGATGGCCGCCGCCGGCGACCTCGTTGGCGAGGTTCCAGGTGATGATCGACGGGTTCATCTGGCCCTGACGTACCGACGTGCGAACGCGGTCCTTGGCGACCCGCACGCGCTTCTCGCCGCGCGAGGTCCACGCACCGGGGGCATCCGTCGGGCCGACGCCCTGCCAGACCATGATCCCGGCGCCGTCGAGCCGCTCGAGCAGGCCCGGATCGAGCGGGTGCTGGCTGCGCGTGGCGTTGGCGTCGATCGACTTGAGCTGCTCGACGATGCGGTCCTGGTCGGACGGCCGCAGCCCGTCGCCGCGTCCGAAGACGTCCTCGTGGATCGAGGCGCCGCGCAGCCGGATCGGCGCGCCGTTGAGCAGCAGCCGAGTGCCCTCGGCCTTGACCTCGCGCAGCCCGACACGGGAGCGGTACGTCGCCTCGCCGGGGACCTGCAGCGACAGCTCCCAGAGGTTCGGCGACCCGGGCGCCCAGAGCGCGGGATCGTCGATGCGCGTGGACGCCTGCAGGACCTCGGTCGCCTCATTGGCGACCGGCGTGGCCGGAAACTCGAACGCGACCGTGCGATCGCCGCGGCTGAGGGTGCCCTTGGCGGCGAGCTGGCGCGGGGCGCCGTTGTTGTGGACGTGCACCGTGAGGTTGACGAGCGCCGCGCCGTTGACGAGGCGCGTGCGCATCGTCGGATGCAGCAGTTCGCTGGGCCCGATGCGGCGGATGCTGACGCCGCGGTTGATGCCACCGAAGTTGAACCACAGCCGGTGCCAGCCGTCGCGCTTCATCGCGGTCGGGCCGCGGTAGTCGGCGCGCACGACGAGCGAATGGCGCGTGCCCGCCTTGAGGAAGGTCTTCGCCTCGAAGGGCAGGTACTCGCCCTTGTTCGTCGCGACGCGCCTGCCGTCGATGAAGACCTGCGCCTTGTGGTTGACGGACTCGAAGCGGATCGCGTACGTGCCGTCGACGGGCACGTCGACCTTCGTCCGATACCAGGCGACCGTGCCGCGGAAGAAGGCGATCCCGCGGCGGCCACTGATCTTCGTCGCATCCGGCACGAAGGGCAGGCGCACGAGCTCGCCGCCGAAGGTGCCCCCCTGGAAGCCCTTGTCGAGCCCCGTGTCCTCACGGTCGCGGCGCATGCGCCACAAGCCGTCGAGCTGCGCGCGGTCGCCAGGTCCCGCGTAGATCGTGGGCGAGCCGCCGTGGGGAGCGAGCACGACCGGGATGCCCGCGGCCTCCGATTCGGCCGACGAGACCAGGACGAGGACGCCCGCGAGCAAGGCGAGGAGCGCACAGACTCCACCCGCCACCACCCGCATCATCAGCCTCCTCACCCGAACCCGTTCATCGTGTCACCTCAAGCTCCTACGGCCGCAATGCGCGCGTCATCACGCGGAAGGGCGCGGACGACCCTCCGCCTCCAACTCGGGCAGTCGGCAGAATGTAGCGCTCCGGACCGCGGTATACGCCACCCGAACGGGGGTGTTTGACGCGTTCGCGTTCTTCATGGCCAGCCAATACGACACGATCGACGAGCATCTCGCGGACTGGATCGCACGCCAGTCACTGTTCTTCGTCGGCAGCGCGCCGCTCGCCGAGGACGGCCACGTGAACATCTCGCCGAAGGGCCCGATCGGGTCGCTGGCGGTGCTCGGACCCACGACGGTGGCCTACCTGGACATCTACGGCAGCGGGGCTGAGACGATCGCGCATCTGCGTGAGAACGGACGAATCGTCGTGATGTTGTGCGCGTTCTCCGGTCCGCCGCGGATCGTCCGGCTGCACGGTCGCGGCGAATTGCTGCGCCCGGGCGACGACGGCTTCGACGCCCTGCTCGAGCAGGCTGCCTTCGAGGACCCGGCGATCCCCGAGGCGCGGCGCGCGATCGTCCGCGTCGACGTGAGCCGTATCGCCGACTCCTGCGGGTATGGCGTGCCACTCATGCAGTACGAGGGCCAGCGGCCGCACAGCACGCTGGCGGCGCGCAAGCGCCTGCGCACGAAGGGGCCCGAAGGCTACGCGCAGTTCGTCGCGGAGCGCAACGCCGAGAGCCTCGACGGACTGCCGGCGGTCGACGCCCCGCACCCGACTGCCTCGCCCTGAACACTCGCCGAGCGAGACGCCGCGGGCGTCGCGGTGCTTGCGTGGCGCTCCGATACGGAGCGGATGCCCGACGGATGGCGCGAGCGCGAACACGATGGCGTGCTGCAGGAGCGGCGCCTGATGGGCTGGCTGTGCGCCGCCTTCGGAGCGCTCGCGATCGGCGGTTTTCTCGTCGCGAGCCTCGCCGCGCTCGTGGCCGGGTCGATCGGCGCGACGGTCGTCATCGGGCGTTTCGCGCGGCTGCGCGTCGCCGAGCAGCTGCTGACGCGCCACTGACCGTGCCCGTCCTCAGCGCAGGCGCACCCGATCTCCGGGCTGCAGCTCGGCGGCCTCGAGCTTCGGGTTGAGCTGCTGCAGGCGGGTGATGTCCTTGCCCGACTTCGCGGCGATCGACCCGTAGGAGTCGCCGCTGCGCACCGTGAAGTACTTCGGGCCCAGCGACTTGGGCTTGGGCCCTGGCACCTTGGCGCGCAGCTTCAGGCGCTGGCCTGGCTGGATCGTCGCCGGGTCGACGAGCGGGTTGAACGTCTCGAGGTCACCGACCGACAGGCCTGTCCGCTGGGCGATTCGGACGTACGTGTCGCCGCGACGCACCGTCCAGTAGACCGGCAGCGTGCGTGCCGGCGCAGCGCGCTCGCTCGTCGCCTGCGCGTCATCGTCGTCAGCGCCGTAGGACGTGACCCCCACGACGATGATCACGACCAGCAGCACCAGCATGCCCCCGAAGACGAGGTACGCGATGTAGCTGCGGTCGCCGGGATCGACGCCGCCGGGATCCGTATCTGCTCCGACCATCCCTGCCATCTCCGGTCTCTGACCACGCGAGGTATTCACGCTTTACCCGGTATTGAACGCCTTTTCTG
>Ga0136633_1003550_pt1 | contig 10208 bp, 9 predicted proteins | sample AntDrymeUQ832206_2_FD_105494 | JGI IMG/M metagenome (GOLD analysis project Ga0136633, IMG submission 105494) | Polar desert sand microbial communities from Dry Valleys, Antarctica - metaG UQ83 (22.06) | ecosystem: Environmental > Terrestrial > Soil > Desert | place: Antarctica: Dry Valley...
GTGACCCGCCAGGCCGACTGCCCCGAGCACTCCCAGGGTGGCCGCCACCCGGCCGACCAGGCGACCGCGTCCGGTGATCCGGCTCGCGACGAGAACGTACCCAGCGGCCAGTGCAGCAGTGGCCACGAGGCCGATGACCCAGCTTGCGGTCAGCCGGTCCGCGTTGTCGACGAGGAAGCGAATCTCGGCGGCCTCGGACTTTCCTTCCGGCTCACGCGGTGCGACCAGCTCGGAGATCAGGGTGAGCAGCGGTCCCGCAACAATGACCGCTCCCGTCAGGGGCAGGAAGGGCCAGCGCGAGAGGGTGGGGCTTGGTCGGTCGATGGTCTGTGTCATGGCTTCTCCTTGGTGGGTTGGGTGTACGTCGACGCTAGGAACTTGTGCGCGTCACCGCGTCCCCCCTGCGACCTGCCCGGATCCGACGCTGGGAGGAGTCGACCTCCTCCTCAAGACGGGGGTACGAGGTGATGGAGATGGCTAGCGTGGCGATGTGCCTTCCATCCGCCGGATCCTCCGGGTCACCACGCCTCTGGACATGGGGATTGCCGGCGCACTCGCGATCGCTGCTGCGCTCGAGACCGCGCTCGCCGCGGACTCGATCGGCCTGCGCACCGTGCTCGCCGTACTCACCGTGCTGCCGCTGGTCGGACGTCGCAAGGCACCTGCTCTCTCGGCGGGTCTGATCGCGTTGGGCCTCGCGGTCGAGTCCTTCGCCACGGAGTCCCCGGACCAGGCAGGGGTCCTCCTGGCGGTTGTCCTCTCGGCGTTCTCGGTTGCTGCGCACGCAGATCGACGGGAGGCGGTCCTCGGGTTGGGGCTGCTCGGCATGGCGGTATCCGTTTCCATCGCCGTCGACCCGTCCGATGACGTGTCCAACATCCTGCCCACGCTGGGGCTCTTCATCGGGATCCCCGCAGGCCTAGGGTTCAGCTTTCATGGTCGAGGGCGTGACCTGGCCATCCTCGAGCTGCGTGCGGAGTCAGCAGAGCAGGATGCGGAGGCAGCGCTGGAGTCCGAACGTCAACGGGTGGCGCGAGAGCTGCACGACGTCGTGTCGCACGCAGTGACACTGATCGCGGTCCAGGCCGAGGCCGGTCAGGCCTTGTTGGACACCGATCCTGACGGCACCCGCCGCTCGCTCACCGCGATCAGCGCCGCCAGCCGCGACGCCGTCGCCGAGCTGCACTCGATGCTGTCGCTGCTGGGCGAGCCGGGTCAGACCGCGACCACGACGGGACTGCGAGACCTACCCACCCTCGTCGCCGGCGTGCGCGCCGCGGGCCTGCGCGTGACCGTTGAGCAGTCAGGGACCGAGGCTGGCCTGCCCCAGGACGTCGACCACTGCGCCTACCGGATGGTCCAGGAAGGCCTGACCAACTCGCTGCGGCACGCGCGCAACCCCCGAGTCGACCTCAAGATCCACCAGGACGCCTTGACACTCGACCTTCGCGTCGACAGTCGCGGCGCACCGCACCAGTCGACGTACGGCGGCAGCGGACGCGGACTCGTAGGGATCCGCGAGCGGGTCACCTCCCTGGGCGGGACCCTGGAAGCCGCGGCCAGCGGCGACACGTTCACGCTTCACGCACGACTGCCGGTGACCAGTCCGTGACCAGAATCGTGATCGCCGAGGACGAGGCGTTGGTTCGCGAAGGTCTGGTGGCCATCGTGTCGAGCCACCCTGACTACGAGGTGGTGGCGACCGCGGCCGACGGCGCGGAGGCGCTGGCATGCGTGCGTCGTACCGATCCCGACGTCGTGCTGATGGACATCCGCATGCCGAATGTCGACGGGCTGGAGGCAACCCGGCAGATCGCCGCGAGCAACGCCCGAGCCAAGGTCCTCGTGCTCACCACGATGGAGACCGACGTGGTCGTCCAGGAGGCCCTCGCAGCCGGGGCGAGCGGGTTCCTGCTCAAGAGCAGTCCGCGCGAACAGCTCTGGCTGGGCATCGACGCGGTCGCGGCGGGCGACGCGCTGATCGCTCCCGCCCTGACTCGACGACTGATCGAGCAGCACTTCGCCAACCCGATGCCCGGCCGGGTCACCCGCCCCCTCCAGATGACCGACCGCCAACGCGACGTCGTACTCCTGGTGGCGCGCGGGCTGTCCAACCGCGAGATCGCCGACGAGCTGTACCTGGCCGAGACCACGGTGAAGAGCCACGTCAGTGACGTGCTGACCCGGAACGGTCTGCGGGACCGCACCCAGCTCGTCGTACTCGCCTACGAGTCGGGGCTGGTGCGTGCCGGAAGCTGATTGTCAGGGACGGCGTCGGAGGCCCACGATCATCAGGGCGACCCCCAGCCCGGAGCGGCGGACGTCAGCTCAGTTCGTATTTGAGGATCTTGCCGGTGACCGTCATCGGCAGCCCCTCGACGATCTCGACGGTGCGGGGTACTTGTAGTTGGCCTGCGTCATGCGTCGCCTTGTCATCGAAGCGAAAAGCAGAGACGGGGCAACCCGGTGCCCAGCAGGTCAACTACTTCCTCGGCATGCCGGGTGACCTCCTGCAACGCATGGACGACCAAAGCGCCGCCTACGGAATCTCCTTGCCCGAGAACCGTCGGTATCTCGGCTTGGTGGAAAGGTCCCCCGGCTTAAGGATCCTGCAAACGGGACTCCTCGCGGGTGATGGCCGGACACAGCCGTCCATCACAGGTGAACACCCCACCGGACGGTTGAACGATCCACCAACAGGACCACCCGCCCGCGTTCAGAGGTCGTGTGTTGCTGGGGCTGCCCGGGCATGCCATCCGAACGGTCACTCACCCGCAAGAGGAGGAGGTCGCCGTCTTCTTCAGACATTTCAACCTCGAACGGCCCACCCGCGTGCTCGGCGGAGTTACCGACGAGTTCCGTCATCGCCAGGACCACGTAATGAGCATCGACCTGTGATCGTCGTGCGTGCTGCCGCCGGCCTGCGGGCGTGGACCTTCGGCGAGACCACGCACCCGTGATTGACATAGGTCGACTTGGTGCCGTGAGCCAGCGCCGGATTGACCTCAGGGTGGGCACTACTCCGAACGGCAGAGAGTCGTCGATGCCTGGAGTTCCACGCCATTGACGCACTCGTCGCACCGACAGGCTCCCGCGGTCGTAGGCACTCCGGCCGCCGTGCTTCATGGACCGCGGCATACCCACGCCCAGTCCATGTCCGACGAACCACGGGCCAAGCCGCTGGTGCCGGCCACCGGCGACCCCGCGGCCGTCGCCGAACTCCAGGCAGCTGACCTGGCCGTGTGAGCCGCGGCGGTCAGCGCGGCCCGCGACCGGTGGCGATCCGGTCGTCGGCCTGGCCGTCATCCCGTTCGTGCTTGCAGCGCTTGCAGCGCAGGAAGTAGCCATCCGGACTGCCGGGGTAGCGGACCCGTTCATACCGGTGGCCGATTCCCACGCAGAGTAGACGGGACCTGTCCACCGGGACCTCCGCTCGACACCACTGACCAAGGTCTCGCCCTCACGGTACGCCGGTCGGCCGCCGCAGGCGAGGCTGAGATCGGCCGCAGGCTTCCTTCGTGACCAGGCCACAGAACCAGTCGCGTCAGGACAGCCGGTAGAGCCGGAACTGCGGATGCTCGACGTCGAGGACGTCGACGGCGGCGAAGCCTGCGCTGAGCCTCGAGCAGCGGTTCGACGAGCTGCGGCACGCCACCTTGGCCACCTACTCGAACGGCGGCTGCCGGTGCGACGCTTGTCGAGCCGCCACTTCTGAGGCAAATTCACGGCGGCCCAGCCGGGCCAGGTCGTCGTGACCGGTCGGACCGCGAGTCACGAGTGGCCCGGCCGGATTGTGCTCACGATCGGCTTGGTCATGTCTGGGACCTGCGTAGCGCTGCTCATCGTTCTGCTGCTCGGCTAGAGCTCCCGCGACGTGAACGACCAGAGATTGCCTGCCGCGGTCGCGCTCGTTCGCCCTAAGGAAGGAAACTGCGATCTCGACAGGTCTGTACTCACAGAGGCTTCATCACCCAAGCTCTGCCAGCGTGCCGAGGTAGTAGTCGAACGCCGTGACAACTCTGCTGCCGGGTTTTCCCGACTCAGGCCGATTTTCGGGCCTTGGGGATGGTGCAGTCCGCCCACCGGCAGAGCAAAGTCGAGGTAGAGGGGCTCGGCGAGACCCTGTGCTCTGGGTCGCGAGCTCGAAGACCTGTAGACGGCTATCTAGCCACCATCGCCAATGTATTCGGGTCGCGATGCAGAGCCGTGATCACGGTCCACGTACTCATGTGTGTCCCAGGGCACGACGTCGAGAGGCGGGCCGTTGAGGGGCTCCCTACGGCCGTCAAACGGGCCGTCACACGGTGGGGATCCAAGCTCGGGGCACCCAACCAGGAGGTGTCTGAAATGACCATCACCATCGACCGCGTCCAGACAGACCACAGCCAGACCACGACGTACGACCCGACCGCCCGGCGCAGCGCCAGCCAGCTGCTCGGGTCCCTGCAGGACGCCGTGGCTGCCGTGGCGGACACCGACCCCGACGAGCTCGGCTCGCGGAGCCCGGCCGGTTGCGAGCTGCTGCGCCTCGCAGCCCTCGCCCGTGCCGCGGCCGCTGGGCTGGGCCGCCACCCGGGAACCGTCGTGACCGACGCCCCCGGCGTCGTGGTCGTCCGCGAGCTCGTTGCAGCAACGCGGACGCTGGCTGCCGCCATCGCCTGACGGCACAGCCCCTTCGCTGCACAATGCCGGATGGAGAGGGACGCGGATGCTTCTCGTCAAACTGCTGGGACGCCCGGCGCTGGTCGCCGATGGCGTCGAGCTCCCCGGCCCCCGGGGCAACAAGGCCTGGGCGATCCTGGCCTACCTCGCGGGGAGCCCGGAACCCGGACCGCGGGATCGGTTCGTCCCGCTGCTGTTCCCCGACGCCAAAGACGGCCCGGCGGCGCTGCGCTGGAGCCTGGCCGAGCTGCGGCGGTGCGTCGGGGTGCCGCATGCGTTCGCCGGGGACCCGGTCATCCTCGCTCTCGGACCCCAGGTGCAGGTTGACGTGCAGGTGCTGGCCGCGGCGCCGTGGTACGAGGCGACCGAGCTGCCGGACCTGACCGCGCCCCTGCTGGAGGGGATCGACCTGCCGTCCTGTGCCGGGTTCCAGATGTGGCTCGAAGGTGAGCGGCGGCGGGTGGCCGGGCAGGCGGCCACCGCGCTCAGGGAAGCCGCCCGGTCCGAGATCGCGTCGGACCGGCCGGCCGAGGCGGTCGCCCACGCACGCCGTCTCGTGGCGTTGGAGCCGTGGGACGAGAACGCCCACGAGCTGCTGGTGCGGGCGCTCGCGCAGAGCGGTGAGGTCGACGCGGCCCGCGACCACGTCGAGATGGTGACCACGATGTTCCTCGACGAGCTGGGTGCCGGCCCGTCCCGCTCGCTGGCCGCGGCCGCCCACCCGTTGCTCGCCCGGCCCGAGGGCGCCAGCCGCCCGCGTACGTTGGCCCAGCTCCAGGCGGGGGCGACCGCCATGTCCGCGGGCGCGCCGGAGGCCGGGGTCGAGTCGTTGGGTCGTGCGGTGGCGGGGGCGCGTGCGGTCGCAGACCCCGAGCTGCTCGTACGCGCGCTGACGGCCTTGGGCAGCGCCCAGGTGCACGCGGTGCGCGGTTCTGACGAGTCCGGCGCCGCCGCGCTGCGCGAGGCGATCGCCGTGGCCGAACGAGCCGGGCGTCCAGAGCTCGCGGTGAGCGCCTGCCGGGAGCTGGCCTGGGTGGATTTCCTCCGGTGCCGGTTCGGGCCGGCGGAGCGCTGGCTGGACCGGGCCATGGCCGTCGTCGGGGCCGACGACTCGGAGCGGGCCTGGATCCTGCTGACGCGCGGCTCGCTGCGCAGCGACGCCGGCCGGCACGGCGAGGCCGGGCCGCTGTTGCGCGAGGCGGTCCGCCACGCGGAGAAGGCCGGTGACCTGCACGCAGTGGCGATGGCCCTGACGCACCTCGGCCGGATCTCGGTGCTGCGTGACGAGTCCCGGCAGGCGCGCGAGGACCTGAACCGCGCCGTGCTCCTGGCCGAGCAGGTCGGCTGGCTCTCGTTCATGTCCTACCCGACGGCCTGGTTGGCCGAGGTGGCCCTGCGCGAGGGCAACGTCGCCGAGGCCGCGGAGCTGTTCAGCCATGCCCACGCCCTCGCGCTCGAGGTCGCCGATCCGTGCTGGGAAACCCTGGCAGGTCGGGGGCTCGGCCTACTGGCGGCGATCAACGGTGACGACCCGGCGGCTGCCCGATGGCTGCACGACGCGCCGGTCGCGTGCCGTCGGTTCACCGACACCTATGTCTGGGTCGAGGCCTACGCCATGGCGGCGCAGGCGGCGCACGCCGTCACGACGGGGGCAGCCAACTCCTCGGCGCTCGTCGAGGCGCTGGACCAGCTGGCCGCGACCCACGGCATGCGCGAGTTCCAGGCCGAGGCTGCACTGCTGCGGGCCTCGGCCGGGCTCCCCGGAGCACTCGAAGCCGCCCGTACGCACGTGGCCGCCGTCGACAACCCCGTTCTCACCCGCCGGCTTGCCGAGCTGAGCGGTGTGGCCGCGGTCAGCGAGGTCGGTTGAAGCCGGTGACCTGCCGGACGGCCTCGAGGTTGCCGCGGCCGAAGCGCACGTCGGGCTCGAGGTAGGCGCTTTCTGCCCACTCGTTCCAGGCATCGACGAACACGAGGGGCTCGCCGCCGGCCGCCGAGGCTGCGTCGAGGGCGCACGAGAACCACCGTCGGAAGGACACCGGTTTTCCGCGGTGGAAGGCGTAGGCCGGGGACCCGCGCCTCGGGCTGTTGTCCCAGCCGGGCATGACGCCGGGATGGACGCGAAGCGCCTGCGTATCGGTGGAGCCGGATCAGGTCGATGATCCGGCGGATCCCCTCCGGCGAAGGTTGGACTCGTCGAGCAGCTCGACCCGCCAGGCGTCACTGTCGAGGCGGTGCATCGAGCGTTTCGTGTGCACCTTGAGCAACGCGTCGTATCCCTCGAGTGCGACCATCCTGGCCAGATCCACGAGCGGTCCGCAGTCGCGACCACGGTTCTCGGCATGGTGGTGGATCCGGGCTTAGTCGCGGATCACATCGGTCCGGATGTGAAACTCGCGTACAAGGCGCGCATGGGGTACGAACGAAGTTCTCGACGGCGGACGAAGTCTGGCCGGAACGGTCGTCCCGGGTTGGCGCTCGTTGGCTCGAAGGAAGGAAACTGCGATCTCGACAAGTCTGTACTCACAGAGCTCTCATCACCCAAGCTCTGTCAGCGCGCTGAGGTAGTAGTCGGACGCCGTGACAACCCTGCCCCGAATGGCGCTGTCTCCTACTCAGCCATCGAAGGACGATGTTCCCTACTCTGAGCATTAGGCCCGCCGGGGACATGGCCCCAACTCTGCCGGCAACGCCCCGAGTCGCACGCCGGATCAGCTCCGTCGCAGATCACCACGCACGCGTCTTCCGCGCCGCTCCTGCGCCCATTGCCGCTGATCAACTACCGGATCCTCCGCGCTTGACCATCTCGGGTGTGTTCGACCGCAGGACCGAGTCCGCGGTCATGCGCTACCAGGCCAGTCGCGGACTACTCAGCACCGGGTGTCGTGACCAGCTCCACCCGGGCTCCGCTGCAGCAGGGCCTCCGCGGAGCGAGGCCAAACCCCGGAGTCAGGACCTGCCGAGGCCGGCGTCGCGAGCGCGGGCCACGGCTTCGGTCCGGGTGCAGCCGAGCTTGGTGAGGATGCTCGAGACGTGGTTCTTCGCGGTCTTGGGCGACACGAACAGTGACGCGGCGATCTCGGCATTCGACCGACCAGCAGCGATGAGGTCGAGCACCTCCACCTCGCGACCCGACAGCATCGGGAACACCGCGTCAGCGGCGACGGTCGTACGCCGACCGGCCTGGGCGAGTACGGCGGCGGCGACCTGCTCGCCGAAGACCACTTGGCCGCGTGCCACCGCACGCAGGGCGCGTTCGATGTCCCCCGGCTCAGAGCCCTTGACGAGGTAGCCCTGGGCGCCGGCCCGCACTGCCGCGGTGAGGAGGGGTGTCTCGTTCGACATGGTCAGCACCAGGATCGCAACCTTCGGGTTCGCCGCCTTGAAGAGCCGGGTCGCCTCGATGCCGTCCACCCCGGGCAGTCCCAGGTCGAGCACCACCAGATCGGCCTCCATGACTTGCGCAACTGCGGCCTCCGCGTCGGCGTACGACCCGATCACCTGCCACCCGGCCATCCCGTCGACGAGCGAGGTGACCGCCTGCCGGTAGAGCGGATGGTCCTCGACCACCAGCACCCGCACGGACTCAGTCATGGTCGACTGCCGGAAGCCAGGCGTGGACAGCGGTGCCGGCAGGGACGCCAGCCTCGGCGGTGAGCCAACCACCGACCTCGTCCGCGCGGTCGGACATGCCGCGGAGGCCGACGCCCGGCACCCGGTCCTCGGCGAGGCCCCGGCCGTCGTCGCCCACGTCGACGGTGACGCCGCCGTCGAACCCCACCTGGACCTGGACGTGCTGGGCGTCCGCGTGGCGTACGGCGTTTGTGACCGCCTCCATCACGATCCGGAACGCGGCCACCTCGACCGCCGGGGCCAGTTGCGGAAGATCGTCGACAGCAACGGTGATCCGCGGGCCGAAGCGCTGAAGGGGTTCGACCGCCTCGGTGAGCGCGCCGGCCAGGCCGAGCTCGTTGAGAGCAGCCGGGCGCAGGCCATCGCAGATGCGGCGTACCTCGGAGACGGCACGCTGCACCTCATCGGCCAGGTCACGCACGACTCCTCCGTCGCCACCGAAGATGCGCGGCTCCAACTGCCTTAACCCCAGACCGATCGCCGCGAGCGAGGGGCCGAGTCCGTCATGCAGTTCACGGCGCAGCCTGACCCGCTCCGCTTCGCGCTCGTTGACGATGTGCCGGCGTGAGGCCGAAAGGTCCTTCACGCGTCGGTGCAGCCCCTCGACGTCGGTGCGCTCGTCGAGCAGGTGATGGCGTACGACGGCGGCTCCCACCGTGACGGGCAGGGCGGTCACCGCAACCAAGGCCAGCAGCGTGGTGGTCACGTCGTCGATCTCGGGGAGTACTGCGGCCACGACGACCAGGGCGCCGGCCAGTGAGAAGCCGCCGATCTGGCCGCGGACGTCGCCCTCAGCGGGAGCTCGCCGGAACTTGACGACCAGCGACACGACGCCGAGCGCCGCGCCCAGCATGATGAGGACGAAGCCGACGCCTCCGGCGACCTCCCAGAAGTCGCGGCTGCCCAGCCCGACGGGGTTGGAGAACTCGGGATGGTTCTCGAGCGGGCCGGGTGTGAGCGCCATGGAAGCGGTGAGAGTCGCCATACCGGCGAGGCCCAGGGTGGCGGGCCACCACCGGCGGCTGGGCAGGTGACCGTCGGGATAGAGCAGCAGCCCGATGCAGAGGAGTGGTGCGGCGCCCAGTGTCCAGACCCAGTTGGAGATCCAGGCAGCGACGGAGGAGCCAGCCACGTCGCTGCGGGCCCAGCCGTAGGAGGGCAGTACGCAGGCGGCGCCCAAACCGACCACTGTGTAGAGCACGGCCAGGCGGCGCAGGCCGACCGGGTGGGGGCGAGTCGACCAGATCCCGGCCGCGACCGTGCTGAACCCGATCGCCAGGGGGACGTTGACCCAGGCCTCGCCCTGGATCCAGTTGCCCTGGGGGTCGGTGAGGCCGAGCGCCAGGCCTGCGGAGACGAAACCCGTTGCAACTGCGGGCAGCGCGAGCCAGGGCCACCATGCGGCGACCGCGGCTCCACGCGTCGTACTCATTGGTTCATCCTGTAGCAGCGCCCTGGTGGTGAATCCGTTTTGTGGGATTCACCCGCGCGGCGTTGCCCGAGCCCATGACTGCCGCTATCGCAACCGCGATCATCCAGACGAGGAGCAGCAGGAACGGGATCGGCACGTAGGCCTCGGGGCGGATGATCCCAACTGCACCGGCCACGAGACCCAGTCCGCCGGCCACCGTCGGCCACCAGGCGAGCCAGTGGGGGAACTCGGTGGCGAGCAGTCCGACCCCGGCCGCCAGGAACGCGAGTGACATCAGGAAGCCCGAGACCACGAACGCCTGGTCGTTGAGCGACACCAGCGCTTCCGCCGTCATGGGGTCGAGCGTGTCGGACAGGGAGTGCACGACCATCATCGGCCCGGCGGAGCCGACCTTGACGGCGAGCATGGCTGTGCCGGCGACACCCGTCGTGACCGCGGCCACCGGCGCCCGCTCGAAGAGGTAGACCACGAGCCAGGCGAA
>Ga0136633_1003551_pt1 | contig 10205 bp, 10 predicted proteins | sample AntDrymeUQ832206_2_FD_105494 | JGI IMG/M metagenome (GOLD analysis project Ga0136633, IMG submission 105494) | Polar desert sand microbial communities from Dry Valleys, Antarctica - metaG UQ83 (22.06) | ecosystem: Environmental > Terrestrial > Soil > Desert | place: Antarctica: Dry Valley...
CTTAGGGCCGATGGCCGGGGGCCGGGCGGTGCTTAGTGTCGCTCTCATGACGACCGACACGCACCAGCCCCCACTCGACGTCCTCATCGCCGGCGGCGGCGTCGCGGCGCTCGAGACCATGATGGCCCTCCATGCGCTCGCGGGCGACCGCGTCCGCGTCACGCTGCTCGCCCCCGAGCGCACCTTCCACCATCGCCCGATGACGGTGGCCGAGCCGTTCACGATCGCCCACGCGCGCCGCATCGAGCTCAGCGCCGTGGCCGCCGAGTTCGGCGCGCGGGTCGTGACCGGCGCGCTGGCCGCCGTCGAGCCCGCCGAGCGCCGCATCGTGACCCGCGAGGGCACCCGGATCGGCTACGACGTGCTCGTCATCGCCAGCGGCACGAGCAGCCGGCCGTCCCTCGACGGCGCGGTGACGATCGACGATCGCACCCTCGGCGGCGCGCTGCGCGGGCTCGTGCAGGACGTCGAGGAGGGCTACGTCCACCAGGTCGCCTTCGTGGCCCCGGCGAACGCGGGCTGGCCGCTGCCGCTCTACGAGCTTGCGCTCATGACGGCGCATCGCGCCTACGACATGAACGCCGAGGTCGACATCTCGATCGTCAGCGCCGAGGGCGCGCCGCTGGCGATGTTCGGCGCGGGAATCTCCGACGAGCTCGCCCGGCGCCTGGACGTCGCGGGGATCGCCTTCCACGGCTCTGCCTGCGCCGCGCTCGCCCACGGCGTCCTGACCCTGAGCCCCGGTGGCGAGCGCATGCACCCCGGCCGCGTCGTGGCACTGCCGTACCTCGACGGCCCACGGCTGCATGGCATCGAGGCCGATGCGCACGGCTTCATCCCCGTCTCCGAGCGCGGCGAGGTGCACGGCCAGTCCGGGGTCTACGCCGCCGGTGACGCGACGTGGTATCCGATCAAGCACGGCGGGATCGCCGCCCAGCAGGCCGACGCCGTCGCGGCGACGATCGCGGCGAGCATCGGCGTGGGCGTCGCGCCCGGGCCACTGCGCCCGGTGATCCGCGGCATGCTGCTCACCGGCGAGGACACCGTCTATCTCGAGGCCCAGCTCGCCCGCGACGGCGAGTTTCGCTCCACGGTCAGCGACGTCTGCCCCTGGGAGCCCGCGACGAAGATCGTCGCGCGCCACCTCGGCCCGTACCTCGCACGGGCCGACCGCCCTGTCCTGCACGTCTAGTAGACCAAGACCGCGACCCGAGGAGCACACCAGCATGCCGACCAGCCCCGCGCCGGACGCCGCCAACACCCCCGCCATCGTGCCGGAGGTGGCGACCTACCGAGCGGCCGCCGTGCACGCCTTCCACGAGCCGCTGCGCATCGAGCAGCTGCCGTCGGCGCTGCTGCAGGCCGGCCAGGTCCGCGTGAAGGTCGAGGCGTGCGGCCTGTGCCATACCGACATCCACGCCGCGGCCGGCGACTGGCCGGTGAAGCCGTCACCGCCGTTCGTCCCGGGCCACGAGGGCGTGGGGATCGTCGTCGAGCTGGCCCCCGGCGTGAGCGAGGTGGCGCTCGGCGATCGCGTCGCGATGCCGTGGCTGGGCTACGCGTGCGGCACGTGCGACCACTGCGTGACGGGCTGGGAGACGCTCTGCCTCGAGCAGCGGAACATGGGCTACTCCTTCGACGGCGCGTTCGGCGAGTACGCCGTGGCCTACGCGCGCTACGTCGTCAAGGTCCCCGCGGGCATCGACCCGTTCGACGCCGCGCCGCTGACCTGCGCCGGCGTGACGACCTACAAGGCCGTCAAGGTCGCCGGCACGCGCTCGTCCGATCTCGTCGCGGTGTTCGGCATCGGCGGCCTCGGCCATCTCGCTCTCCAGTACGCCGCCATCGCCGGCGGGCGGGTCGTCGCCGTCGACATCCACGAGGAGAAGCTCGCGCTCGCACGCGATCTGGGCGCGGAGTTCACGATCAACGCGCTCGAGGAGGACCCGGTCGAGGCGATCGCAAAGCTCGGCGGCGCCGACCAGGCGATCGCGCTCGCGGTCGCGCCGAAGGCCTTCGAGCAGGCCTACGGCTCGCTGCGGCGCGGCGGCACGCTGGTCTTCGTCGCGCTGCCCGCCGACAACGAGGTGAAGATCCCGATCTTCCAGACCGTCCTCAACGCGATCACGATCGTCGGCTCGATCGTCGGCACGCGTGCCGACCTGCGCGAGGTCTTCGCCCTGCACGGGGCGGGCCGGACGCACGTCATCCGCGAGACGCGCCCGCTGGCCGAGGTCAACGAGGCGATCGCCGACGTCGAGGCCGGACGCGTCGCCGCGCGCATCGTCCTGGAGCCGTAGTCCTGCGTTGCGGGCGCTGCCGGGCAGCGGCGATGCGCCATGGTGTGGGGCGATGACGACACTCAAGCTCCCGCCGGACCAGCTCGCCGCACCGCTCGGCGACGCCGACCTCGACGGCCTCCTGGAGTACTGGACCGCCGAGCACTGCCTGCGCAGCCGCGACTACGTCAACCCCGTCGTGATCGACAAGCAGCCGCAGCTGCAGTATCTCGACGTCGACGCGGCGCGCGAGCACTGCGCGCACGGGGCGGCGGAGTGGGAGTGGGCGGCAACGCGATCGGCCACGAGGAGTCCGACGTCGTGCGCGCCTGTATCGGCGACGTGCCGACGCAGGAGACGATCGCCGCCGCCGCGCTGCTGCATGTGCCACACGTCGCGCTCGTGCCGGAGCAGCCGTTCGCCGCGGGCGCGGCGGCCGTGATGCTGGGCATCGGCGCGGTCGCGGCACTGGCGGCGAGCGCCGCCTTCCGCCGCCGCGACCTGATGGGCGCGTAGGCGGGCTACGCGCGGCGGTCGCGGTGCTGCGTAGTTGTCCCGGGCGCACTGCGGATGCACCCCGATGGCGCGGCGTGGCGGGCGCCGTAACGTCGAGCCATGCTCGCTGACGAACTCTGCCGGACTCCCGCCGGCTTGCCGCGGGTGCTCATCGCCGGGGGCGGCGTCGCCGCGCTCGAGCTGCTGCTCGCGCTGCGCGTGCACGCCGGCGCGCGGGTCGCCATCACGCTCCTGAGCGCCGACCATGCGCTTGCTCCGCCCGCGATGACCGTGGCGGCGCCCTTCGGCCGCGGCGGCGCGCAGACGCACGACTGGCGGGAGATCACGGCGGACCTCGGCGCGCGCCTGGTCCTCGACCGGCTCGTCGCCGTCGAGACGGACACGCGCACGGCGTTCACCCACGGCGGCCGGCGCATCCCGTACGACGTGCTCGTGCTCGCGACAGGCGCGCGTCGCGTCGAGCCGCTCGCCGGCGCGCTGACCTTCGGGATGCGCGGCGACGCGCCCGCGGCGCGGCTGCGCGAGGTCGTCGCCGAGCTCGTGGCGGGCCGTTCGGCGAGCCTCGCCTTCGCGCTGGCGTGGCCGTCGAGCTGGTCGCTGCCGCTCTACGAGCTCGCGCTGCTCACCGCACACGAGCTGCGCGAGCACGGGTCGCGCGCCGCGGTTCGCATCGTCACGCCGGAGCAGCGCGCACTGGAGCTCCTGGGGCCGGCCGCCTGCGAGGCGGTCACGCCGCTGCTCGACGCGCTCGGCGTCGAGCTGACGGAATCCGCGCAGCCGCGCGCCGTGGTCGACGGCGGCCTGCGGCTCGATGACGGCACGATCGTCGAGGCCGACCACGTCGTGACGCTGGCCGACATCGTGGCGCGCCCGATGGCGGGCCTGCCGGCCGATCGCGCGGGCTTCGTTCCCGTCGACCTGCACGGCCGCGTGACCGGCGAGCGGTCCGTCTACGCCGCCGGCGAGGTCACCTCGTTTCCCCTCCGCCAGGGCGGCGTCGCCGCGCAGCAGGCCGACGTCGTGGCGGAGACGATCGCGGCGCGGCTGGCCGGCGAGACCGCCGAGCCGGCGGCGTTCGATCCGGTGCTGCGCGGCCGCCTGACCACGAGCGGCGCGCCAGTGTATTTACAGGCCCGCCCGTCGGGCCAGAGCCTCGCTTCGCACCGGGCGATGTGGTCGCCGCCCGAGAAGGTGGCCGGCCGCTATCTGGCGCCGTACCTCGCCACGGCGCGGCCGCCGAGCATCGCGGATTCGCCGTTGGTCGAGCGCGTGCCGGCGGAGGCCGATGCGCCGGGCGCCCGGCCCGCCGCGGTCACGCTGGCGCTGACGCTCGCCGCGGCGGAGGCCCGCTGCGAGAACCGCGGCCGGGCGCTGCAGGCGCTCGACGCGGCCCACGCGCTGGACCCGGGGCTGCGCGGCGATCGCGCGTGTGTTGCGCTGCGCGAGCGCCTGACCGAGCAGGTTCCCGCGGGGTGAGCGTCGGCGCCGCATCGCGCGGGGCCGCGCTCCCCGTCGCACGACGACGGAACCTCGACGCCGGGGGACCCGCCGGTCGTCACGATCGTCGGCTGCTCAGGGCTGCGTGCCGCAGGTGAGATCCGCGGCGGCCTGCGATGTGCTCGGCGACGAGCCGGACTCACGCCACTGGGCGTACGTGAGGCTGTAGCACTTCTTCCAGGCGGCGTGATCCCAGACCACGACCGGCTTGACCGGGCCGTTGCTGATCGTCTTGATCGGCGTGAAGGCGACGGCTGGAGTGCTGGTGGCGGTGCCGAGTCCGACGCAGGCGATGGCGGTGACGGCGGCGATGCGGAGGTTGCGCTTGATGCTCATGGGGGCTCCTTGGTGAGTGGCTTGCCTTGTAGATGCATGATCGGCACGCCACCCCCGCGGCGCATGGGGGGTGATCCCTCATGTTTCGGCCGCGCGGACCGCATCGATCTGACAGCCAGCGTCGCCGCCGCAAAGGCGCGCATGGTGCTCTGCCAAGCCCCCGTCCTCTGCCGAGCGCAGGGTCATCTGATGTGTGGAACGTTGAGGGCCGCCGGGCTGGCCCTTGCCCTTTGCAGTAGGTCTGGCGCGCTGCGGAAAACCGATACCGCTGACTCGGGAGCTGGTTCGCAGGGCGCTGGTGACGAAAAGGCCGTCGCAAGCATCGCCGAGTCCTTCCGCGACGCGCGCGACCGCCAACGCGACTGCGGCGATGCCGTGCGATCGCAGCCGATCTGCTGGTTGCGGGCGGCGCCAACGAGGATTGCGACATCGACCTGTCAGCCCAGGCGTCCCGCATCCGCAGGCTCCGTCTTCCGCGCGCTGGCCAAGGCGGACGCTGCGAACGCCGGCTCTCGGATGACAGCTGCTGGAGCGGTCGAGCTGCTGAGGGCGCGAGAGGCCCTCTACACCGACGATGGCGTCCTCGCGGAGGCGACCGATTGCGCGACCCATATCTGCAGGGCGATCGACAGGCAGCAGTCCGAGCACGGCGAGGCGCTGTTGGATGGCGGCGAGGTGCTGCTGAACGTCACGCCGGTCCAAGGCGTGGCTTTGATCCGGGAACATCGACCGGCGACGGCACGAACGCCACGACTCGAGCGGTCACTCTCGTCAAGCGCCGCAGTCAGTGGCAGGTCCTCGACTCGCTGCTCCAAGCACCGAACTCGGTGCCGTCGAGCACGATCGGCGTGCCGACCGGGACGCCGGTGGTGTTGGCGCCCGCGACCAGCGCGAAGGTGGCAAACATCACGACCTGTCGCGGCTCAACCGCGGCGCAGGACGGAAGAGTCGCGAGCGGTGAGTCTCCCACTGGACGTAGGATGTCCGGTCATGACTCGACGCCCGCGCACGCTGTGGATATGGGGGCCGGCGTCTCTCTTGGTCCTCCTCGTGCTCGCCGGTTGCGGTGACGGCGGGCCGGATCCGGACGCGCGCGGGCAGAGCGATCCCGGCCCGGTTCATGTGCATGGGCTGGGCGTCAATCCTGCCGACGGCGCGCTGTTCATCGCGACGCACACCGGGTTGTTCCGCGCGGGCAGCGGTGAGCGGACCGCTCGCCGCGTCGCAGGCCGCTACCAGGACACGATGGGGTTCACGGTCACCGGCCCGGATCGATTCCTCGGCTCCGGGCACCCGGATCTGCGCGAGAAGCTGCCACCGTTCCTCGGGCTGATCGAGTCACGTGACGCCGGCGAGTCGTGGCAGGCGCGTTCGCTGCAGGGCCGCGCGGACTTCCATGTCCTGGAGGCGAGCGGCCAGCGCGTGTACGGTTACGGCTCGGACTGGGAGACCCGTCGGCCACAGTTTCTGACCAGCGCCGACGGCGGTCGCCGCTGGGACCGCCTCAACGTCCCCGAGCCGCTGATCTCACTCGCGATCTCCCCCTCCGATCCGCGCCGCGTGATCGCATCCGGGGAACGACGCGTCGTCGTGTCGCGCGACGGGGGGCGCTCCTGGAAGCGCGAGAGCGCGCCCGCTGCCGGGCTGCTGGCCTGGAACGCCCGCGGCCGGTTCCTCGTCGGCCTTGATGGTCGCGTCTGGAGCGGCGGCGCCGGGAAGGCCGCGACATGGAAGGCCGTTGGCGGCGTCGGCGGGCAGCCGGCGGCGTTTGACCGTGGTCGCGCGGCCGAGCTGCTCGTCGCTCTGCACGACGGCACGATCAAGCAATCGACGGACGGCGGGCTCACCTGGACCGTCCGGTCCGAGCCCACCTGACGAGCCACCACCGCCGCAGCCGGCTCCGCGCGCTTCGTCGGGCGTCGTGCACCCCGCGTCGTAGCTGGCGTCCTGCGGCGCGCGATCACGCGCCAACCTTCCGAGCCGGTGCGGGCCACCGCGCCCCGGTCGGGTATACATCGCCAATCCGACATCGGGTAGGAGGCAGAACCATGGGCAGGAAGTTCCGACGCAGAAACGTTGTCATCGTGCTGACGCTGACCGGGGCCGTGCTCGCCGCGAGCGCTCTGTCGGGCGGCCTGCTCGCACAGGGCGCGCAGTCCCCGAACAAGCGGGTCGCGCGGGCCACCCTCGTCAACGGTGCGGGCCAGGCCGTCGGCACGGTGCGCTTCGAGCGCCGCGGCGCGAGCCGCGCGCTGCGGGTCACCGTCAGCGCGCGCAAGCTCTCACCCGGGTTCCACGGATTTCACGTCCACACGACCGGCACGTGCGAAGGCCCGACGTTCATGACAGCCGGGCCGCACCTCAACCCCGCCGCGTCCGGGCATCCCGGGCACGCCGGCGACATGCCGCCCCTGCTCGCGACGAGCGGCGGCAAGGCCGAGGCGCGCTTTGTGACCGACCGCTTCTCGCTCGCGGCCCTACGCGACGCCGACGGCAGCGCCGTGATGGTGCACGCGCTCCCCGACAACCACGCGAACATCCCCACCGACCGCTACGACCCCGACCCGGACACGATGACGCTCGCAACCGGCGACTCCGGCGCACGCATCGCCTGCGGCCCCGTGCGGTAGCACACAAGCGCCAGCACATCTGGGCACCACAGGGCGCTCCGGTCGCGGGGCGGCCAGCGCGCGCCATAACCTCCGACAATGTGTAGGCATGCGAGCCTGATCTGCGCTACGCTCCCCGCGATTGTTGACCAGCCGAAGCTCTCGTCGACCTTGTCGGCACGAGAGCGGGGGAACCACATGGGATGTCCGAACGGGCGTCCCGGGGGCGAATCGTCGTATGTGACGTAGCGCTGCTCTTTCTGCGCGAGCCCGTCAGCTAACCCCGCAGGCGTTCGAAAGAGAAGGGGGTTGCCCGCATGAAGCTGACGTTCCGGCTGATCGTGGCGTTCCTCGCGAGCGTGCTGCTCGCGCCGTCGGCGGGCGTGGCCGCGAACAAGCCCGACTGGCATCTCGGGGACCGCACCCTCCGGCAGGGCGTCAAGGGCCACGATGTCAAGGTCCTACAACAGTTCCTCCAGCACGCCGGCCACCGCACCGAGATCGACGGTGCCTTCGGCTCGGGCACCAGGCGCGTCGTCCGCGCGTTCGAGCGGGCGCAGCGTCTGAGCGTCGACGGCAAGGTCACCGCAGCGGACGTGCGCGTACTGCGCGACGTCGCGATCAACGGCAGCGCGATCGCGTCTGCCGCCAGCACCGGCGGCGCGCTGCCGTTCGATCCTCCGCCGGTCGCCGCGCCCGCGCCCGCGGAGCCCGGGCCCGCGCCGTTGGGGCCTGGCACGAAAGCGACGGTCGGACCGGACGGCCTCGCGGTCGCACCGGCGGCGGCGCCCCCGTTGGTGCAGCAGATCATCGCCGCCGGCAACCGGATCGCCAAGAAGCCGTACATCTACGGAGGCGGGCACGGCAAGTGGGAGGACGCGGGCTATGACTGCTCGGGGTCGGTGTCCTACGCGCTGCACGGAGCCGGGCTGCTGGATGCGTCGATGGCGTCGGGCGGTTTCATGACGTGGGCGCAGCCGGGGCCGGGGCAGTGGGTCACGACGTACGCCAACGCAGGGCACATGTATCTCGTCGTCGCCGGGCTGCGGTTTGACACCAGCGGCCAGCGCGACAACGGCACGCGCTGGCAGACCGCGGTGCGCACCACGCGCGGCTACAGCATCCGTCACCCCGCGGGCCTGTAAGGCACCGCATCATCGGACGTGCCGGCAGGCTCCGCGCGCCGGTCGCCGAGCTGACGGATGTCGGCCGGGCCGGACGCCCCTGCTCTGGCCGAGGCGCGTCGCGACGAACAGTTGCGGTCAGCACGTCGACGAGGACGACAAGCGCCGCGCGCTGCACGAGACGATGCGCGTCCTGCGTCCCGGCGGCCGGCTCGTGTTCGGCGGCGAGCTCGGTCGTGCGCGGCTGCGGCGCTGAGCTCGTGCCGAGCGCGTGGTGTCTGTTCCCAGGCGGGGTCATGCGTTGGCTCACGGTCGTGATGGCAGGGCCGTGCTTGTGGCGTAGCCTCGCGGCGGCGCTGTCTGCTCGAAGCGAAGCGATCGGCCACGCGGCGATCGTGGCCTCGGTGCGGTGGGAGGATGCAGGCCATGACGAGGCCGATGCAGACGCTGGGTGCGATCCTCGCGCGGCCACGGGTCACTCGTTGCCTCGACCGCCTCGTGTCCGGTCATCCGCTGACGGTGATCACGGCGCCCGCGGGGGCCGGCAAGACGACGGCGATCCGTCAGCTTCTCGAGCGCCGGCCGGAGCCCCACGTGTGGCTGACGATGCAGCCACGTCTCGACGATCCGGCCGCGCTGGCGGCCGCGCTCGGTGTCGTGATCGGTGCCGATGCGACGCCCTCCGTGCTTGCCGCGGGCAGCGCCGATCCGAGCCGGCTCGCCCGCGCTCTGGCCGACGATCTCGAGACGCGCCCGGCGGTCGTTGTGCTCGACGACGCGCATCTCGTGCGATCGCCTGCGGCACACTCGATGCTCTGTGGTCTCGCGGAGCGGCTCGGCCCGTCTGCGCGGTTGCTGATCGTCGCGCGCGGCGCGGCGCCGTTTGCGCTCGCGCGCCTGCGCAGCGCCGGGCGGGTGGCCGAGGTCGGCGGCGACGAGCTGCGCTTCAGCGCCGCCGATGCGCGAGCGCTGGCGAAGCTGCTCGGCGTCGAGGCCGACGCGACTGCCCTCGCCGCCGCGACCGATGGTTCCCCCGCGCTGCTGGGTCTCGCCCTGCTCGCAGGCGATGCCGGCACAGCACCCGTCTTCGACTTCCTTGCGCAGGAGGTCCTTGACGCGCTGGAGCTGCCGCTGCGCAACGCTCTCGAGGACAGCGCGGTGCTCGACGTCCTCAGTCTCGAGGCCGTGGCCGCCGTGACCGGACTCGACGACCCGCAGTCGCTCGTCGAGCAGGCGCTGGCCGCCGGCCTGCCGCTGATGACCGCAGCCGGCATTCCGCGGGTCCACGACCTGCTGCGGGAGCTGCTGCTCGCGCGGCTGCTGCGGAGGCGGGGTCGCCTGGGTGTACGCGAGCTGCACCGCCGGGCGGCCGACGCGGTCGACGACGATCTTGTCGCCGCGACCCACCTGCTGGCTGCGGGCGAGCCAGAGAGCGCGGCAGCGCTGATCGAGCGTCGCGGTCGCGTCGAACTTGCCGGCGGCGTCGTGCAGATTCCGGAGGCGATGATCGCCGCGCTGCCGCCCGCGCAGCGCCGGCGGCCCTGGATTCGCCTGCTGCGAGCGGCGAGCCAGCTGCAGCGCGGGGCGGCCGACGCGGCCATTGCGGCGCTTGCCGCCCTCGTCGACGACCTCGAGCAGGATCCCGTCGGCACCACATGGGTGCAGCTGCGGCTTGCCGACGCGGCAATGGCACTCGGCGACCTCGAGCGCTGTGAGGCGCACCTCGCCGCCCTGCCCGCGGAGCTGCCCGGCGACGGTGCTCGGGTCGCGGTCGAGGTCAACCGCTCGTGGGTCGCCTTCTTTCGCAGTGGCCCTGCCGCCGCCTGCGTGCATCTCGACGCCGC
>Ga0136633_1003552_pt1 | contig 10205 bp, 4 predicted proteins | sample AntDrymeUQ832206_2_FD_105494 | JGI IMG/M metagenome (GOLD analysis project Ga0136633, IMG submission 105494) | Polar desert sand microbial communities from Dry Valleys, Antarctica - metaG UQ83 (22.06) | ecosystem: Environmental > Terrestrial > Soil > Desert | place: Antarctica: Dry Valley...
AGCATTTGTTACTTTAAACTCCCAATACAGGCTTCCGGTAACTGAAAATGCTGCAGGTCATCTTTATCATGGTTTAACCTTTTACGGTGTTTTAGGTAAAAAAAAGGTAGAAGCTCCTAAAGAAGTTATTTTACCTGTTGCTCCGAGTGATCGTGATAGTGATGGTATTGTTGATACACTGGACGCATGTCCGGACCAGGCCGGTCCTGCCTCATTAAACGGTTGCCCTGATCGTGATAATGATAATATTGCAGATAAGGATGATGCCTGTCCTGATGTACCGGGGTTGGCTAAATATAAAGGTTGTCCTATTCCTGATACTGATAAAGACGGTATTAATGATGAAGAAGATAAATGTCCGCAAGTGGCAGGTGTGGCAAGGTACCAAGGTTGTCCGGTTCCTGATACTGATAAAGATGGTGTGAACGATGAGGAAGATAAATGTCCTAACGAAGCAGGACCTGCATCAAACTTTGGTTGCCCGATAATTGCACAGGAAGTAATTGAAAAAGTGAACGTTGCAGCAAGAAATATTTTCTTTGCTACAGGCAGCTCCAAACTTCTTGCTAAATCATATCCTTCTTTAAATAATGTTGTCCAGGTATTACAGGATAACCCGAGTTACAGGGTGGATATTGAAGGCCATACAGATATTACAGGCTCTGCAGAAAAAAATCATGTACTGTCTCATGACAGGGCTAATTCAGTAAAAGCTTATTTAGTAAGTAAAGGAATTGATGAAAGCCGCATGACAACAGCAGGATTTGGACCTGATAAGCCAATTGCTGATAATAAAACAGCAGCAGGAAAAGCTAAAAACAGAAGAGTTGAAATGAAGTTGAGGAATTATTAATTTATCATAATTGAAATATTTAAACCCTTTGCAATATGCGGAGGGTTTTTTATTCTTTTGAAATTTATTGAAAGAAAAAGTATGCGATTAGATTAACTTAAAAAACCAATGCCGTTTTAGTATCAGGGTATGACAGTTTCATACTCTGTCTTTTCCCGTTAATGATAATATGCATGATATTGATCTGGTCATTAATGAAATCATACAATAAGCGGTTATTAATATCAATCGTTTTTACTGAAGTTATATTCTTCACTTCGAAATAACAATACACCGATTCCTTCTCTATTTCATATCCAATATAATTTAATGATACCCGGTGGCCATTAATTGTAAGAACAAAAGAATTATTGATATAAGCAGGAATGAATTTATCAAATGAAACTTTATCTTTATCAGCATATATATCGAGGGATGTATTAAACTTTTTTTCTAATGTATTTTCAAAATCATCTGTAAAAAATTTATAGCTTATCTCTAAAGTTTTTTCTGCAGTATTTTTTTCTATCTCTACCACGGATACATAAAACGGATGATACACTTTTTCTTCGAGGGCATTTTTCGTGGCAACATTATCCGGAATAAATAAAGGGAACACCATTAACAATGGGAATATATAATTAAAAGCCATCTTAAAATTTTACAGTTACAAAACTCTTGTTTATTTTGAACCCGGGGAAGGAAAAAAGGTTAAAAAAATACACTGCCTGTTATCTTAACTATTCTTATGAACGATTTTAGATTTTATTTTAACATTGGGTGGGAGCATATCATGAGTATGGATGCCCTGGATCATATTTTATTTATTGTGGCTTTAGCTGCCATTTATATGCTTAAAGACCGGAAGCAGGTTCTGATACTTATTACAGCTTTTACCCTAGGGCATACTCTTACACTCATTTTAAGTGTAAAAGAATTATTAGAAGTGAATGAAACAATAATAGAATTTTTAATCCCCTGTACCATAGTATTCACAGCAATCTCAAATCTTTTCCAAAAAAATTTTACTCCAAAAACGATCAGGGTAAATTACATACTTGCTTTATTTTTCGGACTTATACATGGACTGGCTTTTGCAAATACATTACGTATGATATTGGCGTCAGATCAAAACTTTGCTTTGTCTATGTTTAGTTTTAGCCTTGGCCTTGAAGCAGGGCAGGTACTTGTAGTAATTTTTTTATTGATCTTAAGTGAAATATTTATACGCTTTTTAAAAACAGATAGAAAACATTGGGTTATTTTTTTATCGGCTGCCGTTTTTAGCTTAGCTTTGGCCATGTCCATAGAGCGATGGCCTTGGAATAAACAAGAAAACCATCACGCTTACCGTACCATCACCAACTTCTGAAGAGAATAAAATCAAATTAAATTTTTTATTATTTCGCTATGACTAAACATGTAATAAGCCACATGAAAACAGCAGTGTTATTTTCATTATTTTTTGGATCTGCACTTGTAGGATTCTCTCAAAACACACAAAATAATCCAGGTTCAAATCACGGGAATAAATTCGAACAACTTGGTACTATACTCCCAACTCCCAATATATATCGTACAGCAAGTGGTGCACCGGGCCCGAAATATTGGCAACAACGTGCGGACTATGATATTAAAGCTACCCTTGATGAAAAAGCATTACGATTAACAGGAATGCAAACCGTAACTTATTTTAATAATTCGGAAGATGTACTTAAATATATATGGCTGCAGCTGGATGAAAATGAACATAGCACAGTGAATAATGCAAACTATCAAACAAGTAATCCAATGCCGGCGACAGCAACTGTAGAGCAGTTGCAAAAATTAGAAGACGCAAAAAGAGATAATGGTCATGGGATCAACATAACAAAACTTACAGATGCATCAGGGATGGCTTTAAAATACACTATCAATAAAACGATGATGCGAATTGAGCTTCCTCAGCCTTTAAAAAGCAGGGGTGTTTTTAAATTTATTTGTAACTGGAATTATAATATTCCTGATCGTATAGGTTTGGGTGGACGAGGTGGTTATGAGTTTTTCCCGCAAGACGGGAATCACATATTTACTATTGCACAATGGTATCCCCGCCTGTGTGTGTACAGCGATTTCCAGGGTTGGCAGAATCATCAATTTACAGGTCGTGGAGAGTTTGCCCTGACCTTTGGAAATTACAAAGTGCAAATGACAGTACCGGCAGACCATGTAGTGGGCAGCACCGGCCAGGGACAAAATTTTCAACAGGTACTTACACCTACTCAATTAAGCCGTTGGACAAAAGCTCAAACAGCTAAAGATGTAATTGAAATTGTAACATTAGATGAAGCAAAAAAAGCAGAGATGAGCAGGTCAACAGCAACTAAAACCTGGATTTTTAAAGCAGATAGTGTAAGAGATTTTGCATGGACCTCCAGCCGCAAATTTGTATGGGATGCTCTGCCTGTAATAATTGAAAAAAGGAAGGTAATGTGTATGTCGTTTTATGGCAAAGAAGCTTATGGAGTATACAGGCCTTTTTCTACAAAAGCAGTGGCACATACATTAAAAGTTTATTCTGATTTCACCATACCTTATCCTTATCCTGTAGCACAAAGCGTAGAAGCTGCAAATGGAATGGAATACCCCATGATATGTTTTAATTATGGACGAACTGATGCAGATGGTACTTATAGTGAAGCAACTAAATATGGAATGATCGGAGTGATCATACACGAAGTAGGGCATAATTATTTTCCAATGATCATCAACAGTGATGAACGGCAGTGGACATGGTTTGATGAAGGTTTAAATACTTTTGTTCAATACCTTACCGAACAAGCCTGGGATAATAAATATCCATCCCGCAGGGGGCCGGCCAATCTCATTACTGATTACATGAAATTACCAAAAGATCAGCTGGAACCTATCATGACGAATTCAGAAAATATTGTTCAGTTTGGCCCTAATGCTTATGCAAAACCGGCAACAGGCCTTAATATTTTACGTGAGACTATAATGGGCCGGGAATTATTTGATTATGCATTTAAAGAATTTGCACGTCGCTGGGCTTTTAAACATCCAACACCGGCTGATTTTTTTCGTACAATGGAAGATGCCGGGGGAGAAGACCTGGATTGGTTTTGGAGAGGCTGGTTTTACAGTACTGATGCAACTGATATATCTCTTGATTCAGTAAAATATGCAATAGCTGATTACAATGCAGCTGTACCTGCCCGTATGCGTGACTCAGTTGCATTACAATCGGTTCCCCGCCCTATGTTGAACAGGCATGAAGATGTATCAACCATACGTAACAGGCAGGACACTAACATGAAATTTCAAACAGATGTTGATACTACATTGAGAGATTTTTATTGGCGTTATGTAAGAGGTTTGGAACCTTATGATGCAGCGAAGTATCGTAGAAATATTTCGGCAACGGTAGAACCGGTTGATCCTGCATCAAGAAACCAATTTGCTAACAAACATTTTTACGAATTAAGTTTTACTAACAAAGGGGGATTGGTGATGCCTATAATAATAGAATGGACTTTTAAGGACGGAACAAAAGAAATAGATAGAATACCGGCACAAGTATGGCGATTAAATGAAAAAAATGTCACTAAATTTTTTATTAAAGATAAGCAGGTATCAGGTATCCGATTAGACCCATATAAAGAAACAGCAGATATAAACGAGATGAATAATACCTGGGGCTCAGTAGAAATAACTCCATCAAGAGTAAGTTTATTTAAAGCAAAACAAGGGGCGGCAAGAGGCCAATCAACAGGGATAAATCCTATGCAGAAGGATAAAGGGAAGAACTGATTTTTTAGCAGGTTTTTTAGAAGCTGTTTTAAGATTAAGTTTATTATTTCCTGATTTATTTTATGCGTAATGTTATCAACCTGTAATACACATTTGCTTGTAATAAAAATGAAGAAAGAAAACAGAATGTTTAAAATGGATAACCGATAGCAAGATTGAAAACAATATTTTGTTTTCTATATAATGGATCACGAAAATTAATATCTCTTAAAACAGATGATGGTATAAGCCAGGGTTTTCTTAATGGTACGGCAACATCCATTCTTAAAAGTAATATTTGCAGATCAAAACGAATACCTACACCGGCATCTACAGCTAATTGTTTAATAAAATCTTTTGTAAATTCTGCACCCGGCTTGGCGGGATTTTTATTCTTTAGCCAAATATTTCCTGCGTCCATAAATAAAGCACCTTCCAATATGCCTGTAATCTTTTGCCTGATCTCTGTATTGAATTCTAATTTTATGTCACCGGATTGATCAGGAAAGAATTCAGTTGTTTCTGCATTAATGGGAATATAAGTTCCGGGCCCTACTGTTCTGCTTCTGAATCCACGAAGGCTGTTGGTTCCGCCAATAAAAAATTGCTTTATAAAAGGAAGTTCAACGGAATTGCCGTGAGGTAATCCAAAACCCATATCTATTCTGTTAGCCCAAATTGTTTTAGGCCCTATTCTTAAATACTTTCTTACATCAACTTCAGCTTTTACATACTGGGAATATGGAGTGTTGAATATCTTACTGGTATCACCCCTTTTAATATCAGGCTTGGTGATAAGACTTATTAAGTTGCCCGATAAATCAAGGTTGCTTAAAACAAACCAACCTGTACCATTCGGGTTATCAATAGTTTGATCCCATGTATAAGTTGCATTTGACCCGATTATAAATTGTTTTTCTATCGCCTTTCTTAAAGTAAAATCCCCCGGCCTGCCATTAACGCCTTTAATACTATCATTATATCTCTGGGTTACATTTAATGGCTGTACATAATTTATTGAAATGGGGTTATACTTATAATCTTTACGTACACTTGGTTTCCATGTATATCCAAGGTCAGCTCTGAATGAATTTAATGTGTAGAGCTTTGTCCTGTTTAATATATCATAACCTATTCTTGCGTACGATTTTGGCACGTAGGCGCCGGTTGTATTAAATAAAAAGAATGGAATAATAAATTTTGGAACTGTTAACGATATTTCGCCGCCGGCTTTATTGGTATTAAACCCTCTTTGCCGCCCGTTTACCTGTACTTCCGATCCAACATAAGCATTTGCTGCCAATAATTCTGCACCTCTGAATGCATTTTTGTTTCTCCAGCTAAAAGTAATAATAGAGCCGGCATTGCTGTTAGATTTTGTATTACCCGAAATTTCTGCTCTTAATGTTTTTTTAGGAAGCGGAGTTAAATAATAAAACGTGTTAAGCTGATCTGTATAGGGATCTACTTCAAACCGGTTCTTTACAAATTTGTACACACCAAGATTTATAAGCCTGTTAAGTGCAAGATTGTGGTCCTTCCTGTTATAAACTTCGTCGGGCTTGAATTGCATGATCTGCTCAAAGAGGCTTGGTTTAAACATTTTATCCTTATCAATAACGTAATAGCCTTTATAGAATTCTTCAAATTCGCTTGAAGTATCAATGGCTGCGGTACTTAATGTATAATTGGAAAACACATAAATTTCATTAATGCTGTACGGCTTCCTGGCTGCAAAAGGTGTATTTCTTTTTATAGTCACATACAAATTAACCATGTTTCCACCTATAGTACTATCAGCATCAATTAGTATATAATCCGGGCTAAAAAAGTAGTATCCATTTTCTTTAAGGTATGCATCAATCCTTAAGCGCTCTGCTTTTATCAGGTCAAGGTTAAATGGAACTCCTGTTTTAATAAGCGAATTAGGCTCTGTACTTTTTATTGCTTTTGATAATTGATTAAGAGTATCTGAGGGAAATACAATATTTTTTATACTATACTGGCTACCGGCTCTAACTGTATAATTAGCTTGGGCTTTTTTATTTTTAACTACAGTATCGCCTGTGGCAGTTGCATGAAAAAAACCTTTGTTCTCCAGACTGTTTTTTAAAACAAGTGAATTATGTTCAAGGTTAACATCGCTTAGTAATACAGGGGGCTCACCAAATTTTCTAAAAAATTTTCTTATAAAACCTTTTTTGTTGGGATCCCCGGCCATATTAAAAAAGGTGAGTTTAAATCTTATTCCTAGTAATTTGCTGTTGGGTTTAGGCCGTGTAATATCCTCCAGATCGCTTTCTAAGGTTTTTTTGGTTTTTGCTGCTATATCCTTATCAGTTATTTTAACATCAGCGCCGGTGTATAATGCATCACCCGGCGGTAAATGCCGTGTATTACTACATGATGCTAAATAGATAATAATTATAATAATACTAAATCGTGAAATTCTTTGCATTACATTTCTTTTACTTGGCACGTACATCCGGTTTAGTTGGTTCAGCAATTTTTTGCTTATCAGATGAAGGACTTGTTTCAGGAATTTTTCCGGATCTTTTAGTTTTAGATCTCTGAAATAACTCCTGAAACCGATCATAATCTACATTGATAATAAAGCCAATCCCGGTTTCCACAATATAACCTTCAATTACACCTTCAAATTGATTCTTTCTATAAACCCTTATCACGTATCTGCCATCCCTGCTTAATTTATAATCAAGGGCTACGTTACCTGCAATATGGCTTCCGCTTTGTCCGGAAGGGGTGTTGGGTCCTTCTAATTCAAAATTGCTACCTACGCTTACCGTTAGTCTGTCACCCAATAATTGTTTGGTTAGACCTACTGTAAAATCTGTTCTGCTGCGTTTTTCTCCTGTAGTATAATCTGCTGCCGTTACTACATCAAAATTTATATCAACTCCTGCAATAAGGCCACCGGCTAAATTGTTTAATTGTTCTGTTAGTAACCGGCTCACACTCTGCCTTGCAAATTCAGCAGCATCTAAACCACCATTACTGTTATCAAAAGGATTTTCGCTTACAAACCTGTTTAATAACAACAAGGCAAAAACCTGTTTATTTATCTCCCCGGGTTCCTGGCGAATTTGTAATAATTTGTTTTGGACTACATCTATTATGCTTCTGTCTACAATATAATTTTTGTCTTCCGGCAATCTTATGTCGAAAGTAATTGCAGGCCTTAATAGCTCTCCTCTCAGTGTAAGCCAAACTTCAAATGGTAATCTTTGCCGGTAAGTGTTTCTTATTTTATTGTCGGTACTTAATTGATTTTGTACAAGATCAAGTGGCGACGTATTGGCTATATATACCGCTGAAACATTTATATCAGCATTGGTAGGTTCACCCGTCCATAATATCCTGCTTCCCTTTTGAATATCAAATTTACGTTTAAGAAAATTGAAAGATATTTCATAGGAACCCTGCTCTAATTCATAAGAGCCTACTAATGTTATTTTACCTGAAGGATCAATACCTGCATTAAGTAATCCTTCTCCTTTCATATTTATAAAATCACCGTTACCTGCATCAATTATCAAATTAAATTCAGCATTTCTATCTATAGTGATATTTGTATTCACATCAAACCCAACCAGCCTTGAAACATTTAATGAATCATATGGCAACATAAATAATGAGTCTTCAGTAGTGGCATCCATGTCAACAAAACGTACTATTCCTTCCCTTTCAACCACTCCCGGCTGCGCCTGTGGCATTACAATTGAAAATTTTGTTTGATCATTAACGGTTATGGAACCATCCACTACCGGTTGATCATTTGTACCTTTTATATTAAGTGCCGTGGAAACAACCATCTTACCATAAAAAATATCATTAGCTTTTTTTGTAGTATTTATTACCTGGAAGTTATCAGCATTAACTGTTAAATTGAAAGCATAAGTTGTAAAATCTAATGTATTTATGCGGCCGTCAAGTACAAGGTTGTTATCTGCTGAATCCTGTATAGTGAAAGTGTCAAAGGAAAATCCGTTGTTATCTATTACCAAACTTTCATTATTTACTTTATAAAAGCTGTTAAGAGCTGCCAGCGTAAAGGATGTATTATCAAAATTTATCTTACCTAATACATTGGGGTCTTCAATTGTTCCTTTTAAAGAAATATTACCATTGATAGTGCCTGCTCCGTTCCTTATAGCACCCATAGAGGCCCCTTCAAGATTTTTCATTTGAAGAGCGCCAATGTTAACATTAAAATCAAAACTGCTTTTGTTGGCAGGCCTTACAAAATAAACTCCTGAAGCTTTTACATCATTACCTCTGCCGGATAAAACAATATTCGCATTATATTCATTAGCCACATTGTTATTAACCTGTGCTGTTACGTTCCCTAATGTGTCTCTATGAATGCTGAGATCTCTGATTGTCAGGTCACTGGTAAAAGTAGGTTGTACTTTAAAATTTTTTAAAAGCACATTACCGTTTACAACACCACCAACCAATAATGAATCGTTTTGTACGAAAGCAGCAAGTGTAGCTATATTAAAATCTTTAAAGTCTACACTTAGAGGGCGGTTTGTACCGGAGCCTAAACTGTTTAAACTTAATTGCTGATCCCCTTTCATTAACGTGAATTGATTTGCAACAATATCACCGTTTACAATTTGTATGCTGTTATCAGCATTAATTGACCATGGCTCATAATTAAGCATTAAGCTATCAGGTTTTAGTCGGAAAGTATAATTATCTAAAGTGGGTTGATTTAAAACTCCGGAAACTCTATACTTCTGTTTTTCTTTATTGTCTTTTATGCCTAGTGAAAAATTAATAATGTTGTTTGAAATGGTACCGTTAAGTGTTGTGGAATGCATAGCAAACGCTCCGCTTTTAAATTGAGAGAAACCTGAATTAAATTCAATTTGATTATTTTTTGTTACTGCATTTAAATTTAATCCGTTTACCTGTTGGGTCCCATACACCAGCCCGGGTGCTATAATATTTGCATTCATCCCGCTTACTGTTGAAAAGCTTGCTGCCACGTTTATAGAATCCATTTTTTTAAGTTCGGGCATAAAGGCACGAATGGCAGGATTATCGAAAGCTTGTACGTTTATTGTAAAATCATGAACATCAACTTTATCAGTATTTCTTTTACCTGTTAAAGAAAAATAAGGATCGATGGATTGTTGAATGATATCTCCCAGCTGAGTAAGTTTATACCTGCCGTTTATTTCAGCAAACATAAAAGGAGCCTGTACACGTAACAATTGCTGACCGTTTAAATTTTCAGCAAATAATCTTATGGAATCTAATTGTGTTCTTTCTCCATTTATGACCAAAACAGAATTAGTTACAAAAAGATTTCCATTCAGGTTATCAGGATCAATGTTCGTTAATTCGCCTTCAATTTTACCTCGATAAATAACTGCCTGTGGTGTTAGTTGGATTGCCTGCGTTTTAATGCTGTCAACATCAGCAGTAAATCGTACAGTAGGAGAGGAGCCTGAGAAAGAACCATCTGCAACTAAATGCAAATCGATGTTCGGATCATTTATGGTTGCAGTTGTGTTATAGCTTCCATTTGCTATGGAACCATCAAACTTTATAT
>Ga0136633_1003553_pt1 | contig 10201 bp, 11 predicted proteins | sample AntDrymeUQ832206_2_FD_105494 | JGI IMG/M metagenome (GOLD analysis project Ga0136633, IMG submission 105494) | Polar desert sand microbial communities from Dry Valleys, Antarctica - metaG UQ83 (22.06) | ecosystem: Environmental > Terrestrial > Soil > Desert | place: Antarctica: Dry Valley...
ACGTCGACGATCGAGTCCTTGTACTGGCCCTTGAGGTCGAGCGACTCGACGGCGCCCGTGGCGGCGACCTCGGCGGCGAGCGTTTCGGTCCAGTCGTTCGTGGGGTCGAGCTTGAACTGCAGGGCGGGGTAGCGGTCCAGCCGGGAGCGCAGCGGGGCGATGTTCGCGGGCTCGCCGAGGCGCAGCGAGACGACGAAGCGGACGGGTCGCGGCGTGATTCCCAGCCGCTCGTGCAGCGAAGTGCCGGCCTGGCGCAGCGCGAGGTCGAGCGCCGCCGACTCGTAGGCCCACACGCGGTAGTGGCGCGAGGGCTCGCGCTCGGGCGGCGCGGGCCACAGCTCGAGGGCCTCGACGTGGTCGCAGAAGGACTCCAGCGTCCAGCTTCCCGCCAGGGGCAGAGCCGGCCCGGCCGCGAGCAGCCGGTCGTGGTCCGGCGTGTCATAGGTCACGTCCTCGCCGGCCCCTTCGAAGCCGGCGCCCTGCAGGCCGATCACCGTGCTGACCCGCCTGAAGCCGCTCGAGACGTCGAGCTCGAGGCGCTCGAGCGCGTAGTCCTCGACCACCAGCTCAAGCTCGGCGAGGCGCTCCCAGCAGCCGCTCAAGACGGGTCCTGCGGGCGGGCGGCGCCGGCTTCCAGACGCGCGACGAGCTCGTCGAGGCGCAGCTCCTCAAGGCCCTGGCCAACCGCGTCGAGCTCGGCGGCGCAGAACTCCACGAGCCCGCGGCCCTCCTTGCACAGCGCCAGCGTCTCGCGGAGCTCGGCTTCCCCCGAATCCAGCCGGCGGATGATCTCCTCCAGGCGGCTCGTGGCCGTCTCGTAGGTCTGTTCGGGCGCGCTCACGGGTCCTCGATGTTCGCACGCACGTCGGCGTCGGAGAAGAACAGCCGGACGCGCCGCGCGGCTCGCGCCGCGGCCGCGCTCGTGATGACCGCGCCCTCCCCGTCGTCGACGACGGCGTATCCCCGCGCGACGATCCGCTCGGGGTCGTGCGCGCCCAGTGCGGAGCCCAGCGCGTCGAGCTTGGCCTGCCGCGAAGCGGCGCCCGCGCCCCGCGCCACCCCGGCCCGGCGCTCGAGGGCCGCGGCGTTGCCGCGCAGCTGACGCCCGGACTCCGCGAGCCCGCGGCGGCGCGCGCTCGCGCGCATCTCGCGCAGAAGCTGGTGGAGCCGCGCGCGCTGCCGGGTCACGACCTGGGCGGGCGCGCGCGAGAGCTGGGCCAGGTGGCGGGCACGACCGAGCACCGCACGGCGCGCGTGGTCGGCCAGGCGCCCGGCGCCGGCGCCGATCGCCAGGCGGGCCTCGCTGCAGTGCAGCGGGACGGCGGCCTCCGCGGCGTGGGTGGGCGTGGAGCAGGCGATCGCCGCGACGTCGTCGATCAGCGTGCGGTCGGTGTGGTGGCCGACGGAGGCGATGACGGGAACGCTCAGCAGCGCGACGGTGCGGCAGAGCGTCTCGTCGCAGAAGGCGAAGAGGTCGGCCAGCGAGCCGCCGCCGCGGGCCACGACGACGACGTCGACTTGATCGGTCGCCGCGAGGTCCTGCAAGGCGCTGGTGATCGCCGCGGCCGCGTGACGGTCCTGCACGGGGGCGAAGGCCCAGACCAGGCGGCCCTGCCAGCCGCGCCGGGCCAGGCCGGCGAGGACGTCGTCGCGCGCCTTGCCGCTCTCGCCCGTGACCACGCCGATCGTTCTGGGCAGCACGGGCCGGGGCAGCCGGCGCTGGGGCTCGAGCAGGCCCTCCGCGTCGAGCTTGCGCCGCAGCCGGTCGACCTGGGCGAGCAGGTCGCCCTCTCCGGCGATCCGCAGGGCGCTCACGTCGAAGGAGAAGCCCGGCGACGACGTGCGCGAGCCGGGGTAGTAGTCCGGGCCGCCCGCCACGACGACCTGGGCACCGTCGGCGAAGGCCGTCGCCGGGACGCCGCACTTCTCCCACGCGTCGTTCCACATCGCGCAGGGCAGTGCGCCGTCGCCGTCGCGCAGCTCGAAGTAGACGCGCGCCTTGGAGCGCTTCACATTCCACGCCTCGCCCACGAGCTGCAGCCGGGCGCGCTTGCGGAGCTCCTCCTGGAGCTTCTTCGCGTAGGCGCCGACGGGAAAGGGCCCGGGCAGCGACGAGCCCGCGATGCCGTCGGGACGCTGGGTCGCCGCCTCGGCCACGGCCGTTCAGGCGACGTCGTCGACGGCGGCCAGCGGCTTCATGCCCGGCTGCGCGTCCGTGCCGCGGACCTCGCCCGAGAAGCCCAGGCGGGTCAGGCGGGCGATCTCGAGCTCGCCGAGGCGGCGAGCCGGATCGTGCTCCGGCAGGTGCTCGATGAGCCGCCCGATGCGGTTGCGCAGCTGCAGCGCGAAGTGGGGCGTGGACGCCCCCATGAGCACGCGCACGTCGTCGACGGTGACCGCGTGGCGCGGATCACGGCGCGCCGGGAGCTCGTCTTCGCTCACGTGGCCTTCTTGGGCGACGAGGTGCTCTCGGGCATGATCTCCAGCAGCGTATCGAGGCGAGCCTGCAGGGCCGGGGTGATCGCGCGCGTGTCCCCGATCAGCCAGCCGTGGTTGTAGACCCCGCGGACCGGATCGGTGCGGTAGCCGGGCTGGATCGCGCGCAGGAAGGTCGTCAGCGGCGCGTCGATCGTCTCGTCGTCGCTGAGGAGGACCAGCGGGCCGTAGCTGCCGCTGGCCGAGAGCGGGGCGGCGGCGGCCGCCGTGACCGGGTCCGCGCCCGTGCGTGCGAAGACGACACCGTGCCCCGGGTCGACCACGCCCCAGCCGAAGTCGGTTTCGGAGAACATCGCGAACGCGATCGCGTTGCGGACGGGGTCCGGACCGCCGATGCGCTTGACCGACCCGAGCTTGCGCAGCTCCCGGGTGACCTTCGTCCCGATCACGGCCGTGGGGCCGAGCACGTAGATCTTGGGCTGCTGGTGGGTCTTCAGCGCGGCGCGCGTCGCGGCGGGCAGCGTGTTCTTGCGCGCGAAGAGGATCGGGTCGCCGGTCTTGGCGGCGTAGGCGGCGGCCGGCGCCGCGAACGCCGGGTCGTCCGCGGAGACGATGATCACCTGGTCGCTCGTCTTGCCGCGCGCCGCGGCACCGAAGGCGTCGAGGGCCTGGGCGAGTGCGAACGGGTCGCGCCCGGCGACGTCGGTCGTCTTGCGCCCATCGGGGCGCGGCACGCTGCCGATGCGGATGACCTCGGCGCCGCCGGCGGCCTTCGAGCCCTTGGGGTCGAGTGCGTCGAGGGCGACCTGGCTGGCCTCGGGCAGCTCCTGGCCCTCGTCGGAGAGCAGCAGGGGCGCCCTCACGGGGTTGCCCATGAGCGCCGCGGCCGCCAGCGCGGTACGCCAGTCGCGCTTGTCCACGACGGCGACCGCGTTCGGGCGCGACTCCAGACTCTGTCCCGGAAAGACGGAGCGCGCGACGCCCGCGGCCACCGCAACGGGGTTCGAGTTGGCGACCCGCGTCGTGTTCTTCGTGGCGAAGGTAGGAAATCCGAGCTCGACGGCCGCCTTGTCGTCGCCGTTCTTCGACGGGCCGAGCGGTGAAGCCGCCGGGGCGCCCGAGCTCGCGCCGCCGGCCGAGTCCTTGCCGCAACCGGCGGCGAGCAGTGCGCCGCTGAGCGCCAGCGCGGCCAGCGCGCGACGAGAATGGAGTCCGGGCATGAGGGCGCCAGGCTACCGGCGACCCCCTCCGAACCGCGCCGCTCGCCCGCCCCGTGCTCGGTCTCGACCCGCCCGGCGGTGGGCTACGGGCGCCCCCGGGTAGGCTGCTCAGGACACCTTCCCCTCCCGAAAGGCGTGCTGATGGCCGGGACCTCCGGGCGGTTCACCACCGTCATAAAGGCCAAGATCAACAAGATGCTCGACAAGGCTGAGGATCCAGGCGAGACCCTGGACTACAGCTATCAGAAGCAGCTCGAATCGCTTCAGGGCGTCAAGAAGGGCATCGCCGACGTCGTAACGGCGAAGAAGCGCCTGCAGATGCAGACGTCCAAGCTCGAGCAGTCCGTCGTCAAGCTCGACACGCAAGCGCGCCAAGCGCTCGGTCAGGGCAACGAGGAGCTTGCCCGCATGGCTCTGGAGCGCAAGAACGTCGCCCAGACCGAGCTGCAGGGCCTCGACCAGCAGGTCACCGAGCTCGAGGCCCAGCAGCAGAAGCTGATCGATTCCGAGCAGAAGCTGCGGACGAAGATCGAGTCCTTCCGGACCAAGAAGGAGGTCATCAAGGCCCAGTACAACGCCGCGGAGGCCCAGGTGCGGATCTCCGAGGCCGCGACCGGTGTCGGCGAGGAGATGGCCGACGTCGGCCTGGCGATGCAGCGCGCGGTCGACAAGACGGAGAACATGCGCGCCCGCGCCGACGCCGTCGGCGAGCTCGAGGCGGCCGGGACGTTCGACGACCTCACGCAACTCGGTGAGGGCCAGGACGACATCGACAAGCAGCTCCACCAGCTCTCCTCGCAGAGCGCGGTCGACGACGACCTCGCCAAGATGCGCGCCGAGCTCGGGCAGGGCACGCCGCCGCCCGCGGCCCCGCAGATCGAGAAGGGCGAGGGGACGGCATGATCGTCCGGGTCATGAGCGAGGGGCAGTACCGCCTCGACGAGGGCCACCACCAAAAGCTCGACGAGCTCGACGACCTGGTGGTCGCCCGGGTCGAGGCCGGCGACGAGAACGGCTACACGACGGCGTTCAGCGAGCTGCTGTCCTACGTCCGCGAGAACGGTGAGCCGCTTGGCCCCGACGACCTCGAAGGTTCGGACTTCATGCTCCCGCCCGCCGATCTCTCCTTCGAGGAGGCGGCCAACGAGTTCACGGGCGAGGGCCTGATCCCGGACGCGCCGGCCTGACCTTCGACGGCCGTTCGCGCCTGCGCGGCGGCCGTCGAGGCGCTCAGGGCTCGCTGAAGTGAGCGCTCAGATCGGGATGCCCCACAGGGGGAACCAGCGCTCGAGCTCGGGCTCGATCGGCAGCTCGCCCGTGAGCTTGGCCTTGAGCTGCAGCTCCTTCTCCGTGCTGCGCTGCTGGGTGCCGCTCGCGGGGACGAAGGGATACCACTGCCCGCGCTTGTAGTTGTAGATGAAGTAGACGCGGCCCTTCGGGGTCTCGTCGAAGGCGAAGACCGCGCAGAGCGTGCGGTCTGAGTAGCCGCCGACGGCCAGCGCGTCGGAGACCGCGTTTACCCCGACCACGAGATCCTCGATGTCGGGATCCTCGAAGATCATCCAGCGGTAGCCGTAGGTGTCGTCGGCGGTCCGCAGCGTCGTGCCCGTCTCGCCGCCCGTGGAGCGCACGAGCTCCTCCATCTCGGTGACGATCTGCTGGAAGTCGCCCGTGCCGAGGGGCTGAAAGACGATCGCGGCCTGGCCGTTGGTGCGGATGCCGTGCTCGGCGTCGAGCGCGATCTGGGCCGTGGTCATCGCGAACAGCCGATCGGTCTTGGCCGGCCCCGCCACCTTGCGCTTGCCCAGCAGCGCGTCGAAGAGGCCCATGTCGGGCTAGCGGCCGCTCTGCAGCTGGGCCTCGAGGCGCCCGAGGGCCTCGATCCGCTGCTCCATCGGCGGATGAGTGGAGAACAGGTTCCCCAGTCCGCTCTTCAGGCCGGGGGGGAAGATGTAGAAGGCGGCCATCTCGCTTGACCGCAGGTCCTGCTGCGGGATCCGCTCCATCCCGCTGGAGATCTTCAGCAGGGCGCTGGAGAGCGCGCTCGGCCGGCCGGTCATGACGGCCGCGCCGCGGTCGGCCGCGAACTCGCGGTAGCGCGACAGGGCCTGCATGAGAAAGAAGGAGACGACGTAGACCACGACGCTGACGAGGATCAGCGGCAGGACGCCCGGTCCGTCGTCGTCGTCGGAGTGGCCGCCGCCGCCGAAGAAGAAGCCGAACTGGATGATCATCGCGGCCAGCGAGGCGAAGAAGCTCGCCAGCGTCATGATCGCGACGTCGCGGTTGGCGACGTGGGAGAGCTCGTGCGCCATGACCCCCTCGAGCTCGGCGGGGGAGAGCAGCTCCATGAGCCCGGTGGTGGCGCAGACCGTGGCGTGCTTGGGCGAGCGCCCGAGGGCGAACGCGTTGGGCATGTTCGTGTAGGCGACGGCCACCTTGGGCTTGGGGATGTCGCCCTGGATGCAGAGCCGTTCGATCATCGCGTGCAGCTCGGGCGCCTCCTGCGGGGAGACCTCCCGCGCGCCCATCGCGCGCAGGCCGAGCGCCTCGGAGGAGAAGTACTGCAGGGCGAACAGCGCGCCCACGCCGATGACCACGAGGGCGATGGGCAGGCCCGAATACACGAGCGCGCCCATGAGGACGAGGTAGACGAGGCCGAGCAGGAACATCGTGCCGACCATCCGGACCTGAAGGCCGGAGTCTTTGCCGAAGGAAGTTGATCGAGCCATGGTCCCGTGCAGGATAGGCGGACGACCTTTGCCGTGGATGAACGGGGCGCGCCCGCAGCGCAAGGCACGTTGCAGGACTCCGTAAACGGCCGGATCTAAGGCCCCGAGGCGGTACCGTCGCCGCGGATGCGCCTCCGCCTGCTCCTCGTCGGCGCGCTGCTCCCGCTCGTGCTGTGGCTCTTCCTGCCGGTCTTCTCGCAGGGGGCGCCCTCCTCGGCGGCCAAGACGGCGCAGCTGCAACGCAAGATCGACATCGCTCGCGAGAAGATCGGCCGCCGCAAGGGGACCGAGCGGGTGCTGACGCGCGACATCACCGGCTACAACCGGCGCATCGACCGCCTGCAGGGCAAGATCGGCGGGCTGCAGACGCGTGCGGCCCGCGTTCAGGCCGACCTCGACGCCAAGCGCCGTGAGCTCGGCCGCCTGCAGACCGAGCTGCGCTCCGAGCGCGCCCGGCTCACGCGCCTGAGGTCCCGCCTGGTCGTGGCCAAGGACGCGCTGGCCCGGCGCCTGGTCGAGCTCTACCAGGCCGACGCCCCCGATCTCGTGACCGTCGTGCTCAACGCCGACGGCTTCGCCGAGCTGCTCGAGCGCGGCGAGTTTCTCAACCGTGTCGGTGAGCAGGACCAGCGGATCCTGCGCGTGGTGCGCGACGCCAAGCTCGACGCGATCGAGACCGAGGGCAAGCTCGACGGGCTCGAGCGCCGCCAGCAGACGGTGACGCTGATCGTGCTCAAGCGCCGCAACGAGATCTCCGCGATCAAGCAGGGCCTGATCGACACGCGGGTGGGCTACGACCGCACGCGGCAGGGCAAGCAGAACGCGCTGGGCAACGTGCGCGAGCAGCGCCACGGCCTGCAGCAGGAGCTCGAAGTCGCCGAGTCCGCCCAGCGCCGGATCCGTGCGCAGCTCGCCGCGGCCGCCGAGCGCAACGCGGGCACCCTGCCGGCCCAGCCGATCCGCGGGGGCGGCGGGGCCTGGATCTTCCCCGTAAGCGGGCCGATAACCGGCGTCTTCGGGGAGGCCCGCCCGGGCCACATTCACGCGGGAGTCGACATCGCCGCGCCCGAGGGCACGCCGATCCGCGCCGCCGCCAACGGACGCGTGGCGCTGATGCAGCCCACCGGCGCTTCGGGCGGGTACGGCAACTACACCTGCGTGCAGCACACGAGCACGCTGAGCAGCTGCTACGCCCACCAGGTCCGCTTCGGGACGTCCGTCGGGGCCAACGTCAAGCAGGGACAGGTCATCGGCTACGTCGGCAATACGGGCAACTCGTTCGGGGCGCACCTTCACTTCGAGGCGCGCATCAACGGCGTGCCCGTGCAGCCGATGAACTACCTGTAGCCGGCGAGGCGGGTCAGGAAGCGTCCTCAGTCCGCGAGCACCCCGTCGACCCAGCGCAGCGCGAAGGCCTGCAGGTCGCCGTCGTGCTGCGCGGAGCGGTGGTGGCCGCCCGGGACTTCGACGAAGCGCGAGCCCGGCGCGGCGGCGTGGAGCTCGCGCGAGGCCTCGACGGGCACGGTGTCGTCGCCCGAGGCGTGGAGCAGCAGCAGCCGCGTGCCGAGCTGCGCCGCGGCACGCTGTTCGGCCACTCCGGCGACCAGACGGGCGACGGCGTCGACGTCCACGGCGAACTCGGGAAGCTCCCCGGCGCGCAGGGAGCGCACGAAGTCGGCCCCCGGGGCGGGGCAGATCGCCACGACCGCGGCCGCCTCGAGCTGCGCCCCGGCGGCCAGGGCCATCCAGCCACCCATGCTCGAGCCGCGCAGCACGAGCGGCACGGAAGGATCACCGGCGATGGTGGCCATCGACGCGATGTCCTCGAGGGCGCGGTCGTCGAGCTCTCCGGGGGAGTCGCCGTGCCCGCGCATGTCGAAGCAGACGGCCGCGAAGCCGTGCTTGCGGCACTCGCGCGCCCACCCGAAGTGGCTCTCCTTGGCCGATCCCGCGCCGTGCAGGACGACGACCCGCGCCCGCGGCGCATCTGCGGGACGGAAGGCCGCGTAGGCCAGCTCGTCGTGGACGCCGAGCTCGGGTGGGTCGACATGGACGACGCGCAAGGACTGACATCATGCCAACCGGTGGCCGCGGTGCAACAGCTCACGCACGTCTACCCGCTCGGGGCGCACCTCGACGGGCGCGGGCGCCTGCAGCTCGCCGGCTGCGACGCGCTCGAGCTCGCCCGGGAGTTCGGGACCCCCGTCTACGTCGTCGACGAGGCCGACCTGCGGGCGCGGGCCCGCGCCTTCACGAGCGCGTTCGCCGCTCATACGGACGCCTTCGCGATCCATTTCGCGTCGAAGGCCTTCGCCTGCACCGCGGTCGCCCGCGTCCTCGGGGAGGAGGGGCTGGGCTGCGACGTGGCCAGCGCAGGTGAGCTGGCCATGGCGCTCAAGGCGGGCTTCGACCCCGCCAGGATCGAGCTGCACGGCAACGCGAAGACCCCGGACGAGCTGCGCTTCGCGCTCGGGGCGGGCGTGGGTACGATCGTCGTGGACAACCTGCACGAGGTCGCGCTGCTGCAGCGGCTGCTGTCCGAGCGCGCGGCTCCCGCCGCTCAGCGCGTCCAGCTGCGCATCGCTCCCGGCGTCTCGCCCGAGACCCATCCCTCGATCTCGACGGGCGGGCCGAACACGAAGTTCGGCTTCAACCTCGACGACGCCCCTGTCGCGGTGGAGCAGCTCCGGGCCAGCCCGCACGTCGAGGTGGAGGGCCTGCACTTCCACATCGGCTCGCAGATCATGGAGCTCGACCCGTTCCGCGCGGCGCTCGAGCGCGTCACCGCCGCGCTGGGCACCGACTTCGAGACGTGGAACCTCGGCGGCGGTCTCGGAGTGGCCTACGGCCCCGACGACCACCCGCCCTCGGTCGAGGACTACGCCGCGGCGAAGGTGGCGATGGTCCGCGAGCTGTGCGGGTCCGGCAAGCGCGTGGTCGACGAGCCCGGCCGCGCGCTCACCGCCCACTCGACGGTCACGCTCTACACGGTTCAGTCGGTCAAGCGGAACGTCGCGACGTGGGTCGGGGTCGACGGCGGCATGAGCGACAACCTGCGCCCCATGCTCTACGGGGCCCGCTACGAGGCGCAGGTCGCCGACCGCTTCGGTGGCGACACGCTCTGCAACGTCACGGGCAAGCACTGCGAGTCCGGCGATGTGCTCATCCGCGACGCCCGCCTGGCCGATCCCCGCCCCGGCGACGTGCTCGTCACGCCGGCCACGGGCGCCTACGGCTTCTCCATGGCCAACACCTACAACGGGCAGCCCCGCCCCCCGGTGGTCTTCGTGGCCGACGGGAACGCCCGGCTGGTCGTGCGCCGCGAGACCCACGAGGACCTGTTCTCCCGTGACGTCTGAGAAGCGCTTCCGCGTCGGCCTCCTCGGGCACGGCACGGTCGGGCGTGCGTTCGCCGAACTGCTGCCCGGACGCGCGGACCGGATCACCGCGCTGACGGGGATGCGGCCCGAGCTGACCGGAATCCTCACGACCTCGCACGGCAGCTTCGAGGGGGTGATGCAGGACGCCGACCTCGTCGTGGAGGCGATGGGCGGCCTGGAGCCCGCCCGGGAGTACGTGCTCGCCGCGATGCGCGCCGGCCGGCACGTCGTCACCGCGAACAAGCAACTGCTCTCCCACCACGGCGAGGAGTTGTGGGCCTGCGCGCGTGAGCATGGCGTGCAGCTGCGCTTCGAGGCCGCCGTGGCCGGCGTCGTACCCGTGATCCGGGTGCTGCAGGAGACGCTCGCGGGCGCCCATGTCGAGCGGGTCACCGGCATCGTCAACGGCACGACGAACTTCATCCTCACCCAG
>Ga0136633_1003555_pt1 | contig 10199 bp, 11 predicted proteins | sample AntDrymeUQ832206_2_FD_105494 | JGI IMG/M metagenome (GOLD analysis project Ga0136633, IMG submission 105494) | Polar desert sand microbial communities from Dry Valleys, Antarctica - metaG UQ83 (22.06) | ecosystem: Environmental > Terrestrial > Soil > Desert | place: Antarctica: Dry Valley...
CTCCTGGGTCGTCGGGTTCCGGTGTGGGTCGTGGAGACCCTTGATGTTGCCGCAGAGAACCGGTTTGACGCCGATGCCCTTGACGAACCGATAGAGGTTCATCATGACGCCCGGCTGGTCGCCGTCTGAGTTGGTGTAGATCACGCCGGCCCGGTCAGCGCGGTCCTTCAAAATCGGTCCCAGGGTGCCGTCGAGCTCCGCGTTCATGAGGACGGTGTGCTTTCCGTGCTCGATCGCCCGCAGCACGATTTGGGCGCCGAACTCCACCGCGCCTGTCACCTCGACGAGGATGTCGATTCCTTCCGCCTCGGCCAGGAGCAGTCCGTCGTCGGTAAACGCCGGGCGCCCCTCGTGGATTGCGCGCTCGAGGTCCGCGACTGACTCGACCCTCCGCGGTTCGTCGATCCCGGCTGCCACATAGGCCTCGCGTGCTGGAGCGAGACTCCGGTTCGACACTGCGACGAGCTCCATGCCCGGCGTGGCGGTCAGGATCTGGAGCGCGATGCCGCGGCCCATGAACCCCGCTCCGACTAGGCCGACACGGATCGGGTTGCCGTCCCTCTCGCGCTGCTCGAGCGCCCGGTCGACGATGATCACGAAGTCACGACGGGCGCGCGTAGTCGGGCCAGTTCCGATCTTGCTCCGACAGCACACGTTCTGCCGCGTCGGGCCAGTGCAAATCGAACGCGGGGTCGTCCCAGCGCACGCCCCCGGCCGCCTCTGGCGCATAGGCGGAGCTGACGAGGTAGAACGCCTCTGTGTCGCGCACGAGGGTCTGAAAGCCGTGTGCGCACCCCTCCGGCACGAAGAGCGCACGCCGATTCTGGGGGGTCAATTCGACTCCGTAGGAAAGGAGGTACGAGGGCGAGTCAGGACGGAGGTCGAGCACGACGTCCCACAGCGCTCCGCGGATACAGCGGACGAGCTTTGCCTCCTCGTGCGGCGCACGCTGGAAGTGCATCCCGCGAAGCGTTCCCACTTCGGTGCTCAGTGAGAGGTTGCACTGGGCGACTTCCGGGTTCAGCCCATGCTCCTCGAATTCCTTCCGGCAGAACGCGCGCGCGAAGAAGCCGCGGGCGTCGCCTCGCGGCTCCAGATCGATCACGAACGCCCCCACGACGGGCGTCTCTTCGAAGATCACGCGGGCGCCCCCGCCTGCTGCCACCGCAGGCGTTCGTCGAGCCGACCCTCCTCGAGGAGAAGTCGTAGCCGCCTCAGCCGAACAAAGCGGTCGCTGTCGAACTCCGCGAAGGTGAGCCCGGCGGCTCGGTACGCCTCGTACAGCTCCATCGCGCCACGCTGCGCATCCCACTCGAAGCGGAACCCGGGGAACGCGCGCGCGAACTTGCCGAAGTCGACGCGGTAGCTTCGCGGATCGGGGTCGCCGGATCCAGCGTAGACGACCTCGCAGCCCGGCACGGTCTCGCGGACGATTTCCGCCAAGTCACGCACCTGATAGTTCTCGTCTGGGCCACCGATATTGAACGCCTCGCCGTGCACGAGTTCGCGCGGCGCCTCGAGCAGAGCGACACTCGCCCGGGCGATGTCCTGTATGTGCACGATCGGCCGCCAGGGGGTTCCGTCGCTCATGATCTTGACCTGCCCTGTCGTGAGCGCCCAGGCAACGAGGTTGTTGAGCACGATGTCGAGGCGAAGTCGTGGCGAGGCACCGTAGGCGGTTGCGTTCCGCATGAAGATCGGAGAAAAGCCGTCGGAGCCGAGGGGCGCGAGCTCCAGTTCAGAGCGCACCTTCGACTCTGCATAGGCCGTGAGCGGTTGCAAAGGGGCGTGCTCGTCCACGGTTCCATCGCCCCCTTGAGCGCCGTACATGCTGCACGAGGAGGCGAAGACGAATCGCTCGACGCCCGCCTCTCGGGCGGCACGCGCAAGTGAGATCGTCGCACCGGAGTTGACCTCGGCCGTCAGCTGCGGGTCGAAGTCGCCCAACGGGTCGTTCGAGAGTGCCGCGAGGTGGACAACGGCATCGAAGCCCGCGAGATCACCGGCGCCGACATCCCGAACGTCTCGCCGAAGCACTTCGGGTGGCGCCGTGTCGTCCCACAGGTCGCAGCTCTCGTAGTAGAAGGTGTCGAGCCCGACGACCTCGTGCCCTGCCTGCTGGAGCACTGCCGTCGTAACCGAACCGATGTAGCCGTGGTGGCCAGTGACGAGAACTCGCATCGCGCGCACACTACGCAATCGGCACGTGGGCACCTCGCCTGAAGCCAGTCACGCGCGACTGGCGAGCGATCGCAAGATCTGGCGTCTCTGTCGTTGTCTCGCTTTCTTCAGCCTGTCCACGGCCCGGTCGACGAGTTGGCGCCGGGCAGGGAGCGGGTTCCGTTCTCTGGCCTGAAGCGGTTCGCCGCAACAGCGGTGTGGCTAGGCTCCTTCCACAATGGGGCGGGTTGTCGTCACAGGACTGGGTGCGGTCACGCCGCTCGGACTCGACGCGCGCTCGACCTGGGAGGCGGCGGTCGCCGGGCAGAGCGGCGTGGATTGGATCCGCGCATTCGACGCCACCGGCTACCCGGTTCGCATCGCCTCCGAGGTGAAGGACTTCGAGCCCGAAGCGGTCGTCGGGCCCAAGGACGCTCGCCGGCTCGAGCGGAACGTCGTGCTCGCCGTCGCGGCCGCACGGGAGGCATGGGGCGATGCGGGCGTGGATGGGGTGGATCCTGCGCGCGCCGGCATCCTCGTAGGCTCGGCGATCGGCGGAGTCATGGGCGTGCTCGCCCAGAACGAGGTGCTGAAGGAGCGTGGATACACCCGCGTGTCGCCGTGGTTCCTTCCCAACGTGCTCGTCGACTCGGCAAGTGGCCAGATCGCCATCGATCTCGGACTGCGTGGCCCCAATTACGCTCCGGTCTCGGCGTGCGCCACCGGGTCACACGCGGTGGGCGAGGGCGCCGAGCTGATCCGCCGCGGCGATGCCGACGTCGTCTTGGCGGGCGGTACCGAGTCCTGCATGCATCCGGTGATCCTGGCCGGGTTCACGGCGATGCGGGGCCTCGTCGCCGAGGAGGACGACCCGACGCGCGCGTCTCGGCCGTTCGACGCCACTCGCGCAGGGTTCGTCATGGGAGAAGGCGCCTGTGTGCTGCTGCTCGAGGATCTCGAGCGCGCCGAGGCTCGCGGCGCTCGAATGTACGCCGAGGTGCTCGGGTACGGAACCTCGAACGATGCGCACCACATGGCGCAGCCCGACCCTGAATCGGTCGGGGTCGGGGAGATGATGCGCGCGGCCCTCGAGCGGGCGGACGTCGAGCCGGCGCAGGTCGGTTACATCAACGCGCACGGAACGTCGACCCCGCAAGGCGACCTGGCTGAAACGAAGGCGATCAAGGAGGTCTTCGGCAAGCACGCGTACTCGCTCGCCGTGTCCTCGACCAAGTCCGTGCTCGGGCACCTGTTCGGGGCCGCGGGCGCCGTCGAGGCGATGATGTGCGTGAAGGCGCTCCACGAAGGCGTCCTCCCCCCGACGATCAACTATCGGACGCCCGACCCGGAGTGCGACCTCGACTACGTCCCGAACGAGGCACGGCGCGTGCAGGTGGACGTGGCGCTTTCCAACGCGATGGGTCTGGGTGGACACAACGCCTGCGTCTTGCTCGGTCGCGCGCCTGCATGAGCCCGGTGCGGGAGGCTGCACACGCGCCGCCGATGCTCGCGCCCGCACAGCCATCTGCCGATGGAGGGAAGGTGATCATGCGGCGGTTCACGTTGGCGGTACTGCTGCCCGTGTGTCTCGTCGCGACGTCATGCGGCGGCGACGACGGCCTGAGTGCTTTCGCGGAGCCGGGTCCTCCCGTTGGCGAGGCGGTACTTCCGGACCTTACGCCCGCGCCTCCGGACAACCTGGGGACGAAGAAGATCGCTGGGAGATGGCACGTCTCGTTCAGCACCATCATCGTGAACGTCGGCGAAGGCGACCTCCTGCTACGAGCGACTCGCGCGGACGAAGGCCCCTGGGGCGCGGAGCAGCTTGTCCCCTACTCGGCGAGCGGGGCGGAGGCCGTGCCGCTGCCCGTTTCGCTTGCCTGGGGGGGAGACGGCCACGACCACTGGCACGTCGTGAGGGTGGCGAGCGTGTGGCTAACCGAGCTGGGCAAGGACGGCCAGGCCTTGGAGCGCGACAAGAGCAGGATCGATACGAAGATCGGGTTCTGCTTCTACGACCACACCCATCAGCTGGAGCGTGGCTCGGAGACGAACGTGTACTCGAGCAAATCCTGTGGCGGTGAGGACGACACGCTGATTGGCATGGGCCTCTCACCGGGGTGGAACGACACATACGCCCGCAACCTTCCTGGCCAGAGCGTCGATGTCACCGGGCTCCCCGACGGGAAGTACCGCATGTGGGCAGAGTTCGACGAAGCCGGGTGGTTCCGCGAGGCGAGCCGCCAGAACAATGTGACCTGGGCAGACTTCGAGTTGTCGACGACTGATGGAATCCGGTTGGCTCGCGTCACGGAGGTGGGGCCGGAGCCAGCCTGACGTTGTTCCCGTTGACAGTGCGTAGGCCAGTGACCTATTATCCCTCGGAGGCACCCCAGACGGGGGATCCTAATAGACCCAAGGGAAAAGGGGGAGGTATGCGGAAGTACTTCGTCGGCGCTCTGGTCGTCGTTGCTCTGGCAATCCCGACAGCGGCATGGTCGGTCAATCTGCACACGCCGCACCTGGGCTCTGGATGCTCGACGGGCTTCGTCGGTACGTTCCATTTCGTGAACAACCAGACCGGCGGCACGCAGACTCCGGGCACGCTGGATGCGGTGATCGGAGGGACGCACTACCAGGTTCTGGCCTACAAGGTGAACCAGAACGTTCAGCACTTCCTGATTGAGGACGCAGAGGGCTCGATCGCCAGCGCGAGCACGAACTTGGCGGGGAAGCTCGTTCTTTCGGATCTCACTTGCACCGAGAAGAGGTAAACGGTCGCGGCGTTAGCCGCTAGCTCGCTTGGCGAAAGGGTCCCACGGGGGCCCTTTCGCCGTTACAGAGAGCCGAGGTCCACGTCGCGCAGGGAGCCGGCTACGACGTCCGCGAGCGCGAGCGCCTCGCGGGGCGGGTAGCGGCTGTTCGGGATCGCAACAACGTGCATTCCCGCCGCATGCGCCGAGCGGATTCCGTTTCCCGAGTCCTCGATCGCGGCACAACGTCCGGGGTCGACCCCGAGCTGTCGGGCGGCCTCCTGGTAGACGTCCGGGGCCGGCTTTCCCCGCGGGACCTCCTCCGACGACACCGTCGCCTCGAAGAACGGCGCCAGCCCGCTCGCCGCCAGCACGACGTCGATCAGGGGGCGGTTCGACGACGAGGCAAGCCCGAGCCGGAACGCACGCGCGAGGCGGCGAACCGCATCGACCGCCGCGTCGACGAGCGGCAGGTCGTCCTCGTAGCGTGCCAGCATCCGGCGCACGACCTCGGCGTTAATCTCCTCGGGCGACTCCGCCAGCCCGATCACGTCGTGCATATAGCGCGACCACTCCGTCGAGCTCATGCCCATCATGTCCGTCTGAGCCCGTCCGTGCCAGCGACCGCCGCGCTCACGCACGAGTTGCTCACGGACCTCGTCCCACACGTGCTCCGAGTCGATCAGGACGCCGTCCAGGTCGAAGATGACCGCTTCGACGGCTCTCATGTGCTTGTGTACTCGCCACGGGCGCGAACGAGCGGCGCGGCGTCGACCCCGAGCTCGACCCGGCGAACCTCGCAGACGAAGAACGTGTGCGTTCCGGCGCTCACCTGCTCCTGGAGCCCGCACTCGAGCCAGCCGAGAGCGCCGACGAGGAGCGGCGCGCCGTTCGCACCCTCCGAGATCGCGATTCGATGCCACATCGCGATCGGAGGCACCCCGCGCGCGAAGTGCTCGGCGAGCCACTCCTGACCGGCGGCGAGCAGGGACATCGCGCATCCTCCCGCCTCGCGCAGGAGTTCGTGCATCGCCGCCTGCCGGGATACCGCAAACCCGACGAGCGGAGGATCCAGCGAGAGCGATACGAGGGACCCGACGGTGAGCCCGAGCTTCTGCTCTCCGGCGGCCACGGTCACGACACAGGCGCCTGTGGGATACTGGCCGAGGAGGGTGCGCAGACCCTCCGCCTCGACGTCGCCGGCCATCGCCTTAGCGTAGATCCTGCAGGTGACATGAGCCGATCCGAGAATCGTGACTTCGTGAACGCGCAAGCGGTGCCCTACCCCCTCGTGAAAAAGGTCACGGATAAGGGGATCTCGAGCCTCTTGCTCGTGGCTTTCAGCCCTGTCTTCGTAGTCGCATACGTGGCGATCGGGGTCGACAGCGTGCTCTTTCCGCAGGATCGCGGCCCCTGGCTCTATCGGGAGCGCCGCATCTCCCGGGGCCGGGAGTTCGATCTCCTCAAGTTCCGGACGTTGCGCCGAGACGCGCTCGAGCGTCAGCGTAACGGTGAAGCACATGCCCGCCTGCTGGAGAACGACCGCGAGAACCTGACCTGGGCCGGGCGCAGGATCCTCAAGCCCTGGTACCTCGACGAGCTCCCGCAGCTCTTCAACATCCTCCGTGGAGACATGAGCTTGGTCGGGCCGCGCCCGTGGCCTCCGTCGATGGTCCGTAACCAGGTTGCGGCTGGACTCGACTACCGCAACCACGTAACCCCCGGTTGGACGGGTCCGGTCCAAGTGCAGAAGGGAATCGTCGAGCCCGTCGCTTATACCAACCTGGATCTTGGGTACATCGCCCGCTGCCGCGACAGCGGTGGCCTCGCGCTGGCTTGCTACGACCTTCGGATTCTGTGGCGCTCGGTCAAGCTTCTGGCACGGGGTGAAGGTCTGAAGTTCTAACCGATGGCCTCGGGATCCGTGGAGTGCGACGCCAGCTTGCGAGCGACCTGGAGTTCCCCCGCTTCCGTGGACAGGGTTTGATTAGGCAGCTTGTTCTTGTTCGATGACGGGTAGGTGCATCTTCTCGTAGTCGTCGGGGGAGCGCTGTCCGAGGGTGCTGTGGCGTCGTGCACGGTTGTAGAAGGTCTCGATGTAGTCGAAGACTTCGGTGCGGAGCTCGGCTTTGGTCGGCCAGGAGCGGCGGTGGATCAGCTCCTTCTTCAGGGTCGCGAAGAAGCTCTCGGCGACGGCGTTGTCGAAGCAGTCGCCTTTGCTGCCCATCGATTGCGCGATCCCGGCGGCGCGGGCCTTCTGGCCGAAGGCGAGACTGACGAATTGGCTGCCTTGGTCGGAGTGCCAGATCAGCCCGCGAGCGGGCCGGCGGTGAGCGAGCGCCATCTCGAGGGCGTCGGTGACGAGCTCGGCGCCCAGATGGTCGGCCATCGCCCAGCCGACGATCCGGCGGCTGTAGAGGTCCTGCACCGCGACCAGGTACAGCCATCCCTGCCAGGTGCGGAGATAGGTGATGTCGGCGACCCAGCAGCGGTTCGGTGCGCCGGCGGCGAAGTTGCGGTCGAGGAGGTCATCGGCGACCCTGACGCCTGGCACCCGGACGGTGGTCGCCCGCCACTTCTTCGCGATCAAGCCGGACAGGCCGGCCTGGCGCATCAGCCGCTCGACCCGCTTGCGGCCGATCCGCTCGCCGTCGTCGAGGACCAGGTCGGACCAGATCCGCGGCGAGCCGTAGACGCCGCGGCGCTTTGCATGCAGCTCCCTGATCCGCTCGGTCAGCCGGGCGTCCTCGAGCGCGCGTGGGCCAGGCAGCCGGCGCCTCCAGGCGTGGTAGCCAGAGCGGCTGACCTCGAGCACACGGCACATGATCGCGATCGAGTGCGAGGCCTTCTCCGCGGCGATGAACCGGAAAACGCTCACCGGGTCACGCCTTCCCTGGCGAAGAAGGCCGCCGCTTTTTTTAGGATCTCCCGCTCCTCGGCGAGGATCCGGTTCTCACGACGCAGCCGACGCAACTCGTCGCGCTCGGCCGAGCTGAGCCCCTCAGCCCTACCCTCGTCGACGGCGAGCTGGACCGACCAGTTCCGCAACGACTGCGGCGAGACTCCGAGCTCACGCGCAAGCTGCGGGACCGAACGATCGCTGCTTCGCAACAGCCTCACAGCCTCCAAGCGGAACTCCACTGAATACGGCGGGATCTTTGGCATCAACAGACATCCTTCCCGGACTGAGCGAACTCAGTCAGCAGATGTCCACCAAAGCGGGGGAACTCCAGACCCTTGAAACGGACGTTCACGTCTTTCGACTCGATCGAGTCAACTTTTAGCGATCTCAGCGATTGGCCGATGACGTTCTCGTGGTCAGCCAAGGCTCACAGCTCGCCCTACGCGACGAAGTCACGCCAGAGCTCGTGCTGGTCGATCCCGTCCTCGGCGAACGTGCCCGATCTCGGCTTGCGGATCCCGATGACACCCTTGCGCGGCTGGATGCTCTCATTCACTCGTCTCGCATGGCGTCGCTCGCCCGACGGAGCCTGGAGATGCCCTGGCGAACCGTACCTGAGCTCGGCGAATCGATCCGCAAAAAATCGTGGATCGATCGGCACAGATCTACGATTCTCGCGGGTGTTCTGGCGGCGGGCGCTCTCGCCGTCGCGATCCTGGTCGGAGTTCGCATCGACCTGGGCGGGACATCGGCTGTCGCCGACACCACCGAGGTGACTGTCATCGACCCGAAGCAGTCCGCCATCTCCGCGACGCCAACCACGAAAACCAAGAAACCTCAGCGGAGGGGTGGATCACCTCGTGCGACCGAGGTCGAGCCGCAACGCTTTGCCTGGGCGCCGACCGCTGGTGCATCTGGATACCACATGGAGCTCTTCCGCGGCTCATCGAAAGTGTTCGAGGGAGACACCAGACGTCCCGCCATGGCGATGCCGGTTCACTGGGTCTTCGATCAGCGGAAGCAGAGCCTCGAGCCCGGAAATTACCGGTGGTATGTCTGGCCGCTCACCTCGGGCAGACGTGCGACGCAGGCGATCGTTCAGGCCAAGTTAGTGATCCCAACACCTCGCTAACCACTCGGTTGGGCGTTCCAATTCCTCCACTGGCTCCTTCACTGGACGGAGGGAAATCACGTCGATGGTTGAGCCAAGTCTACCTGGCTGAACAGGGGTCCTCACCCGATAGGGGGTCTAGGACGTGATGCGATCCGTCCGACGACTTGGGGGCTGTGCTAGCCGCCAGAAAGCACGCGACGCTCGTCGTCGCCTCCTTCGCCGTCCTCGCCGCCTTCGCACTCGCCGGATCCGCCGGCGGTGTGCCGGGCAAGAAGGATCGGGAAGCGCTCTCGGCCCCCACGAACGTGCGCGTGACGGCGGCGACACCGAGCTCGGTGTCGCTCGCCTGGGATCCTTCGCAAGAAGGCGCGCTCGTGGCGGGCTACTGGGTGTACGTGGACGAGGTGCGCGCCGAGATCTCGGGCAGCGAATACACGGGCACGGCGGTGCCCGTCGAGGTCTCAGGTACCGCGTACACGGCCCTCGACCTCGACTGCGGCCGCAGCATCGGCATCTGGATCGTCGCCTTCGACCGCAAGACGAACCGCTCCCCCGCAGCCAGGGCGACCGTCTCGACAGCTGCCTGTTCCGACACCCAGCCACCGACGGCACCCACCGGTTTCCACCAGGCGGCCACGAGTGAGAGCGCCGTCATGCTGGAATGGAAGGCGTCCTCGGACGATGTCGGCGTGGTCGGCTACGGCGTCTATCGCAACCAGCTCCCCGTTCAGTCCCCCTCCGAGCCTGCCGCGACCTTGAGCGGGCTGGTCTGTGGGTCGTGGGTCGAGTTTCAGATCGACGCGGTCGACGCTGCCGGCAACCGCTCGCCCCGTCGCTCGGCCTGGGTGCAGACGGCTTCCTGCGCGGAGCTTCCGTCGCCTCCGAAGCCGACGGTCCCCGTTCCGCCGGCGCCACCGACGCTTCCGGCTCCCCCCTCACCTCCGACTCTTCCTGGCCCGCCCTCCGATCCGACCGTGCCGCCGCCGACGCTCCCTGCCCTGCCCTCGCCGCCCTCCATCGACGCGCTTGCAGCCGACTCCACGCCGCCCTCCCAGCCCGCGAGTCTCGCGATCAGCGCTGCGACCAGGACAAGCGTCACGCTGAGCTGGGGGCCCTCGAGCGACGACCTTAGCGTCGCCGGCTATGACGTGTACCGAAACGGCACCAAGATGGCGTCGGTCGCCTCCACCTCATTCACGCTCGGCGCTCTCACCTGCGGCACGCCGTTTTGGTCCGGCGTCGAAGCCTTCGATGCCGCGGGCAACCGCTC
>Ga0136633_1003556_pt1 | contig 10197 bp, 7 predicted proteins | sample AntDrymeUQ832206_2_FD_105494 | JGI IMG/M metagenome (GOLD analysis project Ga0136633, IMG submission 105494) | Polar desert sand microbial communities from Dry Valleys, Antarctica - metaG UQ83 (22.06) | ecosystem: Environmental > Terrestrial > Soil > Desert | place: Antarctica: Dry Valley...
CCCATGGCTGGCTCTCTGGCATCTGGGCTGTCGTCCGCCTCCGACATCTCCGAGGCAGTGTGCAGGGGGGACATCACCGCAGTTGACGTCGTCCGGAGCGCGCTCGACCGGATTGCAGCTGCCGATCCCAGGCTGAACGCCGTGGTGGCATCCGACGCCGAGGCCGCGCTCGCCGCCGCGGCCGCAGTCGACGCCCAGCCCCTGTCCGAGCGCGGCCCGTTGGCCGGCGTGCCCCTGCTCGTCAAGGACGTCGAGGACACGGTGGGCTACCGGACGACGTATGGGTCGCTGCTGCATGCCGACGATGCCCCGGCGAGGCGCGACTCGGTCGTGGTCGCCCGGCTCAAGGCCGCGGGCTGCGTCGTGGTGGGCAAGACCAACACGCCTGAGCACGCGTACAAGGGAAACACGGATAATCGGCTGTTCGGTGCCACCGCCAACCCGTGGTCCTACGAGCACGGGGTCGGTGGATCCTCGGGCGGCAGCGCTGCGGCGATCGCCGCGGGCCTCGTCCCGCTGGCGACGGCTAGTGACGGTGGCGGCTCGATCCGCATACCCGCAGCGGTGAACGGCCTGCCCGGCATCAAGCTCACGCTGGGCCTGGTGCCGCACGGTGACCCGGCCGCGCCCGACTGGGGTGAGCTGTCGACCCGTGGCGTGCTCGCCGCGGACATGGCCGACACTGTGGCCGCGCTCGATGTGATCGTCGGCGTCGATCCATTCGACATGCGGACCTTCCCGAAGCAGGGACCGTCGTTCGCTGACGCGGTGCGGCCCCGACTGCCGCCCACGGTCGGTTGGTCGCTTGGGCTGGGCTACTCCCAGGTGGACGCGGAGGTGGCGGGGGCGTGCCGTGCCGCGGCAGAGAAGATGGCCGCAGCCTCGGGTGCCGCGCTGGTCGACGTCGACCCCGTCTTCGAGGCCGACCCGTTGGGGGATTGGCTGACGCTGGCCATGTCGCTCACCCGGCGCCTCGTGCCTGACGACCGACATGGCGACCTCGACCCCGGTCTGGCGTTCCTGCTCGACGCATTCGGTGTCGTGAGCGCCCAGGATCTGGCCCGGGCCGCGGACGCGGCTCACGAGCTGAACCGCCTGGCCCATGAGCGCGTGTTCAGCCGCCACGCCCTGCTCTTCACGCCGACGGTTGCTGGGCAGACCCCCCTGCTCCTTGGCCAGGGCACGATCGACGGCCAGGAGACGGCCAACTGGGTGGGCCTCACCTACCCGTGGAACCTCACCAGGCAGCCGGCTGCCAGCGTCCCCGCAGGGTTGTCGAGCCGGGGCCTGCCCATCGGCCTCCAGATCATCGGCCGGCGGCACGACGACCTCAGCGTCCTCGATGCGATGGTCGTGGCCGAGCAGGTGCTCGGGCCCTGGCCCCGCCCCGGCGGCCGTTGAGCGATCCGCCGCTCCGGCACCCGGTCCCCTCGGCCCCGTGGCTGTTGTCGGGCGAGGTTATCGTCGTGTTCGTCAAGCAGTCGCGGTTAGGAGAGGCCGCGGCCCTGCCCGCAGAGCTGCGTCCCGTGCCCGGGCCGGCGGTGATGTGGGCGGGGCACTGGGCGCAGACGCCGGTGGGCCCTTTCTCCGAGCTCGCCGTTGCCGTTCCCGCTCGCCTCGGCCTGCGCCTCGGGCTGTGCGTCACGTTCAGCGTGGTGACGAACGCGGAAGCCCGCTTGGCCGGCAGGGTCGGGTGGGGGTTCCCGCGCCAGCTGGGCGACCTGCGATGGGTCGCAGTCGGCCCTCGTCGGAGGCTCGATTGGTGGGATCGTCACATCGAGGTCACGGCCGAGAGCCGTCGTTCCTCCACGCCGTTCGCGACCGCGCTCAGGGCGTTGCAGTGGGGCGCCGATGGTCCGCTCGTCGTCCCCACCAACCTCAGGGGTTGGGCCCGCCGAGCCGACGTGCGCATCACCACCGAGGCCGGGGACGGTCTCGTAGGGCTGGTTGGCGAGCGACGGGGTTGGCTGGTCAGCGGCCGCCAATTCGTGATCCAGCCGTCGCGTGCGCCATCAGGCGCGTTCCGGAGCCGGATCCTGGCCCCCGCTCCCGCGCCGGGCTGACCACCGAGCCGAGCCCGCCTACCATCGGCGTATGGCGCTGAACGTCCTCGGGGGTGAGCTGCAGCCCTGCAGCTTCGATCCGCTCACCGGCTTCTACCGCAGCGGCTGCTGCGACACCGGCGGGGAGGACCACGGAGTCCACACGGTGTGCGTGCAGGTGGACTCCGACTTCCTCGAGTTCTCGAGGACCCGCGGCAACGACCTGTCCACGCCCATGCCCGGGTACGGGTTCGACGGCTTGGCGCCCGGTGACCGGTGGTGCCTCTGCGCAGCGCGCTGGACCGAGGCGCTAGAGGCCGACAAGGCCCCGCGGGTCGTGCTCGAGGCCACCCACGCGCGGACCCTTGAGTGGGCGGACCTGGCCGACCTCAAGCGCCACGCGGTGCTTCCCGCCTGACCCACTCCAGCGCCCCCCGGGCCGCGGCCACTGCGGTGCTTAGCGTGGCCTGGAGCAGGTAGCCGCCCGTCGGCGCCTCCCAATCGAGCATCTCGCCGACGACGAACGTGCCCGGTCGCCGGTGCAGCATGAAAGAGCCGTCGACCTCGCCGAGAGCCACGCCGCCCGCGGTCGAGATGGCCCGGTCGAGGGGCTGCACACCGACGAGGTCGACGGGAAGCGCCTTGGCCAGGCGGGCGAGGCGGCAAGCATCGCTGGGCGGCGCGTTCCCGGTGGCCTCGCGGAGCAGGCCGACGCCGACAGGCTGAAGGCCGCCGATCCGGCCGAGGGCTGTGGAGACGGAGTCCTTGGCCCGGCCCCGCTCCAGGCGCCTCGTCAGGTCGGTCACTGACACATCGGGCAGCAGGTCCAACGTCAGGACGGCATGGCCCTCGTCTTCGATGCGGTCTCGCAGCATGGACGACAACATGTAGACGGCGCCGCCTTCCATTCCCGCCGTGGTGATCGTAGTGTCGCCCCGCGCCGAAGCCCCACCGCAGGAGACGGTGATGTTCTTCAACGGCGTACCTGCGAACCTGTCGCGGAACACACTCGTCCAGGCCACGTCGAACCCGCAGTTAGCGGCGCGAAGCGGTGACACGGTTATCCCATCGCCGCGGAGTGGGACCACCCAGGCCCCGTTCGACCCGACTCTGGGCCAGCTTGCTCCCCCGAGGGCCAGCACGGAGAGGTCGGGGTCCGCCGTCGAGCCGCTGAACCGCAAGGACGTGCCGTCCCACCCGAGCCACTCCTCGCCCACCCGCCTCTCGACTCCGAGGGTGTCGAGCCGCCGCAGCCATGCCCGCAACAAGGGGGTCGCCCGCAGCTGCGTTGGGAACACGCGCCCGCTCGAGCCCACGAACGTGTCCTGCCCGAGGCCCGCGCACCAGGCCCTCAGGTCGTCCGGCGTGAAGGCTGCGAGCGCAGGGGCGAGCCGCGGCGCGGCAGAGCCGTAGCGGCGGACCATGGCCTCAAGAGGCTCAGAGTGAGTGAGGTTGAGGCCACCCCGGCCGGCGAGGAGGAGCTTGCGCCCGACCGACCGCATGCGGTCGTAGACGGTCACCTGGATGCCGCCCGCGGCGAGCACCTCGGCCGCCATGAGCCCCCCCGGCCCACCGCCGACCACAACCGCGGAGGGCGCCACCTCAGCAGGCTACGCGACCCCGCCAAGCAGCTAGATGGGCTACCGGCCTTCGTAGAGGTCGCGACCCGCGGCGAGGGCGCGCATCTTGCCGTCGGCCACCGAGCGCTGGAGCATCCACAGGCCGCAGTCGGGGTGGATGTAGCGGATGCGGTCGACGCCGGCCACCTTGGCCGCGGCTTCGATCCTGCGGGCCACCTCGTCGGCCGACTCCACTTCGTTGTCCTTGACGTCGATCACGCCGATGCCGAGCCCCAGGTCGGGCCTGGTCTCGGCCAGGGCGGCCAGCTCGTCCTGGGGCCGCCGGGCCACCTCGAGCACCACGTGGTCGGCTTTGAGGGCGTCGAGGAAGCCGACGAGCAGGTCGTAGCTTCCCCTCTGCACGGTCTGGCCGCCGTAGTTGCCGAAGCACAGGTGGACGGCCTTCTCGCCGGTGACCGCGTCGAGAACGCGGTTGATGCCGGCGGCGGCGAGGTCGGCGTCCTCGGGAGAGCCGGTCACGTTGGCCTCGTCGACCTGCACGATGTCGGCCCCGATGCCGGCCACCTGCGCGGCGAGGACGTCGGCGAGCGCCAAAGTCAGCTGCCCGAGGTCGCCGTAGTGGGAGTCGGCCAGGACCTTGGCCAGCATGTACGGGCTGGTGACGGTGAACTTGGCGGGCCGGTCGGTGAGCGGCCGGAACACCTCCCATTCCGAGCGGAGGTCAAGGGTGCCGGCGCCGATCGGTCCGGTGACGACAGCGGCCGGCTTGCTGCGGTAGCCCATCCCGGCCTTGGCCCGCCAGGCGTCGACCTGCTCCAGCGTGAGGTCGCTCTGCACGCCGGTGAGCGGGCGCACGAAGTGGTCGATCATGCCGTTGGTGTCCGGGTGGCCCACGTCGAAGCGCCCGAGCTCACCGTCGGCCACGACCTCGATGCCGGCCAGCTCCTGTGCCTTGACGACCACGCTCATGGCGTCGCGGAGGTGCTCGGCGTTCGGAAAGGCCCGCAGCCACGCGGGCACCGGGTAGCTGCCGACGACGGTCGTTCTGATCATGGGTGCCTTTCGATCACGTGCGGTGATCCGTGATGTTCGCTCGAACAGCCGACAACACGGACATGGTAGGTCACGACACCTCCGCGCATTGCGCGCGCAAGACGTCGATCCCGACCCTCGCCGCGGGCCCGTCGTTGGTGCGGATGGCGAGGCGGAGCGCGTCAGCGCCACCAGCCAGGCTGCGCCACCGTGCATCCTGGTCGGCGGCCGACGTGGCGTCACGGCGGATCTGGTCGACCGTGCCCAGGACGGCGTTGCCGCGGGCGTTCTCGTCGACCTGGCGCTCGAAGGTGACGAGCCCGGCGCAGGCCGCGCGCGCCTTCTGCTCGGCGGCCGGGATGTCGAGCGGAGGCGGCGGCTCGAGGCGGTGGTCGGGGCGCAGGAGCGCGTACGCGATCACAGCAGCAGTCACGAGGGCGAGGGTGACGACGAGCAGCAACACGCGTCGCCGGTTCCGCATCACCCGCTCCCGGCCGCTACGTGTCGGCCCTGCACACCGAGGCAAAGTAGGCCGCGAGCCGCCGCTCGGCCCCGAGCTTGGCCTCTTCCGTGGCCTGCTCGTTGACGGGCGTGCGCACCGGGGCACCGTCGGAGGGGGCCGCCTTCACCGCGTCGCGCAGCCGAACCATGGAGTCGCGCACGATCTTCAGGTCGGCGAGCGCCTCGGGCGTCACCTTCAGCCGCTTCTTCTCGTCCCTGGTCTCCAGCTCCTTGCGCACATCGAGATCCCGGCGCTCGTCGACCCGGTCGATAACGCGGACGAAGAAGCTGGAGTAGGTGAGGACCTCCTCCTTGCTGTCGGGCTTGGGCTCGCCGAACCTGTCGAGCCCGCGGTAGGCCGCGCAGAACTCGATGTCTTCACCAGCGCCGACGTTGCCGGACCGGTCCGCGCAACCAGGCGCGTCGAGAGCGATGAACACGGCGGCGACGCCCGTGGCCAGGCGCATTCGCATTCCGGACATAGCGGCGCTCCTTGTGGGTCGAGGCCTTAGTGGGGTGCGGACCTGTCAGTATCTGACGGTCGCGCGGCGTGTTCGATGAGGTTGGTTTGGTATGTTACCGAAAACATGTGACACCGTTGCAGAGGGGGGTGGGGAATTGGCTGAGACCAGCGTAGAGACCGTCGCAGAGGACGAGCGAGCACCGAGCCTGGTGCAGAGAGCTGTCGGGATCCTGCGTGAGCGCACCGAGATCGTGGTCATCCTCGTCCTCCTGCTCGGTACCCGTCTGCTGACGAACCCGAGCGTCCCCGCGGCCATCTACGGCGTCGGGATCGTGGCCGGGGCCACCATCGCGCTGCACAGCATCGGCCTCGTCATCGTCTACCGGTCGAACCGCATCATCAACTTCGCCCAGGTCGAGATGGGGCTGTTCGGCGGCATCCTCTTCACCCAGCTCTCGGCCCGGCGCCTGTTCCTCGTCGGTGTCCGCAAGGTGTGCGAGCCGTGCATCCCGACGCCCAACACCCTTGGCGAGCTCGCGCGGATCCGGGGCCGGGGGGCCCAGGAGCTGGCGCGGGTCCCGGACTTCGACGCGGTGAAGAACGTCCCCATCGACATGAAGCAGCTCAGCGAGAGCCTGCCCAGCGGCATCAGCCTCGACGACCTGGCCGTCAACGCGGCACCCGGCTGGGCCGTGCAGCTGAACTTCTGGCTCTCCATGGCCATCTCCATCGCCGTGGTCATCCTCCTCAGCTGGGTCGTGTACTCCCTCATCGTGCGGCGCTTCAGCCGGGCCCCTCGCCTCATCATCACCGTCATGACCATCGGCCTCGGGGCCGTGTTCCGGTTCGCGGGCGTCGGCATCCTCACGCTCCTCGGCCTTGGAGGCGCCGCCGAGGGCGGAGCGCAGACCTTCTTCGACCCGAGCAACGGCTTCCCGTTCACGCTCTCCCTCACCCTCGACGCCGGCGGCGCCCAGATCGAGCTCGGAACCACCGAGCTGGTCCTCGCCATCGTCACCACCGTGATCCTCGTCGGGCTCGCCATCTTCTTCGCCCGCAGCTCCATTGGCGTGGTGCTGCGAGGGGCGAGCGAGAACCCCGACCGCTCCCAGACGCTCGGCGTTAACGTCGAAGGGGTCACGTCGGTGGCATGGATGATCGCCGGCGGACTGTCCGGAGTGGCCGCCGTCATTGCGGCTACGGGCACCGGCGTGAGCGGGTCGGACACGATCGTGCCTTACTTGGCCGCGGCCGTGGTCGGCGGCCTGGTGAGCATCCCCGTGACCGCCATCGCGGCCGTCACCATCGGCATCGTCATGCGCTCGGTCAGCTGGTCGGTGAGGACACCGGGCTTCATAGACGGTCTGCTGCTCGCCATCATCGTGATCGTCCTCCTCGTACAGCGCTCGCGGCGGACGAGGTCCGACACCGAGGCCGACGGCGGGTGGAAGTCGGCTCGCGAGACGCGGCCCATCCCCGCCGAGCTGAGGGCGCTCCCCGTTGTGCAGAAGTGGGTGCGCACGCTCCGGGTGGTGGGCGGCATCGTCGTGCTCGGCCTGCCCTGGCTGTTGTCTCCGTCGCAGACCAACCTCTTCACGGTCACGCTCGTGTACGGGATGATCGCCATGTCGCTGCTCATCCTCACGGGCTGGGCGGGCCAGATCAGCCTCGGTCAGTTCGCCATCGCCGGGATCGGGGCGTACGTCACCGCGGTGACGCGTCTGCCGTTGCCCTTCTCCCTGCTCGTCGGGGGAGTGGTCGGCGCCCTCGTGGCGGTCGTCATCGGGGTGCCCGCCCTGCGCCTGCGGGGGCTGCACCTGGCCATCTCGACGCTGGCCTTCGCCATCGCTGTCACCTCGATCCTGTTGAACCCCAGGTACTTCGGCAAGGCCCTGCCCGACAACCTCGAGCGGCCGACGCTCCTCGGCCTCAACCTCGACGACCAGCGCACGTTCTTCTACGTCACGCTCGTGTTCCTCGGCCTCACCGTGGCCTCGGTCATCGGCATGCGCCGCAGCCGTACGGCCCGGGCCCTCATCGCCTGTCGGGAGAATGAGGCCGCGGCGCAGTCGTTCGGCATCAACCTGCTGCGGGCCCGCCTCGGTGCCTTCGCCATCTCCGGCTTCATAGCGGCCTTCGCAGGTGGCGTGTTCGCCTACTCCCAGTACGGCGTGAACGCCTCAAACTTCGGTTACACGCAGAGCATCAAGATGTTCCTCATGGTCGTCATCGGCGGCCTTGGCTCCATCGCCGGCCCCCTCATCGGGGCTGCCTACGTGGGCTTCGCCGAGATCGTCGGCACCAACCTCACCGGGCTGCCCCTCTTCTCCGATGGCGCCTTAGGCATCGGCACGGTGCTCCTCCTGCTGTTCGCGCCAGGCGGGCTGGGCGAGGTCGTGTTCGGCATCCGCGACGCCATGCTCCGGCGAGTGGCCGACCGTTACCGCATCGAGGTGCCCAGCCTGCTGGCCGACCGTCGGGCCACTGGCGATCGAGCCCCCATCATCCCCATGACGCGCCCCGGCGGCGGCACCATCTTCGTTCCCCACCGCTACCGAGCCGACGGCCAGTGGTCAGTGGAGGGGCGCAACCAGGAGGCCCTCCGTGACTGATGTCGTCGATCCCGCAGCCGACGCTGTCGCCAACCCGCGGCGGGCGTTCGTCCCCTCCGAGCGCGAGGTCGACGAGGGCCTGGCCGACTACTCGTTCGATCCGCTCCCGCCGCCGGAGTCCGATCCGCCGTTCAACCTCAAGCACAAGCTCAGCGACCTCCGCCAACAGCTCAACCCGCGTGAGATCATCGCCGGCCAGCCCGCTCTCCCGCTCATCCTCCTCGCCGTCGATGCCCTCTTCACGCGCTGGGACGACGCCGCCTTCGGCATCCTGCTGCCCGAGATCCGCGACGAGTTCGGATTCGATGTCGCATTCCTGCTGACGCTCAGCCAGGTGGTCGGCATCGTCGTGCTCCTGCTCGCTCCGATCATGGGGTACCTCGCCGACCGCATCAGCCGCGTGCGCATGCTGGCCGTCGGCAACGTGACACAGAACGTCGCCTCCATCGTTGCCGGCCAGGCCGGTTCCGTCGGTCAGCTCAGCGCGTCGCGGGGTCTCGGCGGCCTGGGCGGCGCCATATCTGGGCCCACTGGGTTCCCGCTGCTCACGGACTGGTACCCGGTCCACACCCGAGCCCGCCTGATCGCCTTCGTGGCCATGGCCGGCGCGGGCGGTGCCGTTGTGGCCCCGCTGATCGCCGGCACGATGGGCGACCTCTTCGGCTGGCGCACCACCGTCACCGTGCTCGGCGTGTTCGCCACCGTCATCTCCCTGTCGTTCTTCCTGCTCAAGGAACCGGTTCGCGGCGGCCTTGACCGCAAGTCCATGGGAGCCACCGACGAGGTGGCGGCCAAGGAGCAGAAGCCGGTGTCGTGGGCCGAGGGCTGGCGGGCCGCCGCTCGCGTTGCCACGCTCCGGCGCATCTGGTACGTGACGCCGCTCCTCTACCTCGCCGCTCAGATTCAAGGCGTTCTCATGACCTTCTACTACGCGGACGAGTTCGGCCTGAACGCCACCAGCCGCGGTGCCCTGCTCACGGCCAGCGCCGTAGTTGGTCTCCTGGCTCTCCCCTTCGCCGGGCCGGTGGCCGACCGCCTGCTGGCCTACAAGCCGGGGCGGGTCTTCACCCTCTTGGGCGGGTTGTCTCTCCTGACCACTGCCTCGCTGATCGTCGTGGCCCTGTCACCGTACCTGTGGCTATCGGTGGCCGCCTCGCTCCCATTGGGCGTCTTGGGCGCGCTGGTTTCGCCGGCGATCGTCACCCTCATCTCCATGGTCATCCCCGCCCGGCTACGGGCCTTCGGTCTGGCCACCGTCGCCCCGTGGCAGTTCATGGGCATCGTGCTCGTGCTGGGCTCCGTCCAGGTCTTCCAATTCTCGAGCATCCGCTCGGCCCTGTTCCTCATCGTGCCGCTGAACCTCATCGGGGCCCTGATGATCGGAACCGCGGGCAAGGGCGCGGAACGCGACATCCGCGCCGCGCGGGCCGCTTCGCTGGCCGACGAGGACGCCCGCATCGCCCGTGAGAGCGGCGCCAACAAGATGATCATCTGCCGCGACGTCGACGTCACCTACACCGGCACGCAGGTCCTGTTCAACGTCGACTTCGACGTCGAAGAGGGAGAGCTCGTGGCCCTTCTCGGCACCAACGGCGCCGGCAAGTCCACGTTGCTGCGCGCCATCGCGGGCATCCAGGAGGCGTCGAACGGCGCCATCTTCCTCGACGGGGAGGACATCACCCACCGCCCGCCCCATCAGAACGCGGCCGGCGGCATCGTGTTCATGCCCGGCGGCCGGGCCATCTTCCCCACCCTCAGCGTGGAGGAGAACCTCAAGTCGGCGGCCTGGCTCTACCGCAGCGACGACGAGTACGTGAAGCGCCGGACCGAGGAGATCCTCGACTTCTTTCCCATCCTGCGCAACCGGCTCAGGCAGCAGGCCGGCACCATGTCGGGCGGTGAGCAGCAGATGCTCGCCCTCGGCCAGGCCTTCCTCATGCGACCGCGCCTGCTCATGATCGACGAGC
>Ga0136633_1003557_pt1 | contig 10194 bp, 11 predicted proteins | sample AntDrymeUQ832206_2_FD_105494 | JGI IMG/M metagenome (GOLD analysis project Ga0136633, IMG submission 105494) | Polar desert sand microbial communities from Dry Valleys, Antarctica - metaG UQ83 (22.06) | ecosystem: Environmental > Terrestrial > Soil > Desert | place: Antarctica: Dry Valley...
CTCGACCTGCGCGTGCTGCAGTGCGAGCATGGGGCCAGTAGGAGAGGACGACGCACAGATGGCAGGTGGGATGCGCAGGATCATGGAGCACCTCGGGCTGGTTGATCCGCCCGAGTACGAGGATGGCTACGCATACGGCTACGAGGCCGAGGCGCCCGCGCCCCAGGTGCCGCCGTCCGCCCGGCCGCGGCCGGTGGACGACGGGATGGGCACGATCAGACCCATGCCCCGCAACCCGTCCGCCGGTGAGCCCCACGGGGGAGGCACCAGCGTCACGCCCATCCCCAGACCGGCTCGTCAGCAGGCCAAGGAGCAGCGCGTGCACATCGTGAAGCCGCAGGAGTTCTCGGCTGGCCAGGAGATCGGCGACCGGATCAAGCAGGGTGCGCCGGTGGTGGTGTCGGTCCTCGACACCGACCCGATCGTCGGCCGGCGCATCATCGACTTCTGCTCGGCCTGCGTCTACATGGTCGACGGGCGGATGCAGCGGGTGGCCAAGAGCGTCTTCCTCCTGACGCCCTCGAACGTCGAGGTCAGCGACAGCGAGAAGCGGCGCCTGAAGGACCAGGGCCTCTACAAGCTCGAGATCTGACCGGGCCGATCCGGCCGTAAGTGGCTCGGTCGCCTACGCTCCCCTCCCCGTGGTTGTGATCTGCCCCATCCTCGGCATCTTCCAGCTGGTCCTGGTGGCCCGGGCCATCACCTCGTTCTTCCCCGTCACGCCCGGCACCCCGTTCGCCCAGATCGTCGACGTGCTGTACAAGGTGACCGAGCCGGTGCTGGCCCCGCTGCGGCGCGTCATCCCACCGCTCGGGATGTTCGACCTCTCGTTCCTGGTGCTCCTGATCGGCCTGCAGGTCCTCAGCGCATTCCTCGGCTGCACCGGCTTCCTATGACGTCACCCTCTGACGTCACCGCCTGTACCGACCCGGGCCCGCATAGGCTCCGACGGCTATGGACCTGACACCAGGTGCGCTGCGCGAGACCACCTTCCGGGGGGCGCTGCGGGGCTACAACGTCAGCGACGTCGACGAGTTCATCGAACGGGTGGCCGCCGGCGTCGACGAGCTGATCGCCCAGCTGCGCCAGGCGTCGGCCCGGACCACCGCGGCGGAGCGGCGGGCCGCCCAGGCCGCGAGCGCCGAGGACGCCATGAAGCGCACGCTCGCCCAGGCCCAGAAGCAGGCTGCGGCGGTGGTCAGCCAGGCCCGCCAGGAGGCGGCCCGGGTCAGCGAGGAGGCCCGACAGGAGGCGGCCCGGGTCAGCGAGGAGGCCAACCAACAGGCGGCAGAGCTGCGGGCCGAGGCGCTGGCCAGGGTCGCCACAGAGCACGAGGCCGCCGAGCGCGCCCGGATCGAGGCCGAGCGGTTGCAGGCCGAGGCCGAGGCCGAGCTGGCTGGGCTGCGGGCCGAGGCCGCCGCCGAGGCCGATCGGGCCGCGGCCTGGGCTGCGGCGCAGCCCGCACCACAGCCCGGTCCGGCCGAGACCGCACCTGACCCGATGGCCGAGGAGGCCAGGTCTGCAGTGCAGGGTGAGGTCGACCGCCTTTACGGGGTGCGCAGGGCGCTGGAGCACGATGTCGAGGTGCTGACCGGCTGGGTGCAGGAGCGACAGGCCGCGGCCCGCTCCTCGCTGGTCGAGGCCCTCGCGGCAATCAACCGTGCCCCCGCCGGCCCGCCTCCGGCTTCAGGCAGCACCGCACCCGGTCCGGTTGAGTCGACGCCCTAGCTTCCCCACCCCCCATTGTCCGACCTGGCCGATGGCCCGACTATGTTCGGCTGCTACTCGACCCAAAAGCAGAAGGTGTACCTGTGCTCCTCCTCGTCACCATCCTCCTCGTCGTGGTTGGCGCGATCAGCCTCGTGATCGGCTACGTCCAATCCGAGACCGTGCCGATCTTCGTGTCCATCGGCTGCAGCATCGTCGCCGGCGCATTGTTGCTGATCTTCACCCGCATGACCGCCAAGACCCAAAAGAGCGACTCCAGCGGGAGCCCCGCGCCGCAGGGCTTCGCCCCGGCCGCGCGCACCGAGGCCGTCCCGGCCATGGCGGGGACGGGCTTCCTCGGCCGCCCTTCGTCGGAGGAGACCTTCGGCGGTGACGGCGGTGGCGCCGCCCTGGCGGGCTACGAGGCCGACGATGACGATCATGCCGGCGACGATCATGCCAGCGATGATGACTTCCCGATCGACCGCTACGACTCGCGCCGGGTCGGCGAGATCCTGCCGCTGCTCGCCGAGCTCGACGTTGACGAGCTCGACGTGGTGCGCGAGCGCGAGGAGCGAGGCAAGGGCCGGGCCACGGTCCTCGCCCGCATCGACCAGCTCATCGAGCAACTAGAGGCCGAGGACCGAGACGAGGCCAAGCACCGCTTCGACGCTCCGGCCGCCGACGACCACGACGATGAGCTGCGCCCGGCGCCCCCGGCCTCCCCGGTCCGGGTCGGCGCCCTGCCGATGGAGGATGACTACTTCCCCATCGAGGACTACGACGACCTGCGAGCCAGCGAGATCATCCCGCTCCTGCCCGAGCTCGACGACGACGAGCTCGACATGGTGCGCGAGCGTGAGCGCACCGGCTCGGGCCGCTCCTCGATCCTCCACCGCATCGATGCCCTGCTCGATGTGGAGCCCGCCGCTGCCGGTCCGGGCCCCGTGTCTTACGAGGACGACGCTTCGGAGCCAGAGCCCGAGCCGGTGGTCGTCGCCAGCGCCCGCAAGGCCCGGGCCACCAGGAGCCCCGCCACCAAGGCCCCTCGCGTCAAGGCCCCTCCGGCCCGCAAGGCCAAGGCGGCACCCGTGAAGGCGACGGTGGCCAAGGCTCCCCGCGCCACCAAGGCAGCCCCTGCGGCGGCCAAGGCCGCCCCCGCCAAGGTCGCCAAGGCCCCCGCCAAGGTCGCCAAGGCCCCGGCCAAGGTCGCCAAGGCCCCGGCCCGCAAGCGCACAGCCGCCCCCAGCTCCACTCCGATTGCCAAGGTCACCAAGAAGGCCGCCAAGCGCTGAGGGGGCGGCCGGCGATCAGCCGGTGGTGATCTGCAGATGCACGGTTCCGTGGCCGGCCAGCTCGGCGTCGACGGCGTCGGGCCCCGCCCCGTCGGTGACCTCGAGGCTGGTGGCCAGCACCTCGGCTGCGATCAGGCCCTGGTGGCGCTCGACGGCGTCTCGGGCGGTGGCCGGCACGCTCAGGCCCAGCTCGATCCGGTCCCGCACGTCGAGGCCGGCGCCCCGGCGTGCCTCCTGCACCAGGCGCACCACGTCGCGGGCCACGCCCTCAGCCTCCAGTTCGGGGGTGACGGCCACGTCGAGCACGACGATGACGTCCTCGCCGGGGAGGGCCCGGCTGGTGGCCTGGTCCTGGGGCAGCAGGCGCAGCTCGAACTCGCCGGGCAGCAGCGCCACGCCGTCGACCGAGACGTTGTCGCCGTCGCGGGTCCAGCGGTGCTCCTTGGCCGCCCGGATCACCTGCTGCACCTGCTGGCCGAGGCGGGGCCCGGCCACCCGCGGGTTCACGATCAGGACCAGCTCGCCGGCGGCCTCGACGGTGCCGGTGAGGTGGACCTCGCGCACGTTCAGCTCGTCGGCGATCAGCCCGGTGAAGGGCGCCAGGCCCGGAGCCCCGGTGCCGGCGACGGTGACGGCCGGAAGGGGAAGGCGGGTGCGGAGCACGGGATCGTGGCTCTTGCGCACGGCGTGGCCGGCGGAGCAGACCTCCCGGGCCCGGTCCATGGCGGCCACGAGGTCCGGGTCGGCGGGCAGCGCCCCGGCGGCCGGCCAGTCCTGCAGGTGCAGCGATCCGGTCGTGGGGGACAGGGCGCGCCAGAGGTGGTCGGCGGTGAGGGGCAGGAGGGGGGCGGCCACCCGCAGGAGGGTGTGGAGCACGGTGAACAGCGTGTCGACCGCCGGGGTGTCGCCGGCCCAGAGCCGGTCGCGGCTGCGCCGCACGTACCAGTTGTTGAGGGCGTCGAGAAAGCGCGACACCGCCCGGCACGCCGCTGACAGGTCATGGGTTTCGAAGGCTGCGGTGGCCTCGGCCACCAGCTCGGCCGCCTTGGCCAGGGCGTAGCGGTCAAGGACGTCCTCGGCGTCGTCGACCAGGCGGGGCTGGTGCTCGGCGTAGAGGGTGAGGGTGCGGCAGGTGTGCCACAGCGGAAGCACCGCCTCGCGCAGCGCCGCCTCCATGGCCGCCTCGCTCGCCACCAGGTTGCCGCCCCGCAGGATCGACGACGACAGCAGCGACCAGCGGACGGCGTCGGAGCCGACGCGCTCGAAGGCCTCGAGGGGGTCCGGGTAGTTGCGCAGCCGCTTGGACAGCTTGCGCCGGTCGGAGCCGAGCACGACGCCGTGGGCCACGCAGGAACGGAACGGCGGGCTGTCGAACAGCGCCACCGCCAAGACGTGCAGGGTGTAGAACCAACCTCGGGTCTGGCCGACGTACTCGACGATGAAGTCGGCCGGGAAGCTCTCCTCAAACCACTCCTTGTTCTCGAACGGGTAGTGGACCTGGGCGAAGGGCATCGAGCCCGACTCGAACCAGCAGTCGAGGACGTCGCCGACCCGCCGCATCGTCGACTGGCCGCTGGGGTCGTCGGGGTTCGGCCGGGTCAGCAGGTCGACGGCCGGCCGGTGCAGGTCGACGGGCCGCACCCCGAAGTCGGCCTCCAGCTCGTCGAGGCTGCCGTACACGTCGGTCCTCGGGTGGGCCGGATCGTCGCTCCTCCACACCGGGATGGGCGCCCCCCAGAACCGGTTGCGGCTGATCGACCAGTCGCGGGCCCCTTCGAGCCACGAGCCGAAGGCGCCGTCGCGCACGTTCTCGGGCACCCAGGTGATCTCCCGGTTCAGCTCGAGCATGCGCTGCTTGATCTCGGTGACGGCCACGAACCACGACGACATGGCCCGGTAGATCAGCGGGGTGTCGGTGCGCCAGCAGTGGGGGTAGCTGTGAACGTAGGAGTCCTCGCGCACCACCAGGCCCCGCTCGGCCAGGGCCCGGATGATCGGCCGGTTGGCTTCGAACACCTGGAGGCCGGCGAAGTCGACGACCTCGGAGGTGAAGCAGCCGGTGTCGTCGACGGGCACCACCACCCCGATCCCGTTGGCGTCGCTGACCGCCTGGTCGTCCTCGCCGAAGCCGGGGGCGATGTGCACGATGCCGGTGCCGTCGCCGTCGGTGACGAAGTCGCCGGCTAGGATCCGAAAGGCACCCCGAGCCTCGGCGAAGAACGGGAACAGCGGCTCGTAGGCCAGCCCGACCAGCTCGGCGCCGGCCAGCGTGCGCACCACGGTGCCCCCGAGCTCGGCCGCGTAGGCGGCGACCCGTGAGGCGGCCACCACGGCCCGGCCGCCAGCGTGGTCGACCACGGCGTAGTCGATGCCGGGGCCGACGGCCAGGGCCAGGTTCGAGGGCAGGGTCCAGGGCGTGGTCGTCCAGGCCAGGACGTCGGTGGGCTGGCCGTCGAGCCCGTCCAGCAGGCGAAAGCGCACGGTGATGGCCGGATCCTGGCGGTCCCGGTAGGCGTCATCCATCTTGGTCTCGAAGTTGGACAGCGGGGTCTCGCACTCCCAGCAGTAGGGCAGCACCCGGTAGCCCTCGTACGCAAGCCCCTTGTCGTGGAGCGCCTTGAAGGCCCACAGGACGCTCTCCATGTACGGCAGGTCCATGGTCCGGTAGTCGTCCTCGAAGTCGACCCAGCGGGCCTGGCGGGTGACGTAGCGCTCCCACTCCTCGGTGTAGCGCTGCACCGACGTGCGGCAGTGGTCGTTGAAGCGGTCGACCCCGAACGCCTGGATGGCGGCCCGGCCGGTCAGCTGCAGCTCGCGCTCGGCCTCCATCTCGGCGGGCAGGCCGTGGCAGTCCCAGCCGAAGCGGCGGGCCACCCGCCGGCCCCGCATCGTCTGGTAGCGGGGCACGGCGTCCTTCACGTAGCCAGTCAGGAGGTGGCCGTAGTGGGGGAGGCCGTTGGCGAAGGGGGGCCCGTCGTAGAAGACGAACTCCGGGGCACCGTCCCGCTGGGCCAACGAGGCGGCGAAGGTCTTCTCCTCCGCCCACCGCTCGAGCACAGCCCGCTCCACCGCCGGCAGGTCCGGGCTCGGGTCGAGCTCGGGGAACGGCCTCGGCCGCCCGTCCGGGCCTGGGGTCGGGGGGGCATCCGGGGCCATGGCCGGCCCAGCCTATGGGCCGCGCCCCGAGCGTCCGGCTGGGTTCGGAGGACAGCTTCGCCACGTGGTACCTTCCGGCGCCCCCCGACAGGAGCCTGCAATGCCCACTGCCAAGAAGGCCCCCAGCCTGGCGAAGCCGAAGACCAAGCCTGCCACCACCAAGTTGAGCAAGGACGCCTCGCTCGACGCACCTCACCACCCGGTCCCGAAGGACAAGTGGCTGAAGCAGCAGCAGAAGCTGCTCTACTCGGCCCGCTCCGAGCGGCTCCAGGACGCCAAGGCGCTCAAGGCCGAGGCCGACCAGATGGCCCTCGACGCCGAGCCCGGCGACACCCAGTTCGACGACGAGTCCGGCGAGGGCTCGACCTCGGCGGTCGACCGCGAGCGCGATCTGGCCCTTTCGGCCCAGGCCTGGGCCGAGGTGGTCGAGATCGACGTGGCCCTCGACAAGATCGACGAGGGCGGCTACGGCACCTGCGACACCTGCGCCAAGCCGATCCCGAAGGCCCGCCTCGAGGTCATACCCTGGGCCGCACTGTGCGTGACCTGCAAGAGCGGGGGCCTGTCCGCACGGCGGTGACGGCGAAGGCCGGCCGCCTGTCGTGGGCCCTGGCCCTCGCCGTCGCCGTCGTGGTACTCGCCGTCGATCAGAGCTCCAAGACCTGGGCCCTCCAACGGCTGGCCGGCCGCGACCCCATCCACGTCCTCGGCAGCCTGCAGCTGGCCCTGTCGTTCAATTCCGGCGTCGCCTTCAGCCTGGGCCAGGGCTCGGGGCTGGCCGTGGTCCCCATCGCCCTCGCTGTGGTGCTGGTCGTGGTCTTCGTGGCCCGTTCCCTTCCGGGGCGCCTGGCGGCGACGTCGGTCGGCCTGGTGGTCGGCGGCGCCGTCGGCAACCTCGTCGACCGCCTCCTGCGCAGCCACGACGGGGCCGTCGTCGACTTCATCGACCTGCAGTGGTGGCCGGTGTTCAACGCGGCCGACGCCGCCATCGTGGTCGGCGGCATCCTCCTCGCCCTCGTCTCGATGCGCCGGGCTGATCCTTCCGCTCCGAAAGGCCGCTCGGGCCCAGGAACCCCGCCGCCCGCGGCCAAGGAAGCGGAGGCTCCGTGCAGGTGACCGTCCCGGGCGCGCTCGGGGGAGAGCGGATCGATCGGGCCGTGGCCCTGCTGACCGGGCTCTCCCGCAGCGAGATCAACGTGCTGATCGAGTCGGGTGCCGTCCAGGCCGGCGGTCGTACGATCGCCAGCCGATCCCGCAAGCTGGTCGCCGGCGAGGTCCTTTTGGTCGAGGTCCCCGAGCGCCAGGACCGGGCCCTGGTCCCCGACGCCACCGTCCTGGTCCCCGTGGTGTTCGAGGATGAGCACATCCTCGTCGTCGACAAGCCGGCCGGCCTGGTCGTGCATCCCGGCGCCGGCAACCAGGGCGGGACCATGGTGCACGGCCTCCTGGCCCGCCACCCCGAGCTCGCCGGCGTCGGCGGCGACGAGGACCGCCCCGGCGTGGTGCACCGCCTCGATGCCGGGACCAGCGGCCTGCTCGTGGTGGCCCGCACCGAGGAGGCCTTCCACCTCCTGGTGTCCCAGCTGGCGGCCCGGACGGTGGAGCGCCGCTACCGGGCCCTGGTCCACGGCCGGGTGGCGGCGCCCGCTGGCCTGGTCGACGGGCCGATCGGTCGTGACCCCCGCGACCCCACCCGCCACGCGGTGGCCGCCGGCGGCAAGGAAGCCCGCACCCGCTACGAGGTCCTCGACCGCAACGAGGCCACCACGCTGCTGGCCTGCCGGCTCGAGACCGGTCGCACCCACCAGATCCGGGTCCACCTGGCCGCCATCGGCCACCCCCTCGTCGGCGACGTCCTCTACGGCGGCCGCCTCGACCTCGGCCTGACCCGGCCCTACCTCCACGCCCACCGGCTCGCGTTCGACCATCCCGCGACAGGCGAGCGGGTAGCCTTTGAGAGCCCTGTCCCCCCCGACCTGGTTGAGGCCGATGCCCGACGCTGACGACGCAACCATCCTGCGGCCCGTGGTGCGTGCCGTGGCCGCGGCGATCTTCTGCCTTCTGTGCGGCAGCGTCGCCGGCCTGTTCGTCGTCCGGGAGGACGTCGGTTCGGTGGGCCAGCAGGTCGACCTCGCCCCCACCACCCCCCCCGGCTGACGCCCAGGTGGTCGGATCTTGTCAGCGCTTGCAGGCCAACGTGATGGTCGGGAAGGGGTTCACGGCCGCGCCGCCGCCTGGGTGCACCTCGAAGTGGAGGTGGGGCGGGGTGGTGATGGCGTTGCCGGTGTTGCCGACGTAGCCGATCACGGCGTCGGCGCTGACGTTTCCGCTCAGCCCGAAGCGGTCGAGGTGGGCGAAGTAGTAGCGGTGGCCGTCGTTGCCGTAGAGCTGGAGTGCGTTGCCCCCGATCGGGCCGATGGACCGCTCCACTCGCCCTGCCACCGGCGCGCGCACCGGGGTGCCCCGGGCGGCGAACAGGTCGTTGCCCAGGTGGACACGGCCCTCGGCCCGCGGGAAGCCGTAGTCGTTGATGAAGCCCGCGCCAGGCGCCGGGCACCGCCAGTCGCCTGGCACATGGATGCTGCGGCCGACGGTGGGCCGGCTCGTGACCGCCGACCGGTTGGCCGTGGCCAGGGCGGTGGCGGTGCTGTGGGTGGCGGCGGCGATGGAGGTCCAGGTGTCACCGCTTCGGACGACGTAGGTGCGGGAGCCGATGATCCACCACGGTTCGCTGTACGACACCAGGGTCAGGCTCGAGCTTGGCGACGCCGCCACGAGGGCGGCCCAGGTCAACGGCCCGACCACGCCGTCGGCGGTCAGGCCGTGGCTGGACTGGAAGGCGACCACCGCGGCGTGGGTGGCCGGGCCGAACTTGCCGTCCCGGCTGGTCGCATGGCCGGCCCGGGTGAGCTGCGTCTGCAGCTCGACCACGGCCGGCCCGGTGGCGCCCTGGCGCAGCACGGGGCGGGCCGCCAGGAGCGCCACCGGGGTGACGGATCTCCCCTGGTCGAGGGCCGCCCACGTCAGCGGACCGACGATCCCGTCGGCCGGTAGCCCGGCGGCCGTTTGGAAGGCCTGTACGGCCGCCCGGGTCATCGGCCCGAACCTGCCGTCGACGGCCACCCCGACGCGGCGCTGGACGGCCTCGACCTCGACGCCCTCGTCCCCTAGGGACAGGACAGGGCGGGCCGACGGCGGGCTCGGCAGCAGGGGGTGGGCCTCAGCCGAGGGGCCCGACGGTGACGCCGTGGGGACGAGCAGGAGCACGGCGGCCACGGCCGCCATCCTCTGGGTTCGTAGTCGCAACGTGTCGACTCCTGCCGGCCACACCCCTCTCCGCAGGAGCCACTGTAGCAACAGCAGCCCCATAGTCCACAAGAGGCAAACGTGGGCTGAAGGGTCAGGATCGTTCTGAAGGGGAGGTCGAGGGTCAGCGGAGGTTGGTCTCGGCCGGCTGCAGGCCCTTGGCCCGCATCACCATGTCGGCCAGCGTGAGCGACGCCAGGTGGCGGCGGAGGTGGCTGCCCACGTCGGCCCACACCTCGAGGAGGGCGCACTGGCCCTCGTGCTCGCACGCCCCGCTCTCGTGGGGGTTGCCGAAGTCGCCGGCCACGATGGGGCCGTCGACGGCGCTGACGATGGCGGCCAGGGTGATCTCGCCCGGCGTGCGGGCCAGGACGTAGCCGCCGCCCACCCCCCGCTTGGACCGCACCAGGCCGGCGCCCTTCAGGGCCAGGAGGATCTGCTCCAGGTAGGGCTGGGGCAGCCCGGTGCGGTCGGCGATGTCGCGCACCGAGGTGGGCGTTCCGCCGTTGGCGTGCAGGGCGAGGGACAACAGCGCCCGGCTGGCGTAGTCACCGCGCGTCGACACCTTCACCAGGTGCGATGCTACGGCGGATGAGCGACGCCCCCGAGTCCATCCCGACCATCGACGCTCCCGTGCCGGCGGGGCCGGGCTCGGCGCCCGAGCGCACCGGCGAGTTCGTCGAGCACCCGGCCAAGGTCATGCGGATCGGCTCGATGATCAAGCAGCTGC
>Ga0136633_1003558_pt1 | contig 10192 bp, 10 predicted proteins | sample AntDrymeUQ832206_2_FD_105494 | JGI IMG/M metagenome (GOLD analysis project Ga0136633, IMG submission 105494) | Polar desert sand microbial communities from Dry Valleys, Antarctica - metaG UQ83 (22.06) | ecosystem: Environmental > Terrestrial > Soil > Desert | place: Antarctica: Dry Valley...
CGCCCTGGTCGCTAGGCGCGAGGAGTGAGCGTACCCGGAGGGTACGTGAGCGACGAGTAACGACGCGAGCGGGGATGCAGGGGCGCTCGAATGCGAGCGTATTTACGGGGAGGTGCACTTAGGGGCCGAGGGGGTTGTTCGCCAGCTGGTCGATCAGCAGCCTGACCCCGGTCAACAGCAGTCCCAGGACGCTCCATGTGATCAGGACCTTGAACGCCATGTAGCGCGGGGCCAGCGCGGGCGTGCCCGAGTAGCGCACCGGGCGGCTCTTGTCGAAGGGCATGAGGTCGGTCTCGACGCCGTAGAGGCGGCCCAGCCCGGCTGCGATCTCGATTGCCTGGTCCCCATGTCTGAACGTCTCCGGCACGACGAACAACTTTTTCGGGTAGGCGAACTCGGCGCGAAACCCATGCTCGGCGGGGATGACCCGGCCCCACAAAGAGACCTCGCCCACGACTAGCCGGTTCGTGTAGATGAAGCGGACTATCTTGCGCAAGCTTTCGAGGTCTTTGGCCGCGTAACAGCCGCAGGTGCATGACGCATGCGGTGAGGGGTGCGGGACGTGCTTGTGATCGAGTTGTCCCGGAAGCGGGCGGCAGATGGCCGTCTTCGGCGACTTCGGCTCCCAGCTGTCCTCGACCACCGTTGACTTGAGGACACCCTTCTCATCGAGGTTCCAGTATCGCCAGCCGACGATGGGCGAGATTGCGTCGGGGATGGAGACGTCGGTCACGTCCTGGCGGGCTCCTTAACGGGCGGCTCGGCAGGCTCGATGACCGGTTGAGTGACCGGGTTCTCCACGGGTTCGACCACGATGGGCTTGGATTCCTTGCCGATGTCCACTGTCCCTCCCGCACATTGTGAGCTCGTCCGCTAAGTCGTCGCTCGGAACGGCCCTATTGTCTCACCTCAGCCGAAGTCTCCGCCCCCGAAATCGCCTCCGCCGAAGTCTCCGCCCCCGAAGTCTCCGCCACCGAAATCGCCTCCGCCGAAGTCTCCGCCACCTCCCGAGTCGCTCGAGTCGCCTCCCCAGCCCCCGAACCCGAACCCGTCACCACCCAGCATTGAGCCCAGCAGCATGCCCTCGAAGAGCCCGAAGCCCCCGAAGTAGCCTCCGGCCCAGGGCCCGTAGTAGGAGGGCGCGCCCCAGTAGGGGGTGGAGCGGCCGCCGACCATGACCTCGCGCGAGACAGGCTCTTCGCCGCGCTCGACTCGGCGGGCGTCGTCGGCGCACGCCGGCACCTGGCGCGCTGCACCTCCCGGAGGAGTCCATTCGACGTCCTTGAGCGAGGGGCCGTGGCGGGGGTCGAAGAAGCAGGGGGACCTCCGCTCGGGGGCCGGGCGGCCGTCGAGGTGAGCGCGGGCCGATGCCATCGCCCAGCGGCCCTCCTCGAGGGCCGCCGACACCGGCTCGAGGTCCTGTGGCTTCTGCACCCGGTCGAGGTCCGCGCTGGCTCGCTCGTAGCAAGACAGCGCCTGGACATAGCTTTCTTTGGCGCGGTCATCCTCCTGGGGCATCTCGACGTCGATCTCCAGCGCCCGGAGGTCCTCTCCCAGGGCGACGAGGTCCTCCTCGGCGACGTCTCGCACCTCCTGAAGCCTCTCCGCACTGAGCTGCTGTTCGCGGCGCCGGCGACGTATTCGGCTGAGGAGGAAGAATCCCCCCCCAACCAGGACCACAATCCAGAAGAAGCTGATCCCGCCGCCGCTTTCTCCTGGTGGGTTCTGGGCGAGGTTGTCGACGAAGGCGAGCAGTACCGCCGCGGTCCCGCTACCGCCCTCTGCCTGGACGGCCTCGTCGGCGAGTGCTGGGACCACGCCTGCGAGATTCTGATCCGAGTGTCCTGCACTCAACTCTCCGCCGGCCGCAACCGCATAAGAGCCGCTATCTCCCTCCGCCGGGCCAAGTAGCTGAAGGAGCGTTGTGGCGTCGCCCGCGCTCTCGGGAAACACCGCAATGTAGATCGCCCCCGCGTCCGCCTCGGCGATCGCCGACTCGATGTCCTGCTCGTCCTGGGCGCTCACCTCTGCCCGGGCGTCGGGGTGTACGTAGACGGAGTCGCCTTCGCCTCCCAGTTCCTGGACCGCGCGTTCGATCAGCGCCGTCTGATCTTCCTGCGCCAGCGCAGGAGAGGCGGCGAGGAGGAGGACAAGTGTTCCCAACAGCGCCATGACTCTCATAATGGATAGTGTGCTCCTAACTGGAGCATAAGAACAATAGAACCTCAGGGAGAGTGCGATGGGCTTGATGCGGCGGTTATCGATGGTCTTCAAGTCGAAGGCCAGCCGGGCTCTGGATAAGGCGGAGGACCCGCGCGAGACGCTCGATTACTCCTATGAGCGGCAGCTCGAGTTGCTCCAACAGATGCGCCGCGGCGTGACCGACGTGGCGACCTCTCGCAAACGCGTGGAGCTCCAAGCGGAGCAGCTCCAAAAAAACGCCACCAAGCTCGAGGGACAGGCCCGCCAGGCCCTCGAGCAAGGCCGCGAGGACCTCGCACGGGAGGCCTTGGCTCGGCGGGCGGCGATCTCGACTCAGGCGGTCGAGCTGAAGGCGCAGCACGATCAGCTCAAGGGTGAAGAGGCCAAGCTCGTGGATGCCTCGCGGCGACTCGAGGCCAAGATCCAGGCCTTCCGCATTCGCAAGGAGACGATCAAAGCGAACTACTCGGCCGCCGAGGCGCAGACCAAGGTGGGGGAGGCGCTGTCCGGGATCTCCGAGGAGATGGGCGATGTCGGGATGGCGATGCAGCGGGCCGAGGACAAGGTCGCCTCGATGCAGGCACGATCGGGGGCCGTGGACGAGCTGATGGCCTCGGGCGCGCTCGACGACATGAGCTCCGACAGCGACCCGTTGCAGGCCGAGCTCGACCGCGTTTCGACGGGCTCTGGGGTGGATCGGGAGTTGGAGCGACTCAAGGGCGAGCTGGGTGCGTCTGAGGCCAAGTCGCTCGACTCCGGCGGCAAATCCGGCGAGGACGAGAAATGATCCTGCGCATTCTCGAGGAAGGCCAGTACGAGGTCCCCGACGAGGTCCTCGACGCCCTCAACACGCTAGACGACGAGCTCGTCGCCGCGATTGAGGCGGGGGACCAAGGCCGGTTCGAGCGCTCCCTGGCCGAGCTCTTGAGCCGGGTGCGTGCCGGGGGGAGCCGGGTGGCCGATGACTACCTCGGCCCCTCCGATCTCGTGCTCCCGCCCGCAGACGCGAGTCTGGAGGAAGTGCGCGAGATGCTCTCCGAAGAAGGCCTCATTCCCGGCTGACCTCGCCTCGCCTCAGCCGTCCCGCCCCCTCCTCGCCCCAGACTCCGAGGTGGCAAATGTCCAGGGTGCGCGCCAACTTACCCACCGGAGTCCCGGCTGACCCGCCCGCGCGGTGGTCAAATGCGCTCGGTCCGCTCTTCACCACCGGATCCGGTGGTGAAATGTCCTTCGTCCGCTTTTGCCCACCTCTCGCTCAGCGACCGGGGCTCTCAGCCAAAAGGCGATCGCCCTCGATCTGCAACGCCCGGATCGCCTCCAGCAGGGCCGTGCTCGCCTCGATTGTCGCTCGCCGGTCGTCCCGCCCGTGCCACCTCGAGAGGTCGAGAGGCTCGCCGACGACCACGATCGCGGGCCGGCGCAGCGTCCACTTCTTGCCCCCGCGCTCGAGCCCGCTCGAGGCCATGGGAATCACGGGCGCCTCGCCGCATAGGGCCAGAAGTCCGGCCCCGGGTCTCCCGCTAGCCAACGCTCCCGGCGCCGGAATTGTGCCCTCGGGGTAGATGACGATCGACTGGCCGGCCCGCAGCGCGGCGCGGCCCTGCTCGAGCAACCCCTGAGCGCCTGCACCCCGGGTGACCGTGATCGTGCGGCCACGCCGCAGCAGCCATCCCAGCCCGGGCACGCTCATCAGGTCGGAGAGGGCGACGAAGCGGATCCGGCGGCCGAGACGGTGGCCGACCACGTAGAGGGCAGGGGGGTCCAGGAACGAGACGTGGTTGGCAGCGATCAAGACACCTCCCCAGAGCGGTAGCCGCTCGGGGTGGACGATGCGGAGGTCGAGAACGAGCCGGGCGACCAGATCGATCGCGGGAGCAACTACTCGACGGAGCGGCTCGGGCCTTCTCCAGTGGTCGGGATCGGGATTCTCCATCTTTTCGACGTCAGCCCCGCCGACCGGGGCTGACGTTGATTAGGTCCGCCCGGAGCACGAACTTCATGACAGGGTTTGCCGAAAGCTGCCGTCGAAGGTCATCGTGGGAGCGTATCTGCCAGTTCCGTACGAGTCGCTGCCGCCGCTACTACGAGTTTCCGATCCTATCCACGTGAGCAGCGCCTACCGCTCCTTTCATGGAGAAAGTCGGGTCGAGGTGAGTCTAGGGGCCTGCGGCTCCGTGGCAGGTGCCGCTGCCCTTGTCGAGGACCTGGCCGCCCACCGTAATGAACTCCCACGAGTAGTCCTGAGCGCCCAGCTTCATCTTGAGGATCCCGTAGACGTTTGCGTCCCGCACCACACTGTTGGCTTGAGTAGAGCCGAGGCCGCGCAGGTCGTCGCCTCCGGTCCCAGCCGTGAACTGCTGCACACCGGTGGGGTTGGGCTTGGCGTCCGGCGATTGCGGCTCGAAGCGCTCATACATATGCTCGTGGCCCACCAGGTTCACGTCGACGCCGTTCTGGTACATCACGTCCCACAGCGGCGCCACCGAGTTGGTGTTGCCATGGCTGGCGCCCGACGAGAAGCGGGCGTGGTGGAAGTACACGAGCTCGCAACTGTGATTGTCCTTGGCAAGATCCGAAGCGAGGAAGCTGGCGCTGCCCGAAACCTCGTTCGAGTCAAGGGACACGAGGTGCCAGTTGCCGAGGTTGAAGCTGTATCGCTGAGGGACGTTGAAGTAGTCTTTGTAGCCGGAGTTGTAGGGATCGTGATTGCCGGGGGATGGGTGGAGGATGTTCTTGAAGCGTCCCCATGCCGGATCGAAGGCACTCTGGAAATTGCTCAGCTCGCCGTTTTCGTACTGATTGTCTCCCATCGTGAGGACCGCGTCGATGGACGGGTCCTGCGCGATGAGCTCGGCCGTCTTCATACAGTTGTTGCCGTCCGGCTTGCAGATGTCGCCCGCGGCCGCGATCACGACTCCACCCTGGATCGGGCCAGGGCTGGGGGAGGGGCTGGGGCTCGGGTCGGGTGACGGGCTCGGGTCGGGTGACGGGCTCGGGTCGGGTGACGGGCTCGGCTCGGGTGACGGAGAAGGCTCTGGAGTGGGGCTGGGCTCGGGAGTGACGCTCGGCTCCGGGCTGGGGCTCGGCACAGGAGTCACGCTGGGCTCTGGGGAAGGAAGCGTTCCTGTGTCCGCATTGTTGTAGCAGATCACCGTCGTGTCGTCGCACACGGTGAGTTGGTCGGGCGAAATCGAAGGGTCTGCCTCCGGGCCCAGGATGTTGCCGTAGATGGCTATGCCCGCGACCGGGTTCTTTTTCTCCTCGATCGTCACCGCATCGGTGTTTCCTCCGAACAGGTTGCCGGTGATGTCGGCGCTCGAGGCGGAGTCGATGGCGACTCCTCCGCCTCCGTTGCTCTGAATGATGTTGCGGGCCACTGTGGCCGAGCCTGAGACGTTGTGGTCGTGCTCCCAGCGAACTCCGGCGAACTGGTTGCCGACCACGACGCTTTCCGACACCACCAGGCTCTCGGCCTCGACGTCTGCCCACACACCGACTCCAAGGTTGTCGTGCACATAGGACGAGCTCACTTCGAACGAGCGCGCCGACTTGATGCCTGCGGCGGTTGCGCCCGTGTATGCCTTTGATCCGTTCGCGTAGAGCTCGACGTTGACGACTTGGCCGCTGAACGCCTTGACTCCGGCGTTGGCGTTGTCGTGGGAGACGAGGTTGCGCAACGTGGTGTTCTTGCCGTGAACGATTCCGACTCCGGATTTGCGACCTTCGTCGCCCTCGGGCCCGCTGCCGGTGGCGCCCGAGACATCGAGGTTCTCCAGGAGAACGCCGTTCGCCCGGGCCAGATCGATGATCGCAATCCCCGTGCCAACGATCTTGGTGGAGGCCTGAATCGCGCCATCCGGTGCCACTGTGACGGGCGCCCCGATGACCTGGTCGCGGTCTCCGGGACGAAGGACGTTGTTGCCAAGGTCGTAGATGCCGGGGGCCAGGCAGAAGGATGCATCCGCGGTCCCGTTCACGACGGCGACGAGATCATCGGCGGGGGTCACGAGTTGTCCCTGACACGCCTTGTCGAGCGGCCGGGAGGCGATGAAGGTGGCGGTGGTGCCGACGAGCAGGAGCAGAGTCGCCCCTAGCGCGATGTGGCGGCTCCGCAACTGCAAGAACAGCTCCGCAACAGAGGTCCTGGTCATCGAGAGTTACCTCCTGGGCGCGAGGGGTGGGCCTTGTGCCACTTGTGCGATGAGGAAAAAATTGCCGCCTGACGGTGCGGCTGCTCGCTACATGTGTCTTTGGTCAATCGTTGGGTGAGCACGTCTCGCTAATCGGCATCGAGCACCCGCTCTTTAGTCATGAGAGGGCAGTTTCGGGCAGGCCGGGCTTGGGCCCCGACTCCCGGTTTCTGCCCCCGGTTTGCGGAGCGTCGCGGTAGCTGACGTGCGACGGTCGCACTTGGACCACCGAGACCGGTAGCCGACGCGCGACGGTCGCACATGGACCCCCCTCCACCAGGCCCAGACTCGCCCCCCAATTTCCCAGGGACCGAAGGGACTTCCAGGCTGCGATACCGTAAATGGTATGAACCCTGGAAACGACCTCGACGGCGCGGAGGGCCGGCCTTCCGCCCCCATCATGCGGGGCGGTCATCTCATTCAAGAAGCGCGGCTGCGCGCCGGTCTGTCGCAGAAGGCGCTGGCACTGCGCATGGGCACATCGCAGTCCCTTGTCGCTCGTTGGGAGCAGGGCACGGTCTCGCCGCGTTATGAGACCGTCGTGCGAGCCGTCCGGGCATGCGGGCTCGACCTCTCGGTCGGTATCTACAACTACGACTTCGAAGCCGACATCCTGATACGGGATCGGCTCGCTCTAAGCGTCGAGGAGCGGGCGCGAACGATGGTCGACCATGTGAATCGAGTTACGCAACTCCTAGCCACTGAGTCGTGAGTACGGCTTTCGACCCCGAGGCGCTCATGCGCATTCTTTCTCGCCGGAAGGTCGACTACGTTCTGATCGGAGCCTTCGCCGCGGCGCTGCACGGCTCACCACTGCCGACCATGGACCTCGACGTGTGTCCGGCACGCACTGAGGACAACATCGCTCGTCTGGCAGAGCTCTTGCTCGTCGATGTGCGCGCGCTCTGGGAAACGACCGGAGCGCCCTTCGCAGGCACAATCGATGAGGCCTGTGAACGCTTGAGTGCGGGCTCGTTGTTCAGCTTTGACACCGCGCACGGCCGCCTGGATGTTGTCTTCGAGCCTGCGGGAACAACCGGCTACCACGAGCTGGCCCGTCGCGCGGTGCGCCGGCGGATCGGCGACGTCGATGTCGACATTGCTGCGCTGGAAGACATTATTCGCTCAAAACAGGCGGCAGGCCGGGAAGCAGATCTGCGTGTGCTGCCGGTGTTGCGCAAGCTACTGGAGCATAACGGCCTGCCGAGGGATGACCCTTAACGATCATTCGGCACCAAGCGCAGGTCCACGCGGCGCAATAGCTGGGCGTTAAGCGCCACGACTATCGTTGAAAGCGACATCAGTACGGCCCCTACGGCCGGTGACAGCGAGATCCCGGCCCATGCGAGAGCTCCAGCGGCCAGAGGTATCGCAAACGCGTTGTAGCCGGTCGCCCAAACGAGGTTCTGGACCATCTTGCGATAGGAAGCCTTGGAGAGTTTGATGACGCTCGCTACCGAGCGGGGATCGTCTGATGCCAGGATGACGCCGGCGGACTCGATGGCGACATCGGTTCCGGCCCCGATCGCGATCCCTACGTCTGCCCTTGCAAGTGCGGGAGCATCGTTGATGCCGTCACCAACCATCGCCACTCGCTGCCCGCGCTGCTGAAGTTCGGCGACTTTGCAGTCTTTGTCCTCCGGCAGCACCTCAGCGAAGTAGTCGTCGATGCCGAGTTCCTCAGCAACGGTAGCCGCTACCTGCTCGGCGTCGCCGGTGATCATTGCGACCTGGATGACCAGATCATGAAGGGCGCGAACGGCTTCGTGCGATTCACTGCGAACCTTGTCCTCGAGCGCAAAGGCTCCAAGCACCCTGTCGCCTTCGATCAGGTAGAGGACCGCTGCGCCACGGCTCTTCCATCCTCCTACCTCTTCTTGGAACCTTAGCGGCAGAGTGGCACCGCGCTCCTCCATGAGCTGAGGCCCGCCGACTGCAAGGGTGCGGCCATCGACCAAGGCCTGCACACCGCGCGCGGTCATGGACCTGAACTCGGTCGCCTTGGGCAGCTCACCCTTGTCTTGCGCGGCTCTGACTATGGCGCGCGCGAGAGGATGCTCGCTGTCTGACTCGACGGCGCCTGCCAGCGCCGTCAGTCGGTTGGGATCACCGTCGGCTGCAGCGGTCCCCGTGACCACATGCTGGGCCGCCGTCAGAGTGCCCGTCTTGTCGAACAACACGACATCGATCTCACGCATACGCTCCAGCGCCAAGCGATCCTTGACGAGGATCCCATTGCGAGCCGACAGAGCCGTCGAGATCGAGATAACCAGCGGGATCGCGAGCCCGAGAGCATGAGGACAGGCGATGACAAGCACGGTCACGGTCCTCTCGACGGCACTCCTGGGATCACCGAAGATGCTCCAAGCGATGAAGGTGACGAGGCCCGCCGCGGTCGCGACGTAGAACAGGAACGCCGCCGCGCGATCGGCTAGTGCCTGAGCTCTCGAGCGCGAGCTCTGTGCCTGCTCTACCAGGCGTTGGATGCCGGCGAGGGCCGTGTCGTCTCCAACCGCGTCGACTTCGATCCGCAGCGCGGAGTCGGTGGCGACTGTTCCCGCAGTCACCGGATCGCCTTGGGTTTTCGACACGGGCCGCGACTCGCCGGTTAGCATCGATTCATCGACATCGGCGTTTCCTTCGATCACGTGGCCGTCGGCGGCGATCCTTGCACCGGGGCGGACGAGGATGACATCATCTTTTCTGAGCTCAGATTGAGCGACCGTTTCGACACCGCGTGAGGTGACGCGCTCGGCGTCGTCGGGGAGCAGCTCGGCGAGCGCGTCGAGTGCGTTGCCCGCCTGAGAGATCGCCTTCATTTCCTGCCAGTGGCCGAGCAGCATGATCGCTATCAGGGCGGCCAGCTCCCACCAGAAGTCGAGATCGAAGGCGCCGAACTCGGTCGCAATGCTCGCTACGAAAGCGACAGTGATGGCGAGCCCAATCAATAACATCATCCCGGGCTGGCGGGTGCGAGTTTCTTGCACGGCGCCTGTGATGAAGGGCCACCCCCCGTAGAAGAAGATGACGGTGCCGAGGGCCGGCGCGATAAGGGAGCTGCCGGTGAAGCGGGGAGCTGTGTAGCCCAGGAGTTCCTGGAACATGCTGCTGAAAAAGATCACCGGAATCGCCAAGGCGAGCGTTATCCAGAAGCGGTCCCTGAACTGCGCCGGATCATGGTGATCGTGCTCGCCGTGGTCGTGATGTCCGTGATCGCCGGAGCTACCGGGAGAGTGATCCAGCTCAGGGGCCAGAGCCTCGTTGCCGTGGGTGGCGTGCTCCTGGAGCTGTTGTGTCCGCTGGTTGGCCATGTCGTACCCCTTTCAGTCTTCCTAATACCCTACCCCACTAGGGTATATCTATGTCAAGCCCGGCGAGAGCGAGGCATCGGTCTAGGGGTCACTACCAAGTCAAGGAAGACGTCCTCGCTCGGCTCAACGGAATCGAGGGGCAGATTCGGGGAGCCTGCAGAGGATGGTCGATAATTGATGAGTACTGCATCAAAATAGCAGCTCGCTGGCGGCCTCGGCCTGGGATCGTGGCAATGTTGGAGTGCCATGGGTGACCAGTCCGGAAAGCCGGCGGCCAATCCAGGTCAGTGTGGCCGGTGGAGTCGTCAAGGCTCCGGCAGAGGCTCTCGTTCTATTCGGGGTTCCCGCGCGCCGTTGGTACGAGGATGTTGGTTACACCTGAGGTGCTTCTGACTCTTTGAGACAAACTCGGTTAGAAATAACCAACCAAGACCGGGTCCGCTCCAATGTCACTTCCGTTGCTGCTTTCGATGGTACGCGATGCGTCTC
>Ga0136633_1003559_pt1 | contig 10190 bp, 2 predicted proteins | sample AntDrymeUQ832206_2_FD_105494 | JGI IMG/M metagenome (GOLD analysis project Ga0136633, IMG submission 105494) | Polar desert sand microbial communities from Dry Valleys, Antarctica - metaG UQ83 (22.06) | ecosystem: Environmental > Terrestrial > Soil > Desert | place: Antarctica: Dry Valley...
CTCGCGCTGGTTCATCGTCAAGGACGGGCCTGCCATGCTGTTGCCTCCACCGGTCGGGGTGCTCGGTCGCAACGGGCATCATGCCCGCCACGCGTGCACCGACCGGTGGAACTCGCCGTCCCTCTCGTAGGTCATATGACCCTATGCCCACGCAATTGTTGCGGTTCGTCCCTTGATCCGCGACACTTGAGGCGAGCGAGCACGGAGCGTGAACTGTGCGCCGCTTTGTATTTTGTCGAGCGGAGCAGGATCACACGGTGGTCAGACATAGCCGGGGGGCGACAGGAAACCGAGACCCCCACCGGTGTCGATTGGGGGGGGTTCTGGGATGGATACCGACTTACGCTCGACAGAGCGGGACGTGGATCGGCACATGCAACGGTCGCTGGCCACGATCACGTCGATCCTCCAGGCTGCGTACCTGCACAAGGACGTGCCCACCGAGACGCGGCACTGCCTGGACCAGCTGGCGGCGGAGGTGAACGGCCTGAACGACGCCTTCACAAAGGTGGGCGCCGTACGGGCGACCCCGGTTGACGCCGGCGTGCGGTCGCGCCCGTCGCATCCTCGACGACGCCGGACCGACGCCCTCTATCTCACCGGCATCGGCGACGTGTCCCGGTGGTCGTCGGAGGAGGGTGATGCCGCGCTCCGCAGGCTGACCGCCCAGGAGCGGCGCATCCTCCAGTTCATCGCCGCCGGGTGCACCAACCGCCAGATCGCCGGCGAGCTCTTCCTCGCCGAGAAGACGGTGAAGAACTACGTCTCCAACATGCTCCGCAAGCTCGGGATGGAGCGGCGCACCCAGGCGGCGGTATACGCCGCCCGCCTCGACGAAGCCTGTATGGGCGGCAGCGCCCGCAGGCCGGCCTGACATATGACACTGACCGGCGTGAGCAACGGCTTGCACACGCGAGCGCGCCACGAAGGGCCCGGACGATGACCACCGAAGGAGACCGGCCAGGCATCAGCCGGCGCAAGTTCCTGGTCGGGGCTGCCGTCGGCGTCGGCGCCACCGCCGCCGACCTGACGTTCCTGACCTCACTCACAGGAGCCGTCCCGGGCCGGGTGGCCAACGAGAACGCCCTCCCCGGAACCCCGGAGTCACAGTGGAACTTCGACGGCGGCCAGATGGACGACTCCATCGAGGGCTTCCCGTCCGAGGTCAGCGTCAACGCCGGCGAGACCGTCGGCTTCAAGGTCAAGACGCCCGCCAACCAGTGGCGGATCAAGATCTACCGGCTCGGCTGGTACAGCGGCAAAGGAGCCCGCCTGCTCACCACGCTCACGCCAGCGGCCGGCGCCGGGAACCAGCCGGCGCCCTTGCGCGACACGTCCACCGGCCTGGTGGACTGCGGGAACTGGAACGTCTCGGCTTCGTGGGCTGTGCCCGCCACCGCCGTGTCGGGCGTGCACCTGGCCATCTTCCAGCGGCTGGACACCGGAGGCATCAACCGGGCGTGGTTCGTCGTGCGCAACGACGGCCAGGCGTCCGACATCCTGGTGCAGACCTCCGACACCACGTGGCAGGCCTACAACTTGTGGGGCGACGCCAGCTTCTACCGGCAGGACAACAACGCCTCACCGTTCTGGGGTCGGGCCGTCAAGGTCAGCTACAACCGGCCGCTGCTGCCGCCCGGGCCGGAGCACACCTTCATGTGGTCCGAGTACCCGCTCGTGCGGTGGCTCGAGCGCAACGGCTACGACGTGGCCTACACGGCCGCCGTCGACACCGACCGCCGGCCGGCAGAGCTGCTCAACCGCAAGGTATTCATCTCGTCCGGCCACGACGAGTACTGGTCCGGCCAGCAGCGGGCCAACGTCGAGGCGGCACGGGCAGCGGGCGTGAACCTCATCTTCATGTCCGGCAACGAGGTGTACTGGAAGACGCGTTGGGAGGCGAGCCCGCACCCGGGCGCCGCTCCGTACAAGACGCTGGTCTGTTACAAGGAGACGCAGCAGGACGCCAAGAGCGACCCCACCCCGGTGTGGACGGGCACCTGGCGCGACGCCAGGTTCAGCCCTCCCTCGGACGGCGGCCGGCCCGAGAACGCGCTGACCGGCACGCTCTTCAAGGTCATCAACCCGACGAACGTGGCCGACTTCCCCATCGAGATCCCGGCCACCTACGGCGGGTTCCGGATGTGGCGGAACACCACCGTGGCCGCACTCCTCCCAGGCCAGAAGGCCACCCTCGCCCCGAGCTCCCTCGGCTACGAGTGGGATGTCGACGCCGACAACGGCTTCCGTCCGCCCGGCCTGATCCGCCTGTCGGAGACCACCCGCGTCGGCCAGGACGTGCTCCAGAACGAGGGCACCTCCTACATCACCGCCCAGGCCACCCACAGCATGACCATGTACCGGGCGCCGAGCGGCGCCCTGGTCTGGGGTCTCGGCACCGTGCAGTGGGCATGGGGGCTCGACGAGTTCCACGACTACAACCCGGAGGCGCCGATCCCGGCCGACGCCCGCATGCAGCAGGCCACGCTCAACGTGCTGGCCGACATGGGCGTGCAGCCCTCCACCCGTCAAGCCTCGTTGGTGGCGGCCACCAAATCGACCGACACCGTCGCCCCGACCTCCACCTTCACCGCACCAGTGCAGAACGCCACCGTGCCGATCGGCTCGCCGGTCGTCGTGTCCGGCACATCTGCCGACGCCGGCGGCGGAAAGGTCGCGGCCGTCGAGATGTCCACCGACGGGGGGACCACCTGGCGCCAGGTCACCGGCACCACGTCGTGGAGCTTCGCGTTCACCCCGACCAGCCTTGGCCAGGCCACGGTGAAGGTCCGCGCCATTGACGACTCGTGCAACATCCCGTCGCAGCCCGCCGTCCTCACCCTTACGGTGGGCCCGCGCCCGTACCCCTGCTCGATCTGGCCGTCGGCCACCGTGCCGACGAAGGTCGACTCCGGCGACGGCAACGCCATCGAGGTCGGCGTGAAGTTCCGCGCCAGCGCCGACGGGTACGTCACGGGCGTCCGTTTCTACAAGGCGGCGGGCAACGTGGGCACCCACATCGGCCACATCTGGACGGCCGCCGGCACCCTGCTCGGGTCGGCCACCTTCTCCGGGGAGACGGCTACCGGGTGGCAGCAAGCGTCGTTCACGACGCCTGTGCCCATAACCGCCGGCACCACGTATGTGGCATCCGCCTTCATGCCGTCCGGTCGCTACGCGCAGGACAAGAACTACTTCGCGTCGGCCTACGACCTGGCGCCCCTGCGCGCGCTGGCCGACGGCGAGGACGGTCCCAACGGGGTCTACCGCTACGGCTCCACCGGGTTCCCCGCCAGTACCTTCGCCGCCACCAACTACTGGGTAGACGTCACCGTCGACAACGACAACCACCAGGCGCCCTTCGTGCTGGACCGCTCCCCGGCGCCGGGGATCCAGGCCGTGGCCATTAACGCCGCTGTCTCCGCCACCTTCAGCGAATACATGAAGGCCACCGGCTTCGTCTTCACCCTCACCGACCCCCAGGGCGTGGCGGTGAGCGGCTCGGTCAGCTACGACGGGCCGACGCGGACGGTGCGATTCACCCCGGCTGCGGCCCTCGCCCCAGGTGTCGTCTACACCGCCAGCGTCCGCGGCACCGACATGAACAACGAGCTGTCGCCCATGGTCACGTGGTCGTTCACCACATCGGCCAACCCGGGGTCGTACCCGGCCACCCTGTGGGACAGCTCCGCCGTGCCTGCAGTCGCCTCCACCACCGACTCGGGCTCGGTCGAGGTGGGCCTACGCTTCAAGTCCGACGTCGACGGGCTCATCTCGGGCCTCCGCTACTACCGCGGCCCAAGCAACGGTGGCACGCACGTCGGGCGGCTGTGGTCCGCCGCCGGCACGCTGCTGGGCACGGTCGCCTTCTCCAACGAGACGGCCACCGGCTGGCAGCAGGCGAACTTCTCGACCCCTATCGCCATCACCAAGAACACGATCTACACCGTCTCCTACCACTGCGATGGCGGCGGCTACAGCGTCACGTCCGGCGACCTCGTCAGCGGCCGCGACCGCGGGCCTCTCCACGCCATTCCGGCCTCATCCGGCGGCAACGGCGTGTACCGGTACGGCGCCGCGTCGTTCCCGACCGACACCTACAACGGCGCGAACTACTGGGTCGACCTGGTGATGATCCTCGCCCCGGACACGGCTGCGCCCACCGTCGTCGACCGCTCCCCCGCTCCCGGCGTGAATGCCGTTGCCGTCGGGTCCGCCGTCGCTGCCACGTTCAGCGAGCCAGTGAACCCAGCCACCGCCTCGCTCAGCCTGAGCGGCCCGGGCGGCACCGTGGCGGGCACCAAGTCCTACGACACCGGGGCCAACACGGCCCGGTTCACACCCACCTCGCCGCTGGCCGCCGGCGCCACGTACACCGCCACCCTCGCTGCCGCCGCCGACCCCGCCGGCAACACCATGCCGGGCCCGGTCACATGGTCGTTCACAACCGCCACTGCCCCAGGCTCGTATCCGGCCACGTTGTGGGACAGCTCCTATGTGCCCGCCGTCCCGTCGTCGTCGGACACCAACGCCGTCGAGGTCGGCGTGCGATTCAAGTCCGACATCGACGGCCTGATCACGGCCCTGCGCTTCTACAAGGGGCCAGGCAACGCCGGCACCCACGTGGGCCATCTCTGGTCGTCGTCGGGCGTCCTGCTCGGCACCGTCACCTTCACCGGCGAGACGGCCGGCGGATGGCAGCAGGCATCGTTCTCGTCCCCAGTCGCCGTCACCAAGGACGCCGTCTACGTGGCGTCGTACCACTCCGACACGGGCGGCTACAGCACCACGGGCGCCGGGCTCGAGGCAGGACGCGACAACGGTGCGCTGCACGCGCTGGCGAACTCGTCCGGCGGCAACGGTGTCTACGGGTACGGCGCGGCGGCCATGCCGACCAACAGCTACAACGCCACGAACTACTGGGTCGACGTGGTGATGACGCCGGCGCCCGACACCGCTGGGCCCACGGTCGTCGACCGCTCGCCGGCCACGGGCGTGAACGCCGTCGCCACCGACGCCACCGCCGCAGCCACGTTCAACGAGGCCGTGAACCCTGCGACCCTGGTGTTCGGCCTCAGTGGTCCGGGCGGTGCAGTAGCCGGATCGACCACGTACGACGCCGTGAGCCGCACGGCCCGCTTCACGCCGTCCGCAGCCCTGGCCGCCAACACCACGTACACGGCCACCGTGTCCGCTGCCCGCGACCTGGCGGGCAACCCGATTGCCGCACCCGTGTCTTGGACCTTCACGACGGCGGCGGCCTCGGGGTCACTGCCCGCCACCCTGTGGACGAGCGCAGCGGTGCCCGCCATCCCGACGGCGCCCGATGCCACGCCGATCGAGGTCGGTGTCCGCTTCACCGCCGACGTCAATGGCAGGATCACGGGGATCCGGTTCTACAAGGGCGCCGCCAACACCGGCACCCATGTGGCCAATCTGTGGAGCGCAGCCGGCACCTTGCTGGCCACGGCCACGTTCACGGCCGAGAGCTCGGCCGGCTGGCAGCAGGTCCGCTTCCCCGCCCCGGTCGCCATCACCGCCGGGACCACCTACGTGGCCTCGTACTTCGCGCCCAACGGCGGCTATTCCAAGTCGGAGGGCTACTTCGCCTCCGCTCGGGACAACGCCCCGCTGCACGCCCCGGCCGACGGTTCCGGAGGCGCCAACGGCCTCTACCGCTATGGCAGCACCGGCTTCCCGAACAACACTTACGGCGCCAGCAACTACTGGGTCGACGTTCTGCTCGAACCCTGATCGGCGTAGATTTTCGAACGCTGAACTGAACAACTCCTGGGGGGAGACAACTTGCGTACAACTTTGCGCCCGCCGAAGCGCGGCGGGCGACAGGTCGCCCCCGGCAGTCGCTGGCGCCTGCCCCTACGGCTGTTGGCCGTGCTGGTGTGGATCCTCGCGCCACTGCTCATCGTGAACCTGCCCGCGGCTGCGCCGGGTCCGCTCGACGTGGACGGCCAGTGGGCGCCCAAGGTCGACCTCCCCCTGGTCGCCGTACACACGATGGCGCTCCACAACGGCAAGTACCTCCTGCTCGACGCATGGGAGCTGCCCAACGCCACCCCGCGCGTCTGGGACCCCGCCACGAACACGTTCACGACCACGACGGTCGGGGCCGGCATCTTCTGCAGCGGGCACGTCCAGTTGCCGGACGGCCGGATGCTGGTCGCCGGTGGACACGCCGGCGGCGAGATCGGGATCAAGAACACGTATATCTTCGACCCGTTGGCGACGACTTGGACGCGCGTCGCCGACATGAAGTCGGCCCGCTGGTACCCGAGCGTGACCACCCTGGGCGACGGGCGCATCGTCGCCATCAGCGGCCAGAGCACCGCCGGCACCTGGGTCGACACGCCCGAGGTGTACAACCCGGCCACCAACACCTGGACGGCGCTCACGGGCGTCTCGACGGCCAGCATCCGCGAGCGCGAGTACCCGCTCTCCTACCTCATGCCCGACGGCAGGATCTTCGTCTATGCCATCTCCACCGGCGCCACCGGCATTCTCGACGTCGACGCCAAGACGTGGACCCCGGGTCCCTCGACGACCGTGATCAAGGGCTCGACGGCCATGTACCGCACCGGCATGGTCATCGTCGCCGGTGCGGAGGCCAACGCCCCGGCGGCAGCGGTGATCGATCTCAACGTGGCCAACCCGACCTGGCGCAGCGTGGGGTCGCCCGCGTTCCTGCGCTACGAGCAGAACATCGTCGTCCTGGCCGATGGCACGGTGATGAGCATCGGTGGCTCGGCAAGCTCACAGCTGAACACCACCCCCGTCCTCTCCAACGAGATCTGGGACCCGGTCACCGAGACGTGGACCACGGTCGCCAGCGGCGCCGACCCCCGGATGTACCACTCCACCGCCGTCCTGCAGCGGGACGGCACCATGATGGCGCTGGGCGGCGGGCGCCTGGGCGGCCACCCCGACGTCCTCACCGCGCAGGTGTACTCGCCGCCCTACCTCTTCCGGGGCCCGAGGCCCACGATCACAACAGCGCCCGCGGCAACGAACTATGGCGTTCCGATGACCATCCAGACGCCGTCCGGCGCGTCTGTGGCAAGCGTGTTCCTCGGCAAGCTCGGCAGCGTCACCCATACCCTCAACATGGATCCGCAGTTCGTGAACCTGCCATTCACCCCCGTCGCCGGCGGCCTCGAGGTCAGCGCACCGGCCAACTCGAACATCGCTCCTCCCGGCTACTACAACCTCTGGCTCGTCGACTCGAACGGCGCCCCCTCGGTGTCGCACCAGGTGAAGGTGGGGGGCACCGACACGGCGGCCCCGTCGGCGCCCTCCGCCCTCAGTGCCACCGGCGACGCAGGCAAGGCCACAGTCAGCTGGACGGCAGCCACCGACAACATCGGTGTGGCGAGCTACAACCTTCACCGCTCGACCTCAGCCGGCTTCGTGCCCGCCCTCGCCAACCGGATCGCCCAGCCGACCACGGCCGCCTACACGGACAACGGTCGCACCGCCGGCACCTACTACTACAGGGCTACCGCCCAGGACGGCGCCGGCAACGTGGGCCCGGCGTCCAACGAGGGCCAGGCCACCGTGACGGCGGACACGACACCGCCGACGTCCGCCATCACCGCTCCGGCGGCCGGCGCCGTCGTGTCCAACACGATGAACGTCACCGCCACTGCGAGCGACGGCGTCGCCGTGGCCGGCGTCCAGTTCAAGCTCGACGGCGCCGGCCTCGGTCCCGAGGACACCTCGGCGCCCTTCTCGACATCGTGGAACACCAAGACGGTGGCGAACGGCGCCCACACCCTCACGGCCGTCGCCCGCGACCTGGCGGGGAACCAGGCCACCTCGGCTGCGGTCGAGGTCACGGTCACGAACACGGGGCCGGCCGGCCTCGTCGGGGCGTGGTCGTTCGACGAGGGCACCGGCACTACGGCCGCGGACCTCTCCGGCAGCGGAAACACCGGGACGCTGACCAACGCCACGTGGACGGCGTCCGGCCGCTTCGGCTCCGCACTGTCCTTCAACGGCATCAATGCCACGGTGGTCGTCCCGGACGCCAACTCCCTCGACCTCACAACCGGTATGACGCTCGAGGCTTGGGTCAGGCCGAGCGCATCGATGGGCACGACCTGGCGCACCGCGCTCATGAAGGAGCAGCCGAGCCAGCTCGTTTACGGGTTGTATGCCAATGGCAACGCAGGGCGGCCGCGCGGCCAGATGAGCATCGCGGCCGGCGAGCGGGGCGTCGCCGGCACGGCCGCCGTCCCCGCCAACGTCTGGACCCACCTCGCCGCCACGTACAACGGCTCGGTCCTGAGCTTCTACACGAACGGCGTGCTGGTCGCCAGCGAGGTGGTCAGCGGCAACATCCTCACGTCGACGAACGCCCTCCGCGTCGGCGGCAACGCCGCCTGGGGCGAATTCTTCGACGGCCTCATCGACGAGGTGCGGGTCTACAGCCGGGCCCTCAGCACCGCCGAAGTGGCCAATGACATGAACACGAGCATCGGTGTTTTCACGCCCGACACGCAGGCCCCGACACCCCCCACCGGCCTGACCGCGTCCATCGGGTCGGGCAGCGCCGGCCTCACCTGGACGGCCGCCACCGACAACGTCGGTGTCGCCGGGTACGACCTCCATCGTTCTGCCACCCCGGGCTTCGCGCCCTCTGCTGTAAACCGCATCGCCCAGCCGACCGGTACCTCGTACACCGACGCGAGCCTGGCGCCGGGGACGTTCTTCTACAAGGTCGTGGCGCGCGACGCGGCCGGCAACGTCAGCCCGCCGTCCAAGGATGCCAGCGCCACCCTGCCGCCGGACACGACCGCCCCAGTGGGCGCGATAAGCGCTCCTGCAACGAACGCCACCCTCACCGGGATGTCGGCGGTCGCCGCAAGCGTCACTGACACCGTCGACTCGACCACGACGGCGGTACAGGTCGCCGACAACGCCTTCCAGGCGGTCAGCTCCACCATCACGGCGGGAAGCACCGTCACCTGGACCAAGACCGGCAACAACCAGCACACGGTCACCGCGGACGACGGATCGTTCGATTCGGGGAACATGGCTCCCGGCGCGCTTTTCTCGCGCACCTTCGCCACGCCCGGCACCTACCGCTTCTACTGCGTGATCCACGGCGCCGCCGGCGGGACCGGCATGTCCGGCGTCATCGTCGTGCAGCCGAAACCGGCCGGCATCGTGGCCGGCGTCCAGTTCAAGCTGGACGGCGCCAACCTGAGCGGCGAGGACACCACCGCCCCCTACTCCGTCTCGTGGGACACCACCACGGCGACCAACGGGCCGCACACCCTCACGGCCACGGCTCGCGATGCGGCAGGCAACGCCGCCACGTCGGCGCCCGTGTCGGTGACGGTGAACAACCCGCTGCCCGACACCACCCCGCCGTCAGCTCCCACCAACGTGGTGGCCACCGGCGGCGTGGGCACGGTGGCGCTGTCGTGGACGGCGGCCACCGACAACGTGGGCGTCACCGTCTACAACGTCCACCGGGCAACCACCACCGGCTTCACCCCGTCGGCGGGGAACCGGGTGGGCCAGGCCACAGGTACGACCTACAACGACGCCGGCCTGGCCGCCGGCTCCTACTTCTACAAGGTCACCGCCGCCGACGGCGCTGGCAACGTGGGCCCCGCCTCGGCCGAGGCCACCGCCACCGTCACCGCCGACACCACCGCCCCGGCCACCTCGGTGACCTCGCCGGCCGCCGGCGCCACCGTGTCGGGCTCGGTGGCGGTCACCGCCAGTGCGACCGACGCGGTGGGCGTGGCCGGCGTGCAGTTCAAGCTCGACGGCGTCAACCTGGGCGCCGAAGACACCTCCGCCCCCTATGGGGTGACCTGGAACACCGCCACCGCCACCAACGGGAGCCACACCCTCACCGCTGTCGCCCGCGACGCAGCGGGCAACCTGGGCACGTCCGCCGGCGTGGGCGTCACCGTGGCCAACACCGGCCCGGCCGGCCTGGTGGGCGCCTGGTCCTTCGACGAGGGCGCCGGCACCGTGGTGGGCGACGCATCCGGCAAGGCCAACCACGGCAGCCTGTCGAACGCCACGTGGAACGCCTCGGGCAAGTACGGCGGGGCGGTGTCATTCAACGGCACCAACGCCTCAGTGCTGGTTCCCGACGCCGCCACCCTCGACCTGACGACGGGGATGACGATCGAGGCGTGGGTCAACCCGTCCGC
>Ga0136633_1003560_pt1 | contig 10189 bp, 7 predicted proteins | sample AntDrymeUQ832206_2_FD_105494 | JGI IMG/M metagenome (GOLD analysis project Ga0136633, IMG submission 105494) | Polar desert sand microbial communities from Dry Valleys, Antarctica - metaG UQ83 (22.06) | ecosystem: Environmental > Terrestrial > Soil > Desert | place: Antarctica: Dry Valley...
CCGCCGAGACCGCTGCCGAGGATCGCGCCCGCAACGAGGAACATGACGAGGCCGACCGAACCGGGAATCCCGAGCGAGACCGCGCCGAGCAGGAGGCCCACGGCCCACGAGCCGAGCACGATGAGCAGCGTCCTGCGGGGCCCGAGCCGGTCGACGAGCCGGCCCCAGCCGAAGCTGGCGATCACGGCGACGACGGCCAACCCCAGGAGCACGAGCAGCGCGTTCCGCTGGCTCAAACCGACGGCCTCCGTCGCGACGATCGTCATCACGACGATGATCGTGTTCACCGCGTCCGAGTAGAAGAACCGCCCGACAAGGAATCGGAGGAGGCCGGGGACCTCGCGCGCGTGCTGGACGGTCGTCCGCAGCTGCGACCAGGAGGCGACAACGTCAGAGAGTCCGATCCCTGGCCCCGGCGAGCGAGGCTCGCGCACGAACAGGAAGATCGGCACCGAGAAGAGCCCGTAGAGGACGGCGGCGACGAGGAAACGATCGTTCGTACCGACGTTCAGGGCGAACAGGAGGAGGCCCACGAAGATCGTCCCGCAGTAGCCGACGGCGACCCCGATCCCTGACAGCCGGCCACGCGTTTCGGGCAAGCTGACGGTCTTGAGGGTGGCGTCGTAGTAAATGAGCGCGGCCTGGTAGGCGAAGTTCGCGACGATGAACAGCAGCAGGCCGGCGACCGCCCCGCTGAGCCCGATGAGGGCCGTCGGCACGACGCAGAGGACGGTGAAGAACAGCAGGAACGGAAGCCGCCTTCCGCCGCGATCGCTCAGCGCGCCGAGGATCGGGGAGACAAGCGCGTTGAGGCCAACGCTCACCGCGACCGCGACGCTGAAGAACAGGTTGCCGTCTCGAGGGCCGAACCGGTCGGGGCTGATCAGCCACAGGCCCATCGCCCCGGACACGACGGCAAACGAGAAGATCGTGTTGGCGAAGTCGTAGAGCGCCCACGACACGGGGACGATGGCGCGACCCGACGGCGTCAGTCCGCCCAGTCCGCGTTGACGTGGCCGGGACGCGACGCCGGGCCCTGCGCTGCTCGTCACCGGCCGATGATAGGGGCGCAACTGGCGGCCCGGTGTACGATCCGGCCGATGATCGGCGACCCCGGCGAGCGGCGCACATGGCGTCCACAGCCCTTCGGCCGCAGACCGGCGCGGCACCTCGACGACCCGCTCGTCGAGCCGCTCTGGTCGGGCATTCGGGTCCTCGCCCATGTCGCGACGGCGAGCGTGGACTTCCTCGACGGCGAGGGCGAGTTCCAGGACTGGCCGGCCACCGCCGAGGCTGTCGCCGGCGCGGTCCAGGCCGACGCCGCGGTCCTCGACGGCTACCTCACGACCGAGGCGGTCGGCGACGGCGTGGGCGTCGTGACGGCCCCCGACCCGGAGCTGCCGTCCGCCGGGCAGATGACGCGCCAGATGCTGATGGGCGGCGGCCGCACCCAGCGCGCCGAGCTCATGGCATCGATCGAGGCCACGACCCAACCGGAACTGACGTCGGATGACGACGTGGCCTTCGTCGCCGTCGACCTCCTCATGCTCGACAACGAATCGCTCCTCGACGTCCCGCTGCTGGAGCGCAAGCGGCTGCTCGAGGCAGTCCTCGTCGAGGGTCCGCTCGTCCGGCGCGGCATCCACGTCCGCCTGCCGATCGGCGTCTGGCTCGGCACATGGCGGAACCTCGGGTTCCGGTCCGTCGCGTACAAGGACGCCAACAGTCGCTACCGGCCGGGCGTCCCGAACGACGACTGGGCGACGGCGACGATCCCCCGCACCTGACACACGGACGGGACGGGAATGGTACGGTGGGCTGGTGCCCTCGAGCGTGCTCACGCCGGCCATCCGTGACGAGATTTCGCGGCTGGGCCGGGCCGACATCATGGTCGGCATCCCGAGCTTCAAGAACGCCGCGACGATCGGTTATGTCGTCCGCGCGGCGCAGGCGGGGCTGGTCCAGTACTTCCCGGATCTCAAGCCCGTCCTCGTCAACTCGGACGCCGGCTCGCCGGACGGCACCCAGCGCGTCGTCGTGGACACGGAGCCGCCGGACTACATCGAGCAGATCCTCCTCGTTCGCCCCACGAACAAGCTCGACCGCGTCAGCCTGACGTACCCCGAGATCGACGGGACCGGCGGCAAGGGCGCCGCGCTCCGGACGATTTTCGAGATCGCGAACGCGCTCGAAGTCCAGGCGCTCGTCGTCGTCGACTCGGACCTGCGATCGATCGTGCCGGAATGGATCGAGCTCCTCGCCGGGCCGATTCTCAAGGGCGGCTACGACTTCGTCGCACCGCTCTACGCCCGGTACAAGTACGACGGGACGATCACGAACACGGTCACCTATCCGCTCACGCGTTCGCTGTACGGGCACCGGATCCGGCAACCCATCGGGGGCGACTTCGGGGTCTCCGGCGACCTCGTCCGCCACTACCTGACTCTGGAGGACTGGACCGACGACGTCAGCAAGTTCGGGATCGACATCTGGATGACGACGTCCGCGCTCACCGGCGGCTTTGCCGTGTGCCAGACCCGACTCGGGGCGAAGATCCACGACCCCAAGGATCCCGGCTCCGACCTCGGCCCGATGTTCCGGCAGGTGGTCGGGACGATTCTCCGGCTGGCGATCCGGTACCCCGATCACTGGTTGAGCATCCGCGGCAGCCACGACGTGCCGGCCTACGGTTTCGAGCGGATCATCGACCCACCTCCGCTCGATGTGAACACGATCCGCCTCCTCACCGAGTTTCACCAGGGCTCGCTGACCCTGGCCGACCGCTGGCGCGAGATGTTCGCGCCCGCGAACCTCGAGACCCTGCTCGTCCTCGCCGAGGAGGCCGGCCGGCTCGCGGATACGGCACGGACGCGGCTCGGCCTGGGCGGGGACGGCACGACGGGCAGCGCGACTACGATGGAGATGGCCGATTCGCTCGCCGCATTCCACTTCCCGGACGACGTCTGGGCGCGCCTCATCTACGACCTCGTCATCGCCGCGCGGCGCGGCGACGTCCCGATCGAGGTGATGGTCGCGGCGCTCGTCCCGATCTACTTCGGACGCGTCGGCAGCTTTGTGATCGAGAACCGGGCAGTGACGACGGACCAGGCCGAGGAGCGGGTGGAGCGGCAGGCCCGCGAGTTCGAGCTGCTCAAGCCGTACCTCCTCGAGCGCTGGCACGAGATCGACGCGCAGGTCCCGGCATGACCGGCCGCGACCCGCTGCCCTCGCGAATCCTCATCCCGGTCGCCAACCCCATGACGGCCGAGGAGCTCATCCGACTCGGGTCGGCCCTGCTCGAGAAGCGGACCGGACAGTTGACGGCGCTCGGGATCGTCGAGGTCCCCGAGGGGATGCCGCTGTCCGAGGGAGCGACGCGGGCCCGCCACGCTCGACGTCTCCTCCAGCGCGTCCTCGACTTTGCGCCGGAGGGAACGACGATCCACCCGATCGTCCGGATCGGCCGTCACGCCGCGGGGGGGATCATCGAAGCGTCCGGGGAGCAGGAGGCGGACCTCATCATCTTCGGTTGGGGAGGCAAGCTGCCGGCCGGCCGCGACGGCGGCCCGACAGTCTTCTCGACGACGATCGACGAGGTCGTTCGCGACGCACCGTGCGACATCGCCGTCGTCAAGCAGCGCGGGTCGCGCGAGATCCGCCGCGTCCTCGTCCCCGTCCGCGGCGGGCCCCATGCCGAGCTCGCGATCCGGTTCGCTGACGCGATCGCGCGGCGCCATGACGCCGAGGTCGTCGCACTCCACCTCGTGCCGCCGGGGATCACGCTGGCGGTCCGCGCCCAGGCGGAGCACGCGCTGGCGTCGTTCGTTCGCCTCCACGTCGAGGGACGAGCGGAGCCGATCCTGCGCGAGGCGGCAAACGTCCGGAACGCGATCCTTCGCGAGGCGGAGCGGGCCGACCTCGTGGTGATGGGCGCGTCGGCGGCGCCTGGCGGTCAGGACGGGACGACGTATCTGTTCGGGGCCCTCCCGGAAGCGGTCGCGACACGAGCCAGGCCCACCGTCGTCGTCGTCAAGACGCGCGAGTCGATTGGCCGCCAGACGTTCGAGCAGCTTGCCCAGCGGGCGGAGACGCTGGCCGCCGCGGACCGTGCTGCCGAGGAGGCGCGCGCCGTTCCGGCGAGGGTCGAGCGGTGGTTCGGCGAATCGAACTTCCATCACGCGGAGTTCTCCGATTTGCGCCGCCTCGTCCAGCTCAAAGAGAAGCAGAACCTCACGATCAGCCTCGTCCTGCCGGCGCTCGACGAGGAGGAGACGATCGGGCCCATCGTCCGGCGGGCGATGCGCGAGATGGTCGGCCGCGTGCCGCTGCTCGACGAGGTCCTCGTGATCGATTCGGCGTCGACCGACCGAACTCGCGAGATCGCCGAGGCCGAAGGCGCGAGGGTCGTCCAGCATCCGGATGTGTTGACCCGCTACGGCTCGTTCCGGGGCAAAGGCGAGGCGCTCTGGAAGTCGGTCTTCGAGACGAGCGGCGACATCATCGTGTGGGCCGACACCGACGTCCGCAGCTGGCACCCACGGATGGTGTACGGGACGCTCGGGCCCCTGCTCCACGAGCCCCGCCTCCAGTACGTGAAGGGCTACTACCAGCGCCCCATCGTCCAGGGCGGCGTGCTCACGGAAGGCGGCGGTGGCCGGGTCACGGAGCTCGTCGCGCGGCCGCTCATCAACCTGTTCTACCCGGAGCTGTCGGGGCTCATCCAGCCGCTGTCCGGCGAGTACGCCGGCCGTCGCGCGCTTCTCGAGGCGATCCCGTTCTTCACCGGCTACGCGGTCGAGATCGGGCACCTCATCGACGTCGCCGAGCGGGTCGGGATCGAGGGCCTCGGCCAGGTCGACCTGGAGCGGCGGATCCATCGGAACCAGGAGCTCGAGGGCCTGTCCCGGATGTCGTTCGTCATCCTCCAGGCGGTGATGAAGCGGCTCGAGGAGCGACGCAAGGCTCGGCTCTTCGCGGAGCTCGGATCGACGATGAAGCTGCCGCGCTCGGGGCGGGGACGGCTGTCGCTCGAGGTCATCGAGCTCGCCGACCAGGAGCGGCCGCCGATGATCCGGATCCCCGAATACCTCGAGCGGCGGCAGCGCGCGGGAGCGGTCGTCCCCGGCCTCGAACCCGCCCTCCGATGACCGGGCCGCCCGGCGAGGGGCGGCTGACCGTCCTGTTCGCCCCCGATTCGTTCAAGGGCTCCGTCTCGTCCGTCGACGTGGCCCGCGCTCTTGCCGCCGGCTGGGCGCGTGGCCGGCCCGCCGACGAGCTGCTCCTCGCGCCCCTCGCCGACGGCGGCGAGGGAACGCTGGCGGCGATCGAGGCGGCCGGCGGCTGGGAGTGGCGATCGGCGAACGTCCAGGACCCACTGGGCAGACGAGCGACGGCCCGCTGGCTGGCGTCGACTGGGGGCGACCAGGCCGTGATCGAGCTGGCGGAGGCATCTGGCCTCTCGCGCCTGGCGGCCGGCGAGAGGGATCCGGTCGGGGCTCACACGTACGGCACCGGCGAGCTGCTCAAAGCCGTCCTCGATGCCGGGATCCGGCGGGTGACGCTCGGAATCGGCGGATCGGCGACGAGCGACGGCGGGCGTGGCCTCCTCAGCGCCCTCGGCCTCGCCCTGAACCCCGCCGTCTCGCTCGACGGCCTCGACCCGCGCCTCGCGGATGTTGAGCTGGCCGTCGCCTGTGACGTCACGAACCCGCTCCTCGGCGAGCGCGGTGCGGCCGCGACGTACGGCCCCCAGAAGGGCGCGACCGCGCAGCAGGTCGCTCATCTCGAGGAGTTGCTCGAGACCTGGGCGGACGGCCTGGAGGCCGCCACGGGACGCCGCGAGCGGAAGACGCCCGGGGCCGGCGCGGCCGGCGGGGTGGGCTTCGGTCTCCTCAGCCTGCAGGACCGCTTCCGGTCCTTTGCCCTGCGTCCGGGAGTCGATCTCGTGATGGATGCGACCGGCTTCGACGACAAGCTTGCCCGGGCGAGTCTCGTCGTGACCGGCGAGGGCCGGATCGACGCCCAGACGGCGTTCGGCAAGACGGCCCTCGGCGTCGCGCGCCGCGCGCACGCGCGCGGGGTTCCATGCATCGCGGTGGCCGGCGGCGTGACCCCGGAAGGCGGCGAGGCACTGGCCGGCATCGCCGTGGCTGTACCGGTCGTGGAGTGGCCGCAGGCCATCGAGGAGGCGATGGCCGCCGGGACCGCCCCGCTGGAGCGCTGTGGCGAACGACTCGCCCGGCTCGTGAGCCTGGGTTGAGGGACGGCACGCCGCTGATCGCCGGCCGGCCAATCGGCCCGGCCTCGAGGCCGCCGAAGAAGGCGGCTCGGCCGAAGAAGCGCAAGTTCTCCGATCCGGGAGCCAGCTACGCCAGGCGCCTGGAGCGGTACCGGCCCGGCCTGGTTGCGTTCACCCTGGATGCCCTCGCGGAGCGCTACGGAAGGCCCCCCTGGGAGCGCCGCTTCGACCCGACGAGCGAGCTGATCCTGACGATCCTGACCCAGAACAGCGCCGATACGAACGCCGAGGTCGCGTTCGATGCCCTGCGCAGGGCGTATCCCAGCGATCGTCCTCCGGAAGCGCATCGGCCGGGGAGCGGCTGGGGCGGCATGGGGCTCGCGGAGGCGCCGCCACCCGACTGGGCCCGGGTCGAGTTCGCGCCACTGCCAGAGCTGACCGACGTCATCCGTCCCGGGGGCCTGGCCAACCAGAAGGCCCCCCGGCTCCAGGCAACCCTCCGCAGGATCCGTGAGGTGCGGGGCGACTATTCGCTGGAGTTCCTCGGCGACATGAGCGCACTCGAGGCGCGGGCGTGGCTGACCGGCATCGACGGGATCGGCAAGAAGACGGCCTCCGTGCTGCTCCTCTTCTGCTTCGGGTCGCCCCTCCTGCCCATCGATCGCCACGTCGACCGCGTGCTACGGCGGGTCGGGCTCCTCCCGCCGAAGCCGTCGCTCGAGGAGGCGCACGACCTGGTCCTCGGGATGTTCGAGCCGGACCAGATGTTCGAGGCCCACGTCAACCTCATCCAGCACGGCCGCAAGGTCTGCCACGCCCAGCGGCCCGAGCACGAGATCTGCCCGCTCCGCGCCCGTTGCCGGTTCGTCGACCCGAAGGCGCCCTGACCTCCGACAGGCTTCGAACCGCCTCGGCCCGCTGCTATCCTCGACCCATGCTGACCGGCGGACCGGCGGGCGCGTTCGGCGGCGCCGCCCGGATCCTCATCGTCGACGACGACCCGAACCTGCTCGTCCTCCTCGCCGATCAGCTCCGGGCCGACGGGTTCGAGACGGCCACCGCCCGCGACGGCGAAGAGGCGCTGCGCCGGCTCCGGAGTGGCTGGCCGGACCTCCTGATCATCGACATGATGATGCCGCGGATGGACGGCCTCACCCTCGCCCGCGAGATCAAGGGCCGGGCGGACCTGCCGATCATCGTGCTCTCCGCGATCGATGCCGGCGACTCGAAGGCGGATCTCCTCGAGGAAGTCGCCGAGGACTACGTCACCAAGCCGTACCACTACCCGGAGCTGCGCGCCCGGATCAACCGGGTCCTGCGGCGGCTGGGCGACAAGGTCCCTCGCAAGAGCCTTCGCCTCGGGCCCACCCTGACGCTCGACCTCCATCGCCGCGAGGCGACCGTCGGCGGCCAGGCGGTCCAGCTCTCGCCGACCGAGTCCCGTCTCCTGTATGCGCTCGCGGCGAATCTCGGCCAGACGGTCACGACGGAGACGCTTCTGGCCCGGGGCTGGGCGGAGACGGAGGACGCCGACCCGTCGTATGTCTGGGTGACGATGCGGCGCCTCCGCCAGAAGGTCGAGGCCGACCCCAACCACCCGGTCCACCTGCTCACGGCTCGCGGCATCGGCTACCGCCTCGTCGCGGAGCAGCGACCTGCGGACGCCGACGCCCCGGCAGCCGACGGCTGATGCCGCGGTGAGCGACCGGACGATCGGGCCCAACGCCGACATCGGCGAAGACACGCTGGGCGAGTCGGTCGACGCGCCGCCCGAGCCGGAGCGCGTCGGGCCGCCGATCTCCTTTCGAACGCGCCTGACGCTCGGCCTCATGGCTGCCGCGATCCTCCCGCTCGCCGGGTTCGGAATCCTCCTGCTGGTCGCCAGCACCGTGATGGGCCCCGCCGCGGACCCCACGACGGGGCGGCTGCTGCTGTTCGCGATCATCGTTGCCGGCCTCGTCGGGATCCTCATCGCCTACCTGCTCGCGGCCGACCTCACGGGTCCGCTGCGCGCGATCGCGGCGGCCGTCGACCGTGTCTCGGCAGGCGACCTGTCGGCCAGGATCTACGTCTCCGGAGACGACGAGGTGGCCAGACTCGCGGAGAGCCACAACCGCCTGTCCGGGGATCTCGAGCGGAGGAACCGCGAGCTCGGGCGGATCCTGGCGGCCATCGAGACGGCCTCGCCGCGGGACGGCGTGGACTGGCTTGTCGGCCGGGCCGCGGCCCACGCCAAGGCGGCATTCGAGATGATCGATGCGAAGATCCAACTCGTTAACCCGCGAACCGTCCCGGTCGAAGAGGACGTACCGGGCGATCCGCGCCCCGTCCGAGCCGAGCTGCGGATCGCGGGCGAGGAGCTCGGGGTCCTCACCGGGCACCTGCCCGCGACGCGCGCCTGGGAGCGCGGCGACCAGGACCTCCTGGAACTCTTCGCCAGCGAGATCGCGGTGGCGATCCGGAACGCCCAGTTGTTCGCAGTCGTCGAGGCCCAGAACGCCCAGCTCCTCGAGCTGGACGCGGTCAAGGACGACTTCCTCCGCGGTGTCAGCCACAATCTCCAGACACCGCTCACGAGCATCCGCGCCTACGCTGAGCAGCTCGCCCGCGACCGGCCCGATCATCGGCTCGGCATCATCGGTGAGCAGGCGGACCGGCTGTCGCGGATCGTCCGCCAGCTCCTCACGGTCACCCGCCTCGAATCGGGCGCGCTGAAGCCGCGAGGGGAGGTCCTCAGCGTCGCGCCTCGCGTCAAACGGGCCTGGGAGGCGCTGGGAGCGGGAGCCGTTTCGTTCACCCTCGACGACCAGTCGAACGGCTGGCTGGCGATCGCCGATGCCGACCAGCTCGACCAGGTGCTCTGGGCGCTCCTCGACAATGCGCTCCAGTACGGGGGCGGGACCCCTGTCGCGTGTGAGGTGGGGCTGGCGTCGGATGGGCGGGTCCGGCTCACGATCCGGGACGGCGGGCCGGGCGTCAACGACGCCGACCGGGGGCGCCTCTTCGGCCGGTTCGTGCGGGGCACCCACCAGGAGGCCGGCGAGGGGAGCGGCCTCGGACTCTATGTCTCCCGCGAGCTGTGCCGGGCAATGAACGGCGATCTCGTTCTCGACCCCCCGATGCCCGGGCGAGGAGCCGGTTTCAGCGTCTACCTCCCGGGTGAGCCGCCCGACGAGAGCTGACCGAACAGCCACCCCGGACGATCGTCCTGGGTCCCTGGTGCGTACTGTCACCACTGCTACACGCTCGACTGGGGCGTGCGGTGCGACGTTGTAACGACGGGGACCCTTTTGGTCCTTTCGTACTGGACGACGGATGGGACCTTCCGTAGTGTCGTGAGGAGCCCCTTCCCGGGTGCCAGGCACGGCGCACTCACGGGGCGAAGACACAAGAGCGTTGGAGGATGCAGTGAAGGCGCACAAGGTGGGCGCGTCCGTCTGTGCCGTCGTGCTGGCAGTGAGCGCCATCGCAGTCGCGCTCGCCGGCCCGGCCCTGGCGACCGGCGGACCCCCCGGCAACAACGGCACGATCAAGATCCATGAGCAAGGGACCCCGTCGGGGACCGAGAGCAACGATCCGAAAGTCTGCGTGTTCAACGTCGAGGGCTACGGCTTCGACGTCGGGCAGAGCGGCTACCTCATGTTCACCGTCCAGGGCGGCGACGCCCCGACCGGCAGGAACTCCGGGCCGCATGACTTCGGGCCGACCGAGCCCTCGGCCAGGCACCGGAGCTACTACGAGACCGGGTACTTCGAGCTCGAGAACGGCCACTACAAGGCGACCCTCTACGGGAAGTTCGGCGACACGGTGAACTTCAAGGACGTGAAGGCCAAGTCGAAGGTCTTCAAGGTCCGCTGCGAGGACACCGAGGCGCCGACGAACCCGCCGACGAACCCGCCGACGAACCCGTCGACGAACCCGCCGACGAACCCGCCGACGAACCCGCCGACG
>Ga0136633_1003561_pt1 | contig 10186 bp, 8 predicted proteins | sample AntDrymeUQ832206_2_FD_105494 | JGI IMG/M metagenome (GOLD analysis project Ga0136633, IMG submission 105494) | Polar desert sand microbial communities from Dry Valleys, Antarctica - metaG UQ83 (22.06) | ecosystem: Environmental > Terrestrial > Soil > Desert | place: Antarctica: Dry Valley...
ACGCTATGAGCGAGCCACACCCTTACGGGCGGGCAAGGAGCGTGGGAGCCAGGCGGTCACCGACCTCGCACCCTACGGCCCGCGAGGCCCGGGTGCTGGAGACATCTAAACAAGTCAGGAGCGTGGCTTTGACTCAACGCACTGCTGCCCGGCCGGCCCACAGCCATCGTACGCGGCCACGAGCCGGAGGTCAGCCATGGCAGCCATCGGGATCGACACTCACAAGCGGACGCTCGCGGCCTGCGCGGTCGACGACGTCGGGAGCGTCACCGACGAGCGGACGTTCGACTGCGATCAAGCGGGCTTCGTCGAGCTGGCGGCCTGGGCCGGAGGTGTTGCTCCCGAGGCGACGATCGGCATCGAGGGCTCGGCCTCATACGGTGCCCCCGTGGCCCACCACCTCCTGGCGGCCGGGTTCGTCGTCCGCGAGGTCCCGCCCCACCTGAGCCGGCGCGAACGAGGTCGCAGCCGACGGCCTGGCAAGAGCGACCCGGGTGATGCCCTCGCGATCGCCCGGGTGACCCTGCGGGAGCCCGACCTGCCGCCGGTCCGGCTCGAGGACCGCTCGACCGAGCTCGGCCTGCTGGCCGACGCTCGTGACGACCTCATTCACGCTCAGACCCGGGCCCGCAACCGCCTCCACGCCCACCTCGTGGTCCTGCTGCCCGGCTACGGCCGGACGGTCGCCCAGCTCGTCAGCGGCCGCCAGCTCGAGACGATCGAGCGTGCCCTCGGTGGTTCGACCGGCGTCCGGGCCGAGCTCGCTCGGGCGCTCCTGACGGAGGTCCGGGATCTGGGTCGGCGGGCCAGCGAACTCGAGCGGTCGATCGCGGCGCTCGTCGCCGGTCACCCGCTACTCGAGTTGCCGGGGGTCGGAATCCTGACCGCCGCCCGCCTCGTCGCCGAGGTCGGTGACGTCGGGCGCTTCCGGTCGCCGGCGGCCTTCGCGATGCTCGCTGGGGTGGCGCCGATCCCGGCCAGCTCGGGCGAGGTCCACCGGATGCGCCTCAACCGGGGTGGCAACCGGCGGCTGAACCGGGCGCTCTACACGATCGCCCTGAGCCAGGCCTGGCATCACGAGCCAGCCAGGACGTACATCGCCCGCAAGCGCGCCGGCGGCAAGAGCTGGGCCGAGGCGCTGCGCTGCCTCAAGCACCGGATCGCTCGACCGGTCTTCCGACTGCTCCAGGCGGGCCAGATGGAGTGGGCGCGCGCCGCTTGACAACCATAGGAGCTTGTCAGGTGACCGATTTTCGCGGTTCCTCGCCCGTCGTGAGCACGAAACCCACCGATTTCTGCCCCCAATTTTACCGAGTCTGGTTACCCATCGCAAACGTGGTCAGGTGGCCACGAGCGGGTCACCTGACTCGCCGCTATGAGTTCGATCGAGTCGAAGCTTGGCTTCCGAGCGTACTTGACCAACCGATGCGTGTCGCGCTTTAGCCAGATGGGGCTCGCCGCAGCCGTAGGAGTCGCCAACCCGTGTCCCCGCGTCCCACACTGCGGGCAGGGCTGCTGGACAACGGAAATGTGCAGGTACACGAGCAGCGAATAGCTTGACGTAATGAGCCAATACCTAGCCGTCGCGAAGCGCCGCCATCCCGCCCGACTGGTCTAGGCGGTCAGAATCGGTGCGTCGGGATCGCGACGGCCCGTCGTGCGCACCGGCCCACCCGGGTTCCCTCACCGCTTCGTTGCGTCGCTCTCAGCCCTCCGGACCCTTGCTAAGCGGAGTACTTCGTCGACCACCTTGTTGAGAGGCTGGGTGGCGTCTACATCTGTCGCTCCGGCCGGTCCTTCGTCGCTCCGATTTAGCTCGAGCATGAGTTCGACTCCCGCTTGGCCAAGGGGCCAGTCGTCCTCGGTGCGCGCTTCGAGGCGGCGGCGCATGGTGTCGTCGTCGATGCGGAGGTTGAAGACCTTGGTGAAGTACGGCAGGAAGTGGTCGCGATTGCGGCTGCTCCCACAGACGAACAACACGTCGGATTCGGGGCTCTCGAGCTCGCCGACAGCCTTTTGCCGGTCCCACATCCACGTGTTGTGACCAATGGGCCCACCTGGGAGACCGGTGTCGGGATCGGCGCTGTAGGACCAGGCACGGTCGGTGGTGATAGCTGTGTAGCCGCGTCGGACCAGCTCCTCGTAAACCGAGGACTCACCGGTACCAGATAGACCCTCCACCAGATAGTTCCGCTTAGCCATCGTGTGCCGATCGTCGCAGCGACGGAGGGCGGCCGTCAAAGGTGGCGCGAGGCGGTGATGGTCTAACTTGACAGTGACGCCAACTCCTACGATCTACCCATGTCCGACCACATCGACCTGTTCGACGTGCCTCGTGTCGGACAGGCTGTCCTTGCCGTGAGATAACGGTGCCATGGCGATTGCCCTTCCTGACATTGACTTCCACGCGATCCGTCCTTATGGACAACCAGCGTCTCGATCGAGCGCATTCGAGGAACTCGCGTCGACCCTGATCGAGCAAGACGTGGTCGAGTGGCCCGATGGCGTCCGCTTCGATCGGTTCGGGAACCCCGACGGAGGCCGGGAGGGAAAGGGCGTACTCCCGAACGGGGACGTCTGGGCGTGGCAGGCGAAGTACCTGTTCGAGTTCGATTCGTCGGCAGCCGGACAAGTCACCTCCTCGGTGCGCCGTGTCCTGAGCCAAGAGCCAAACCTGAAGCGCTACATGGTCGCGATGCCGCTCGACATGCCAGCTGGCGACACAGAGGACCGCAGTTCGGCGTACACCCGCTGGACCGAGAAGGTATCCGAGTGGGAGGTGCTGGCCGATGAGAAGGGCCTTGAGGCCGAGTTCATCTTTGTCGGCGCACACCGGCTCCTCGCGGCGCTAACCGAGCCCCGGCACGCCGGGCGGGTCCGGTACTGGTTCGGCACCGACGTCTTGACCCCAGAGTGGCAAGGGCGTCGCCTCGAGGAGGTCATCGCGAAGGCGGGCCGCCGCTACACGCCACGGATTCACGTCGAGGTGGATACGGTCCGAGCTCTCGATGCGGTTGGCCGGGTCGACGCCTACGTGGCGCGATGGCAACGGGTCCTCGCCGACGTCAGGGAAGCCCGACGGTGGCCGTGGCAGGCTCCTGGCGACGTTGCGGACGCGTTCACCGAGGCCCTGCCTTCGTGTGCGACGGCGCTTGATGAGGCGGACGCGGCACTTGCGCTGATGATTGCTGTCGCGCGGTCGACCGACGATCTGCCAGGGGTCGAAGGCGTGCTCGACGTTGCCGCCCAGGCCGTGGGGCGCGTAGACGATCTGCTCCATCAGCATTCGTTGACAAAGGACCGGTACTTCGTTGGCGATGCGGCGTCCTTGTACTCGAAGGTTCGAGATGCGATCGACGCGCTCCGGCGTGCAGAGCAGCTGGCCCACGCCGCGACGACACGAGCGGCGCGTGCGAAGGTGCTGCTACTGGTAGGACGTGCCGGCGTCGGGAAGACGCACCTGTTGTGCGACGTGGCGACTCGACGGATTGCCGAAGGGCGTCCGACCATCCTCCTTCTCGGCCAGGATTTTGACGGTCGCTCGCTACTCCCGCAGATCGGCGAGCTGGCTCAACTCGGCGGATCACTGGACGACGTTCTCGCAGTGCTCGACGCAGCGGCGGAGGCTGCCGGCTGCACCGCGCTCTTCATGATCGACGCCCTGAATGAGAGCGAGCGGCCCGAGCGCTGGCGCGACGATGTGCCGGCTTTGATCGCTGCGGCCGCCAGATGCCCGCACCTCGCCCTTGTGCTCTCGTGCCGAACCGAGTTCGTCGAGGCGGTCGTCGGAGACGAGCAGGTGGCGACGGTCGAGCACCTCGGCTTTGCTGAGGCGACTGACGTCGCAGTTCATCGGTTCACGCAGGAGTTTGGGCTCGAGCCGCCGACGTTTCCCGTCCTCAACCCCGAGTTCGGTAATCCGCTCTTCCTCAAGTTGACGTGCGAGGCCCTTGCAACGCTTGGCGCGACACGCTTCCCCTTCGGTACTGCCGGTCTCGCGACTGTCTGTGACGCCTTTCTCGAGGCCGTCAACAAGCGGCTTTCCGAACCTGGTCGCAGCGACTACGACGAGCGAAGCGACCCCGTTCGCGGCGCGATCCGGGAGATCGCGCTCCTCGGTCGCGGTGCGCTGGATCAAGCCGACGTGAAACGCATCACCGACGAGGCTCTGCCCGACCGTCCGTGGTCTCGGTCGCTCATGCGCGGCCTGATCGCCGAGGGCGTTCTCATGGACCTGAGCGACGGGAGGGTCACGTTCGGGTACCAGCGGCTGGGCGACATGATCCGTGCAGCCGCCATCGCTGAGAAGGCGCTGGAGGATGTTCGAGCGTGGCTGAAAGGACTCGCCGACGACGTCTGGCGCGAGCGAGGAGTCCTCGGCGCACTGGCAGTAATCGTCCCGGAGCGCCACGGAGTGGAGCTCGTCGACCTCGCACCCGATGACGAGGGCAGGGTCTCGTACGACGTTGTCGACAGCTTCCTAGAGAGCCTGCTCTTGCGCTCGCCGGAGTCTGTGTCCGCTCGCGCGCTCGAGATCGTGCAGCGGCTGCTCGACAGCGACTACCGCGTTGACGAGATCTGGGATCGACTGATCCGGGTCGCGTGTGTCCCCGGCCACGCGCTGAATGCCGAATGGCTTCACGCGCGTCTCGCCAGCCACGAGGTTGCGGAGCGCGACAGGTCGTGGTCGACGTGGCTCGTCGGCGCGGGGGACACCGACAACGAGAGCTCGGTTCACCGAATGTTCGAGTGGGCGTGGCCGGCTGACCTTCGAGATCGTCTCGCCGTGCCCGACGACGTCGCCGAGCTGGCGACCTTGATGTTCGGGTGGCTTCTGGCAGCAAGCGACCGCCGCGTGCGGGATCGCGCGACGAAGGCGATTGTGAGCCTCGCCGAACGAGCTCCCGCCGCGTTCGCGAAGACGCTCGGGCGGTTCCGCGGCGCAAACGACCCCTATGTCGTCGAGCGGTTGGCGGCGGCGGCATGCGGGGTAGTGCTGAGGACGGACGATGCCGATGCGGCGCGGCGGATCGCTGATGGCGTGTCGGAGCTTGTCGCAGACGCGTGGCCCACGCACCTGATCACGAGGGACTTCGTGCGCCGTGTCTTCGGCGCGGCGCGTGCGCGTGGATGGTCTGGCCCAGACGCGATCCCGCCGTACGGCGCTGAATGGCCCGTGCGGACGAGGCCCGTCGAGGAGATCGAAGCACTCGCGGGCCCACCGGACTATGCGTATGGGTCTATCTGGCACTCACTGACGGGCATGGGTGATTTTGGCCGCTATGTATTTCAGTCCGCGTTGCGAGATGTCGTTACCCAGGACGCCAGGGCTTTGCGGCACGACGCGGAACGAGCGGTATTCGACCGGGTCCTCGAGCTTGGCTGGACCCCCGAGCGCTTCCGCGAGATCGACAAAGGCCGGTCTGGCGGCCACGACGGTGTCGTGGAGAGGGTCGGTAAGAAGTATCAGTGGATCGGCTTCAACGAGATCCTCGGCCGCATCGCCGACCACCACGCGGTCAAGCCGTCCTGGGGAGACGAAGAACCGCGACCGTACGCGTACGCCGAGCAGCTCGTCTGGCGCGACATCGACCCTACGGTGCTCGTCCGCAAGCCAAGGACGCCCTCCACGCCGGAGCGCCCATGGTTCTCGTCGGTCGAGGCACGCTTCCCACCGGGCATCGCCGATGACTATCCAGCCGACATGAGCGGTGTCCCCGATCCATTGGATCTGATCGCGGTCTCCGACGCCAGTGGTGTGCCTTGGTTGGTCTTGGTCAGCAATCCGAAATGGGAGCAGCCGCTGGCGCCGGAGACTGAGGCGCTCCACGCTCCACGGCTCGACGTGTGGATGCAGCTGCACGCGTACCTCGTCCCACTCCGAGACGCGACTGGACTGTGTGAGTGGGCCAAAGGCAAGGACTGGTTTGGGCGCTGGATGCCCGAAGCCGCAGAGGCACACAACGTGTTGCTGGGTGCGCACCCCGAAGATCCAGAGTGGTCCGCAGCAGACGGAATCGTCGAATGGTGGGAAGTGAGGGCCGGCGGCCCGCAGCCCACTGAGCTACTGCAATGCGCTGCGTGGTATGGCGGGACCGGCACCTCGCGAGACGCGTCCGCCGAAGAGGAGACGAGCGGGTACGTCCCGAGTCGACGCCTGATGGATCTAGTCGGCTTGTCCCTGGGCGTCGACTTCACCTGGAACGACACGTCCGGTCTCGCTGTGTGTGACCCTTCGGTCGTCTCGGGTGGGCCGGCGGCCCTTGTGATGCGGCGCGACCTCCTGCCGCGACTGGCGGATGCGGGGCTGACGATCTTCTGGACCGTGCTCATCGGCAACGAGCTGCACCGCGACGACCACACATCCGGCGACGACTACCGATGGGTCAGCGCCAGCGCGTCGTACATCGTCAACGGCGACCGAGTCGAACAAATTGGAGCTACCGCGGCCCGATTCCGGCCGGGGCCAACGACGGAGCGCGAACTCGAGTGGACTCCAAGGCGCGGAGATCTTTAGCGCCGGTGGCGCGGCGCTCGAGGTTCTTTGGTCCGCTAGAGCGCGCCGAGATTAGGATCCGCGTCGCCTGGCGCTTCGAGGGCATCGGCACCGAGGCCCGGCACCACATCCGCGAGGTCCACAATCTCGACCAGGTGGCGAACCGTCGCGTAGTACTCACGCACCGTCCGAAACTGGTCCCCGTACATCGCACGGAAGCGCGCCTCGGTCGCCGCATCCTTGCTGAGGACGCTGGTGAGTGCCCGACCGTGTTCGAAGAAGTGCATCGGCCTGGCCTTACCGACGACGTACAGATACCGGCGCTTGGTGGTCGGTCTGCTCACCAGATAGAAGAGGTCCTTGAAGAGTTGGTTCTGGCGGATCGACTCAGGCCCGCCTCGCCAGGCCGTGAACTTGAACTCGGCGACCCGCTTGTCGGTCTCGAGGTCGTACGGTCGCCCGGTATTGCCGGCGCCCAGAGAGAGCCTCTCAACGCGCTCGCCCGGGTCCAGGATGTGCGGGAGGGCATTGAGGATCCCGATGGCGTGGACGAGGACGTTGATCTGCCCGGAGACGCGCTTGATCAGCAGGGCGGCGTCCAGCGTCTCCGGGCCGACGCCGTCCCGTTCGATGGCCGCCCCGACCTTGGCACCGTCCGCTCCCTGGAGGCCGGACTCCAGCCCAGCGATCCAGGAGGTCAGGCCAGACGCCTTCGTGAGCGCCTCCAGCAGGGCGACAGCCTCAACAAGTCCCTCCGACGGGCCGGCCTGCGACTTCACGGCTCCACATCCGACGCGGCAACGCCAGCGGCTTGGGCCATGACCGCCGGGCGCAACCGCGCAGCTGCGATGGCTGCCAAACGCTCGATGTCGGCCGGCGACAGAACTGGGTCGGCCTTGCGCAGCCGGTCGACCAGGTCCTTGCCCGACACGATCCGGACACCCTTGACCTCGGACCGGAACCACGGGAGGTCGGCCCGATGGACGCAGATGATCGGGGTGACCGTCCAGCCGTGTGCCAAGACCTCGTCAGCCAATGCGGTGCGGACTGCCGCTGCCTCCCCGTTTACCTCGTCGATCCAGCCGTTCTTGCGCCGGCCAGCCACGAAGACCTCGTTGCCGCGGATCTGGAGCGAGCCCTTGTAGGACTTGGTCTCGACCACGTAGATGCCCGGTGGGCCGATGACGATGTGGTCGATGTTCGCGCTGCGCGCGCCCGGAATCTTCCGATCGTGCAGGATGCGGAACCCATCGGCTTCCAGCGTCTCGAGCAGGCGACCAGTGCGGACCTCGCCGTCGGCGCCGATCTGCCAGGCGGTGATCGAGTTCGGCGTAGTGAAGAGCGCCGACATCACCAGGATCAAGTCGAGCATCAGGACGACGGCGCCGTAGAGCGGCTGCGTGACGACGGCCACCACTATGGCGACGATCGCCATGGCGGCGCCGAAGGCCAGGATGCGCGGTCGGCGTTGCCGGAGGTCCTCGGCGTGGCGAGCGGCGCGGCGCTCGTACTCGGCCTGGGCCGATCCGCCGGCCGTCTTGTCGTTCACCGGGAGAAGCCTAGGCGGTCGGCCGCGCTAGTGAAAAGCCGGCAGCGACCGGCACCTCAGCCAGGCGATCGTCCGGGAACCTAGGCGTGGCCTAGGAGCGCTTCCGGCCTGATGACTCCTTCGACCAGCGCGCATAGAGCACGGCGGCTCGCTCGATCCCATCGGCCCAGTCCGGCAGCAGTTCCAGGGCCCGGTCGGTCGTCGGGCCAATGCCGTTCCGGTCCGAGACGGTGTACGACGACCAGCGCTCGGGCCGCTCTAACTTCAACCCAGCCAGGGCCGTGAACTGACCGATCGGTGCGGCGCCGTGGAAGGCCCGCTCCCAGTCGCGCGTGCCCCACATGGCATCGTCGGTGAGCGGTTCCATGGCCTGCCGCGCGTCGAGCGAACCAGGATGGCCGACGATGACCTCCGCGAGCCGCGGATCGATGGGGCCGGCGTCGAGCAGGAGACGCAGTGGCGTCAGCGGCCGGGGCACGATGTAGTTCTGGCCCATGTCCCGCCGATCCCAACGCTCTCGGTGCTCGCACACGAAGCACTGCTTCGTGTGCGGCTCTCGCTCGGTCAACGCCCACGGTCCGTCTCGCTTACCGCACAGCGTCTTCCGGCCGTCGCCCGCGTGGTAGCCGGCCCGGATCACCGTCGCGGTCTCCCCGCGTTGACTCAGCCGCATCATGAACACCCGCCCGATGTCGAACCGTGGGAGGTCGGCATCGCGTAGAGCAGCGACGGCCGTCAGAAACGACTTGCACAGGAAGCCTCTTGGTGACCGTTTCAGCGCCGGGGTCCAGCGCCCGGTCGCCTACAGAGCGGCGCCCGCACACCGACGTGCCAGGTTGATGCCCCGCGGCCTCCTGCGTGGTCGGACAGCAATCGCAACTCCTGGTCACCTACCCGCTGGATGTAGGTCGGCGGTTTGGGCCTTGGTTCAGCCCGTCGGTGGATCGGTCGGGCCGTCGTCCGCGGCGCTTGGCGTTCTGGCGCTGGCGGCTTGGGGGCGGGCGACGGCACCGGGACCTCGCCACCTCCGGCGTCGATCCATACGTTCAGCCAGGCGCGGCGGAAACGGATGCGGCCGCCGACGTGGGTCGATCGGACCTTGCCGCCGACCGCCAGACTACGGACGGTTGTGGTCGAGACGTTCAGATACCGCGCTGCGTCGGCGATCGACAGCAGTGGTTCGACGTCGGCCGCGGCGACCCGCTCACCGCTGGCTGCCGACCGCACGAAGTCCGCGAAGGCTTGGATCAGCGCCGTCTCGGCGGAGTTGTCCGCTTCCTCATCCACGACACGAATCTACCCACTACGCATCTGCCCTAGTTTCGCGGCTCTAGGCCTCCTCGTCGGCAGGTGCCTCCTCTCCGTCGCCGAGCGGCTCGTCGGCGTCGAGATCCCATCTCGCGGGCGCATCTCGCCCAATACCCAGGCACATGCCAGTTGTCCAGTTGGTCCAGAGGGTTGTCAGGCCCGCTCCGCCTGCTCGGAAGGCTCACACGAGGTTGGTGCCCAGGAGCCGAGCAACACGGGAGCAGCGGGATCGGTCAGGTCGTAGAACCAGAGCCCGGCGGGGGCGTCACTGAGGACCTCAGGGAGGATGGTCGTATTCGGATTCGACGACCAGCGTCACACCGTCCGGCGCCATGAAAGCCCCGTGATGACGTGACAGCGCTGCGTTGACGATCTTGGTCAGATACGTCGGGTGGAGCGGGTCGCCCACGTCCAGGACATAGGTCTCGTCCTCGTTGGCCGGACAGAACGCCAGCAGTCGGACGGGATCGAGTCCGATGTCGTGGCAACTCGTTTTCATCTCTGGAGAGATGGATTTCACGTCGAGGGCCGTGTAGGGAATGCGGGGTCGCCGAGATCGAGGACGCTTAACTCTCCATTCAACTGGGCGAGGTAGGCGATTCCAGCCCAGGGAAGGACGGTCACGTCGTGTACCCCTTGGTAGTCACCCGCCACCTCGACGAAGTGGAACAGCCTCGGTCGTGCTGGGTCGGTCACGTTGAAGATGCGCACGCCGCCCGTCCCTGATCGGTCGACCGCGGCCGACCCGCTGGCCAGGAGCCACGCCGGATCACAGCCGACGTTGGACGCCGGGTGATCGAGGGTCTGGATCAGGAGCGTCTCGTGGACGGCTA
>Ga0136633_1003562_pt1 | contig 10184 bp, 7 predicted proteins | sample AntDrymeUQ832206_2_FD_105494 | JGI IMG/M metagenome (GOLD analysis project Ga0136633, IMG submission 105494) | Polar desert sand microbial communities from Dry Valleys, Antarctica - metaG UQ83 (22.06) | ecosystem: Environmental > Terrestrial > Soil > Desert | place: Antarctica: Dry Valley...
ATGGCGGCGACGTCGGGCACGATCGAGATCCTACGGGTGAGGTTGGGACAGCCGGATCCGTCTGCTAGATTCATCAAGCAGTTGGGCCTGCTGAGCTGTCTCTGTCGCCGGCGCCCTCACCCTGAAATCCCCTCCTGTTCGGACGCGCCCGCATGCCTGAGATCACCCTCGACCTGACCCTCTTCGCCAGCGCCTTCGTGACCGTTCTGGTGATCATGGACCCTGTTGGGAACATCCCGATCTTCCTCGCTCTCACCAAGGGCCAGGATGTCCCCGAGCGACGGCGATCGGCGTTCCTCGCGTCCACGGTGGCGGGCATCGTCATCCTCGCCTTCGCCCTCTGCGGGCAACAGGTGCTCGAGCTCCTCGGCATCTCGCTGGAGTCGCTCCAGGTCGCCGGCGGCCTGCTGCTGCTCGTGATCGCGTTGGAGCTGCTCCATCCGGCGGGGGGCGGCTCGTCGTCGTTGGCCGCCGGTGACACCAACATCGCCCTCGTCCCCCTCGGCACTCCCCTGCTGGCCGGCCCCGGCGCCATCGCCGCCACCATGCTCTACAGCCGCCAGGCCGACGACCTCGGCGGCAGCCTCTCCGTGGTGCTGGCCATCGCCGCCGTGCTGGCGGTCGTGTACCTGTCGATGCGCTACGCGTCCCTGTTCGCCAAGCTGCTGCGCGACAACGGCATCGAGCTCCTGAGTCGCGTGATGGGCCTCCTCGTGGCCGCCATCGCCGTCCAGCTGGTGGCCAGAGCCGTAGAGGCCTGGATCACCAACGGCGTCGCCTAGTCACAGCACGAATCTCTCCAACCGCAGGCGCAGCGGAAGTGGGCGTGCTCGGGTCTCAGCTCACCGCCGCACAGCGGACAGCAGGGAAAGGTACCCATCGGATCGCGGTTGACGACGCACCTGGGCGCCAGCACCGCCTCCTCGAAGGGGAGCTCCAGCGCCTCGAAGTCGACCGTCACGAGGAGCGAGGGTACGGGCTCGCCCCGCCTCGCAAGTGGATGGGATGCTGCCCGGCGATGTACCCCGACCCCCGCCACGAGGACTGCCCCGGCCAGTCCGTCGAGGATGCCGTCGACGCCCTCGAAGATGGTGATCGACCGATCCGGGCCGGCTCCGCTCGGGCCGCCCTGCGTCACGACACCTTCCGGCGCGTCTTCATCGGCGCCTTCCTGTCCAACATCGGCAGCTGGATGCAGAACGTGGTGCTCGGGGCTCTGGCCTACGAGATCACTCGGTCACCCAGCTTCGTCGGCCTGCTCGGCCTGGCGCAGCTCGGGCCGCTGCTGCTCTTCTCGCTTGTGGGCGGGCTCCTGGCCGACATCTTCGACCGGCGGCGGCTGCTCGTCACCGTCTCGGCCCTACAAGGCGTGCTGTCCCTTGGCCTGGCCTTCGCCGCGCGCGTCGATGACCCCTCCCGCGTCGCACTGGTCGGCATCGTCTTCTTCATTGGCATCGGGCAGGCGGTCTTCGGGCCCACCTACGGCGCCCTGCTCCCGGGTCTGGTCGGTCGCGAGGACCTCGCCGGGGCCATCTCGCTGAACTCCGCGCAGATGAACGGCTCACGCGTGATCGGCCCTGTCATCGGCGCCGCCATCTTCAGCCGGGTCGGGGCGTCGTGGGTGTTCGTGATCAACGCCGCGTCCTACCTGCTGGTGATCTGGTCGCTGCTCAGCGTCCGCCTGCCCGACCCGATCATCGACAGGTCCGGTCCCCAGGGCATCCGTCGCCTGGCCGCAGGGATCACCGTGGCCCGCCGAGACCGCGTCGTCGGGCGGAGCCTGGTGGTCATCTTCACCTTCTCCCTGCTGTCCCTGACCTTCATCACGCAGATGCCGACGCTGGCAGACCTCAACCTCGGCATCGATCCCGAGAGCCAGCAGTACGGCTGGCTCTACGCGTGCTTCGGCGTGGGCGCCCTGCTCGGGGCCATCTCGGTCGGCACGGTGCTGGCCGACCGCCAGCTCGAGCGGGTGGTCCGGGTCAGCCTGGTGGCCTTCGCGGCCTTCCTCGCCCTGTTCTCGCTGCTCCGCTCCCCCGGCCTCGCCTACCCCGTTGTGCTCCTCGTGGGCTTGGCCTACTTCGCCATGATCACCTCGCTGTCGACCGTGTTCCAGCAGCGCCTCGACGACGGGAACCGCGGCCGGGTGATGGCTCTGTGGATCATGGGCTTCGGCGGCACGGTGCCCATCGGCGGCATCCTCGCCGGCGTCCTGATGGAGCGCTCCTCGGTCACCACCGTCGTGCTGGCCGGCGCCGCCGTCGCCCTCGTCCTCGCCGTCTACGCCGACCTCACCGCCGCTCCAGCCACCGCCAGGGATTGAGCGTCCATGCACCACACTCACGTTCCTCATCGCGGGCAGGGAGGGCCGCCCCACGGGACGGCCGTGTGCCTCGCTGGCGAGGACGGGCTGGCCGCCCGTGTCGGACAGCAAGAGCGCGGCGAGGCGGAGCGGTGATGGCGTTGGCCCCCTTTGCCTGGTCGCGGTCGTTCGAGGTTGGACCTGCCGGCTGTGCTGCCGCACGCTGGCGCGAGATCCGCCCGGGGCAGGTTCGGGGCGCTGACCGTCGCAGGGCGACGGCGTATGCCCCCAACCTCCACGACGGGTCGGGTTCGGGGCGCTGACCGTCGGCCTGCGACGGTAGGTGCCCCCAACCTGTTCGCAGGACGGCCCGGCGCGGGTGAGCGACCGGCCCGCACCCCTGCTGCGCTCGTCGCGCCCTTGACCTCGCGCCACCGGCCTGCCCGCCCTCGCCAACGAGGCGCACGGCATCCCGACGGATTCCCCCATAGCTGCCCGATGGGACTGGTAGGCGAGCAGCAGCTCAGCCCTCGAGGAGGGCGACGGCGAGGCGCTCGAGACCGGCCACCCGGCTGCCCTTGACCAGGATGGCGTCGTGCTCGTCGATCGGTCCGAGGAGGACGACGGCCTCTTCCATCGAGGCGACGTCCTCGCCGCTGTAGGCGGGGGCGGCGACTGCGATCAGACGGATGCCGAGCGCCCGTGCCCTTTCGCCGATGCTGGCGTGTTCCGCCGCCTCGCGCGGGCCCAGCTCCGCCATCAGGCCGAGCACGGCGGTGCGGCGCGACGCGGGCAACGCCGCCAGGGAGTCGAGCGCGGCCGCCACGGATGTGGGGTTGGCGTTGTAGGAGTCGTTGAGGATGGTGGCGCCACTGGGGGCCGTCGCCAGCTCCATGCGCCACGGCGACAGCTCGGCCGAGGCCAGGCCCGCTTGCACGGCGCCGAGATCGACGCCGCAGGCCAGCGCGGCGGCGGCCGCCGCCAGAGCGTTCTCCACCTGGTGCAAGCCGCGCACTGCCAAGGCCACGTCGGCATCACCCCACGGCGACCGAAGCGCGAATCGGGCGCGAAGACCACCGTCGATGAACACGCCGTCGGCCCACACGTCGCCGCCATCACCGTAGGTGACGACCGCGGCGCGGCTGCGGGTGGCCATCGCCAGCACAGCCGGATCGGCGCTGTTGAGCACGGCGGTGCCGTCGACCGGCAGCGCCTCCACCAGCTCGGCCTTGGCCCGGGCCACGTCCTCGATGGTGCCGAACGCCTCGGTGTGGACGGCGGCGACGCGGGTCACGATTCCGATCGTCGGCGTGGCGATCGCGCACAGGGCGGCGATGTGGCCCAGGCCGCGCGCCCCCATCTCTAGGACCACGGCCTCGGTGCCGTCGGGCGAGCTCAACAAGGTGAGCGGCACGCCGAGCTCGTTGTTGAACGAGCGAAGGCTGGCGGCGGTGGCCATTCGCTCGGACAGGATCGCCGCCAACAGGTCCTTCACCGAGGTCTTGCCCACGGAGCCGGTGATCCCGATCACCACCGCACCGGGGAGCCGTGCCCGGGCGTGGCGACCCGCCGCCTGCAGGGCGACGACTGTGTCGTCCACGACGATGGCGGTGCCGCCGGCGAGCGGGCCCGCGGTCAGGTAGGCGACGGCGCCGTTGGCCAGCGCGGCGCCGATGAACTCGTGACCGTCTCGCTCCGCCACGACCGGCACGAACAGCTGACCCGAGGTGATGGCGCGCGAGTCGTGGGAGGCGCCGTCGACGGTGACGTCCGGGCCCTCGACGCGGCCGCCGACAGCCGTGGCGAGGTCGCGGGTGCGGAGCTGCATGCCTCCCGAGTCTCGCAGGCCGCCCTCCTACACTCGGCCCATGCCCGGGTCTGAGCGTGTCCGCCTCGTCGTCCTGTTCGGCGGCCAGTCGGCCGAGCACGAGGTGTCCTGCGTGTCCGCCTTCCACGTGCTGCGGGCCGTCGACCGGGATCGCTACGACCTCGAAGCCGTCGGGATCACACGCGAAGGCGCGTGGGTACGGGCCGACGATGCCATCGCCGCCCTGCACAGAGGAGCGGGCGAGGTCCCGGCGCCGACGAGCGGCCGCGACCGACTCGAGGCCGTCGGCACGGCGATCGAACCGCTGCCGGCCATCGCCCCGGTCCTGGGCGACGCCACGCCGACCGTCGTGTTCCCGCTGCTCCACGGAACCCGGGGCGAAGACGGCACCGTGCAGGGCCTGCTCGAGCTAGCCAACGTCCCCTTCGTCGGAGCCGGCGTGCTGGGCTCGGCGCTGTGCATGGACAAGCTCAAGGCCAAGGACGTCCTCGCCGCTTACGGCCTGCCGCAGGTGCCGTGGATCGGTCTGCGCGACCTGGAGGTCGGCGACGTCATCGCACGGGTTGCCGAGGCCGGGCTGCGGTACCCGCTGTTCGTGAAGCCGGCCAACCTCGGTTCGTCGGTGGGCGTGAGCCGAGCCGGCGACGAGCCGGCCCTGGTGGGCGCCGCCGCGCTGGCCGCCACCTATGACGAGTGGATCGTTGTAGAGGAGAGCGCCCACGGGCGGGAGATCGAGGTGGCCGTGCTCGGCAACGCCGACCCCCGGGCCTCCGTGCCGGGCGAGATCAAGCCCAACCACGAGTTCTACGACTACGACGACAAGTACGTCGATGCCGCCGCCGACCTCATCATCCCCGCCGATCTGCCTGAGGGGGTCACCGAGGAGATCCAGCGCCTGGCCGTGGCCACCTTCACGACGCTGCGCGGCGACGGCATGGCGCGGGTCGACTTCTTCTATGAGGAGGACGACCGGGGCCTGCTCGTCAACGAGGTGAACACGATCCCGGGCTTCACGCCGATCTCGATGTTCCCGAAGCTGTGGGCGGCGTCGGGGATGCCCTACGCCGATCTCATCGACGAGCTGGTTCGCTTGGCCCTCGAGCGCCACGAGCGCCGCGGCCGCTTCTCCACCAAGCGCTGACCACCGACCCCCGAGCGGCCATCGCTCAGGGCTCGAGCGCGCCTCGTAGGAGCGAGAGGAGCTCGTCGCGGCGCCGCACGAGTGAGGGGAGGGTGGGCTCCTCCCCGAAGGCGCGCAGGACGTCGACCTCGGTGGCCATGCCCGTCACCATCGAGTAGGCGGCGAGTAGCAGCAGGCGCGGGTCGTGGCGACGCATGCGACCGGCATCCATCTCGGCCTCGAGGAAGCCCGAGGCGCGAGCGATCAGCGGCTCCAGCCGGTCGAGGAGCTGGGTCGACGCAGGCGGCCCGAGCCGGGTGACCTCGCGGAGGAACCCGAGCATCGACGGGTGTCGCGCCGCGAGGCGGAACATCACTCGCACCATCGCCTCCACCCGTCCGAAGCCGTCCTCGGCCCCCTCGAGGCCGCGGATGAGGCGACGGGTCACCTCGTCCGCGCAACGATCGACGACCGCCTCGAGCAGTGCATCCTTCGATGGAAACCAGTAGAGGATCGTCTGCTTGCGGATGCCCAGCTCGCCGGCGAGGTCGTCGAGCGACGTGCCGTCGTAGCCGCGCGTGGCGAAGGCGCCCATCGAGACCACGAGGATCCGCTCGTTCGTCGCCTGCTTCATCGGACCTCCCCCACCTGTCTACCAAATGGTAGACAGGTGGGGATGATCCCCGAGGGCCTGGACGGTAAGCGCATCGCGATCACCGGGGGCACCGGCTTCCTCGGTACTGCCTTGATCGAGCGGCTGCTGCGCTGCGTGCCCGGCTGCCAGCTCGTGCTCGTCATCCGACCAGGCCGACGCTCGACCGTGCAGCAGCGAGCCAAGCGGGAGATCTTCAGCAACGATGCCTTCAACCGACTGCGAGAGGCGCACGGCAAGGACGGCTTCGCCAAACTGGTAGCCGAGCGCGTCACACCGATCGCCGGCGACGTGGGCACCGACGGCCTCGCCCTCGACGATGACGGTCGCGCCGCGCTGTCGTCCTGCGACGTGGTGATCCACTCGGCCGCCACCGTGTCGTTCGACTCGCCACTGGATTCGGCCGTCGAGGTGAACCTCCTCGGCCCCACCCGGATCGTCCAAACACTGGCCGCCCTCGATGTCACCCCCCACCTGGTGTCGGTGTCCACCTGCTACGTGGCCGGCAACCGGCGGGGAGCGGCCCCCGAGATCCCGGTGCACGACAGCCCGTTCTTCATCGACGTCGACTGGCGCGCCGAGGTACAGGGCGCCCGCCGAGCCCGCACTGACGCCGAGGCCGACAGCCGCCGCCCCCACGCCCTGGCCCGCTTCCGCAAGGAGGCCCGCGCCGAGATCGGCGCCGCCGGGGTTCCCGCCCTCGCCGGCAAGAGCGAGCAGCGCCGCAGTGCCTGGGTGAAGGCGCAGATGGTGGAGGCTGGCCGGGCGCGGGCGGCGTCACTGGGCTGGCCCGACGCCTACGCCTACACCAAGGCGCTCGGCGAGCGGGCCCTCCTGCAGAACCGCGGCGAGGTGCCGGTGTCCATCGTGCGGCCCTCGATCATCGAGTCGTCCGTGCACGAGCCCTTCCCGGGCTGGATCCGCGGCTTCCGGATGGCGGAGCCCGTCATCATCTCCTACGCCCGGGGGCTCCTCAAAGAGTTCCCCGGCGTCCCCGAGGGCACCATCGACGTCATCCCGGTCGACCTCGTGGTGGCCGCCATCATCGATGCCGCGGCCGGGCCGGTGCCCGACGAGCCTGCCATCACCCAAGTGGCCTCCGGCTCGGTGAACCCGTTGCGCTACCGGCATCTGGTGGACATGGTGCGCACGTTCTTCACCGACCACCCGATCTACGACGCCGAGGGGCAGCCGATCATCGTGCCCGAGTGGTCCTTTCCGGGCCGCGGACGCGTGCAGCGCCAGCTCGAGCGGGCCAAAGGGGCCATCGAGAAGGGGGAGAAGGCACTGCAGGCGCTCCCCCTCCGGGGCAAGCAGGCGGCGTGGGCAGCCACCCTCGAGACCAAGCGCGAGGAGGTCGAGCGCGCCCTCGCCTATGTGGAGCTCTACGGCGCCTACGCCGAGTGCGAGGCCATCTATGGCGTCGACCGCCTCCTGGCCCGATGGGACCGCCTTTCCCCCGAAGACCAGGCCACCTTCTGCTTCGACCCGCGGGTGATCGACTGGAGCCACTACGCGCCCAAGGTGCACCTCCCGTCGGTGGTGGAGCACGCCCGGGTGCGCACGACGCCCGGCGGGCGCGTGGCGGAGAAGCGGGAGGACCGGCTGCGGCGCCAGGTGCTCGACCCAGCCCGCCACTTCGCCGCCTTCGATCTTGAGAACACGCTGATCGCCTCCAACGTGGTGGCGTCGTACTCATGGTTGGCCACCCGCCGTCTGCCGGCTGGGGATCGGGTCCGCTTCGTGCTCCAGACCCTGCGCGAGGCGCCCGCTCTCCTGGCCGCCGACAAGCGCGACCGCAGCGACTTCCTCCGTCAGTTCTACCGTCGCTACGAAGGCGCCGACGTCGCCCAGCTTGAGGCGGACGCCGTGGAGATGTTCAGCGACCTCATCCTCGCCAAGTCGTTTCCCGACGCCATCCGCAGGGTGCGCGAACACCGCGCCCTTGGGCACCGGACCGTGCTCATCACGGGCGCCCTCGACCTCGCCATCGGCCCGCTCCGGCCGCTGTTCGACGACATCGTCGCCCCCTCACTCGCCCGGCGCGACGATGGCACCTACCGCGGCGAGCTCACCGATGTGCCGCCCACCGCCGAGGCCCGCGCCCAGGCGATCTTCGACTACGCCGACGCCCACGGGTTCGACGTGAAGGAGGGAGTCGCCTATGCCGATTCGACCTCCGACCTGCCGATGCTCGAGGCGGTCGGCTTCCCGGTGGCGGTGAACCCCGAGACCCGTCTGGCCGCGCTGGCCCGCAAGCGGGGCTGGCTGGTGGAGCACTTCGACAAGTCGGCCGGCATGGCCACCCCGCTGCTGCCCATCGGCCCTGAGTGGGGCCGACCCCGTCGCCGTCGGGTCGGCAAGGTCGCGACGCGATGAAGGCACTCGTGTTCTCTCGGAAGCCGGCCAAGTTTGCCGCCGCGATGGTGGCCGGTCGCCTCTCCCCCGGCGGGGGTGCCAAGGTCGGGCCGCTCGCCCTGCGAGACATCGACCCGCCCGAGCTGCCCGGCCCGGGTTGGGTGCGGGTTCGCCCGCGCCTGGCCGGCATCTGCGGCTCGGACCTGGCCACCATCGACGGCACCTCGTCGCGCTGGTTCGAGCCGATCGTCTCGTTCCCCTTCACTCCCGGCCACGAGGTGGTCGGCGAGCTCGACGACAGCACCCGGGTGGCCGTGGTACCCGTGCTCAGCTGCGTGGCCCGTGGCATCCTGCCGGTCTGCGGTCCCTGCGCCCAGGGCCACATCAACCATTGCGAACGCATCGGCTTCGGCAACCTCGAGCCCGGGCTCCAGTGCGGGTTCTGCAAGAGCACCGGCGGGGGCTGGTCCACCGTCATGGTGGCCCACGAGAGTCAGCTCGCGCCGGTGCCCGCCGAGCTCTCCGACGAGGCGGCCGTGCTGGTCGAGCCCACCGCCTGCGCCGTGCACGCCGCTGCTCAGGTCGACGCCGGACGGGTGGCGCTGATCGGCAGCGGCACCCTTGGCCTCCTCACCATCGCCGCCCTGCGACAGGCTCGACCCGAGGTGGAGATCCTTGCCACTGCCAAGCACCCGATGCAGCGAGACCTGGCCAAAGAGCTGGGCGCCGACACCGTCGTAGCCCCAGGAGAGCTCGATCGACTGGTGCGGGCTCGCAGCGGCTCGATGCGCTACGACAACGGGCAGCTCGGCGGCGGCGTGGAGGCGGTGGTCGATTGCGTGGGGTCGGCCGAGTCGATCGCCCAGGCACTGCGGATCGCCGCCCCGGGCAGCACGATCCACGCCGTCGGCATGCCCGGCACGACCACCGTCGACCTCACGCCTCTCTGGCAGCGGGAGGTGGCCCTCAAGGGTGCCTACGCCTACGAGCGAGCGGACTTCGACACCGCCATCCATCTCGTCCAAGCCCTCGACCTGGGACGCCTGGTCAGCGCCACCTACCCGCTACATCGCTACGAGGACGCCATCGCTCACGCGGCGGTCGCCGGTTCGCGTGGCGCCGTCAAGATCGCCTTCGACCTCCGGTCGGAACGAGAGAGAGACAACATCTGATGCCCCGCCCTGGCTTCGTCCTCGACGTCGACCGCTCCACGCCGCCGATCCTGTTCCACCACGGCGAATCGCTGAAGCTCGAGCGCCTCCCCGCCGGCCGTAGCCGCGTCCTGTACCCCGGCGAGCCACTGGACGCGCTGGAGGACCCCGACGCCGCCATCCGCCACGCCCTCGCCAACCCCCTCGGCGACTGCGCTCCCCTGCGCGCCCTGCTCACGCCGGGCATGAAGCTCACCATCGCCTTCGACGACATCAGCCTCCCGTTGCCCCCGATGCGACGCCCCGACGTGCGCCAGCGCGTGATCGAGGCCGTTCTCGACGTAGCGGCGGCGGCCGGTGTGGACGACGTGCACCTCATCGCCGCCCTCGCCCTCCACCGCCGGATGACCGAGGCCGAGTTGCGCCACGCGGTCGGCGACCGCGTGTACGACGCCTTCGCACCGCACGGTCTGCTCTACAACCACGACGCGGAGGACCCCGACAGCCTCGCCTTCATCGGGCAAACGGACAAGGGCGAGGAGGTAGAGATCAACAAGCGGGCCGCCGAGAGCGACCTCATCGTCTACGTGAACATCAACCTCGTCTCCATGGACGGCGGGTGGAAGTCCACCGCCACGGGCCTGTCGTCCTACAAGTCGCTCCGTCACCACCACAACGTCGAGACGATGCGCGCCTCCCGCAGCTTCATGGACCGCCACAAGAGCGAGCTCCACTCCTCGAACTGGCGCATGGGCGAGGTGCTCAAGGCCAGC